>Ga0008836_100219_pt1 | contig 51880 bp, 47 predicted proteins | sample HotLakConsUCCR28_FD_62214 | JGI IMG/M metagenome (GOLD analysis project Ga0008836, IMG submission 62214) | Hypersaline microbial mat communities from Hot Lake, Washington, USA - Hot Lake Consortium UCC-R28 (Hybrid Assembly) ... | reverse complement strand
TGCATCGAAGCAGCCGTCCCATGCATGGTAAGGTATCCTGGGTAAAGCAAACCTCCAGGCAGGCTTTTCTGAAGGGGGTACCGGATCAGTTTCAGGTTACCCGCTACCATTCTCTTGAACTGAAAGGACTCCCCCCTGAGCTTGAGGTGGTTTTGGAAACGGAACAGGGAGAGATCATGGCCATGTGTCACCAAAACCTACCGGTGATAGGACTACAATTCCATCCTGAAGCCCATCTCACCTCATGCGGAGAAAAAATCATAGGCAATTGGGTAGACCTGTATGCACGGGAAAAAATCACAAAAATACTGGCCGAATAAGAAATATAAGTTGGTCCAGGAGAAAAATTGCTTCCTTTTCCCCAAATATCGGGTTGATTTTTTACTTATTGAACAAAGGAAGGCGCAAAGGCGTTTTATTTTACGAATCCTTTTAATACCTTTAGCTATATGCGGGCAAATGACTTTATCAATAATCTGATTCCCCCCCTGAAATTTACGGACAGGGTCAAACTGGCGCTTTCCTGGATGGAGGAAATCAGGACCAACATTTTGCCTGTGGTGGAAAAAGGAACCTTTAAGGGTTTTATCACAGATGAAATCATCTATGAAATCAACAATCCGGACCTGAGCATTGCAGAGGTAGAATTGCTGGCCAGCTCTTGCGTGGTTCAGATGGACAAGCACATTTATGAGGTATTGAGGATATCCTCGGAAAATCAGGTGAGCATGGTAGCCATATTGGATAAGGACCTGAAGTACCTTGGAGTAGTCTCAGAAGAGGATGCAATTACAGCCTTTACCGATACCATTTCCATCCAATCTCCCGGAGGGGTATTGATCTTGTCCATGTTTATGACAGACTACAGTCTGTATGACATTGCCCGGGTGGTGGAATCGGAGAATGCCAAGGTCCTGAGCAGTTTTATTTCCAATGATCCCCTGGATGACAGCAAAATTATAGTCACCCTTAAAATAGACCAGCAGGAATTGAGGCATATTAAAGCCACTCTGGAACGCTTCGGGTATAAGATTATTGACCACTATGAAGAAGAGGGGGGCATCAATAGCGAGCAAGACCGGCTGGGTAACTTGTTACGATTTTTAGATATTTAAATCTACATGAACGTTTTACTTCACGGCATCAATATCCTACCGGAGTTTCAAAACTACATCCAACAGTTAATCCAAATTTTCGAAAAGCAGGGAGTCAGGGTGCTGATGACCAAAAGTCTTTACCAATGCATGGGAAAAGATTCAAAAAAACATGCATTGCCCAGCATACTAACTTCAAATACGCCCTTGGATTCCCTTGATTTTGTCCTTTCCATTGGGGGAGATGGAACCCTGCTGGATACCATTTCCCTGATAGGAGCCCATCAAACCCCAATATTGGGCATCAATACCGGTAGGATGGGATTTTTGGCAACCATTGCCAAGGAAGAAATCGAATTGGCAGTAAAGGACCTGCTGGCTGACAGGTATTCCCTGGAGGACAGGAGCCTGGTTTGTCTGGAATCCAGTATTCCCCTTTTTGACGGGATGAATTTCGGGCTCAATGAATTTACCATTCACAAGCGGGACACCTCCTCCATGATTACGGTACATACCTATATCGATGGTGATTACCTCAACAGTTATTGGGCGGATGGCCTGATAGTATCCACCCCTACGGGTTCTACGGGGTATTCCCTGAGTTGTGGAGGACCCCTGATCTCCCCACTGGCCAAAAATTTTGTCATCACCCCGGTAAGTCCGCACAACCTTAATGTGCGGCCCATAGTGGTATCTGACGACAGTGAAATCTCCTTTAAAATAGAAGGGCGAAGTGAAAAATTTCTGGTATCTTTAGATTCCAGATCCACCCCCATAGATGCCTCAGTGACCTTAAAAGTGAAAAAGGAAAAATTTGTTGCCAAATTGGTTAAGTTTCACAATTACAGCTTTTTTGATACCCTGAGACAGAAATTGAACTGGGGATATGACATGAGAAATTAGTTTTAACAATATTTAACCCGACATATACTGTCATGGGTTTTTTATTCGTTGGGTAGTTTATAAATTGCAGCGACTTGAACAAAACCAGGTTTTATACAGGATGTCTTTCCGTAATTTTGGTCATTTTGGGTGTAGTAAACACCGCTAATGCCCAGCAGTACGAGGTAGGACTCGGATTGGGAGCAGGATCCTACACCGGAGATATCATCCGGACCATAGATCCGACCCAACTGGGAATTCAGGGAACGTTATTTGGCAGACGAAATTTTGACAATGCCTGGAGCTTAAGGGCAGGCATTTCCATAGCACGACTCAATGGAGCGGACAGCATCCGACCCATAGACCCGGTAGCTCTGGCCAGAGATGCCCATTTCAATGGCACCATGGTAGAGTTGGGGGCAACCATGGAATTCCATTTTCTGGATTACCTGAGCCACCAGTCCAACACCCGATTTTCTCCGTTTGGGTTTTTTGGATTGGGATATGGGATGTTTTTCGGCAATGGTCAGTCCTACACGGCAGATCCTCAGCCAGGTAGCTATTCTGTGGGCACGGCACTAATCCCTTTTGGATTGGGCATCAAATACAAACTGAAAGAGCGCCTGTTTATCTCTCTGGAAGGTGGAGCCAAGGCTACCTTCACGGACAACCTGGATAAAATCAGTACTGATGCCAACTATTTCCAGCGGTACAGGACAGATCCGGGCACCGGAGAACAGACCCTTGATCCCTATGCCATCAACTTTGGCAACCATTCCGACCGGGATTGGTACTATTTTTTAGGCTTTACAGTAAGTTATTCCTTCCACCAGGTAAAATGCTATCCCTTTAATAATTGACCTCAGGATAGAATTTTTGAAAAAGAAGTGTCATTTTTGTAATTCAATTCCAATCAGTAGAGCACATTTGAATGAAGGAAGCGATTGATAAGGGTAACATTCCCAAACATATTGCAATAATCATGGATGGCAACGGACGCTGGGCCCAGAAAAAAGGTGCCATGCGGATCTTTGGCCACCGGAATGCCATTGCTGCGGTGAGAGATGCCATCGAGGGGTCAGCCGAGCTGGGAGTAAAATACATCAGCTTGTATGCGTTTTCTACCGAAAATTGGTCCAGACCAAAGGAAGAAGTAGACGCACTCATGGAAATTTTGGTACAGGCCATCACGGATGAAGTACCCACCATGATGAAAAATAATATTCGCCTGGATACCATAGGGGATACCGAAAGCCTTCCCCCAAGCTGCAGGGAGCACTTGAGAATGGGCAAGGAGGAGACCAAAGCCAATACCGGTATGACAGTCGTGCTGGCATTAAGCTATAGTGGCCGCTGGGAAATCAGTCAGGCCGTCAGGAAAATTGTCAGAAAAGTAGTCAAGGGTGAAATTTCCGAAAAAGATGTGAACCAGGAAATGATTGCTTCCTGTCTCAATACTGCAGGAATTCCAGATCCGGAGCTGCTGATCCGCACCAGTGGTGAAGTCAGGATCAGTAACTTTATGTTGTGGCAGTTGGCCTATACAGAGTTGTATTTTACAGAAGTATTGTGGCCTGATTTCCGGAAAAAGGATCTGCACGAAGCCATATTGGCTTTTCAGAAAAGGGAAAGACGATTTGGCAAAACCGGAGCCCAAATAAGACCCTCTCCTTAGAGTCAGGCACCAGTAAAGCCCGGGTTACCGGGTTAGTTCAATCCAAAAGTCCCGAGGACAATGGATTAAAATTTATCGTTTGAAATGAGAAAACATATATTGATTATCTACTTGCTGCTGTTAACCGGAGTAGCAGAGGCCCAAATCAGACTGGGACAAAGCCGGTATACCCGTCAAGAGCCGGTAGATATTATAGATCTGGATTATTCCAATCCCAAAACTTACCGGATTGCCGGAATCGAAGCCGTTGGGCTAAGTACCTTGGACGAAACTGCCATCATTTCGCTGGCAGGATTGCGCTTGGAAGATGAAATTACCGTCCCCGGGGATGCGATCTCCGGTGCATTGAAGAAACTTTGGGCGCAGGGTATCATCGGAGATGTAAAAATCCTGGTAACCAAAATTGAAGGTGATGACATTTACCTGCTGCTAGACCTGACAGAAAGGCCCCGTTTTAGCCGGGTGGAATTTTCCGGCATCAACAAAACCCAGGAAGGTGAACTCAAGGACAAGGTCAATATCCGGGGAAGGGTAGTCAGGGATGATGTACTCAACAATGCCCAGAGAAATATCAAGGACTATTTCGTGGACAAAGGCTTCCTAAACGCAGAAGTAAAAGTCGTACAGGAAAGAGATACCACGCTGCCCAACAGTGTAAAACTGCGTTTTGATGTAGAGAAAAAAAGCAAGGTAAGGATCAACGAAATCCGCATTGCAGGAAATGAAAACATTACAGCCCCGAGAATCAAGAAAAAGATGAAGGGGACCAATGAACATGCCAGGGTGTATATTTTTAAAGACCTGGTATCCCGCATCCTCAATCTCAATAGCAAAAACCTGGGAAATGCCATCGCCAAAAGAAATCCGGTGACAGAGGATCAGATCAGGGAATACATCAACAAAAATTTCAAACTCAATTTCTTTAACGGCTCCAAGTTTGTCCGAAGTGACTACCGGGACGATAAGAATTCGGTGGTTGATTTTTACAACAGCCGGGGCTACCGGGATGCAGAAATCCTCTCTGACAGTATCTACCGCTTTGACGATAGCCGGATCAATATAGACATTGAAATAGAGGAGGGACGGCAATACTACTACCGAAACATCACCTTTTCCGGAAACTACATACATACCGATGAAGAACTGCAAGCCAAACTGGGTATTTTTGAGGGGGATGTCTATAATAAAGAAAAACTGGACAAAAGGCTGAACTACGATCCCCAGCAAGGGGATGATGTCAGTTCGCTCTATCAGGACAACGGCTACCTGTTTTTTACCATCGACCCGGTAGAAGTAAATGTGCAGGCCGATTCCATCGATATTGAAATGCGGATTTTCGAGGGCCCTCAGGTTACGGTAAACAGCGTTGCCATCGAAGGGAACGAAAGGACCAGCGACCATGTGGTCATGCGGGAAATCAGGATCCTTCCCGGTCAGAAGTTTGACCGCAGTGCTTTGGTAAGAACCATTCGGGAACTTTCCCAAATCGGCTATTTCAACCCTGAAAATATCGAACCCGATATGCGGCCAAATTTTGAAGATGCCACTGTGGATATCACCTTCAAGCTTGAAGAAAGACCCAATGACCAGATCGAGCTTTCCGGAGGATGGGGTGGCCTGTTTGGTTTTGTAGGAACCGTGGGATTGACATTCAATAACTTCTCTATCAAGAATATCAAGGATTTCTCCAAGTGGAGGCCCCTGCCGGTAGGCGACGGGCAGAAGGTATCCCTTAGGGTGCAGGCTAACGGGCGTAGCTTTCAGAATTACAGCATGTCCTTTACCGAACCCTGGTTTGGGGGGAAGAAGCCCAACGCCTTAAGCTTTAGCTTTAACCATTCTGTACAGCGGCAAATTGATTTCTTCAACCAAAATAATTTCGGACAGGAGCTGGGAGCATTTAAGATTACCGGGGCTACCATAGGCCTGGCCAAAAGGGTAACCTGGCCGGACGATTACTTTCAGGTCAGTAACAGCCTGCAGTTTCAGGTATATGATTTTGATGAATACGGTAATTTCTTTGGCCTGAGCTACAATACAGGTACTGCGAGAAGTATTGCCCTCAATACCACCATTGCCAGAAACAATATAGATAATCCCATTTATCCCAGATTTGGCTCCAACATTACATTGAGTGCCTCCCTGACGCCTCCCTATACCTCCATGAATCGAGAACTCAATCAGGAGTCTCCGGATGAGGAAAAATATCAATGGCTGGAATACCACAAGTGGATGTTTGATGCCTCCCTGTATACCCCGGTATTCGGATCGAATAAGCTGGTCTTGAGCGCACGGACGCACCTGGGCTTTGTAGGCTCCTATGGAGACCGAATCGGTATCATTCCTCTGGAACGCTTTGTGCTGGGAGGAGATGGCATGAACATGAACAACTTTGCTTTGGGCCAGGAAATCGTTGGCTTGAGGGGCTACGAAAACCAATCCATCACACCGGGCAGAGAGTTCAGGGGACAAGCCAACGCACCCATTCCCTATGGTGGAGTAGTGTATAACAAGCATGTGATGGAATTGCGGTTTCTGGTATCTCCGAATCCCTCAGCCACCATATTCCTGCTGGGCTTTGCCGAAGCCGGCAACAACTGGGGCAACTATGCCGATTACAATCCTTACGACCTGAAGAAATCGGCAGGCTTTGGTGCCAGGATATTTATGCCTGCCTTTGGTTTACTCGGGATAGATTGGGGCTATGGATTTGACGAAATCCCGACCATGAGCAATCCGAACCCAGGACCTAGTGGAGGCATGTTCCACTTTACCATTGGGCAACAATTCAGATAATTATGGAAAAATCACTGAAATTGTTACTTTTGCTTTCCCTTTTTCCTTTAGCCCTCATGGGACAGAAAATGGGTTACGTGGATACTGAATATATCCTCAATAAACATCCCGACTACAAGAAGATACAGGATGAAATGGAAGCCCTTAGTCTGGAGTGGAGAAAAGAGGCACAAAATTTGGAAGAAGAAATACAGCAGATGTATAGCGACCTTCAGGGAGAGCAGGTATTGCTGACCGATGAAATGTACCAGGAAAGACTGGAATTGATCAGAGAGAAGCAAAAAGAGGCCAGGGCCTTCAATAACAGGATTTTTGGAGAAAACGGGCAGCTTTATCAAAAACAATCCGAATTGCTTCAACCCCTGCAATCGACCATATATGATGCCATTGACCGGGTTTCCAAAAGAAACGGGCTGGCTATTTTGTTTGACAAGGCATCAAGTCCTACGTCTATCATTTACACAGACCCAAGACATGATTACTCGGATTTTATTATAGAAGAATTAGGTTTAGAAGAAAACAATTAAAATTAACAAAGTTTAACAATTATGAAAGCAAGAATCATCCTATCAGCAATAGCCATCTTATGCTTTGGTTTTGTAGGCAATGCACAAGACGTCAAGATCGGTTATACCAATGTAGAATACATCATGAGCCTGATGCCAGAGATGGAGCAAATAGATGCTGATATCCAAGATTATAGTAATCAATTGGGTCAGCAAATCCAGACCAAAAATCAGAGTTTCCAACAGCAGGTACAAACTTACCAACAATCGGCCCAAACCATGACAGAAGAGGCCCGTGCCACCAAGGAACAAGAACTGCAGCAATTGCAGCAGGAGATGCAAAAGTTTCAGCAAGATGCGGAATCTTCCTATCAGCGGAAGCTACAGGAATTGTTGGAGCCAGTACAGACCAAGGTGTACAATGCCATCAACACTGTAGCAGCGGAAAACAACTATACCCACGTTTTCTCTGAGTCGGCCGGACAGGCTCCTGTACTGCTTTACACCAAAGACGATGATCCATTCACAGATTTGGTATTGAGCAAGTTGGGGCTGGAAGCACCTGCCGATGGGCAGCCTGAGCCTTCCATGCCAAGTGCTACTCCGCCATCCGGACAGTAAGTGGTTAAATTCCTATAAAAATTTTAAGCCCGGTTGTTTTAACAGCCGGGCTTTTTCTATCTTTAAGCCAATTAATGTCAAAAGTTATGTTTTTAAGGTCATTTGTTTTTTCGTTTTTTACCCTATTTGCTGCTCATGCGCAAGAAGATCCAAATTTCGACATGAGCGCCTCTGAAGTGTTCCTGGATGCCGAAAAAGAAGGGTTCAGGGAATTTAAATTTACCATTAAAAACCTGGGGAAAAGTACAGCACCAGCGGGCAGCTACCGGGTGTTTTTTAAAGTCAATGGCAAGATGCAGAGTTTTGAAATAGAGACCTCTGCACTCGAAGCAGGAAAATCCCTGATCTATACTTCAGGTGAAAAAATCCCTGCCAACCAACCCGGAAAGAAACTCAAATACAGGTTGATCATTCATACCAAAGATGCTGACAAAAGCAATAATCAGCTGAAGGGGGAAATAATTCTTTAAGCCTTTTCACAGCTAATGGTGGATGGGAAGCGAATAATCAATAGAAAGCTTCATTCAATCATTATTACTTTTTCCACTGATAAATCCTGTCTATTTTTCCTGAAAAACGATGCACAGGATTTCAAGAAAAATTTATTTCGCCTTCCTTCTGGCCACTTTCTCCCTGCTCTGCTCCTGCAGTAAAAGTGAAGCACCCAGCCCGTCCAGGGAATATTTTATGAAATTTAAAATCAATGGGGACTGGGTAGAATACAAAGTGATGGATTATCATTCCGTGGTTTTCAGCTATGATGCCAATGGAGGTATTTACAGTTCCCTGATTCAGGCCCTGGGAGAGGGAAGTACCGGCACCAGTGATTTTTTCAGCATTACCCTATGGAGTGAGGAAGTGTTTGAAGAAAAGACCTATCAAATGCAGGAAGGGGTCAGGGCTTACGAAAACTCTTTTTTGCCCAGCCTGATTTTTACCCGGTCAGATTTACAGGGAAACATGTACAATGCAGCCCTGCTGCAGCAGAACTATCCCACCATAGACGTCCCAGACAATGGCAGCCTGACATTGACCCATATAGGAAATGATCTGATAGAAGGCACATTTGAGGCTACCCTATTTGGTCCCATTACCCCTACCACAGGTCGAGGCGATACCGAGCTACAAATTACAGAAGGATCATTTCGCATGAAGTTGATTGTCAACCTCCCTTAAGGAAGAGCCAGCAGGTTTAATTCAGTTACCGGGGATTGTAAATCCCACGGAGCCATGCTGTTCGACATTTGCCATGTCGGACCACAGATAATCAGGATTTGTAATCCTGCTGACGCACACATCCCGGGGATTACAAATCCCTGGGAGTTGAATCCATTTGGGACTACATTTCCATTTTCAATACCAATTCCGCCACTCTTCTTCCCAGTCCTTCCGCTTTCTTCAAAAACAAGATATCCACCTCTTTTCCCGTATAATCACCTTCCCCGGTAATGGCCGATGCTCCAAAAGCTGCCTCTGTGTCGGCTCCACCCATGATCAGCATCCCGTGAACCAGCATGGCACGTATCATGCCGAACATTACCGATTCTTCTCCAAGGGAAAAGCCACCACCCGTTACAAATACGGCACCTATTTTATTTTTTAAGGGCCTGCCTTCAAATGGCCAGCTATTAATAAACTCTTGCACCTGAGGGGCCATATTGGCATTGTACACCGGGGAACCCAGAATGATGGCGGAGGCATTCAAGACTTCCTCCTCGCTCACCTCCTCAACGCGTTTGATGGTATAGTTGACATTCTCCACTTGTTCCACTCCACTTGCCACAGCCTCCGCCATGGTTTGGGTGTTGCCCGAACCGGAGTAATAAGCTATTAGGACGCTTGGAAAATCCTGTGCCATTACATTTCCGCTAGAGATCATTAAAATAAATAAAATCAGGTGATGCCTGATATTTTTATTCTTCATGGCCATTTAAATTTTCAAGATCATCTAAATCCTTATACCTACCGCTGGCTTTTTTGGTTTTTACCAAATCCGAAATGTTTATGAGTTTCACTTCAATATCTTGAATTTTAACAATTTCCACATTCGGATAGGCATCATCAAAATCAACTCCTTGAATTGCAGTCACAATATCAATAGCCATAGGGGGTCTTCCAAATGAAAAAACTTCATACCTGTCATTATTCAAAAATTGATCAAGACGTATGGCATTGGTGGGTAATCCAAAAAATGAAAATGCCTTAATAAGTTTTCTATAATTTTCTTCTGTTGCTTTTACCCAAATATCCATATCTCCTGTCGTTCTGTGATAACCGTGCAGAACCACTGCATACCCTCCAATTAGGATATACGTCACATCAAACTTGTTCAGACTTTTAATAAAGTCTTTAAAATCATTATTAAACAGATTAAGAGGTGCTACCATCTTTGATCAGCGTTCTTACCTCAAAATAGTCCTTATCCATCTTAGGCCAGTCACTACCAACAAATCCATAGGCAGCTTGCATCAGGTGAAGAAAGACATCCCCTTTTTCTTCTTCCGAAAGGCTTTTATACTGTTTTTGATGATCCGCAGCTTCCTCGAAACTTTGGATGGCAAAAGCTTTTTTGTCTAGTTTCATCATTTAGTGGTCTTACTCTTTAGCAATATAGGAATAAAAAAAGTTCTGGATGGTTTAAATTCATGTAATGGGGATTGCTAATCCTGCGAGGAATCACGGGAATTTTGCTGTCCGACATTTGCCATGTCGGACGACAGATACTGTAAGATTTGTAATCCTGCTGACGCACACATCCCGGGGATTACAAATCCCCTTTATCTTGGCCACGGGATTACAAATCCCCTTTTATCTAAACCACGGGATTGTAAATCCTGCGGAGCCGATATATTCTAAAATGCCAACTTCTACTGGTTTTTTCTAACATAAGCTTGTAATTTCGGTTTAGTGAAATACAATAATTGTTAGCCACAACTCATGAATAAAAATAAAGCCAAAACAGGCATTTTACTGGTCAATTTGGGTACCCCTGACAGCACAGCCACTGCCGATGTCCGGAAATACCTTAGGGAATTTTTAATGGATGGCAGGGTGATCGATATTCCCCTGATACCCCGCTGGATGCTGGTTAATCTGATCATAGCTCCATTCAGGGCGCCCAAATCAGCGGGAGAATATCGCAAATTGTGGACAGAAAGGGGTTCACCCCTGCTGTTTCATACGGTAGATTTAAAGGAAAAATTAACTCCATTGCTGGACAGCAGCCAATACCAGGTGGAAATGGCCATGCGGTATCAGTCACCATCCATAGCAGATGGATTAAAGGCACTGAACAAGGCCAATGTCAAAGAGATTATCGTCTTGCCCCTTTTCCCCCAATACGCCTCAGCCACCAATGGCTCAGTAATCGACAGGGTCATGGAGCTTGCCAGAGAATGGCAGATCATACCCAATATTCGTTTTATCAGCAATTTTGTAGATCATCCCTTATTCCTGGATGCCTGGGCAGAACTTGGCAGGGAAATGATGGCAAAGGGCGAATACGACCGCTTTCTTTTCTCCTACCACGGGCTTCCTGAAAGGCAGATCAGAAAAGGTTCTGTGGATGGGTATTGTCAATTGGGCGACTGCTGTGCCAATTACACGAAGAAGAACCAATTTTGCTACCGGGCCCAGTGCTTTCATACTACCCGGCTGATCACGGAAAAATTGAACCTTCCTCAGGAAAAAGTTGTCACCTGCTTCCAGTCCCGCCTGGGTAAGGATCCCTGGATCAAGCCCTACACGGAAGATTTAGTAAAGGAAATGGCTGGCAAGGGTGTAAAAAAAGTGTTGGTTTTTTCTCCGGCCTTTGTAGCAGATTGCCTGGAGACCACCGTTGAAGTCGGAGAAGAGTACAAGGAGCAGTTTATGGAGTTGGGTGGGGAGCAATGGGATCTGGTACCAAGCTTAAACTCCCGGGATACCTGGGTGCAATGTGTCAGGGACCTGGTGACTACACAAAATTAATTCCCAAAAAAGTCGGCTGATTAGGCATGAGATGGGTTAAGAAGACTGTGCAAAAAGGGGGCTTTGCCATTTAATTAGGCGTTTTTCCGGATCAGGCAGGAAAATCCCAGGTACTTTGGCTTCTTCATTCCATTCCTGGTAATAAAAAAATTAAAGTAAGCTTGATATTGCAGGGTTTTAAATCCGGTAAATTTTAGGTATTTTGACAAGTGAATTATAGCTATACCAGCATTTTTATTTATGAAAAACCCCATCAAGTTGGCCGTCTTTGACATGGCCGGAACCACCATTAAAGATCAAGGCAAGGTGGCAGAGGCATTTCAAAAGGCTTTTTTTAAGCATGGCTATAAAAAAGTAAGCCTGAAAGAAGCCAACGAAAAAATCGGTTACCCCAAACCGCAGGCCATTCGGGAGATGCTGCAAAACCATAGTAGCCCTGGCGTAGCGGTTACAGCGGCGATGGTAAATAAGATTCATAAGAGTTTTGTGGCCGAAATGATACAATTTTACCAGCAAAATCCTGACATCAGACCTATAGAGGATGCCCTGGAAGTGTTTGAATCCTTGCAACAAATGGGCATAAAGGTAGGCCTGGATACCAGTTTCAGCAGAGATATCACCGAGGCGATTCTCGATAGGATTGGCTGGAACGGACATCCCCTTATCGACATTACCGTTTGTAGCGATGAGGTTAAAAAGGGACGTCCCTATCCTGACATGATATTAAAAATGATGGCCGCACTGGGAATAGGGAGCCCACTTGAAGTAATCAAAGTTGGAGATACAGCCTTGGATATACAGGAAGGTTTGAATTCAGGCTGCCTGATGAACATTGCCGTGACCACCGGGGCTCATACCGAGGAGCAACTAAAGTCCCATGGTCCCACCCATATTGTGCAGCGACTAAGTGAAATCCTGCCTTTGGTGGAGCAGGAGATGGCCGCAAAGCAGGATTAACCAGGTAATCAATAGGTTGATGCAAGAAATTTGAAGTAGGTTTGGGTACTATACTACGCTTTACGCAGGTGCTTGCAGCCAAAACGACTATTTTTTTACTAACATTTTTGGATATGATTCGTCATATATGTACTTTAAGAAGAATAAAGAAGGAAATAACATGACATATTTAATATTTAATGCGCTTTTTTCTATAAACTTTTTGTTGATTTACAATTCTATGGAAGTATTCAGCAAAAAAGAGCCTGTAGTCAAAGCAGTAGCTGATGCGGCTTCCAATGATGATTTAGAACGTTTTTCTACCAATAAAAGCATTCCTCTTGAAATACGGGACATTACCCTGGAAGCATTGTCCCATTTTCCGGATCTATTTCAAACGGAAATAGACTTCCAATTTAAGAAAAATATTCATGGATCTGTCATGCAGGCACAACCAAAAATCGGTTCCCTGCTATTTTCAGGTAAGGCGAAACGCGGCTACCGGATCAAGATCAGCCGCTACCTCGCCTTGGAAGATGAGGCCGTTCCCATAGAAAGCCTCCCAAAGGAAGTCTTATTGGGTTGGATAGGGCATGAACTCGGGCACATACAGGATTACCTGGAGCGAAATACCCTGGATATGCTGGGTTTCGGAGTCAAATATTACCTTTCAAGAAGTTTTGTCAGCGAAGCCGAAATTGCCGCTGACAGCTATGCCGTAGCTTTTGGTCTGGGAGAAAAGATCATCGCCACCAAAAACTTTGTCTTAAATCACGAAAAACTGCCTGAAGACTATAAAAGAAAAATTAAAACCTTGTATATGTCTCCCGGAGAGATCCTTTCTATGGTAGATGCAGAAGAAGAGGAAGGTAGTGAATAAATGTAACCATTTGAAATACTTTTTGCTTTATCGGTTAATCCTCAAGCAAATTTAGGCTATTCATAAACCATCCCGACAATACCGGGTTATTTAATCGAATAATCACATGAATGGCAGTATTAACCGATTTGATAATGATGCAAGAATTGGCTCTTTTTCCCCTGAAATTAGTTGCTTTTCCTGAAGAAGACCTGCACCTCCATATTTTTGAGCCACGCTACAAGCAACTTATCAATGATTGTCTGGAAAAAGGGCAGACTTTTGGTATATCTACCTATTTGGATAAACTGATGCCTCTGGGAACGGAAATGAGACTGGTGGAAGTGAGCAAAAAGTATGAGGACGGCAGGATGGATATCAAATCAAAAGGACTGAAAACGTTTAAAATTCTGGATTTCTACAATCCCATGCAGGGAAAGCTCTACGCTGGGGGCAAGGTGGAATTTATGGCTTTGGACAATAGGGCTTCTAAAGAAAAAAAGGTGGCGTTTAGCAAAAACCTGGAAATTCTTTTTGAACTCATGGAGCAGCCTATGAAGCCAGAAGAACTAAACGGCTTGAACTCATTTACCTTTGCCCATAAAATCGGATTGAAGCCCGTTGAAGAATATACACTTTTGACCATAGCCAAAGAAGAGGACCGTCTGGATTTCTTATTGGAGCACTTCCAAAAAATCATTCCGCTTTTGAAAGAAATAGCATCTTCCAAACACAAAATCAAGATGAACGGGCATTTTAAATACCTGGATCCGCTAAATTTTTGAAACGTCTGTTTTTCTGATAAAGGCTTTGCGCTTGTTCCATTCGATCTGGTACCACATGTCTTGTGAGGAAGCAATGGTAATGCGGTGACCGGCTTGTACCCTTTTTACCAGTTTGCCGGCAGCGGATGGTTGGTCCATGATCAGCACCGTGGTTCCCGTAATGATGGCCGTTTCGGGCTTTTCAATAAAATTATTGCTGATAAAAGCCAGAACCATAAAAATCAGGGCGGGAATATAGAATACAGATCTTTTTTGTGGCAGGACAAAGACCATGATTAGGGAAAGCACAAGCAATAGGGCAAAGGAAGCCGTAATCTCGGTTTTATAGGCTACCAAAATGCTTAAAAACCGGTCCTGATCTGATACTTCATAACCTTCCAGCCTGGATTGATTGGTCAGGGATTTGATTTTTTCGATGACGGCTGGGTTGGGGTTGTGTTCATAGTATTTGGATAAATAAAGGGATGCTTGCCCGAAATCACCGATTCCTTCGGCTATAAACCCCATTTTCAGGAGCATGGCTGGAGAATAGGTACCTTCTTCATAAAGTATATGTTCATAGATTCCCAAGGCTTCCTGGTATTGCTTTTGAGAAAACAAGCTGTCCGCATTTTGAAGGGTCATGGGCTCTTGGCCCTGACATTCAGCTTGATAAGAAGAAAGCAGGGAAAAAGGCAACAAAAAAGCAATAAAGATCCATCTAAGATTTGGCATTATCAATCTAGTCCGTTAAATTTGCAGTCCAATTACGGGAAAGCGAGGCGCAAAACCAAGTTTTCTTTGGAAATAATCAGCAGGTTTTACTTGTTAAGTTTAAGTTCTGATTCCGTAGCTCAGCTGGTAGAGCATAACACTTTTAATGTTAGGGTCCTGGGTTCGAACCCCAGCGGGATCACCAAGGAAAGAAAGATTGTATTGTAATATGGAATCTTTTTTTGTTTAGAAATTTCATGGGGTGAGAAGTTTATCCCGATGGTCGACGGAAGGAGACCAAGTCGGGGAACCCCAGCGGGATCACCAAATGAAAAAAGGTTGCACAATGTTTTGCAACCTTTTTTTATTTTTAGACATTTCATGGGGTGAGAAGTTTATCCCGAAGCAGGGCTGGCTTGTGGGAGGATTCGGGAAGCCTCAGCGGGAGGACAAGCCGTTTAGAAAATGTCCCCTAGGAAAGTAGTATATCGGCAGGAATTTTTAATTCTTTATGGAATATTCTGGCCAGGTCCAGGGTTAGTGGCTTTTTGCCGTTTAAAATCATGGAAACATAACTTTTGCTCCCCACTTCGCCGATAAGGTCCTTATTCTTTAAACCTAATTCTTCCATTTTTAATTTAATGGCCTCAATAGGGTCAGGAAGAGGGATATGAAAATTTCTGTCCTCATAATCTTTAATCAATAGCAGGCAGACTTCTACCTTTTTGCCCTGAGGGGAATCAGGTTTTATTCCCTTTTCAAATTGCTCATCTAACCAATCAAGGTAAAGCCGATTTACAACTTAAATTGATCAACTTTCAGCATTCGGTGGAAAACGCCGTTTTCAGTACCGAGGGCCACTCGCTTTCCAATGTGGAATAATGGATTTCTGCTGACTATTTACTGGAAAGGCGCCATAACCACAATATGTACCAATATTTACCCCACTGGAAACAATTAAAACAAGCGCTAAACAGGATACCTGTCAGTAATGCTGATTGGAGTTATTAGGTGTTTTTTTAATAAAAGACACGTATCATTTAATTTCTTCTTATTTTTAAGTTTCACCTAAAATTATGCGTGATGAACTCAAAATTGACTTTGACAATAGAGCAGGAGATCGTAAAAAAAGCCAAAGCGTATGCGAAAGAAAGAAACCGCAGCTTGTCTGATCTCATTGAAAATTACCTTAAGCTACTAACCAAAGAAGATCCAAAAGAAAAGGATAAACAACTTAATCCTATTGTAAAATCTCTAAAAGGTTCTTTTAAAATTCCTAAAAAAGATATGGGTTATAAAAACGAACTTAGAGACCGGGTAGAGAAAAAATATTTGTTGAAAACGGAGAAATAAAAATTATTCTGACCCGGAATATTAAAGATTACAGAAAAAGTGAACTCTCCATTTTAACTCCAGAAACCTATTTAAAAGGAATCCAAATATAAATGGGATTGGAGTTCCTGCAGACATTCGTCAAGAAAAGCTTCACACCTTTGGCAAGGGGGATTCACTGAAATAGGGTATTTTGCAGAAATTAAGATTTTTACCTGGCCGCAACAATTGAAGATATTTGCCTTTAACCACGCCACGTCCTGTCCTACTCCCCCCTTACCTTTGTCCAAAAGTAAGGAAAGTAAAATGGATAAAGTAAACAGAAAAAGCATATTGGAGGGTATTGGGAAGGTGTATGAAAAGGCTAAAAATTGTCACTTGGAGGATGCCTTTTTTGAAAACAATCGGGAGGAGCTCAGCTTGCTGGCACAGTATTTCCGCACCTCTGAACACCAGGCCTTTCTTGTTTCCATGATTTTTACCCTTAACTATAAAGGGGAGACAGTGGGTATTGGTGAATTGATCAAATACTTTGATTGCAATCCCATGGACCTGCTGGCCTTCAATGATGACTTTGAATATTTGTGCCGGGAAGATATTTTAAATAAACAGAAGGTCGTGCAACGTTTGGAACTGGCCAGGGCCAATGAGCAGTTCTCCGTCAACGAAAAAATTACCCAGGCCATTTTGCAACATGAACCCATGCCGGAACTCCGGCAGACAAAGATGGAGGATATTCTTAGCTTGCTGGAGAAACTGTACCAACTGGGAGAACAGCGGGGTTTCGATAAATTAACCACCTCTGAACTCTTTTATCATGCCAGGGAGCTGATCAATTCCAATATGCGTTTTCCCCTGATTCAAAGGATCAAACAATTTGATTTCAACATCGAGGATACCGTCTTGTACCTTTATTTGATTTGGAAAACCTTATCCGGAAAGGAAAACATATCTATTGGCAGGGCCCTGGAAGGGATCTATGACAAGCCAACGGTCAGGATGCATCACATGCAAAAAGTGCTATCCGGCAATCATGTGCTTGTAAAAAATAAGCTTGCAGAAATTGTACCGGCCAACTTTTTTAATGATGCAGGACTTAAATTAACGGTTAATTCGCACCGACTCATCAAGGAATCCGGGATTGACTTTTTCTTCCAGACAAAAAGCAGTGAAAACATCCTGCTGCCCGCTGATATAGTCAAGCGGGAATTGATTTTCGATCCGGCTGAGGTGCAGCAGCTTCATTTACTGGAAAACCTGCTAAAGGACCAGGTCCTGAAGGAAACGCAAAACCGGCTCCTGGAGAAGGGCCTTCCAAAGGGCATAACGGTGTTGCTGCATGGTGTACCGGGTAGCGGCAAAACCGAGATGGTAAAGCAATTGGCCAAAGCAACGGATAGGGCCATCATGAAGGTAGACATCAGCCAATCCAAATCCATGTGGTTCGGGGAAAGTGAAAAACTCATCAAGCGGGTCTTTACCGATTACCAATCCTATGCCAATGAAAGTGAGCGTACACCCATACTACTTTTCAATGAGGCGGATGCCATCATTTCCAAAAGAAATGAAAATAGCACATCTACGGTATCCCAAACGCAAAATACCATCCAAAATATCCTTCTTGAAGAACTGGAAAACTTTGAGGGGATATTGATCGGCACAACGAACCTGGCGAACAGCCTGGACCCGGCATTTGACAGGCGCTTTTTATTTAAGGTGCAATTTGAGATGCCCTCATCGGCTGTTAGGGCAAAAATATGGCTGGCAAAATTCTCCTGTCTAAGTCCTGAAGACTGCCGGAAATTGGCAGATCATTTCGATTTCTCCGGAGGACAAATAGACAATATATCCCGAAAGTGTGAGATTCAGGAAGTTGTCCGGGGAAAAGCGCCCAGCTTTGAAAATGTTTTGGCATTTTGCAGGGAGGAGTCACTGATTCAAAAGGAAAATAAAATTGGATTTACCAGATCCTGATCCCTATGTCAAAAAGAGAATCATTAGCCAGGTACAATTTGATTATCAAAAAGCTAAGGAAATGTCCTGCCACCTTCAGGGAAATAGATGATTACCTGAGCCTGGCATCAGAAATTCAAGCCTATGATTTCAATGTATCCAAGCGTACATTTCAGCGGGACAGGGAAGATATCCGTACTTTATACAACATTGATATCCTGTACGATTTTTCCAAAAAGGTTTATTATATCGATTTTGACGGACAGCCGGTTGCCAACGAAAGGATACTGGAAGCTTTTGATGTATACCATGCCCTGAACCTTACGGACAGTTTATCCGGGCACATTCATTTCGAGAAAAGGAAACCTCCGGGTACCGTGCACCTGTATGGCTTGTTGCATGCCATAAAAACCCGGGTTCAAGTCAAGTTTAGCTATCAAAAATACTGGGGAGATGAACTGAGCATCCGGCATGCAGCCCCATATGCCCTAAAGGAATTCAATAACAGGTGGTATGTGTTGGCCAAGGACCTCAATGATCATCAGGTCAAAAGCTTTGGCCTTGACCGGATATTGGAATTAACCATTTTAAAAGAGAAATTCCAATTTCCCGAGCAGTTTGATGTGAACGTTCACTTCAGGTATTGCTTTGGTATTATGAGTCCAAATGCCCCTCAACCTGAAGAAATTGTATTGTCATTTGAACCCTTCCAGGGCAAGTACATCAAGTCCCTGCCCCTGCATGAATCCCAGGAAATCCTGATAGACAATCAGGAAGAGTTGCGAATCAGACTCAGCCTATTTATCACCCATGATTTTTTTATGGAGCTGCTTTCCCATGGCCAAAAAGTGAAGGTGCTAAAACCTAAAAGTTTGATTGAGAAGTTAAAAACCACCATTAAGCAGGTGCAGCAGCTGTATGAGTAGCAAACAATTTGAAAGCTACTTGAAAAGGCCTTTCCTATTCTCAATATTTTCTTTTAATGCTCATATCTTATTAGACCATTAGGGAAACCATTTAGTCGACTATTTGAATAATCCGAAACATGATAATCCGGTCCTCAAGCTATTGGAAGGAGGCTTGAGTGGTAAATTGAAAGAAGAAACCTGGCACCTAAAAATTATAACAAACAGGAACTGGTTGTATTTGCACTACTAAAATTTCTTATCTTTATAAGGTGGAAAAAATTGGTTTTATAGAGATAAGAATTACGGGTTCAAAAGGAAACCTTGAACTGACTCCGGACAATTATGATATTCGGGAGATCATCTCTATTCTTGAAAATGCTGAAAACCTGCTTTATCCAAGAGCCTTAAAATTTACAATCTTTTAAAGCAGGAAAGCTCGCCAAAATTTCAATTCATCGATTTGCATACGCCCTGCAATGAAACTTTTGGCCTGCTGGATCTATAAGACAAAGGAATTAAATTAGCAGTATAAATGATTCATTAAATGCGGAGAAAAAATTTGCGATTATCTATATTGAAATCGACTCCTGAATTATCCCATGAAAAAGTTAAGCCCTATTTTTTTGAAATGCCTTGCTCCGCTGGCACTATTCTTTCTTATGAATTGCCAGCACAATGAAAAGTCTGATAATGAATCATTGAAAATTATCTTCGACACCGATATGGGTTCGGACTGTGACGATGCAGGTGCACTGGCATTGCTGCATGCCTATGCGGATATGGGAAATGTTGAAATAATAGGCTGTATATACAGCTCAGGGGTCATACCGTTTGGAGCAGGTATTGTCGAGGCAATCAATACCTATTATGGCCGGCCCGAAATACCAATAGGTGCCAATTACGAAAAAGAGGTGGGTGATCCTGTTGATAAAATGCAAACAGAAAAACTGGCAAAGGATACGGCAGCATTTAAAAATACGATAATAGAAAATAATGATGCTGAGGAGCAAACCAGGCTTAACCGAAGATTACTGGCAGCGGCTGAAGATACCAGCATCGTATACCTCACCGTCGGGCATACAAAGGGACTGTATGACCTGCTTGTCTCCGAACCCGATGATATCTCTCCCCTGAATGGTTTTGAACTGACCGCTAAAAAGATAAAAAAATGGGTTGCCATGGGAGCCGTGGGAGCAAAAGATGATTATTCAAAAGACTGGAATTTATTCCGCAATGGTACGGCTCCCTATTCCAAATACCTTACAGAAAATTTCCCCCGCCCCGTTTATTTTTCTCCGGACGGAACGACAGTACTGACTGGAAGGTCCCTGAAGCACACCCCGCCCGGAAACATGGTGCGTACTGCCTACCGTGACTGGCTATGGTGGCACGGAAAGCGAACACTCGATGACCAAAGGTCCAGCTGGGACCTGATAGCTGTATATTTTGCGGTTGAAGGTCCGGGCGAATTTCTGGATATTTATGGGAAAGGTCGGTTGGAGGTAGATGTGGAAAGGGGATGCAAATGGCATGAGGGCGAAAGTGAAATTGATCAGACCTATGTGATTCAGAAAGGAGGGACCGATGAAGATTTCGCCGATTATCTCAACGAAATGATAGGAAGAATCCCGAAGTACTACGATAAGGAGCTGTTTAAATGAAAAAAACGGTCATTCCCTTGCAGATCATAATTGGGCATTTAACATTGTCTTAACTCATTTAACTTTCCATTAAGCGTATTTAACCCTTTCATCGCCCAAATAGGAAGATTTTTCCCGACCTTTGGAATTCAATTGGTCTTTGCGCAGTAAGATAATATTGAACTACAAAAAACATTGTCAAGTTTTCGAAAGCACTTTTGGGGAAAACAGGATCGTACTGAAGGAAAGAGAAAGGCCAAAAGAAAAATCGACATCCTGAAATCAACAATTAAAGATGGATAATTTTCAAAAATGAACAAAATATGAAAACTCAAATTTCTATTCTACTTATATTTTTTGTCTTTTTCCTGAATTTAGGGCCATTACTGGCATTTCAAAAAGATGAGCTCAGAAAAAGCTACAAACCCAGGGTAATTAATACTACGGATCTAGGCGCTGACCCTGATGATAAACAGTCAATGGTGCGCCAGTTGGTCAGTTCGAACGAGTTTGAAATTGAGGGTTTAATTGTTTCTACCGGCTGTTGGAGGAAAACACAAAGCAACACCGATATGCTAGACGTGCTTATCAATGCCTACGCAGCGGTTTATGACAACTTGGGTGTACATGCAGAAGGCTATCCCACTACTGAATATTTAAAATCCATATCCATTATGGGACAAGCAGGCTATGGGATGAGTGATGTGGGTACCGGCAAAGACAGTCCTGGTTCCGATTTAATTATTGCCTCCGTCGATAAAGATGATCCACGGCCGGTTTGGGTAATGGGCTGGGGTGGCATGAATACGGCAGCACAGGCCATCTGGAAAGTTCAGGAAACCCGATCACCTGTTGAACTGGATAAATTTCTAAAAAAATTACGGTTGTTCGATATCCTGGGACAGGACGATGCGGGAGCCTGGATAGCAAAAAATTTTCCGGATGTGTTCTATATCCGAGCAACAGCTGTATATGGCTGGCAACCACCGAAAAACGGCAATTACCAACAAAATGATATTCAAAGCCATGGCCCTTTAGGGGCTGCCTATCCGGATACAAAATATGCTACCGAAGGGGATTCACCGGCTTTCATGCATGTTTATCCCAATGGTCTGAACAATCCTGATCAAGTTGACCAGGGAGGATGGGGAGGCCGGTTTAGTTTAGACAAGAAAGAAGGAATACGAAGTATGTCAGAGGTCCAAAAAATAAACGAGGACGCAGAAACACAATACGATCCGTATTATATGTATGGCAACACAGAAGAAGGTGCTGAAGCCATTAAAAGGTGGAGTGACGGGTATAACAACGATTTTGCCGCTCGCATGGACTGGAGCATCACCAGCAAATATGAGGATGCGAACCACCACCCAATCGCTGTATTAAATGGGGATAAGACACGGGCCGTACAAAATAGTACGGCGAGCGCAGGTTCGACCATCGAGCTAAGTGCGGATGGATCTTCTGATCCTGATGGTGATGATTTAAATTATTCTTGGTCATTTTATCAGGAACCCAGTTCTTATGAAGGGGACGTAACCGTTCAAAATGGTTCCTTACAAAAAATCAATTTGGAAATCCCTAAGGATGCCGGTGGAAAAAATATCCATATCATATTAGAGATCCATGACAATGGCACTCCCAATTTATATGCTTACCGCCGTATGGTCATTGATGTACAGTCATTGGAGTAAGGAATAGAATGATTTGGGTAGGCGATTTTAGGCAAGGGAATCAATAAATCCTTAATAGAAACTGTATGATTTTATATTTGGTGGGAGTAAGTTGTGTTGGTAAATCTACCATCGGTAAAATGTTGGCAGATAGAATTGGCTTTTCATTCTATGATTTAGATGATAAGATTGAGGTTTTTACGGCAAACCCATTGAGCGACTACAGGATGCCTGCTTTAACATGTATGCCTATCGAGAAAAAGCCAGGGTTGTATTAGACGATTTGATTTCCAGAAATAGGGATGCCGTAATTTCAGGTACCCCTTCGGGGCTGATGTTTTCCTACCTTCAGGTTTATAAAAAGCACAAGAAAAGCAAAGACATCTTTTCCATTCACATTAAGGACTCTTTTGAAAACGTATTGGAAAGGATTACCTTTTTTGACAAAGAGTCCAACCCTGTTGTAAAAAAATTAAATGCCTCAGAGAAAAAATTATACCTTAAAGAAATAAAAGCAGATTACCATTATTTTAAGGATTCCTATTCCCGTGCGGACTTTGAAATAGATATAAGCAATATCGCCCTGAATGCTGTTCCAACTGAGATAATGAAAGCATTGACCTGTTTAACCGATTTAAGTATTTTAAACCATGGAAAACAATAAAACACTGCTCATCGGTGCCAGTGGTGCTACAGGAAAGCAGCTGGTAAGCCAACTGCTGCTCCTGGGGCAGAAAGTGACGGTAATCGTCCGCCCGGGAGCCAAAATTCCGGATGCCTGGACGTCAAATGACAATATCAACATCATCAGGGCTGAAAATTCAACCATGAGTGAAACCGAAATGGCCGGTTATATCAAAAACTGCCATTTATTGAATGGGTAGTGGTACGGCCAGATTCACTGATTGACCGGGAAGAGGTAAGTGAATACACCCTGCACGCTTCTCCAATCAGGAGCGCACTTTTCAATCCGGGCAAAACCAGCCGAATCAATGTAGCCCATCTGATGGCCAGACTCGTGGCTGAAAATACCCTGTGGGAAAAATGGACAGGACAAATGCCGGTAGTCTACAATAAAGAAAATCCGGTTTAAAGAAACCTGATCATCCGGGGGCTTAACATACCCTGTCCGGAGCAGGAAAGCATAACCGGTAAAAAACAAAGCCCGATCAACTGACCGGGCTATCAAAAATGTTTACATTAAGGCAAAAAACTTATCCAGGTCCGGAATCAATATGATCCGTGTCCTGCGGTTTTTGGCCATGTTTTCGGGACTATCATTGTCTACTACCGGAAAAAAACTACTCCTGCCGGCTGCAATCAATTGCTCCGGAGCTACGCCGTGGTCATCCACCAGTTTCCTGACGATAGAGGTAGCTCTTTTGACACTCAGGTCCCAGTTATCCTGAACCACGGCTGTGGAAATAGACCTGGGATCGGTATGACCCTCTACCATGGCTTCGATACTCGGCTCGCTCTTTATCACTTCCGCCAACCTTTCCAATAGATCATTGGCATTGTTGTTTACCCTGTAACTACCGGTGTTGAACAGCAAACGGTCTGAAACTGATATCATCACCACCGTCTTGTCAATGTCAATGATAATGTCATCTTCCTGCGTACTGTCACCTTCACTGATGGCTCCCATCAGGTTATGGCGAATGGCCAGATTTACAGAATCTTCCATCGTTTGGGCACCAGCCAGTAATTCCGGGTCTACCTTTTGAAGGGTAGCATGGAGCTGGTCCCGGCCGTTATTGGACATGAGCAGGTTGCCTGTCAAATCCAGTTTCGCATCATTTTCCTCCTGCAAGGAAACGTTGGTATCCCGCAGGGAGTTGATTTTGGCGTTGTATTCCGCTACCCGGTTTTCGATTTGTTCAAATTTGGCTTCCAGGGCCTCTTTTTCGGTGCTGGTTTGCGCCAGCTCCACTTGCGTGCTGTGCAACTCCCCCTGCAGGGAAGTGTATTTCTTTTTGGAGACACAGGAAGCCAAGCTTCCCATTGCCACCAAAGCAATCATAAAATGTAGGTTTCTCATGGTAATTATTCGTTGGTTTTTGATAGTAATGCCCCCAATCAAAAACAGGGCCAATCCTGATCTTAGCTTTTTCAAACCTGTTGTATGGGAGTTGCCTTTCCATCAGAGGGCTTATTATTTTATGAAAATATGGGAAGAGAGTAAAATTTCGATTAGTTTTAACATTATCAATCAAATAGCCCCGTGTAAAATAATGTTGTCCCGTTATTTATGCATATTTTGTATACTCCTGGTTTTTTCGTGCAAGTCAGATTTGCCGGAAGACATTGAAATCGCCATGGCGGAATTGCCGGAGGAGCTGGATTTTAACATACATGTGAAGCCCATACTTTCCGACAACTGTTTTTCCTGCCATGGTCCGGATGAAGCCGCCAGGGAGGCCGGCATCCGGCTGGACTTGCCAGATGCCGCCTATGCTCCATCAAAAGAAAGCGGCCTTATCCCCATCAAACCGGGAAAACCCGGGAAAAGTGAGGTTTTTCACCGCATCCTTTCTGAGGATCCCGCCTACCTGATGCCCAGCCCGGAATCCCATCTTACCTTATCCAACCGGGATAAAGCCATCCTGATCAAATGGATTGCATCAGGAGCGCCCTACAAAAAGCACTGGGCCTTTATTCCGCCTGCCATGCCGGACCTGCCGGAAACAAAAAATAACAAATGGTCTGAACAGCCAATTGATCTGTTTGTAAACCAAAAACTGGAGGAAAATGGCTTAAAGCCCACGGAGAAAGCAAATAAAGAACTGCTATTGCGCAGGCTTAGCCTGGACCTTACGGGATTGCCTCCCAGCCTGGAGGAACTGGATGCCTTTTTGGCTGATGAGTCAGGGCAGGCCTACGAGAAACAAGTGGACCGCTTACTGGAATCCACGCATTATGGGGAACAAATGGCCATGCATTGGATGGATGTGGCCCGCTTTGCCGATACCCATGGTTATACGGTAGACCGTTTCCGCGACATGTCCCCCTGGAGGGATTGGGTGATCAGGGCCTACAACCAAAATATGTCCTACGACCAATTCATCCTGGAGCAGCTGGCGGGAGATCTTTTGCCCAATCCTACCAAAGACCAGATGCTGGCAACTGCCTTTAATCGGATCCATCCCCAAAACATGGAGGGTGGTATCGTTCAGGAGGAATTCCGGGTAGAATATGTAGCCGACCGCACCAATACCCTGGGTAAGGCCTTTATCGCTTTGAGCCTGGAATGTGCCCGCTGCCATGATCACAAATACGACCCTGTAAGCCAAAAAGAGTATTTTCAATTGAGCAGTTTTTTCAATCAGGTAGATGAAGCCGGTCAGATCTCCTGGGACAATGCCATGCCAGTGCCTACCATGCTCTGGACGGATGAGGAAAAGGATGCATTGCTGGGGATGTTGGAAAAAAACATTGAAGGGGCAGAAAAAGACCTGGCGGCTATCAAAAGTTCAGAAAGAGGGAAATTTGATGCCTGGATAAACAGTCAGGGGTACCAGGATATCCGGTTTTACCGGCCTTCGGCTGCGCTGGTTGCGCATTTTGGTTTTGACGAGCTTCCCCTTCGCGATCGGGTCAATCCGTCCGTTTCAGGCATTATGGAAAGCATTGGGGAGAAAAGCAAACAACCTCCACTGGTGGATGGCTATCGGGGAAAGGCAGCCTCCCTAAATGGGGATGCCTGGCTGAAAATGGGCGGTGTCGGGAGTTTCTCCAAGGACCAGCCCTTTAGCGTGGGACTCTGGGTCAATATCCCAGCGAAACTGGATAACGGGGCCATTTTTCATACCGGTGACGGCGCCGTATTGTACAACCGGCGGGGTTATCACTTGTATTTGCAAGACAACAAACTGGAAATGATACTTGCCCATACGGCTCCCTACAATGTGATCAGTAACCTCACGCTGGAAGGAGTGCCCAGAGATGAATGGATCCACCTCCTGATGACCTACGATGGTTCCTCCACAGCAGCAGGTCTCAAAACGTACCTGAATGGAAAGCTCATGGCCAGCGAGACGACCAGGGACAATCTGTACAAAGACATTTTGTTTGACCGGGACAAGCAGCCAGGTATTCAAATTGGTGCCGTTTGGCGAGGAAAGGGGCTAAAAGGAGCGGCGGTTGATGATTTGATGGTGTTTGATAAGGAACTATCCGCATTGGAAATCATGGATTGGCTCCAGCCGGACCTTTTGGCAAGCCTGCGCCAAAAGGCTCCGGGAGAATTAAGCCCGGAGGACAGGAAGGCGCTTGAGGCGTTTTACTGGCCGAACCTTTCTCCGGCTTACCTGAGCCAACAAAAAAAGCTGACCGCCATCCGGATGGAGCATGCTGCTGCAGTAGAGCCCATTCAGGAGGTCATGATCATGCAGGACATGGAGCCAAAGCGGCCAACCTACGTTTTGGAAAGAGGAGAGTACCATGCCCATGGGGAAGAAGTAAATGCCGGCACCCCGGAATCGGTATTGCCCATGGATAGTACGCTTCCCAAAAACCGGCTTGGCCTGGCCAAATGGTTGTGTGATGAACGCCACCCGCTCACTGCCAGGGTGGCTGTCAACCGGCTTTGGCAGCAGTTTTTCGGCAGGGGGCTGGTGGCAACAGCCGCTGACTTTGGCAACCAGGGAGAAATGCCCAGCCACCCGGAACTGCTTGATTGGCTGGCGGTTACTTTCCGGGAATCTGGATGGGATGTGAAAAGCCTCCAGAAAATGATCGTCCTTTCTGAAACCTACCAACAATCTTCCGTGGCCAGCCCGGAGCTCCAGGAAAAAGACCCGGAAAATATCTGGCTGGCCCGGGGACCATCCGGCAGGATGCCAGGTGAAATGATCCGGGACAATGCGCTGCTGGCCAGTGGCATGCTGGGCAAGAGCATCGGCGGCCCCAGTGTCAAACCCTACCAACCAGAGGGCCTCTGGTCAGTCAATGGAGGCCAATACACCGAAGATACCGGTGAAAACCTGTTCCGGCGGAGTTTATACACCCTGTGGAAACGATCCGTACCCCACCCCACCTTGCATATTTTTGACAGTCCGGAGCGTTCAGAAACCACCATCAAAAGACAGGAAACCAACACCCCGTTACAGGCTTTGGTATTAATGAATGACCCCATCTACGTAGAAATTGCCAAGGTGCTGGGGGCCACCATTACCCGTCATCAGGATACCCGGCAGGGCATTCAGGAAGCTTTCCGAAAACTCACCGGAAGAGCTGCCCAGGAGCGGGAAATAGAAGTGCTATTGGCTTTAAGAGACAATGAGCTTGATAAATTCAAAAGCTCACCCGAAAAAATGGAAGGCTGGCTAAGCGCAGGCACCTATCCGGTTCAGGAAAAACCAGAACGGCTGGATTGGGCGGCCAATACGGTAGTAGCCAGTGCCATTCTCAATGCGGATGCTACCATAACCAAAAGATAATATGTGTCTTCACCATAAACAACACCGCTTTCAGGGCATCCCCGAGCTCCATGAACTGGAAAAAAAGATGGACCGCAGGGATTTTCTATCCCGAACAGCCATGGGCATGGGTGCACTGGCTCTGGGTTCTATTTTTACCCAGGATGGACTGCTGGCAAAAAATCTGGATCCCGGAGGAGGTCTTCCGGGACTTCCCCACCATCCCCCAAAAGCCAAACGGATCATCTACCTCTTTCAAAGCGGCGGGCCATCCCAACTGGACCTGTACGATTACAAACCCCAGCTCAGTAAAATGCACGGGCAAGACCTGCCTGCATCCATCAGGGGGGAGCAGCGGCTGACAGGTATGAGTGCCAACCAAAGTATTTTCCCCGTAGCCCAGTCTGCCTTCAATTTCAACCAATATGGACAGAGCAGGACCTGGGTAAGCGAACTCATGCCCCATACCGCTGAGGTGGTGGATGAATTGTGTTTTATCAAATCCATGATCACCGAACAGATCAACCATGATCCGGCGATCACCTTTATGCAGACCGGCCACCAACTGCCGGGAAGGCCTTCCATGGGTGCCTGGATGTCCTATGGACTGGGTTCAGAAAACCAAAACCTGCCCGGATTTGTGGTGCTGGTTTCCAAAAATGCGGTCAGGGACCAACCCCTGTATGCCCGCCTATGGGGCAATGGTTTCCTCCCTTCCCAACACCAGGGCGTACAGTTCCGCTCTGGAAAGGATCCGGTATTGTACCTGAGCAATCCCGAAAACTACGAAGGTCAGGACCGAAAGGAAATGCTGGATTACCTGAAGGAGCTCAATGGCCTGCAATACGATACTTATGGGGATCCGGAAATCAATGCGCGCATCTCCCAATATGAAATGGCCTTTCGCATGCAAAGTTCCGTACCAGAGGTAAGCGATATGTCCGACGAACCGGATTGGGTTTTTGACCTGTACGGAGAGGACAGCAGGGATCCGGGTACGTATGCAGCCAACTGCCTGCTCGCCAGAAAACTCATCGAAAAGGATGTCAAATTTGTCCAGCTCTACCACCAGGGATGGGATCAGCACGGCAACCTACCCGGAGGAATCAAAAACCAGTGTGCCAAAACCGATCAGGCCACTGCAGCCCTGATCAAGGATTTAAAACAAAGGGGCCTTTTGGAAGATACCCTGGTGGTGTGGGGCGGAGAATTCGGCAGGACCGTGTACAGCCAGGGCACGCTCACCGCCGACAATTATGGGCGTGATCACCACCCCAGGTGCTTTACCATGTGGATGGCTGGTGCCGGAGTCAAACCTGGTTTCAGCTATGGCGCCACAGATGATTTTGGCTACAATGTGACCCGGGACCCCGTACATGTGCATGATTTCCACGCCAGCCTGCTGCACCTATTTGGGGTGAATCACGAAAAGCTGATCTTCAAACACCAGGGAAGAAGGTTCCGGCTCACAGATGTGGCCGGAAAGGTGGTCAATGATTTGTTTGCCTGATTTATTTCTTCAAAAAAGCAGAATACATCCAAACCAGTTTTTCCTGTTCCCGGATATAGTCGCTCATCAGGGCATTGGTGCCTTCATCTCCGATTTCACCGGACAGGTCCAGCAATTCCCGCTGCAGGGTCAGTATACTTTTCAGGGAAGAAACTATGTTGTCAACTGCTTTCATTCCGTCAGTGACTTCCTGGCTTTCCTTGATGGCTGAGGCATCCTGGTATTTGGAATAGCGGTGCTGGGGCGCATGTCCCAGGGTCAAAATCCGTTCAGCGATATCGTCAATCTTTACCTGCAGGTCGGTATACAACTCCTCAAATTTCAGGTGAAGTTCAAAGAACTTATCCCCTTTGATGTTCCAGTGATAGCCCCGGGTATTTTGGTAGAAGATGGAATAATTGGCCAACAGGATATTCAATTTTTTGGCCAGCTCTTCCGAGCGCTGTATGTCCAGGCCGATTGCATTTAAGTTTTCCATGATTTGATCGAATAGAGGTATTGTTTATTTACTTACTAATTGTTTCTAAATTTAACTTATTCCGGCCAGAATATTGCTCCCACCGGGTAATAAAAGCAGGCAATTTTTCCCTTATCAAGCCCTTCATTTGGCATAACAGGCAGTCCAGCCCTAAATTCATTCAATAGATGAGGTAAGGCATATCATCACAAGCCAATGGTTAAACCCTGGCCGGTACAAATGGTTCAGGTACCTGGCAAAGGTTAAAAACGAATACATGGGCATAGAAGAAGGTAGGTTTCAGCGGATAGTTTCATTTCTTGCCTGATCAGGTTAAAAAAACCAGCCCATTCATAGAACAAAATGTGGGCGGCTTACCATTTTATAGTCTCTTATATGTTCTTATATGGTTTGAAAAAATAGAACCATAGAAGGAATATAGGGGCATAAAAGAAGTGGGGGATACAAGGGTACAATCAGGCATTTTCCTGCCAAAAAAAATTAGCGGTACCTGATTAACGGCACAATTTGCAAAAAGAACCTAAATTCCCCGAAAATCTGCAACAATACCCTGTTTTAACCGGATAAATGAAAGTTAAAACCTGTCAGGTTTTGTTGGTATTCAATCAACTGCAACCTTTGAGTAGATTAAATCTGACAGGTTTGTGGATCATTAAAACCGATAACCTAACTCAGGTCCCCAAAAGCTGCTGCGCATGCGAAACTGCTGATCCATAAATAGACCTGCCTGCAGGCCCAGCTGCCAATGTGTTCCCAGTACTTTGTGTAGAGAAATTTGTGCGGGAAAAATCATACCTACCTTATAGCGTTCCACCAAATTAAATCCACGGTAAGCCCCCTCCTCTTCATCAAATAAGATGGGCTGGTAAAACCGGTTTTCGTCGATGGCCAAGCCCAGACCGAGACCAATTTGTCCTTTCAAGCCCAGGAGAAAGGGGAATTTTCTGTTCATCACAAAAGAAAAATGATCCGAAATGAGCTCCCCTCTGATAGGCAGGCTGCCAATGATTATCGGGGTGTCTGCTACAGATTCCCGAAAATAGGCATTGAAGGAGCGGTTATAAGCCGTACCCATTGTCCATTCCGGTGTCCAGTCATAAGTAAAGTCAAGGGAAAAGTTCCAGCCACGGGCCGGCCTCTCGTAGCCATAGTCCCGGTTCAGACTAAAGGATCCAATACCCAGCCGGGTATCGAGGCCCTGGGCTGCTAATGCATTTGCCGAGCAAATCAGCAACATGAATAAAATTGTTTTTTTGAAGTTCATCATCAGAAAAGAAATCGGATTTCAGGTCCCAATTGAAAACCACCAATGGCATAAAAAGGCGTAAAAAACAAGCCGGTTTTCAAGCCTATGGTCCCGATCCTGCCTAAAGGTTTGGATAAATTCAACAATAAAGGCATGCTAAAATCCCGGCTAAATCTGGAAAACCCTGTCTGTCCATCCCGCTCATCCGGGTAGCTTGCCAGGAAAAACCCCGGACCGCTTCCCACTGCCAGGTTCCAATCCCCACCCAGGGAAAAATTTCTTTGCAAAGTCCAGTAAATCAGGTGTACCTCCACGGAGGAATTGTCCGGTAATCCTGTTTGGCTGCCGGTGTTTGGAGCGTAGGAAAATGTTCCATACTGGTAATGAGATCCCAGGGAAAGCTTCCCGGGTAACCGGTAATCAAAGCTAAGTCCGGCGAAATAGCCCAAACGGGCCGCCTCATATCGTCCATAATCAATAGGGGTAAACATTCCGGCCTGGGCAGCTATGGAATACTGCTGTGCCTGAAGACTTGTAACGCCTATCCCTACCCAGAGTACCAATAAAAACAGGCTGCTTTTTACAAATGTGAAAACAGTAAAAATAGTATGCACGGAAGTTCCAGATTCATTCATCCCCCGTTATCAGGGGGCCTTTCAGTCAAATTAAAATGCAATGTTACGAAAAATTTCGGTGAGGTAGGAAATCAACCTTAGTTTATTTTTTTAAAACGCTTCTCCAGGTCTTCCAAATCCCTTCCTTCGTCAAATTTTTTCTTGGCCAGGTTCCAGGTCATGACCGCATGCCTCCTTACGGCTTCCTTTTGTTCATCCGTCCTTGCGAATTTATTGAGGGTCACCATGGCCTCCATCAGCCGGATAATCACCGAAGGACTGTCTTTGGCAAACTGCCGGATGGAATTGAAAGCAGCATTCATCACGCCCTCAAAGGTAAGTACATCTGCTTTTATGCGCAGGGTACCGGATTCATCTAACCGATAGGGGGAGGGAAAACGTATGGTGGTGAGATAGGCCAGGCTGCTGCTCAGGTTATCTATACAGGAAATGGCTGTGTAAGGATCGTTTACTCCCGGTGAAAGTGCCCGGGCGGCAATTTCAACCATCTGGTGAATGGCATGTTCAGCATCCTGTTGGGGCGTCCTGGTTTTTCCTCCCAAAAAATGTTGCCGCATACCATCCAGTTCTTCCTCTTCCAGGGTTTTATTTGCGTACACCTTACCTAATTCAAGCCCCCTCACCAGGTAACTTCCGGGGCGATGATACAACTCCAAAAAGACATCCTTATCACTGACCATTTTCATCAAGGCATCACTATCGATGTACTGCAGGTAACCATCAAACCCACAGGTCAGGACTTGTGAAGCGGCATACCCTTCTTTAACCTGTTCGGGATCCTGCTGATGCTGTTCAGCTCCATCTCCCATATCCTGGGGGAAAAGCCGGGTGAGGTTATGTGAAAGTTTTGCGGAAATATTGCCAATGATGAAATCGGCCTGTATGCTGGTAGCCACATGGTGAATAAAAACAATCAGCAAGACAATATTGGCGATGGCCATCAGCAAGGCAAAGGCCACCGAAAACAAGGGGATAAACTGCATCTCCCCGGTATCTTTCACGGTATTGAGTACGATCAGGCAATAAATAAACAGGGATACATAAGTTCCCAGCACCGTTTGATTGATCCTGTCGTACATAAAATTTTTCACCAGCCTTGGTCCGAACTGATTGCTGGCTAATGTAAGGGCAACTAAAGTCATGGAAAATACAGTGCCTGCCACGCCAATCATGGCACTTGAAATTATGGTTAGCACGTCCTTGGCAGCATCAGGGCTGCCAGGGAAGAAAAACCTAATGGCGCCACCGGGTTCAAAATCAGCATTGCTGTCCCAATATACCAGCCCTGCAGCCAAAGTAATACCGATAAAGATGATTAAAGCGGGAACAAACCAAAAAGTAGATTTAAGCTCTGACCACCAAAACAATAATTTTTTCATGCAATTGAAAGGGATTTTCCTGATGGAAGGTACCCAAAAAACATACAATTTCCTATGCCCTTTCCTGTACGGAAGTTTTCCTCTAACAGTTGGTTTACTTTTTTCTGGTAAATAGGGCCACAATTGCTGAAGTCAAAACACCCATGATGGGTGCGCCAATAATGCTTTGTACCATGTAATTACCAAATGAAAAATAATCTTCAGCGGCTTGTGGCTCCATTTTTCCGGAGGCTACGGCATAGGCCGAGGCATGGTCCAGAAAATCGGGAGTAATCAGCACCAGGGTGAGCCAGATCGTGAGAGGAGTCAAAAGCGTAATCACCAGGGTAATGATCAATCCTGCCTTAAAACCCTGACCGTAGGTCATGCTTCCACCATAGTACTTTTTCCTTTTTTCCAAAAGCCCCAAAACGTAAATGGCGATGGCAGGAATAGCCACAAAATTGGTATAAATGGCATGTTGGTCCATGTGCTGGTCGTGAAGTCCTGTCAACCGCTCCAACACCATCCAAAGCAAACTCATCAGCCCAAAAATAATCCCCCATTTGATTTCTATTTGGTGCTTTTTCATGGGTTTTCGCTTATTTCATAGAGTGAAGACCAAAAACATTCCCTTCCGTATCCATGCAATTAGTATAAATTCCCCTTTGCTAAAAAAAAACCTGCTCATGAGCCGTGTAAATGCTGCTCAAGTCCACTTCGTCTATACCCGGATGCGCATATATTTCAGAAAGGCAGGAAGGATACTTCATGATCCGTTGTTACTTTTAATCTATATTTTCTCCCGGAGGGAACAATCCCATTTTGAGTGCCCGCTCCTTCCACTGGCTTCTGGCCAGTTCCTGCATGTCCCTGACACCATCTGTTTCATCCTGAATCTCCAGACCCAGCAGGGTTTCCAGAATATCTTCCATGGTCACAATGCCGGCCAACCCACCGTATTCATCGGTGACCATGGCCAGGTGTTCGCGGGTTTGCATCAGCTTCTCCAAAACTTCCGGGATGGGATCATCCACCTCCACTACCATAATATTCCTTTTCAGGTCCTTGAGCACATACCCAAACTGATCCTGGGCCAATCTTTCCAGGACATCGTATTTCAAAATATAACCCGTTACCTGATCGATTCGCTCCTCATAAATGGGAATCCGTGAAAACTTCTTGATGCTGGTATCTAATAGGAAGTCCTTTAAACTCGTGTTTTCCTCCAAGGCCACCGTTACCGTCCGGGGAGTCATCACATGGTACACCAGGATCGATTGAAAACGTATCAGGTTGTAGATGATTTTGGATTCGTTTTCCTCCAGTACTCCCTCCCGGGTAGCCATATTGGTCAAGGCTGTTACTTCTTCCCTGCTGGTCTTGTTTCCTTCCTGATTCTTAAAAAAGCGGGTCATCCATTCCGAAACCTTTACCAGGGGATATATGGACAGGATCATAAAATTAAGGACCTTACCCATTATGGGAGCCATTTGTTTCCAGTAGGTAGCCCCAAGGGATTTGGGGAAAATTTCCGATAACACCAGAATGGCCAGGGTCAATAAGGCGGATATAATTCCAAAATAGGCCTCCCCAAAAATTTTGACCGCCTGGGCCCCTACCCCGGCAGCACCCACCGTGTGGGCAATGGTATTGTAACTTAAAATGGCAGCTAAAGGGCGGTCCACATTTAATTTTAGTTTTTCCAATACCTTTCCGTATGCTTTGCCTTTTTGTTTCAGGGATTCTATATAGGAGGGCGTAATGCTCAAAAGAGCAGCTTCCAGGGCGGAACAAACAAAGGATACACCAAGGGCCAAAAACAAGTATAAAAACAAAAGTGTCATCTATCTTAATTAAATTTTCTATCTGGTATAATGAACAATATCAAGTGGCAAAGTTTATTTAATATTCCCAATAAACAAAAATTTTCCCGGTACTGCTTCCTGATTCAAGCAATTCATGTGCCGCTGCTATATCTTTGGCTTTAAATGTGGCACCCACCTGTGGGCGTATTTCATTTCTCTCCCATAAATCCACCAAAGCATGTAAACAATGGCCGATGATATCGATACGGTGATCGGCAAGCCGAAGCATGTTTACACCCAAAACGGCCTGAGATTTCATCATCATGAAAAGCGGACTGATAAAGCCGGTTTTCAATAAAAAACCAAGATCGTTGATTATATGGGCCCGCTGCCCACTTCTGGCAGCCCCCCCAAAACAAAACATACGACCGCCATGTGCCAGTAGTTTCAGGTCATTTTTGAAACTTTTTCCCGCCACGGTATTAAAAATCAGGTCCATTTTCCTTTTTCCATAGGCTTGCTCAATGGCCTGAGCATAATTTACCTCCTTATAATTGATGGGAAGGTCCACCCCCATTTTTTCCAGGTAGTCGATTTTTTGGGGAGAGCTGCATAAACCTACCACCTTAAGCCCGTTTCGCTTACACAATTGGGTAAGGGCCGTGCCTACTCCCCCTGCGCAGGCATGTATCAGGGCGATTTCTCCATCATGCAACCGGCTCAGGTAGTCGGTCATGTAATAAGCCGTACAGTATTGGGTAGCCAGGGCACAAGCCTCCCCTCCCGGAATATCCTCCGGAAGCTCAGCAATGGCCCTGTAATCGGCCAGCGCAAAATCGGCATATCCCCCAAAGCGGGTAAAACCCACCACCCGCTTTCCCAGAAATTTTTCCGGTACGGCGGCACCCCTGTCGGTAACCATTCCTACAATTTCATAGCCGGGAACAAAGGGAATTTTCGGGGCCTCCTTGTACAAACCATTTCGTGCCATCACGTCGGCATAGTTCAGGCCAAAACCTTCCACCTGAACAAGCACCTGATTGGGGTCAGGTTCCGGTTGGGGCATTTGCCGGAGCTCAAAGGCTTCCCGCGCCGCTCCATATTTTACAATGGCTAGTTGTTGCATGAAAAACGCTAAAATAAAGTTCAATATAGGTTATTTTCAAGGAAGAATAAACTTTCCCGCGGATCACGGAAACAAATTTTCATTTATCGAAGAGCCCATCATAACCATTTCCGCAGAAGTTTTCCACCTGGGGGATCCCATAATGGTGCTTCATTCAGCTAAAATCCTTATTTTTAAAGACCACCAAAACCACTATACATGGCAGATCAGTTTAACCGCAGAAAATTTCTCCAATACACCGGCATGGCAGGCACTGCCTTATTGCTCCCGGGTCAAAGCAAGGCCCTGGACTTCGGCCCAATACCATCCGATGAAATTGGCCTTTCCAAATGGGAACTGGAAACACCATCTCTTTGCCTGGAACTGGACGCCATGGAGAGCAACCTCAAAAAGGTCCACCAGCATCTCCAGGGAACAGGTATTGGCGTACGCCCGCATATCAAAACCCACAAAAGTCCTTTCCTGGCAAAAATGCAAATGGAGGCAGGTGCGGTAGGGGTTTGCGCCGCAAAATTGTCCGAATCGGAAATCATGTTGGAAAATGGCATTTCCCGGGTGCTGATGACGGGTGTGAATGTGACTCCGCAGAAAATCGAAAAGGCCATGGCCCTGAGAAAAAAACACCCCGGATTTATTCAGGCGGTGGACAATCCTGTAAATGCCCGGGACCTGCAGGAGGCAGCCAAAGCAGCCGGTATCATGGCCGGGGTAGTGATGGACCTGGATGTGATCAAAAGATCCGGTGTGCCTACCGGAAAACCCGCCCTGGAATTGGCACAACAAATAGACCGCTCACCTAATCTTGAGTTTTTGGGTATCCTGGCTTATGACGGAGGGGCCCAGCATGTCAAAGGGTATGCCGCAAGAAAAGCCCGGACCGTTCAAACTTTTGAACCGGTAGTAGCTACCTACGAAAGCCTGGTAAAATCCGGGTTGAATGTAGAAATCTTTAGTGGCGCCGGCACGGGTACCTATGACATGATGGAGGATATTCCTGGATTCACAGATGTACAGGTAGGCAGCTACCTCTTCATGGATGCCCAGTACATGGCCATCGGCAGCAGGGACAACGAAAACCTTTACGATGATTTTGACCCCTCCCTGACTGTCATGACCACAGTGATCAATACCAACCATCCCAATCGGCTGATCACCGATTCCGGAGCCAAGGCATTTACCATCAATAAACCTAGTGGAATCGTCATCGGCGAGCCGGATTTTACCTACAATGCCGGTTCAGATGAGTATGGGACCATTACTTTTTCTCAGGCCAACAAATCCTATGCGGTAGGAGATAAACTAGAGGTGATTGTGCCCCATTGCGACCCTGCCATCAATCTATACGACCGGATCTATGGCATCCGCCGGGGGAAGGTGGAAAGCATTATTCCCGTGCTGGCCAGGGGCATGTCCCGGTAATACCTGCCGTAAAAATCCCTGGGGCTGTAAGTCCAGGCATCTCTGCCAAAAATGATCAAACCCGCATTGCAGGCTGGCATTAAGCCCAACAACTCTAGCCGGCTTGGGTGGAAGTTTGCACCGGTTTTGGCTTTGCTGTCCACATGCCCAGCATCATGGCAACAGAGGTAAAAATGATCACCTGTATGATCAGGGAGTCATTGGCAAAGTCATGCAGGGTTGGTTTACTGTCCGAAAGAGTAATCCAAACGCTAAAAATCACAAAGAAGTTTGGCAAAGGCTTAATTTACGATAAATGACTTCAAATTAAAAGTTTCCTCTTTCAAAGGGAGGCCTTTTATGTTTTATAAAAGAAAACCACATAAGGAACATGAGGGCATGGAAGGAGCTGCGATATGTTTATGGCTGCTTGTGTGTCTTAGGTGGTTAAAAAAAATGGAAAACACATAAGGAATATAAGGGCATGGAAGGGGGGCGACATGCTTAGGTGTACTTATGTGTCTTAGGTGGTTAAAAAAAAGGAAACCACATAAGGAACATGAGGGCATGGAAGGAGCTGCGATATATTTATGGCTGCTTTGGTGTCTTAGGTGGTTAAAAAAAGGAAAACACATAAGGAACATAAGGGCATGGGAGGGGGGCGATATGCTTAGGGGTACTTATTGTATCTTAGGTGGTTAAAAAAAAGGAAACCACATAAGGAACATGAGGGCATGGAAGGAGAATTCAATAAGCGGGAACCATGGAAGGTGAATCGGGGCCAACCTTAGAAGAAAGCACCTGGTTTATAAATTGGATGGACCTTTCAAAGGCTTGCTTTCCATCTTCATCAAAGGTAAACTGGTATTCATGCCCTAAAGCTGGCTCGTAATCCGCTGGAAAAAACAAGGTATCCTGTTGGACACCTAGGGTTGAAAGCTTTCCGGCAAGGCGTTTGGACTGAGCCAGGAGCGGGTCTTCGTTTCCGGCTGAAATAAAGGTAGGGGGAAAAGAAGCTGTAAGATAATTTAGTACCGATGCCGTTTTAGCGTATTCATTATTGGTAATGTCTTTCTCGCCGAAATACGCCCAGGTGACGGTATTCAGAAAAGAGGCAAAGGCACCTTCTGAATTCAGGTTGTCGACTTCATAAATGCCACAATAAAGTAGCAGGCCTTTCAGCTGATCAGGCTGCAAACCCGGTTTCACTTTCGTGATGGTGGCATAGGAAGGGCTGGTAATGAGATTGGCCGTTGCGGCAGTTATCATGGAACCTCCTGAATCGCCTGCTAAAATAAACTGTGTGGAATCAATGGCAAATTGGTCGGCATTCGAAGAAATAAAAGCCAGAGCCTCATTAAGTTGCTGGATTGGCCTGGGGTATTTGGCCTCAGGAGCAATGGTATAATCGATGGATACGGCTACAAAGCCCTGGGAAGCCAGCAGTTTGGAGTAATTGCTGATATGGTCTTTCGTTCCGGAAACCAATCCTCCCCCGTGTGTCCAGACGATGACTGGCATCTTGCTTTTTGCGGCCATGGCATCTTTGGGGTAATAGATATCCAAAAGGGAATTTGGATCAGTGGGTTCATACTGAACATCGCGGATGGCCAATATATTTTCAGGGACGAATTTTTCCAGTGCCTCATCCACCCGGACCGCCTCTTTTTCAAACGCATAGCGTACCAGCCAGACGGCAGGGTAGGGAGAAAGTTTAAAGGCAAGAAAAACCAGGACCACCAAAGCAAGGATACTGATGACTATTCGCTTTATTGTGCGTTTCATTTACCTTTAGCTTGGTTTACAAATGGGGTAGGATTTTCCGGTTTGGAAAAAATAAAATAATTTTTTATGATTATCAATAAATGAGCGTCAATTTTTTTCTTGTAGCTATCTGGTAATGAGCCTAATTGCATGTTCTGGTTCTCGGATAAAAGTAGCACCACATAAGGAACATAAGGGCATGGAAGGGGGGCGATATGCTTAGGTGTACTTATGTGTCTTAGGTGGTTAAAAAAAAGGAAACCACATAAGGAACATATGGGCATATTAGGGGTTTCATTTAATTTTCTCAAGTTCCTTAATACAGTGTAAAAATGTTATTCCATATTCGAATACGGAATATTCACGATAATCAAACCAGGATAGCTTTGATTTCAGCACCGATTTGCTAAGGTTATATTTTTGCCTTCATAAAAAAATACGAATCCCTACCTGATTTTGTTCCGCATCAATTCGGCCAGGCTGCAGGTAAAGGGCCAGGCTGAGGCCCTGCCGGAGGAATAGCCCGAAAGGCTTCTGAAATCCCAGAGGATGCCTTGAAATTCCGGATCGGTTACGGGTTCCAATTGGACTAGCAGGTAATTATCCTGTGAAGGATGCGGATAATCTTTTTTGATCATGTCTTCTGTGGAGAATACGGTAGGTGTTTTGGATTTACATAAAATTTTGAGTCAATTGAAAGTAGAAGAATTCCTTTATAAAGATATCAGATCAGTCTTAAACTTTTATTCCAAACTTTTCTAACTTTCCAATCGCTGTCTGTGCGGCTTGAAGGCGTTTCAAGTCTATATTTTCCTGTCGTTTGAGCTTTTGAATTACCGTTCGTAGAACACTAATTTCGTTAAAACTTAATGTACTCGTTTGTTCTCCAATAGCAATAATTCGTTTCCAATCATCATTAGAAATTCTGCTAAGCCGGTTAAATAAGACGGAAGGATCTAGAATCTCTTGGTCTTCCAGCTTGCTTAGCGCTGTAACTTTTTCGACATTTATCCCTTTTTCATGGATCATTTCAACAATTTCGGCGCCTTTTTGGATTAGTCTATCTGTCATCTCGCCAGATTCCTTCAAGGTTTTCCTAATCATTGAAAGATTTGTTTCTTGGTATTTAGAAAAGATGTCTGTTTTTAGATTATAGAAGTATAATCCATCCCAGAACCGAACACCAAGTGATGTAATTTTTTCCAGATTATTGTACCTGGTTAATTCTTCCGTATCTGTGCCATCGAAATCATAGCGAGCTTTAAAATCCTTATCACTTACTAGGTATTTATTTATAACATCCATGCTCATAGCATCATCCTTTTTACCGGTCAGTGCTGTCCAGGTTTTTTCCGATTTTGCAGCTTCACTTATCAACGCAACATCTAGACTATTTAGAAAATCATAAACATACTTTAGCCCTTCCTTCAATTCTACCTGCAGGTCTTCCGGGACGAACTGGTAATTCCATATCATCTCCAGATTTAGTCGATTTCCGGTCAACGAGTGTAAATAGGAAAGGGTATAGGCAACAGTTTGCGATTTAATGTTTGTATCCCCAATCGGATCTTGGTTTTTCCGGCCAAATAATTTATCCGTCGCTTTGAAAAGTATAGCATTGGCTACAATATCCTCCCAGTAAACCCGTCTAGGTTTCTTGTTTTTATATTCCTTTTCAACATCCTTCAAAAATTGATTGTAATTTTTCTGAGCACCTTTTGCAACCTGAAATGGCTTTTGATTCCAGATATTCATGTACTTGGCAATCTCCGATTTAACTATCAACTGATTCCGGGGATACTTTAACATAAATGCATCTTTCTTTCCTTTTGTAGGTTCTTTATTTAGAGCTTCCTTATATTGCCCCTTGACCCGCTCAAAAAACCAGATAGTTTGTTTGTTAGAGTCTTCAGGATCGATGGCGTATGTGGTTCGCGACAATTCTTCAAGCCTTTGTAAAAATGGGTTGTTTGAAGTCAGGTCAAGTTCCGAGACTTTGTTTTGACTGTTAGCATATCTGGAAATAAATGGTACGGTTTCGTTCTTCTTTTCCTCATCTTTGATGACAGTAAGTTTCATCTGAACGAAAACTTGTGATAAGTCAGCTTTATATTTTTTCTCTGTATGAAACAAGGATGCTGTAGTTTGGCCACCATTAACAATCTGAAAATCCTTTACCCCGGTAATGACCATTTGCCCATTTTTAAGCTTTTCCGTTTTAACTTCCTGAGCCGTGGTAGCAAGACCATTGTTATAGGGAAGAAACATATAAGGTTCATCCCTGATGGTATCCCTAATTCCCTGATTGATTTTTCCAGTTTGTTGAAGGAATGCCCTTACATTACTTTCCAATAACCGGGTACCATAATTCTTATATAGCATCGCCAACATACTTCCAGGAACTATTGCCAAATAGCATTCATAAAGATTATTTTCAGAGGGCATCGCAAGGCAAGGAATATCTTGCCCCAGGGTTTCTCTAAAATCAATTTCAATCGGTTCCCTGTTGTATTTTGATTGAGAGAGCCTATGCAACCGTTCGGCGTCCCAGACCTGAAAGTTGAACGAAAGTTCTTCCAGTCCTTTAAGGCTAAGGTTTATTGGCGGATCATGAGGAATATTACCATTTGAAAGGATGAAAACATTTACCCGAATTATTTCTTTATAATTATCCCGTATCAATCTCGCAAGGCCATAGGCTTCGGTTGATGGCTCAATGTCATCCAAGTGACCTTTGAATGCAGCATTTAGAAATCCTGCTGGCCATTTAACTAGCTTTTCAAAATCAGACTTACTGACCCTATAAAGCTTATTGGTATCCTGAAAATGAGTAATAAATATGTCCAGTGTTTCAAAGCCCTCCTCAATGGCATATCCATTGATTTTGTATTGGATGTTCTCCAGTTTGTTTTCCTTTATGTAGGGGCAGAGTCGGATGCTTTCCGTTTCTCCAGCTTCCGCAAGAAGCTCCATTACAAATTCAGTAAACTTGTTTTCTTTTGAGGCACCATCTTCATCTGCGTGAACCAGCGAATTAACTTCATGGAAAAGTTCCAAAAGGTACTGCTCCAGTTCAAAGTCGGTATGTATTGTTCTACTTATTTTATTCATATAAAAAATTTAAAAACGGCTTCCTCTGGAATTTCAAATGAACTGCATGATGAAAGGTCAATTTGGTACTTCACATTATAAATTGAATCATTCTGGAGATTTCCTCTTAGAATCACTGGAAATCCATCCTGAATATGAAAGAACTTCATGTTGTTGACCGAATAGCTTATGTCATTGTAATTTTCAATCATTTCTCTGCTGACACCGGCGTTTTCCAGCCGGGTTTCAAATTCCCTGACCAGTTCCAAATCGTGATTAAACAGACCTTTTATTTCATCTATTATGCCAGTAAGTGAATTAAGCCTACCTGTGGTCTCGGTTACCGAAAACAATCCCAGAAAAAGATTTTCCCATGCAGTATAATCAAGCTGTTGCTCATTTGAAATGTATACGGATAAATTATTCGCTTTGGTGGTCTTTATCTCAACGGCAATTTTTTCCTTGGCAAAATCCTGGTTTGAACTCTCAGCACCTCTCCAGGATTGGATAATTTCATAATAATTGGAGGAATTTTGCAAAAGTAATCTCAAAAAATATAGTTCTCCGAACAATCCTCTTTGTTTTTCAAAAGATAATAATTCTCCAGAAGCCCTTGAAAAGAGCATTTTCCAATGATTAACCCTTTGGTTGATTATTGTTAGCGCTTGCTGAGATTCTGTAACCTGAGATAATTTTTCAATAATGTCGTCTATAAACATCGTGAAAATTTCTGTAAGCTCTTTATCAAGAAGAATAATTGTGTATTCAGTCTTGAAATTGCTTAGAGGAATTGCTTGTATTTCCACTCCTCGAAATTTTCTGAGGAAATTTTCATGAACTGATTTAGTGATGTTCATTTCCAATTGAAACATCCTGGCCCCTGTCCCTCCAATAAGCCCTATATAACAATTAAGCGCTGGAATGGAGTCAATCTGCTTTTTCACCACATTCTTGCCGGATGTTGATTCCTGATCAGTCCATATTTGCGTTAAATCAGTCAATGATGTCATCCGGATCATTACTTTCGTGAGGGTTTTCGTTAAATTCTGGCTGAAGTGGTCGTGCAGCGTATTCAAATTTAGCCTCACTTTCCAATTCTGGAAAAATGATTCCAAAACCTATCAAGGGAATATCGTGCTGTAACTTCCTAGAGACCCTTGGATCTAAGGGCATCAATACCAATAATGGTGTACCTTTAATTTTTCTCAATTCTTTGATCCTTGATTCATCCGTTCCTACACTGGCATCAAGATCAACAATTCTCGAGGCCTTATCCAAAATAGCATTTGAAGAACCCTTTGTAGATAGTTCTTTAATACCTTCCTTTAAATCCCTGAACGGCACACCCGCTTTATTAAGCGACTCATCAATAAAAGATAAATCCGTAGTAAATGTATAACTGCCATTTAAGGGGTGTTTTTGCCCTTTTTTTGAACTTTTTACCGTATTGCTTGAGGTTAGTCGTACAGCAACAGACCAATATTTAAAAAAGTCTGATTTATTTTGGCTTTCAATATAATCTCTTATTACGTCTAATCTTATTTTATCACTAGTTAGCTTGTATGAATCAAGGAATGAAATTATGACGTCACTACTAATATTCTCCCAGAGTACAGTGCTTTTTCCGTCGATATTTCCATTCTTCAATTTTTTTAGGGTTTCGTGAAATAAACTAAAATTCCTAGCAACACTTTCCTGATTATTATCAAACTCAAAAGTTTGTTTTACCTCTCCTGAAAATGAAAGTTGAATTTTCTCATGATCTCTCATTTTAGTGAGGGATGTGATTGTTAACATTCCTGGATGTGTCCTTACCTTCAATTGAAAATCTGCTGGCCTCATATTTTTAGCTGCCATTTCATCAAAATCACTCCTCATTTCCTCAGTAGCCATAGTTACGTGTCGATACCATCCAACTAGATCTTCGGTAGTATATAGTCGACACAAATCTACGTAACCAGGACGGTAACCAAACCATCGCCCCATTTGCATAAGGGAATCATACATTCGAGTTGTGCGCAGATAATAGCTAACCGATAAGCCTTCAAGGGTAATACCACGAGCCAATTTATTACCCCCCACCGCAATTACTGAAAAGCTGGCACCGGCATCTTCGTACTTCTTGTAGTTAATTTCCTCAATATTATGATATTCCAGGTTTCTGGTGTTTTTTGTGCCATGAACTGCCCTGACTTCTATTTTGCTAACTGAGTCTATCAATTCAGATTTTACTTGTATCCAAGAATTTATTTTGATTTTCAGGTCAGTATAGGTAAGGTTTTCAACCACTTCTTCTGTGGTTGGAATGAAATCTTTCTTGTAAAGATCCTCAAGATCTCTCAAAAGATTACCTTGTCCAGATTTGATCTGTCTTTTATAATCTCTCAGGATTTCATTTACCAACCATGCAATCCGGTCGATCCATGCTACTCTGAGCGCAACGTGGATCAGCATGGAGTTATGCTTTTGGTTCTGTCCTCTGAGACGTCTTATTGCACAAGTCAAAATAAAGGTCTGAATAGCTTCTTTCAATGATCCTGGAACATCATCGGGAAGGGTATCCTTATTATCCCTGTTTATTGTTTTTGGAAAACAGGGTTCCTGATCGTCAGCTAGGCGAATTATATCCAGGCCTTCAAATTGTTCACCGGTTTTTTCATTTGCGAATCCAAAAACCTGCGCTGCTCCGATGTAATTCGATGGTGGCGGAATATTGATAATGAAATCCCTTGGAAACAGGTCTTCTCCAACTTTCAATCTGATATCTTTAACCATAGTTTCAAGTTCTTCACTCCAGGTTGAAGGGATGAATAAGTTTGCGTAAGGCGTTGCGGTATACCCAATAAAAGTGTTTTGATTAAACAGATTCAATAAAGTCCTGATAAGGCGGTTAATGGTCCGTACATCTATTTCAGTACCTGAATTTACAGAGGCATTGTCTGCCTCATCATCAATCACGAGTACCGGGACATTGTGAATTCTCCGATTTCCAGAGGAATCTTCAACAGCAAATTGGTTCAGCCAAAGAATCAGGTTTTCCAGAACGCTCTTGTTCTTTTTGATAACCAGAACGGTAGGACTGTGACCACCAATGGGAACGTTGAGTCGTGTTGCAATACCCCTGTTAAAATCTCCTTTATCATCAGATGAGGTATAAGAATAAATTTCAGTTTCAACCTTTTTTTCTCCGACTCCGATTTTATTATTCTTCTTTCTTAAAATAAAATCTGCACTATTACGTCCAATATATCCTTCATCAATTCTTACCTGAGTCTGAGATCTTAATGTGTTATGCACTCCTGCAATTACTATAATCAGTTTGTACCCGGAATCAGTTGCTTTATTAATTAATCCCGTGTAATTAGCAGTTTTACCTGATTGCACATTTCCTACTACCATACCCCTTCTGTCCCATGGCCCTGAATTTTTAGGATTAATGCACTTATCCAGAATTTTGTCTGTCAGATCATCAAGGTTGTCTACGGGGAAAGAACCATCTTTTATCTTTAACCAATTTTTATACCTATTCCAAAGAGGCCATGGGAAATCACCAGGGATATTTTGCAACCAAGGTTTAATGTTTTTGTCAACCAATTGAGTGGCTTGCCCTTGAAAAACCTCAAAGTCGAATTCTAATTGCTCAATTAACTGTACCAATTCAAGATTAGGATATTGCTGCTTTATTAAAGGGTTTTCAGCAACTGCTTTAATATCTTCAGGCTTAATAGTCCTTTTCCTTTTTATATCACCTAATAAAATGTGACAGACATTCCGAGCACTTTCTAATTCGTTCATCATTCAAAAAACTCTTCTAATTGTGTATATAGGTTAAAAGGCTCAATATTGAAAATCTGCTTGATGGCCAAATCACGATCCATTCCATCTGATTTGAGCGAGTTATACATCATTTTGGCCAATTCGATTGTACCAGAATCAGGTTCCGTTTGATTGTCCCTAAGCTCATGGCTCTCAGGCTCATCACTGTGAAACTGGATAATGGATTCAACAGGTGTAGTTTGACCAATCAGTTTAAGGACTGTCTTAAATTCCGAGGAGGAAATGGATTCCTTTAGCATCAGACTTTTGATAACGGCATGCTCTTCATTGATGTAATAATGGCGTACTTCGTCCCGGCCTTTTCTTGCTTTCCAGACTGGCTGAAAGTCGAAACTTTCTATGGAATCATCCAGCATAATCTGATTGCCTCTGAACCGGTGAACCGCACCTGCCACTTTCCGGGTCATTTTTCCCAAACGGATCAAATCTTTACGAACCGATAGGGAAGGCGTAGCAGCAGCTTTTTTTATGTCAATTTTCCAGTCATGGTCTAATTTGTTCGGAATATCAATCAGGATTCTTGCGTTCTTGAAATGTTCGTTCTTCGGGAACAACCCAAGCCAGTCCCCGTAAAGCAATAGTCGGCTGTTTCGGTAAATGTAAAAACCCTGGAAACGGTACCATTCTTCTGTTTTTGCAATTTTACGTTCCTCCGGATTCAGCTTGGAAATATGTGGAAGTACATAGCATTTGACGATCACTTGGGCGTTTTCAAGGTTCTCATGAGCTATCAACTGACCACCTTCTGATTCTTTCAAGAATGGATCCCATGGTTCCAGTTTGTTCCCATTCATCCAGATGGTAAGTTTCTTCCTTTCCATGTAGCGGTGAAAAACCAGACTGAGGTGTTCTTCCACCTTTTCAAATTCTTCCAGGAAAACGTTTCTTGCTGCTTCATTGTGAATGTTGGCATTGCCTACCAGCCTGTCGAGTTTTTCCCACAAGACTGTAGTACCATGATCGCAATTTTCCAATGGCTCCATAAATTTTTCATCAGACAAATAATCCAGCAGATTCCATCTGCCGGTTTCGTTTACGAAATCCAGATCCCAATGCCTTTTGATAACATTGCGATTTTCTTTCCTGGTAAGTACTGTCAGTGCTTTGCACTGTGAAAAGGATGAGGTTTTTAAACCGAGTCCGAACCTGCCCAAGTCATGTTCCTCACGAACGTCTTTCGGGTCTTTACTGCCGGGTGTCATGGCTTCTATTAGTTCATCCTTGTCCATACCACCGCCATCATCAGTAATGGTAACCCATGATTTTTCACCGCTCCACTCGTATTGTATCCAGACATTATTTGCCCGAGCAGAAATGCTGTTATCAATAATATCAGCAATAGCAGTTTGCAAATTGTACCCGAATGCCCGGAACGTATTGATCATGGCTCCGGCTTTGGGCGGAGTTTCTTCGGATGGTATATTTCGCAGGTGATCTACCACTTTTAAACTTTTATAATTTTAAAAACAATTTCTCCTATTTGCATGGCCAAATACGGCGGCACCGCATTCCCCACCTGATGGTATTGGGCGGTACGAGGTCCACAAAATAAATAGTTATCAGGGAAGGTCTGTATCCTGGCAGCTTCCCGGACGGTCAGACTCCGACACTGATCTGGATCGTAGTGAATGAAGTAATGGCCATCCTTGGAAATATGACTTGTTACAGTAGTTGCCGGTTTATCCGGGACCTGTGTCCGGAACCTATCTGCGAACTTTCCCGTTTTGGCATTTTTGTGGTCCGGAAGTAAGACTTCACTATGAGTTTCAAATTCATGCAAGCGGGGAAAACGGTTATAGGTTTTTGTGAACATACTGGAGAACATATACCGTTTCAAGTCTTCAACCAGGTGTATGCGGGATTCATGATTGGCTATTCCTTTTAAATTTGGATCATGGTACCAATCAAAAAGCGGATTGGTTTCCGAAGGAGTGTCACAAGGGATGAATTCGGCACCTCTTCCGTGAAGAGGAACTTCAATGCCACAAGCAGAATAATCCTTTGCAAATCCGTTCCATGAAATTACCTCAGCTTTTAAAGAATTGGTTAAACTTTTCCAGGCAGTATCTGAATCGATTTCTTTTTGGTAAAACCGCTTTTTTAAGCCATCTACCACTTCGCTCCGAACAAATGAGCGATTGATCCCACTGCGCACTTTTGGCAAATCACCGATGATGTCTGAAAGTGTAACAACATTTTCCGACTTTTCCAGAGTTTTCGGCGGCTCTGATACGTCTTCACGTATGCCCATCAAAATCACTCTATGCCGATTTTGCGGAACTCCATAGTTCTCCGCTTTTATTAAATAATCCGAATAGTCCTCGTAATAAGGATTTTTTTGGCCATCGAATACAATAGGATCTTTGGTCAAGGAAAAAATTTTATATCTGGGAGCTTTTCTTTTCTTAAAAACTATTCCAGGGTTTCTCAAGTCTCTGAGGATCTTGTCAAAAATCACCTCTCCATTTAATTTAGAGGATAGAATACCTCTGACATTTTCCATAACAAATACTGCCGGGTGATGGTCGGCAATGATCCGCAAATATTCCTTGTACAGGTGAACCCGATGGTCTTTTTCATCCAGGTTATCTTTCCATTGCTGCCTGGACCTTCCCACGACAGAATAAGCCTGACAGGGAGGTCCTCCTATAAGCACCCAGTTTTTTTCTCCGGCAAGGGCTTTAGTAATCCGTTTATTGACTATTTCAGGTGGAAATTCTGGCGATCCCAGAGTACATCTCCAGGCTATGTTTTTGGCTTTTTCGTATTGCTGGGGATACTGATCAAACAATTTTTGTTTTAATAAATCTCTTTTTGCCAGGTTTGATTCCCGATACATCTCGTAATAGGCTTCTGGTAGCGCCCGGTATTCAAATTGGTGGACAAAACTTCTCAGTTCCAGTGTCTGATGAGCAGATGGGTCATTTTCGATTGACAGTCTGATATCAAAGGCTTTCCCTTCATTGACTGCGGAGAAACCCTCCCCAAGACCTCCCGGGCCCGCAAATAGATCAATTACTGGGATTGCCATTTGTGATTATCTTTATAAGTTTCATTAATGTCTCTTGTTGATTAGGAGTTTTCAGTTCGCACTCAAACACGGTGAGTACTTTCCATCCCATATCCATTAGTTTGTTTTCGTTTTCCCTATCCTTTCGTTTATTGGTAGTAATCTTATCCAGCCACCATTGCGTACGTGTTTTCGGAACAACATAATATTTACAACCCTCATGTCCGTGCCAGAAACAACCGTGCACCTGAACAATGGTATAGTATTTTGGCAAAACAATATCTGGTTTTCCAGGCAACTTTTTGTCATGCAGTTTATACCGAAAACCACGGGCATGAAGGAACTTCCGCACCAGCATCTCCGGTTTGGTGTCCTTGCCTTTGATCCGGCTCATGTTATAGCTTCTTACTTCCGGTTCGTGAACGTCTGCCATGATAAAATTAATTTGACTTACTGAAATATGGGTGTTTTTGAAATACCAAGGATTGAAGGCGTTGGCTCCCCCTAATTTGTTTCATATTCTAGTCCCGGGAATTTTTCAGTGAATTTATTTATAAGTTTGTGTATGTTGCCGATTCCCCAATTTCTTGCAACGTAATACCCTTCTCCTTTATAAATAAGCTCAGGAGCCTCATTTGCTCTGTATTTTCTGTACTTAATTTCCGTGTCTGTAAAATCTTCCTTTTTCTTTAACAGAAAAAAACTGCAACTTTTGTCCTCCCTCAAAAAGCTGATAACATTGTCGTCAATAAGGCCTTTGGCTTCCAGCAAGTTAATTGTCTGAAGTCCAATGTCCGATTTTTTAAAATTTCTGCTAAAAATTTCCCCATTGTATTTTAGGTTATAGGTACTTCGGTCTCTGTCGGAGGATAAACTGTCAAGAGCTTCTTTAATATTTTCCCTTGTATCTTTTTCCTGTTCCGGATCAGAACTAATTGCGTACAGGGACGCCAAAATTAGTTTTTGGTTTTTTTCCCAAAAACTAGATAATAGTTTTCTTTCCTCATTACCGAGTGCCATAATCAATTCCTGTTTGTGTCCATCAGCTTCTTCGTTAATCGAAGGTTGACTTAAGGATTTTAAATATTCAGTTAATATATTTTCTGTACGCGCAGAAATATTTTGGTTTAAAGCGGGTTCAATCAAGTAGTCTACAATAGATTGGTAATTAATTTGAATAAACTCTTTGCAGTTGCACTCTGGCTCGGTTAGTTCTATTAGTTCGAGCGTTGAGATAGGTGTTAAGTAAATATAAATTACAATATTGTCATCATTTTCTGAAGGATTAAAGTATCGGAAGTAGCTGTTCGTTTGATCGTTGTTCTCCCTGCTTTCAACTTTATTTTCAATTACCAATCGGATGTTCTTCGTTTTTCCTGCAATTAAAAGGGTCAATTCAATATAGATGTCAAGTCTCCCAAAATTTTTGATCGAATACTCAGGCTTAATAAAAAGCCTTTCAATCAGGTAGTCCTCTGTCACAAAAGAATTGAAAAGGTCGCGGTGCTTGCTTTTTAACTTATCACTGCTAAATTTTAAAATAATGTCTAAAAATTTCTTGATCGGAAATTCCCCCAAATTATGGCTTTCCAGGTTTCCTAACAACCAGGCAAGAAATCCGCTATGACTGATTTCCCTTCGGCTAACACCCAATATTTCTGAGAATGATTTGGAATAGTAAAAGTTTTCCAACTTTTGGAAGTCGGGATCATTTTTAAATTTTATAATCTCATCCCTGATTTGGTCTATCGTGAAATTATCAGTCATTACTCGTTTCGATTCGTCCTACTTGCTTACCTCTCTAAAAACATTCCCAGATAGCTAACTGCTTACAAAATACCAGATCTTCCCAACTTCATTAGTCAAAAAATCCTACATTTCCTCCCGTAAATTCCCTAACAAGATAGTGGCTTTTTTTTGAAGGGGAAAATTCATTTCCATGAAATTTGTCTTTCGGGTTTGGGTGGGGAATATACGGATACAGGCCAACCAATCCGTGGTGCTTCATTTTTTTCACCACAGATTTGCGCAGATTTCCACAGATTTTTTTTGGTTCTTTAAGCTAAACCAAATTATCCCTAATCTATCTGTGCTAATCTGTGTTACCTGTGGTGGATTCTTTGTTCACCATAGATTTTTTATGCTCTTCTTTGATACATGGTTCACATGATTATTCTTACGATTCCTTTTTTCATATCCTGTACATTAAAATTGAGCAGCAGCCCCAATTTCAAACCGGATAATTTAAGATACGTCATCACCTGGGATTTGTGAATAGGTGCGAGTTCCTCAACGGACTTCAGTTCAAGGAGAACCAGATCGTTAACCAGTAGGTCTATTCGGTAACCTGCATCCAGTTTAATCCCATCATAATTTACCGGAAGGGGCTTTTGTCGTTCAACTGTTAACCCTCCCTTAAGTAATTCGTACTCCAGACAAATCTCATAGGTAGATTCCAGCAGCCCTGGTCCTAATTCGGAGTGAACTTTATAGACGCAGCCAATTATTTCGTAGGTTAAGTCATTTAATTCCATAGTCATGAATCAAATAAATCTTAGGTATATAGCTTTTCCACCACAGATTCGCGCAGATTTCCACAGATTTTCTTTAGTTTTTTCAGGTAGACCATCTTATCCCTATTTATCTGTGCTAATCTGTGTTATCTGTGGTGTACCTTTTTTTCACCACAGATTCGCACAGATTTCCACAGATTTTCTTTAGTTTTTTCAGGCAAACCATCTTATCCCTAATCTATCTGTGCTAATCTAAGTAATCCGTGGTGCTTTTATTTTCACCACAGATTCGCACCGATTTCCACAGATTTTCTTTAGTATATTCAGGTAGACCATCTTATCCCTATTTATCTGTGCTAATCTGA
>Ga0008836_100218_pt1 | contig 52045 bp, 46 predicted proteins | sample HotLakConsUCCR28_FD_62214 | JGI IMG/M metagenome (GOLD analysis project Ga0008836, IMG submission 62214) | Hypersaline microbial mat communities from Hot Lake, Washington, USA - Hot Lake Consortium UCC-R28 (Hybrid Assembly) ... | reverse complement strand
AAGACGGAAGCCACTACCAAGTCATTTTCTTCCACTGCTTTGGCAATGTGCCTGGGCAATGGTCCGGAGTTGCCGATACAACTGGTACATCCATAGCCTACTACATGGAAGCGCAAAGCCTCCAAATCATCCAGCAAACCTGCATTTTCAAGATAATCCGTCACCACTTTTGATCCGGGTGCCAGAGAAGTTTTGACCCAGGGTTTTACATCCAACCCTTTTTCTCTCGCTTTTCTGGCTATCAAACCAGCACCTATCATCACACTTGGATTGGATGTATTGGTGCAGGAGGTAATGGCTGCGATCACAATGGAACCATCGTGCAAGGCAAATTTTTCATTATGGAGTTCGATCACCACCGACTTCAGGCCATTTTTTAGTTTGGTCTCAATTTCGACATCGCTGTCCACATCGTTTTTCTGATCCTTTACAGGCTGATTTCCACCTCCTTCGGCATACCACCTGCCCACATCATCTCTTTTGTCAATGGGAATGTATTCCCGGCCGTGTACCTCTTTGAGCAGGTGACCAAATTTTTCCTTAAACTCCCGCATGAGTATTTTATCCTGAGGTCTCTTGGGACCTGATACGGTTGGTTCGACTGTTCCAAGATCCAATTCGACTACTGTGGAATAATTGATCTCATCTTCATTGGCCCTCCAAAGCATGTTGGCTTTGGTATAATCCTCCACCAATTTTATCTGTTCTTTCGACCTGTTTGTTTTGGACATGTAATCCAGGGTCCTGTCATCTATGGGAAAGTAGGTAACGGTACATCCAAACTCCGGTGACATATTGGAAATGGTAGCCCTGTCCGGAACGGATAAATTATCCAATCCGGGTCCAAAAACCTCCACAAACTTACCTACTACACTATTTCGCCGTAGCAGTTCTGTTATGGTCAGCACCATATCCGTAGCGGTGGTTCCCAGGGGCAGTGAGCCGGTAAGCTTGAGTCCTACCACCTCAGGCATGATAAAATATATAGGCTGGCCAAGAAGGGCAGCTTCTGCCTCTATACCGCCAACGCCCCATCCTACTACACCAATGCCGTTGACCATGGGGGTATGGGAATCTGTACCCACCAGGGTATCCGGAAATACATTTCCTTCCCTCGCAATTACTCCCTGGGCCAGGTACTCCAGGTTTACCTGATGGCAAATGCCCATGCCTGGAGGCACTACCGCAAAATTATTGAAAGATTTTTGTGCCCACTTCAGGAATTCATATCGCTCCCCATTCCGTTCGTACTCTACATCCACATTCCTTTTGTAAGAATAATTAGTCCCAAAAAAATCTACCTGTACAGAATGGTCTACTACCAAATCCACAGGAATGAGGGGATTGATTTTTTCCGGGTCTTTCCCTTTCCTGACCGCCTCTGCCCTCAGGGAGGCAATATCTACTACTGCCGGCACACCGGTAAAATCCTGCATCAACACCCGGGCGGGCTTATAGGGAATATCCTTTTCAGAAGGTTCTGGTTTCCAGTTCAGCAGGGTTTCTATATTCTCTTTGGTTATTGCAAAATCATCAAAATTTCTCAATGCATTTTCCAAAAGAATCCTGATGGAAAAGGGCAGTTTTTTAATCGGATATCCCTGCTCTAGCAGGGCTTTCAAACTCCAATAGCGGAGGTCCCCTTGAGCAGTAGATAATTTCTTTATGATTTTATAAGGATCATTAGGCATATTTCAAGTAGGTTTAAATGATAAAAAAAGATTTTAGACTTAAACAGGGGATAAATTACCCTATCGCTCCAATATAAGTTTTTTTTGACAAATATGGAACATAAAAAAAGCGGAATATGCTCCGCTTTTGATGTTTTATTCTTCTTTGGCCTTGTCTCTTTTTCTAAAAGCCCCGCGAAAGAACCAGTGATACCGCATGGCCTCTAATGTTTCATTCATGCGGACGGTACCTGTATCCAGATTGCTCATGGTGCTTTTTAAATAGGCGGCAAATTGTTCATCGTTGAGTAACATGCCCAGGGCATTGTCATCCTGATTCAGGTTTTCGCTGGCTGAATTAAAGTTGGCCGCTGCATTATTGACTTCCTCTCCTGTTGCCTCCAGTCCTCTGGCCGTATTTCTCAAGCTCGCAAATACCGTAGTATCGTTGATCAGGTTATCCACCAGGCCACCCTTTTGATTCAACTTATTGGAAAAAACAGCCAATTCCGAAGTCATCCGATTGCTATTGACGGCAGTGCGTTCCAGATTGTCCATCATTTGCCGGAAATCCCGGGCCAGTGTGCTGTCGGTCAGCATGGAGCCAACAATTCCCTCTCCATTGGCAATCTTTTGGGTAAGTACTTTCAAATCTTCTGTAATGGAAACAAGATTATTATTGTTTACCTGCAAGGTTTCCATCATTTTATCGGTATCCAGCGGCATTTCTGCCGTAAGCCTGTCCCCTTCATCCACTGGAGGACCATCCCCTGTTCCACCGTATATTACGATAATCTTATTTCCGATCAAACCATCAGAGCTGATGGTGGCTTTTGAATTCTTCTTGATATAGTCCTTGGCTGAAGATTCTATATTCATTTCAATTTCCACCTGAGAATCTCCATAGAAGTTGATTTTTTTTACAGTGCCAATTTTTACCCCAGAAAACCAAACATTGTTACCTGTCTGAAGTCCACCAACATCATCGAAAACAGCAAAGACCCGAATGCTCTTAACAAAGGCCTTTTGCTGTGCGCCCAGGGTAAGAATTCCCATCACCAGGATAATGATTCCTACGAGCACAAAAATGCCAACAGTAACCGATTTTTTATTGTCATTTCTCATTGTTTGATGAAATTATAGTCATAAAATGATTTAATACTACCATCCTTTGCCTGCTCGAACACTTCTTCAAATTTTCCTTTGGCCCCGAAGACCCCATCGAGCAATACTGCCATGCGGTCTCCGGTCACTTTGGCACAGGTAAGGTCATGCGTAATAATTATTGAGGTCGTTTGGTATTTTTCGTTCACCTGGTTGATCAGGTTATTGATATCCATACAGGTAATGGGGTCCAAACCGGCCGTAGGCTCATCATACAACATGATCTCAGGCTTCAATATCAGGGTTCTGGCTATGCCTATCCTTTTCCTTTGACCACCAGAGAGTTCTGACGGCATTTGGTTGATGGTGCCCAAAAGCCCCACACTATCCAATACTTCCTCCACCAGCTGATCTTTATCTCCTTTGGTTAGGTTTTTGACATTCCTTACCAGAGGAAATTCCAGGTTTTCCCTGACTGTCATGCTATCGTACAAGGCACTGGCCTGAAAGGAAAAACCAATTTTCAGGCGCAATTCATTGAGTTCCTTCTGGCGAAGATTTTTTACCTCTTTACCCAAAACCATCACCGAACCCTCATCTTGTGTAAGCAAACCCACCATGATTTTGATGAGTACAGACTTTCCACTTCCTGATTTTCCAAGGACTACCAGGTTTTCCCCTCTATATAAATCCAGGTCTACACCCTTCAATACATCCAGATCTCCAAAGGACTTGACCAGATTTTTTACCTGTATTACGGTTTCTCTCATCTTACAATTGTCTAAAGAAATTGGTTACCTGTAGAGAAAGTAACTCTTCAATGAAAATTAAAAACATGGCCATAACCACCGCAGAATTGGCTGCTTTTCCTACTCCTTCCGTTCCTTTGGTTGAATTATAACCTTTGTAACAGCCTACAATACCAATAGTAAAACCGAAAAACAGGGATTTAACCATGGAGGAAGACACATCAAGAAAGGATATGGCATCAAACACCTGTACAAAAAACGTGCTCAAACTCACCATTTCATTAAAATGAACGTTTACAAAAGCTCCCAATAGCGCTACAAAGTCGGTGTACAATACCAATATCGGAATCATAAATGTACTTGCCAGTACCCGCGATACCACCAGAAACTTAAAGGGATTGGTGGCAGAGACTTCCATGGCGTCAATCTGCTCGGTCACTTTCATAGATCCAATCTCGGCCCCAATACTCGATCCCACCTTACCGGCAGCAATCAAAGCGGTCACCAAAGGCCCCATGGCCCGTACCACAGCAATCGAAATCAAAGCCGGAAGCCAGGAAGTTGCCCCGAATTCGGCAAGGGAAGGCCGGGACTGATTGGTAAACACCACCCCTACAATGAATCCTGTCAGGGAAATCAAAGGCAGGGAATTCCAACCAATTTGGTAACACTGCCGAATGACTTCCTTGAATTCGTAGGGAGGAAACCAAACTTCCTGAAAAAACCTTTTAACAAACTTGTAGGCACTCTCAAGTCCGATAAAAAATTTATCAATACGCTTCCCGATTACTTTATCTTTATTATTGGGGTCACCCGCCATAGAAAGGTCGTTTTAGTTTTAATTGCAATATGAATACAAAAATCAATCAATACTTCTAATTGGCCAAAAATTCCGCAATATTTTCATCTTTTAATGGCTTAATTAAAAATCCACTTACCTGATCAAAGGTTTTGCTTTTTTCCAAATCATCGGGATCAAGCGAAGAAGTGAGCATTTTTACGTCCAGGCGGATGCCCCTTTCTTCCATCAATTTCAGAAAAAACCACCCATCCATTTCAGGCATATTGATGTCCAGTAATAACACATCCGCCGGATGAATGGCCAGCCATTCCAAAGCTTCATAAGGGTTTTCAAAAAAGAACAATTTAAGTTGCTTGTTTACCTTAAGTAAAACCCTCTTGTTGATCATGTGCTGCACCTTGTCGTCATCCACGAATACGATCCGCTGCTCTTTTTGCTCCACCTCTTTTCCATTTAAGTTTTTTTCCATCAATAATTTATTCATTTTTTGAACTTCACTATCCAGATTACCGGCTGCAACTTTCAGCATTTCCATGGCCTTCCCACTTAGGCCTTCTTCTTCTACGCTGATCAACCCCAGTATATTTGATAAATGAGACCTGATTTTATGTGAATTCATAAATGAATAATCCTTTAACTGCTGGTTTTGTACCATAAGGGACTGAGACAATTTCTGGATTTGATTCAGCGATTGGTGAACCTCCGAATGATCTACCACCATCACCAATACCAGGTTTTCCCGCCTGCGTCTAAAGGGTATCCCAAATAGATCTACATATCTGGGTTCATAAAACTTATCAATCATCACGATGTTTCGGTACACCTGGTTTTCCCCACCTAGTACCTTTTCCGCAATTTTTAAGTCATAAAACTGAGACTTGAATATTTCCGCTGATTTGTCATTCTCCTCAATGCCATAAACAGTGGATGCCATCTCATTTGACATGACCAGCTTTTGGCTCTCTTGAGAAAACACCCAAACACAATTTGGCAATTTATTAAATATCTGAAAGCGGGTAGTTGCTTCCAAATCCCTGATTCTCTTGATGGAATGAAAGAAGAAAAATGAATACCCTATTAAAAAAAAACTGGATATAAACCCATAATTCCTGATAAATTGCCAGGAATCTGTACTCAGAGGTATCAGGTTGAAGCTTCGCAACAAATAAGGAGCAATTAAGATCACCATTCCTCCCGCTAATCCTATTCCAAATACCCAAACTGTTTGAATGGTTGGTTTCATTTTCAAAATCAAAGACGTAAATATAATAAATAAGTCTGTAAATTAAAGCTTTACCTATCTGCAACATATTGCTGAAAATGGACAAAACTGACATTTTTGATGGTCCTCTGTCTGATCAAAAACCTGGTTGGGATCAAATATTTCTTCCAGGCTTAGCTTAAGCCCTTCCACATATTCCTCTCTGTATGCCCCATAATCATTGACTTCTTTTCTTTCCCCCCTCCCGATTACTTCCTGCAGGTAAGGATTAAAGTCTTCCTTGAAGATTTCCCTGAGATTAAACAGGGCGGGTTTGAGGGGTAATCGGTTGTCAGGCAAATTGGCCTCATAAAGCAAACCATAAAAAAAGGTCTGCATGGCTGCTTTATTTCTGGATTTGTCATTCCTGTCAAATAAACTCTCCACACTTTTGAATTCCTTCTTGTCTGCCCCCGATTTGTAATCAATAAGCCTGATGGAATCTCCGATATTATCCACCCGATCAATAATTCCTCCCAGGGAAACCATGGATATCCCGTCGGATGTCTTTACCGGCAACTGCGCTTTGTATTTCCGGGCTGCTTCCAGGGATATGATTTCAAATGGCACCACTGCTGCATCTTTCTCCAGTACCCCTAGTAGATATTTCTGCAGCACATCCCTGGCAATGGTCAGCTGTCCGGTTAATTTGTACCCCTCCCTGTTTTCCAAAAAATACTGAGTGAAGATGGCCTTTTCTACTGCTGGAAATATATAATCCTTAAGTTTTTCAATATCTGTTGCTTCTACCCGCCGGTTATGTTTGGTTTGCAAATACCCTCCATACAGATTTTCCAAAGAAAGGTGAACCAGGTTACCAAATATGGCGGGGTCTACCTCTTCCTGTACCTCTTCGGGTACTTCCAGACCTGCGATATAGGTAAGGTAAAACTTCAGCCGACAGTCCAGCCAGATATTAATTGCTGAAGGAGAAAATGTAATGGGTTGCTGACCTTCGGAAATCCTGTCTGTGTACCTGTTTAAAAAATCCATGATCCTGGCATCCTTGGGAATGGTAATGGGTCCGGCTGAGGTCAAATTGACCGGTACATGTATCACCTCATCCTCTTTTACAAGACCCTCATGAGCCATTTCGATCTGCAATTGATGAATGTACCTGCTTTTTTCACCCACCTGACCATTGGATCCAGCAGTGGTATACAGCAGGTGTACTTCCTCTGCCTGATGGAGTAAACGATAAAATGTATAGGCATAAATGGCATCATTTTGCTCCTGAACAGGCATCCCGAAAGCACGCCTGAGGTTAAACGGCACCATAGAATTCATGCTGTTGGAGGGAGGAAAACTTCCTTCATTCATGTTACAGACTATCACCCGTTTGAAATCCAGGTTTCTGGATTCCAAAACACCCATGAGCTGAAGCCCTTCCAGGGGTTCACCCTGAAAGGGCAACTTTATTTCTCCAAAGACCTGCCTGAAAATCCGGATAAAAAATTCTACGCTGACTTCCTCTCTGATGTCCTGTTCGAAAATATCCTTGAGCCGGTTCATTTGTTTGAAACATTGCAAGAGGTAGCTTTGCTCCATGCTTTGCTCATCCAGGCCGGCAGCCAGCCTGCGGATCAGCTCCAAAACCACTTCCAATAGGTTTGATGAGGTTAATTTTTGAAAAACCAGCGAAAAAAGCGCCCCTCCTCTGACCAATTTCTCTGCTGGCAGGTATATGGTATTGGTACGGGTCAATTCCTCTATCAGCTGTGCCACAAAATCCGGATTGATTTCCCGAAGATATACCGTATGGAGCAGTTCCCTTACTGGTTTGTGGTAGAACATAACCTCCCCATTTTCTGATTTTGTGTAGCGCTGTAATTCCAGCACTGCTTCCAGAAAGGTATAGACGGGAGTCTGTTTTACGGGATACCCCATGGTAACATTCACCCGATTTACCTTGTCTGGTAACAAATTCAATAGGGGAAAGAGTAGCTGTTCTTCAGGAAGAATCACCACTGTTTCTTCCCAGTTTTCCTTATCTGCTACCACTTGTTCCAGAAGACCGGCTACTACATTAGCCTGGTTGATCTTTAAAGGTACCGTATAGGTTTTGATGCGGGCCCTTTTCTCCTCAATTTGTCGGGGTATACTTTCAGGAAAGGTTGGACCAAAAACCGGGTCTTTCTGGTAATCCCTGAAAAAAAGTCCTGCCTCCTGGGCCGGGTCGCTGAGATAGTAGCTGTCGATGTCCCAGAATATTTCCGCTCCATGTTGGGAAATAAAATGTTTGATCAGTTTTTCTTCCGTGGTTGCAAAAGCATTAAAACCGACAAAAACATGGTGGACTCCAGGTGCATCCATGTCTGACAAGCCTTGTGCCACCTCTCTGTAGATGCCTCCTCCATAGGCCAGTCCCCTGCTCTCCAGCCTGGCATTGAATTGCAGATAAAGTGGAAAGAGCAGATCCCAGAATTTCAGGAATTTTTCCTGATGGTATTGGTCCCTTTCTTCAAATGAAGCCCAAAAAGCCTTGATCAGGGCCACCTGCTCCGGATTCAGAAAGCTCCAGTCACTTTCCAGAACCTTTTGCTCCTTGAGGTTGGTGAATAATTTTTCGGGATTAACCAGAAACTGATCCAGGTCATTGAAATCCTTCAGGATCATTTCTCCCCAAAAATAAAAGCGGTCAAAACTTTCTTCCACCTGAGACAGGGAGGAATAGACCTGATACATGTCGTAAATCAGCCGCAGTTTATCGGCCGGTCTTTTCCGGGCAATTTCATAAAAAAGGTCCTCAATCGTAACTACCTGCGGCATCCAAATGGGTTTTGCGATCAATTGCCCCAGGTATTTTTTAAAAAACAAGCCTGCCCGACGATTCGGCAAAATGACTTTTACTCCCTTTAAGCCTCCCTCGCGCTGCAATAGTGTACGCGCTGTCTGTTTTAAAAAACCATCCATTTAATTCACTTTAATAATTGACCCCAACTCAAGGTAGCAGAGATAGCCTTCCACTACCGCTTCTTTTTCCATCTGTCTTACCAGGTCCACATATCCAATTATCTGTTGACTATGTAATTTGCTTTCCTTACCCGTCTTGAAATCGACTACTTCCACTCTCTTCCCTTTAAAAACCAACCTGTCTGGTCTTTTACTTTCTCCACCCGGTAACAAAATGCCTTGTTCTGTCAAAACCCTGTGTCTGCCATCAAACCAGCCACTAAACTTTTCCAGCTTGCAGAGTTCTATAAATTGACTTTCAAGCGCCTTCTTTTCCTTAGCATCAATTCCCCCTTCAAAATAAAGCGTATCCAGTTCCAACATAAAATCCTTAACATCTTTTGATCTTTCTATCAGGGCATGAACCAGCAAACCAAAGTCCCTTTTTCTGAATAATCCGGCATCTTCAAAACTGCCAAAAACATTTTTTACCTGTAGGCTTTGTTCCCAGGGCCTGTATTGCCAGAGCAAAGGTTGAATATCCTTCTTTGGCTCCTGTATCGGGGGTGAGGAGTGCCATTCCCCGGTTTCAAACAGTTGCTTTTCCTGGTCAAAATGGCTGGGAAGATCCAACTCCAGGCCTGCTACTGATGGAAGACTCATGGCCTGAATCAACAAATCCGCCACTGTGCTTAAATTCGCTGTACCCTTTCCCTCTTTAAGCTTTAGGGGAGTCATTCCCCAGATGACCTCCTCGGCTCTGGTAAAAGCCACATATAACATGTTCAGATTATCCAGGTGATGAAGCAGACTTTCTTCCAGAAATATAGAGGCAAAATCGGATTTTAGTAAATTATTCCTCAACGTTAAGGGTATGGTGACCTGAGAGTGATTTTTATCCCAGTCATAGGGTGCCCAGACGATATTATCCTTGGCGGTGTCAAAAAGCTTCCAATCCAAGAAGGGCAATAAGACCACTTTAAATTGTAGCCCCTTGGACTTATGGATGGTTAAAATCCTGATGGCGTCGTGAGCTTCCGGGAGTTTTATGGTCCTTTTATGCCCTTGCTGCTGCCACCACTCGAGAAAATTCCCCAGGTCAGCTCTGTTTTTTTCGGCAAAATCATAAAAAGCTTCTTTCAGTCCGGACAGGTAAGCTTTTTCCTGCAATTCCTCATTGAAACCTAACAAATCAACCACTGCCTCCAACAAATCCATTAAAGGCAATCGCCTGAATAATGGCATTTTGAAGATAAAGTTTTCCCGAAGCTGCTGCAGGTTTTCAGGCATGGACCCTTCCATGAAAAGTTCAGAACCCAATTCCATTCCCCCGATTCTGGCCCAATGCATCCAGATACTCCTTTCGGACAATCTATCCTCCGGATCATCTATGGCCTTTAAGGCCGCCAGGAGGCATTTCACTACAGAAGATTTATGTAAAAACAAGGCTTCGTCAGACAGCACTTCGTAGCGTTGATTTGGTTCTTTATGTCCATGCAACATAAAGGCATCTGCAATTTCTGCTGCCTGCCCGTTTTTTCTGACCAGAATGGCAATATCCCTCAACCTGTATCCAAGGGCCATTAATTGCTCCACCTGACCGGGCAAGGCGCCCAAAACCTTTTCATTGTAGGACTGATCTGCCTCGGGAGCTATAAATTCCAATTTCACCTTCCCAGAGATTCCTTTTTCGGCTTGTCGTGGCGCCACATGCTGGTGCACCTCGGCATAGGCCTTCCGGATGGTTTCCCCATGATCGGAACCCAGTTTTGCGGACAAGGAATCAGCCAAAAGTCTGGAAAGTTGCCTGAATAAGGTATTATTAAAATAAACCACCTGGGGCAAGCTGCGGTAATTGGTAGCCAATTGTTTTATTGACACCCCGAAATGCCCTATTTCCTGCTCTACCTTTTCCATAAGCAGCCTCATTTCTCCTCCACGCCATCTGTAGATGGATTGCTTTACATCTCCAACAATCAGGTTTTTTTTACCCATTGACAGGGAGTTGATGAGCAGAGGCCTGAAACTTGCCCATTGAAAGCCTGAGGTATCCTGAAATTCATCCAGTAAAAAGTGCTGAAATTGATTGCCCACCTTTTCATAAATGAAGGGAGCTTCATTGTCAGCGGTGATGGAGCGGAGAAAATCATTGGTTTCTGAAATCAACAATAAATTTTCCTCATCCTTCAGCTCTGCCAATTCCTGTAGCAGGTATCCAAACAATCCAAATACGTACAAGTTTTTGGAAATGACCTCCAGGGTAATCCATTCCTTTTCCTGAGACTCCATTTTGGCCAGCAGGTCTCCCAGTCCGTCATGATAGGCTGCATGAATGGCAGCTTTATTTTTACTTGTTTTGGTGGCCCATCCATCCGGATCACCTATCTTCTTTTTTTGGGCATCCGAAAGTTCCGGTATAGGCTTCAAAGGGTCCCCTAACTGATCAAAGCAGCGGGCAAAGGTTTTTTGTCCCCCCGTAAAATCCTCCCAATTCAGGCCATGTTGCTGCCTGATCTGCGTAGCCATATCCTTCATGGCATGTGCCTGCTCGAAAATCGATTTCTTTTTTAAATACAATTGCTGCCTGAACTGATGCAGCTTATCAGGTTCTTCCAGAAAGGCTTTGACTTCATGCTGGACGTTTTTAAAATCTTCCTGAAACATTTTTTTCCCCAAATCATGAATGGGCTTTCTGATATCCCAGGATCCCCCGTCCGTGATTCTGGCTATAGAAAAATCTACCATCCAACGGTGCAGTTCCGGATCATCCACTACCCGCAGCATCAGGCGATCTACCAACCTGGACATGACAGCCTCCAGGTCCATCTCTACATCAAATTTGGCCTGTAGGTCTATTTCTCTCGCAAAAGCACGGATTACCCGCTGAAAAAAACTATCAATGGTACTTACTGAAAAGGCCGAATAATCATGCAGAATGGCCGTCAACACCCCGGAAGCCCTTTGTGCTAATTCAGGTGGGGCCAGGTGCCATTTTTCCAGGAGATCCTGGTCCATCTGCTGCTGAGGATCTACCTTGTGTTTGATTCTTTTCAGTTCTTTTATTATCCGCTCCTTCATCTCCTGGGTTGCCTTATTGGTAAAGGTAACGGCCAGCACTTGCCTGAATGCAGTAGGTTGCTCCAGGGCCAATTTCAGATAGGCAGTAGTCAGGGTGTAGGTTTTTCCTGAACCAGCAGAAGATTTATAAATTTGAAAGGGAGTCATTTGCATCAACGAAAAACCGGAATTTTAAAACAGTAGGATAACAGCTACGATGTCAAGTCAAAGGAATGATGTGAAGTTAAAAATAAATATTGCGTACAAAGAGAATTATTAGATAATTTTGTCGGAAGTGGTTTCATCCAATAGTAAAACCAGCCGAAAAGGAAAGACATGTTTTTTTATATCTCGCAATTATTTAGCTTTCTCGTCATGCCATTTACCATTTGCCTCTTCCTGATAGGTGTAGGGACATTTGGCATCAACCGCTCCTGGGGGAAGAGGCTGGTGCTGACGGGTTTTCTGCTAACCGTATTTTTCTCCAACAGCTATCTTTCCAATTGGCTGATGTATGATTGGGAGCCGCCACCAAAGGATTTCCATAGCCTGCCGGATTATGAAGTAGGGATCATATTGACAGGGGTTACTAATATTGATAAAACCCCGAAGGACCGGACCTATTTCAATAAAGGTGCGGACCGGGTTACCCATGCCGTGCAACTGTACAAAATGGGTAAAATTAAAAAAATCCTCATCACGGGAGGTTTGGGTTTTGATCCCTCAGATGAGATTTCCGAGGCAGCATCCCTGGGAGATTTCATGGTTTGGGCAGGGGTAAAAAGAGCTGACCTGATGCTGGAAACAGCAGCCAAAAATACCCGAGAAAATGCCGTCTATACCCAACAACTGTTGAAGGAAAAAGGTATCCTGGACCAGAAAAACTCCTCTTTCTTATTGATTACTTCGGCTTTTCACATGAAAAGAGCAAAGGCCTGCTTTGTAAAAACAGGCCTGAATCCGGATACCTTTCCGGTAGACTACTATGCCGCTACTCCCAAATTTAACATTAAAACCATTTTTCAACCCAGCATAAATGCCATTTTGGTTTGGCATAAACTGGTCAAGGAATGGGTAGGCATACTGGCTTATAAAACCCTTGGATACATCTAAAGAACTTCACCCGTGTGATGTGCTAATGCTTTTCCCAGGTGGATGCCTTGAGTTTGGGCATGGCCCGGATAATATCACTCACACTGATCTGTCCCAATAATTCTCCATTTTTTACAACAGGGAACCTTCGTATCCTAAGGGTCAGGAACTGATCTGCAGCATCAAAAATGGAAATATCCGGCGGCATGGTGATGACCTCCTTGGTCATTTGATCTTCCACTGTACCTGGAAATTTGGGTGTATTGGTATATTGTCCCTTGATGATTTCTTTCAGACAGTCTCCTTCAGAAATCATACCCACCAGCGCACCATTGTCATCAACGACCGGGGCTCCTGAAATATGCTTTCTTGTCAGCACCGTGATGACGTGATCGATAGTATCTTTGGGATGAAATGTTATCAGGTTGGTGCTCATGTGATCCCTCACCAACAGGGGCTGATTGCTTTTTTTGATAGGGGCCTCCCGTACCCCCTGAAAACTCTTTACCATACGTTATAGGGTTTATTGAAAGGATAATATAGCAAAACAGACAGATAAATACAAATATAATCTACTAATAAAGGCTAGTAGAAAAAATTAAATTGGCTTTGCATGCTGTATTAAAACCCACTCTAAAGAACAGCAACATGGGCTAACGAGGCCATGTGGACCAGAATCGGATATAATCCCCTTACTTATCCTGATTGGGAAATTTAAAGGTAATTTTTTTTCACCCGACATTCTTTTACCTCCTGTGAGGTACTGTGCCCAAAAGGCAAGCAATGTCAATCCAAGTCATCCAAAGCTACCCTGAAGGAGCGGATAAGTTGTGGATCAACCGTCAGCACCTTGCCTTCCATCTCTTCTATCAAAGATAGCTTTAAACCTGTGGGGGGTAGGTTCATGGCTGATTTCCTAAAAGCCTTACAGGAACTGTGAACTTCTTTTAAGGGCCAGGATTGGTGCAGATCTCGCAAATCTGCTGCTTTTAACCCGCCTCCAGGGATAATGATGATCCTATCGCTTGCCCACAAAAATAATTTTCCTATCATTTCGCTTCCTACACCTACATTTGGTGCCCCTCCTGAAGTAAGTATCCTTTCAAAACCAAGGGAAACAATCTTTTCCAATGCTGATTTTTTATCCGGAATCAGGTCAAAAGCACGGTGAAAAGTGCAAGGTTTTCGCTTAGCCCCCTGAATCAGTTTGTTGCAGGCGCTTGCATCTACTTCCCCGGATGAGGTCAACGCTCCAAATACAAAGCCATCAGCTCCGTTTTCCAACAATATCCCCATATCTGTTTGCATGGCCTGCAATTCCCTTTCGGAGTAGAGGAAATCCCCGCCTCTGCACCTGATCATAACAAACACAGGAACAAAGACATGTTTCTTTATTTCTTTTAGCAATCCGGGACTGGGTGTAGTCCCCCCTTCACCGAAATCCGCACACAATTCGAGTCGATCTGCTCCATGTTCCACGGCAAGGAGGGCAGCTTCTATGGTATATACAGGGGCTTCAAAAACAATGTTTCCTTTGGACATGGCCTCCTATTTATACCAGCTTCTGGCATCAGTTAACGATTTGCCCTGGCTGTGATGCCGGGCAAAATTGAACCCCGGCCGTATGGCAAAAGCCCCAAATTCACCTTCTTTGTTTAAGGCCAAAAATCCTATTTGGGTATTGTCTATGTCTTTACTTTTGGACACCGCCCTTTTCACTGCTTCTTCACAGGCTTCCTGAGGTGTCCGGCCCTGACGCATCAACTCCACTATCAGGAAGGCGCCACAAATCCTGATAACTTCCTCTCCCAGGCCCGTAGCGGTAGCTGCTCCCACTTCTTCATCCACAAACAAGCCTGCTCCAATGATGGGACTATCCCCTACCCTTCCATGCATTTTATAGGCAAGCCCACTGGTAGTACAAGAGCCAGCCATTGCGCCATTTTCATCCATACCCACCATGCCAATGGTATCGTGATTTTCTATATTGATGACAGGCTGGTACTTGGCATTTTCCTTCCATCGCATGTAGGCTTCCCGGGCCTTGGGACTAAGCTCCTCTTGCTCTATGGGCATTCCTTCAGAAATGGCAAACAGCCTTGCTCCTTCCCCGGCAAGCATGACATGGGGTGTCTTTTCCATGACTTTTCTTGCCAATGTAATGGGATGCTTTACCTGCCTTACAAATGCTACAGAACCGCAAGAGCCATCTCCTTTCATTATCGAAGCATCCAATGTCACGATCCCTTCCCTGTCTGGCAATCCCTGAAGCCCTACAGAAAGGTTACTTAAATCATTTTCAGTTACTATGACGCCTTGCTCCACTGCATCCACTATGGTCCCTCCACTGTTCAGCACTTCCCAGGCTTTGTCATTGGCCGGCATACCATGGTTCCAGGTGGACAATACCTGCGGAGTGAAATTTTTTACTTTTTTTTCTTCCTTTCGAAAGGTTTGCAAAGACCCAGCATTTCCTGCCAAAGGAATTCCTGCCAATGTGGATAGCAGGGAATGCTTGATGAATTTTCTTCTTCCTCCCATAAATTTTTTGTGTTAAAGGTTGTATTTGGTCAAAATAAATAACAAACATGATAAAATATTTTCAATAAATACTTTGGCTTTATATATTTTTATAAATAACTTAAAATTTGCTAGAACATAAAAAACCTTTTTCCCTTTTACTGCCGGTATTTTGAGAAAAAAATCGTTTTCGGACAAAATCAAAAAAAATCTGTCTAAAATTACATAAATTTTTTAATGTAAGTTATAGCTAATTAATAAAATTTTTTATTAATTTGCACAAAAATTAACCTGATGAACCTGATTGATCCAAATATAGTCCTTGAAAAAAAGGAAGGGGTTGTTGAGATTAAAAATTATATCAACAAACTAAAAATCGTCAAGGAATTGTACACCCTTGGTAATAACACTGCCAATAACATTTGCCAGCTGGTAGGCATCAGTTTGCCGACAGTAAATTTGTTATTGGCAGACCTTTTGGAAGAAAAAATAGTCATAAAGGAAGGAAGGGGTCAATCTCAGGGAGGAAGGAAACCAGACCTTTACGGACTTGCACCCGATTCTTTTTTTATTTTGGGGATAGACCTCAGTCGCTATGGAGCGAAGGCAGCTATTTACAACACCAAAAATGAAAGGGTCTCAAAAATAAAAACGGTCAAATTAACCCTGAATAATGAGCCAAAAACCCTGGACAGCATCTATGATTTTTCTATGGAAGTAATCGCCTCTTCCGGCATACCGGAAGAAAAGGTCATAGCCGTAGGGATCAGCATGCCTGGCCTGGTAGATGGTGTTGCAGGCATCAATCATACCCATTTGAAATCAGGGAAAAAACCGCTCAAAGATCAGTTGGAATCCAAGTTTGGGAGAAAGGTTTTTATTGAGAATGATGCCAGAGCGAAAACATTGGCCGAATTTAAATTTGGTAATAATAGTGGTCATAAAAATGTATTGGGCATTTTTGTCGATTGGGGAATAGGTTTAGGCATTATCATTGATGGAAAACTGTACAGAGGTTATTCAGGGTTTGCCGGTGAATTCAGTCATTCCCCTTTATTTGATGCCAAGGAAATCAGTTGTTCCTGTGGCAAAAGAGGCTGTCTGGAATCAGTGGCTTCCGGAGGAGCGGTGGTACGGTTGGCAAAGGAGGCCATAGAATTAGACAAAGACTCCATCCTGGCCCGGTTATCTGAAGGGAAAGAAGAGAATATTGACCCATCCATTGTAGTGGAAGCCGCCAGTGCCGGAGACCAGCGAGCGATCAGTATCCTGTCCGATGTGGGGCTTGACCTGGGCAGAGGGATTGCTATTCTTATTCAGTTGTTTAATCCAGAGCTAATTATTTTAGGTGGTGCCATTGCTGAAGCAAATCAATACATCACCACTCCTATACAACAGGCATTGAACATTTACTCTATGGCCAAGCTTAGAGAAAAGACTTCCATCGAACTTTCCAAATTGGGTAAGGAAGTCGGTCTCAGGGGAGCCATAGCTATTGTGAATGAACATATATTTGAAGACACGATCAACTCACACTAGAAAATAAAACTCATACAAAAGATATGTTAGCAAACTATCCACTTTCGAAAACTGAAGAGGCTTTTTTCGAGGATTCAGAAACAGAGACCATCACCACCAGGATTCCTTACCTCACGGTAGATAATTTCCCAAAACTGGGATTGCTTACCGCATGCAGGTTTTTAGAATGGGTTTCTACCAATCCCGATGGTGTCATCAGCTTGCCTACAGGTAAAACACCGGAATACTTTATCAAATGGACCAAGTTTCTGCTGGAAAATTGGGATAAGAAAAAAGGCCTGGAGTTAAGGGAAAAGTATGGTCTGAAAGAATGCAAAAAACCTGTACTGAAAGACCTTCAATTTGTTCAAATTGATGAATTTTACCCCATCTCCTCCGAGCAAAAAAATAGTTTTTATCATTATGTAAACAAGTTCTACTTAGAAGGCTTTGGCCTGGACCCCAAAAAGGCCCTGCTGATAAATTCGGATGAAATCAAATTGGCAGAAGGGAAATCCTATAAGGAAATTTTCCCGGACTCCAGGGTAGATTTATCCTTGCGCTACAGGGAATACACCAATAATCAGGAAAGGCTACAACAGGAATCCATCTACCTAATCGATCAGTGGTGTGGGGAGTATGAGGCTAAAATCCGGGAAAAAGGCGGTATTGGCTTCTTTGTTGGGGGTATTGGTCCGGATGGACACATTGCTTTCAATACCAGGGGCTCCGATATCTTTTCGACAACCCGGCTAACGGAAACCAATTTTGAAACCCAGGCTGTGGCCGCAGGGGATCTGGGTGGCATTGAAATTTCTGCCAATCGGCTGGTAATCACCATAGGATTGGACACCATCGTTCACAATCCGGAAGCAGTGGCCATCATCATTGCTGCCGGGGAAGCCAAAGCGCCCATTGTCAAACAGTCCCTGGAGCAATCCATGACCAATGTCTATCCCGCCACAGTACTTCAGAAACTGAAAAATGGTCGGTTTTATCTTACAAAAGGTGCCGCTTCCAAATTGACTGACAGTGTGGATCAATATTACTTCACCGGAAAATGGGATTTCACCAAAACGGAGCGGGCGGTATTGGACCTTTGCAAAAAATTACAAAAATACGGCCACAGGATCACCCTGGAAGACCTGAAGAATGACAAATATACCAGTCAAATACCCAATCTGAATGAAAATACTGTCAATGAAGTCATTCAAAGTATCAGCAGTAAGATCGACAAGGGAATGGAAGAGGAAAAGAATGAGATTTTTCTTCACACCGGTCCCCACCATGATGACATTTCACTCGGAATCTTACCCCAAATAACGAAACAGCTCCATGAAAACAGTAATGAGGCTCATTTTGCTGTGCTGACCTCCGGTTTTACTGCAGTTACCAATTCTTTTGTTATCGACACGCTGAAAAGTACCAAGAAGTTTTTGGATGAGGGCCGCATACAGATGGTCAAGTTCGAAGATTTCTATGAGTCTGGCTACAAACTAAAAATGGACAAGGACGTCTATCACTACCTGACCAATGTAGCTTCTGAAAATGCGGAAGAAAGGCTACGAGGATTGTGTCACAGGGTAGTAAGAGCGATTGTTTTTACTTTTGGCATCAAGTCCACCATGCAGCTGCGGGATCAGATCAATGAAATCATCACCGTACTAAAAAATTCCTATGATGGGGAGAAAAACCCAAAAAACATCCAAACCTTAAAAGGGATGATCAGGGAATTTGAAGAGGAATTGGTATGGGCACATTTTGGGGTGCAGGTAAAGAACGTTCATCATTTACGATTGGGTTTTTATACCGGAGATATATTTACCGAACAGCCGGATAAGAAAAGAGATGTGGAGCCCATTTTAAATATGTTAAGGGAGATCAAGCCCACCAAGCTCAGCCTCACCCTGGATCCTGAAGGAAGTGGTCCAGACACTCATTACAAGGTATTGCAGGCCACAGCTGAAGCGGTTAGACAATGGAGTCTGGAAGAGGACCTGAGTAATTTTAAGATTATAGGATATCGAAATGTCTGGTTTAAATTTGATGCGGCTGAGTCCAATGTAATCGTGCCCGTTTCCCTCGGTGACATGTCGGTTATGGAAGACTCTTTTTCCAACTGTTACATGAGCCAGGTAAATGCTTCCTTTCCCAGCTATGCCCACAATGGTAAATTCAGCACGCTTGCAAGGAGAACCTGGGTAAACCAATTGAGTGATGTGCAGCTTTTATTAGGTAAAAACTATTTTTACCAACACCATACGGCAAAAGTCAGGTCCAGTCATGGATTGATCTTTTTCCGCGAGATGGGTGTAGAGGATTTTCTTGTGGAAGCCAGAGAGCTGGAAAAATCTACCGAAGGCATGTTGTAAACCTACTTACTGAATCGTTTTATCCGCAGGTGTAAAAAGCATCCTGCGGATATTTTCTTTTGTAAGCAAAACAATGCCTGGCAGGCGCAGGTCATTCGGGGTAAAAAATTAATCGGGGTAATTCCGAAAACAAACAAAAAAATGAAAGCAAGCAATACGGTACTTGGAATGGATATAGGCGGAACAAAAATCAGTTCCGGAATAATCCGTGAAGGTAAATTAGTCGAAAGAATTGAGAGTAAAACCCCTGCCAGTTTGCCCCAGGAAGAGATCCTTGATGCCATTTCCTCACAAATATCAGCTTATAATAAATTTACTTTCAAGTCCATAGGCATTGGCATACCCGGGCTGGTAGACCCTATACAGGGAATTGTTTATAACCTGGCCAATATTCCTTCTTTTCAAAAAGTAAATTTAAAAGGATACTTAGAAAGTAAATTTAAGGTTCCTGTAGCCGTAAATAACGATGCCAATTGCTTTGCCCTCGGAGAGTACAAATTTGGTCCGGCATATGTGCACCGCCATGTGGTAGGCATTACCCTTGGGACAGGTATTGGGACAGGCATAATCGCAAACGGACACCTTTACACAGGCAGGCTTTGTGGGGCAGGAGAATGGGGTGCGGTCCCCTATCTGGACCAAACATTTGAGGATTATTGCAGTAGTAAATTTTTTAAAAGTAAATACAGGTACAGTGCCAAGAAATTATCCGCAAAAGCGAAAGATGGAAATGCAGAAGCCCTGCAGATTTTTAATGCCTATGGCAGACATCTGGGCGAATTGATTTACCGCTTATTGCTCACCTATGCTCCGGAGGCCATTGTTATTGGTGGTTCCATCAGAAAAGCCTATCCCTATTTTAAAAATGGCCTGCAAGAGGTCATCAATAATTTTCCCTATAAACCCATTTCGGAAAATTTGAAAATTTATGTTTCCGAACTGGATGATTCAGCCATTCTAGGTGCCATATCCATGGTAGAGGAAAATGAATTTTTAATAAAAAACGAAAATCTGGCCGACACCAGACCATCTTTGGCCTAACCCTTTTTTGAAGGATGCAAAAATCACCTTTTCAAAGGTATCTCCCCTGTATACTCACCCCTATCTCCTGTTGAGGTTTATAGAATTATTGAATACCTTTGGAATATTGAAATGAAAGGATATGGGAAAACAGTTGTTGTTAGTTTTGTTTGTATGGCTATTTCTTCCCGGTAATAACCACCCATTAGCCATTCCCGCTGCTGAAAAAGCGCTTGTTAAACAAGAAGACCAGATAGAAGCCTGGATGGTGGAGCATTTGTTTTCCATCACAGAAGTAATGGTTACCGATGTAGCCACCCCTCCTGGTGCAGCCAGGTTTTACAGTTACTCCTTGCTAGCGGCCTATTTGGCTCTTCAGGAAACTCAAAGCACCTCCAGGGACCCGCTACTCAAAAACCTGAATGCCCCACTCCCGGATTTACCCGCAGCAAGCTATTTGGGCGAAGGTACTTTTAACCGGTCCTTTGCAAGCATTTATGCCATGCTGGAAGTGGGTAAAAAACTGATGCCCTCAGGTAGGCGACTGGAAAAGTCACAAGAAAAACTTATTGATCAATTTATCAAAAACAGATACCTTAGAAAAAAAGCACTACCCGCAAACATCCGGTATGCCGAAGAGGTCGCCTCTCTGGTATTAAAATACGCCGGGGAAGATGGCTATGGCTACCTGAGCACCCTACAGCGTTACAGTCCAAGTCCCGGTGAAGGAAAATGGTACCCTACACCACCGGCATACCTATCGGCCATTGACCCCGAGTGGAGAACCATCAGGCCTTTTTTTATAAAGGATGCCGAAGCCTTTACTCCCGACCCACCCGCTGAATTTTCAATGGAGGAAGGAAGTTCTTTCTACCGGCAAGTGCATGAAGTGTATGAGGTCACCAGTGCCTTAACTGAAGAACAGCAGTTGATTGCCAATTTTTGGGATTGCAACCCTTTCAATGTATCCTACAGTGGCCATATGGCCATTGGCCTCAAGAAAATTTCCCCTGGAGGACATTGGATGGGAATCACGGGCATAGCCGCACTAAAAGCAGGGCTTGACTTAAAAAGCAGTATCTACATCCACACCTTGGTGGCTATGGGATTACATGATGCTTTTATCAGTTGTTGGGATGAAAAATATAGAAGTGACCGGATCCGACCGATTACTGTCATCAATAAATTTATTGACCAAAGTTGGAGGCCGATTTTACAAACCCCGCCTTTTCCAGAGTATACCAGCGGTCATAGTGTCATTTCCAAAACAAGTGCCATTATTCTCAGCTCATATTTCGGGGATGATTTCAATTTCGTCGATACCTCGGAGGTTTTTTTCGGCCTGCCCGAACGTTCTTTTGACTCTTTCCTGCAAGCTTCAGAGGAAGCCGCCATTTCGAGACTATATGGAGGGATTCATTTCAGAGATGCCATTGAAGAAGGCATGGAACAAGGCGAAGCAATCGCTCATTACATCCTGAGTACAATTGATATACCCAAAGAAATACTGCTTACAGCGGACCAATAAAATTAAACAGATATATAATACCCGGACTGTGAAATAAAATTATTATTTTTTTTATCTTCAGGGAAAATCATTTTATTCCCATGAAAAGAAGAGACTTCCTTCAGGCCACTGCGCTATTGGGTGGGGCATTGACCCTGCCTGCAAAAGGATACCCTAACATCCTACCTGGAAAAAAACCAAAACACGTGCTGATAATCGGAGCCGGTTTATCAGGACTTGCTGCGGCTTATAAGCTCAAAAAAGCTGGCATCAAGACTACTATCCTGGAGGCCAGGAACAGGGTGGGTGGTCGGGTATTTTCCCATCAACCCGTGAAAGGGGAAAGCCAAACCATAGAGATGGGAGCAGAATGGGTAGGAGCTTCTCATGAAAGGGTGATCGAACTCTGCCAGGAGTTTGATCTCAAACTTTTCGATAACCGTTTTGAAACGGATCTGATTTATCATGGCAAACATGAAAAAGCTGGCAAATGGAGCCTTTCTCCTGAGATGGAGACATTTTGGAACAATAAAAAAATATACTGGGATAAGCTGTCTGACAAAGAAAAAGAAAAGATGGATCAAATGGATTGGTGGAGATTCTTATCCAGAAAAGGATTTTCTGACCGTGACATTGACATCAGGGAACTTTTAGACAGTACGGATTTTGGTGAGTCTATCCGCAAGGTATCCACTTTTTGCGCATTGGCAGAGTATGCGGAAAGTAGCGAAAAAAACGAAATGGATCTGAAAATCCAGGGGGGAAATGACCTGCTTCCTAAAAAAATGGCAGCTGCCATAGGAAGCGATTCGATAATGTTGGGGAAAAAAGTATCCAAGGTGGAACAATCCCGTGAAGGAGTGAGGCTGACCTGTGCCAATGGCGAGGTATATCAGGCGGATCAACTGATTTGCACGGCTCCTACTTATATGGTCTTGAAAATTGACTGGCAACCTGTCCTACCGGTAAGCATGACTGAGGCGCTTCAAGGGCTTCAATACGCCAGAATAGGAAAATTTCCAGTGGTATTCTCCGAACGTTTTTGGGGAAGAGAGAATTTTGATTGCGTCACCGATGGAGTAGGACACTATTTCTACCATGGCACCAAAGACCAACCCGGCAAAAAAGGTGTGCTGGTAGCCTATGCCATTGGCGATAAAGCCGAAGTATTACATGCACAGCCCAAGGAAGCCAGACTAAAACTGATCCTGGATTCCCTTCGACCCGCCTTTGGAGATCTCAGCCATTTGGTAGCCGGCGAAAACAGCTACTATTGGGGCAAAGACCAATATTCCTACGGAGCCTACGCCCAGTACGGGATAGGACAGTGGTTTGATTTGATGCCCATTCTGAAAAGACCCTTCAAATCGGTTTACTTTGCCGGTGAACATCTGGCAGACTGGCAGGGATTTATGGAAGGGGCCATTAACTCGGGAGAGGAAGTGGTGGAGCAAATGCTTTCCTGATTACTCCATTTTTATATCCGGAGAATCAAAATTTACTTCAAACCCATCACCTTTTGGAGAGGCGGCCATGATCCCTAGCTGCAGGAAATTGCAGGGAGGAAAGAAAGCTAAACGCAGCAATTCAAACTTTATACCATCAATGCTGTAAGATATTTCTACATGATCGCTGCCTCTCCTAGCCTCTATCCAAAAAGCGGAAGGAATTTCTGATAAATTTTTTACAGACCAATCTGAAAAATCCCTTGTCACCACTACACTTGCATTAGCCAATCCATCTACATATTCAATGCCTGCCTTGATCCAATTGTTCTCATCCAGGCGAAGCATAAGCCCTGCCTGATCATACAAATCCCGGTATTGACCCGAAAATTTAAGTCGACAGGTAAATAAACCTGCTACTTCCTGATAAAAAAAATGTCCATCATGTTTGACAAAATCATAATGGGTAATGCGCCAAAAATCACGCTTCCTATCGGTTTTCATCTCAAGAGATTCCTGTTCCGCATTCCATTTCAGGGGCTCATTCAGCCATTGAAAATCCCCCCATTTTTTACTGGACATGACATCTATAATTTAAAGCCTTGGGTAGGGAATTCTTTTCCCCTTCCCTACTTTTTGGTTAAAGTTACCTCGATTTCCTGGTAGTACAAAACTGTCAATCCCTCAAACCCAGAGTCTGTACCCACTATCAGCCACAGTTTCCCTTCCTCATCGGCCGTCACTTGCTGCGGACGATCCTGATTGTCCCTTGAAATGATCTGGTAAATAAAATCATCTCCTGCTATCCCAATGGTTCCCAAACCATACATGTCAGGACCATCCTGAGATTGATTCCCTTTATCAATATTCATCCGATGGTAAGTGGTCTGGGCCTCCTCTACCGGCTCCGGCTCCGGTTCAAAATTTACCGCACCTGCCTTCAAATAAACCGAACCTCCGGGGCTTCCTCCTATACCAACGGAATTTTCAGGATAACTGGAGGCCAATTTCACCTTAAATACTACCTGATAGCTGGCTCCGGGCTCCAATCCGGAAATCTCCTTTTTCAGAAACATGAACAAATCGTCACTTCTGTTGTGGCCCTGAATACGAATGGCCTGGCCTGTTTCCCCTGTTTCTTCTGGCAGATTATCCAGTTCAAACTCTAACTCATAGCTATCCCGGCCGTCAACAGGCAGATCCGCAAAGCCTCCTGCCCATCCCTGCATCCCTGAAACAAAATTATCTGAAATAACCCTGATATCCCCTTCTGGCTGAGAATCATCTTCTACACAGCCTGGGACCAGCAGCAGGGAAGAAAGGATCATTCCCATCCTACTCAATAAGTATACATGAGAAAACAAGATTTTTCTACCGAATGTCAGATTGTCTACAGTTTTCATATAAACATGGCTTTAAATGTTAAATCTTTTTTTCCATACAATTTCAATTTCCCGTCCGATATCACACCGGAATGAATGGAAGGCAGGGTTCCTATCAAGTCTAATGAAAATTGGCTATCACAACATTGTTGATTGATGCGCTGCAAACTTCCAAAGGTAAAACTTTGACTACCTGCTTCATAGCTATACAAACCGTATACCATTGTGGCCTCCAGCTGAACCAAAAAGATGGAATCATTGACAAATTCCAGAAAGTATTTGGGTCCCTTAAGTAGCCTGTCCGACGACCCCTCCCCTCTGCCCGGCACAAACTCCCATGTTGACTGAGGCAGTGAAACCGATGGTCTGGGCTTTGGCTTCCATTTTTCTTTAATGGGTAAATACAAGCCTGAAAAAAGCAGGGCCCAAATAACAGGTGCTAGATACTTTGTTTCCATTTTATTTTTTCTTTATCGTCCTTTGCCGGCCTACAACCTGGAATGGGTACCTCCACTTGGCTGAGCTCCAGATCTACAGCCAAAGAAAAAACCGGCTCCACCCCATGACTCGGGAAAAGTGTTTAGCTATCAGCAATCCGGTCAAATGTAGCAGGTCTTTATAAATAAGAGACGTAAACTTCCATCCAAGCGCTACATCAATATATGGCATGATTTTGGCCAATTTCCATCACCTAACCAAAAGACAAAAAAATGATTTCTCCCCAAACACATCCAGTATTTCATTCTCCCTTGTATTTCAATGGAGGTAAGGTAGACAAAGGGTCCAATAGAAAAACGCCGGGCACAGCAGGTGAGGGTCCACGCCCTCCAAGAAGAAATGAATATCCCGATCAAGAAGAGAAGAAAAAGGAAAAATCAGAAAAAAAGGAGCAAAAAAAATGACATCCGGTAAATGGTTTTGCTATCAGGGATCTAAACGAAAGGTAGCGGTTTCTTAGGCTGTTGCCCCCCAGGCGTTTGATAGGAAGGTAAATGGCCAATCGGCACCAGATGGTTTTGAGAATAACATCTTATGAATTCCAGCTTCGGTAGCCAGCTCCCCCGCATTACCCTCCCAAATACCTCGGGGTAGCTCGTCATTTGATGTACTATTCTCCTTGCGGGAAAGTCAATAAATGAACAACAGCAAGCGAAAAAGCCGACCCATTGGCGGTCGGTTTATTCAAGGTAAAATCACTTTCTATCAATTGACGTCGATCACCATCTTACCTAAGGAAACCACAATTTTTAGCAAGCGGTCGTGGATATTTTTCCTTGAAGTGGCATAGGACTCTTTGTTATAACAGTCAGTAAAATCACTCAGGTGAAGAAACAGCTTGTCGCCCCCGTCTGTCAGCTCTACACTGATCTTAAGCCCGCTGCTGTATTCCAGTTGCACCATATCCATTTGTCTGAGTTCGGGCTCACTTTTCCTACCGGTCAGTTTATTGAAAAACAATTGCTTTTTATAGTCCGATATGCTCACCAATTCTTCATGCATGGCGTCTGAGGGCGGCTTGTTTCTGAAGCGATCAAATATTTTTTTATTCTCTCCTTCAGAGCTGATATTGAAGGACTTCTCTCCATATAATTTATACCGGATCTGAAGGTCTACATGAAAATCAAACAGGCTTTTCTCCTCCCCTTTCAATTTTTTAACCAGGGAATGGATCAAATCAAACTGCTTTTCCACGTTGATGTCCTTATCCAAATCCATGATGACATGGTTTTTCTCATCGAAAGCCAGGAATTCACGGATATCATCATCCATGCTCATAATTTTTTCTTTAAGGTCATCATATCCGGCATGGGATTCTTTGTAAGCCCCATTGTTCTTGGTGATGATTTTATCAATTTGCTGAGAAAGGACAATACTTTTGATTACAATCTTTGTCTTTTCTTCCTCCATTACCGGATATCCCTCGCCTGCCAAAAAAGTATGGGCAAACAAAGCAGCCTGTTGATGGGCATTGAAAACCAGAAACCGCCCTTCAGCATTCGGGTATCCAATAATGGTTCGCTTCAATTCATGATCAAAACCCAGTACAAAGTCGAAATCCTGTCCTTTTATTTTCTCCAGAGCGGGCAATAAAAACTTGTAGTTGAGGTTTTCATCGGGGGTCTTTTCCGGATCATAAAACAGGGGCTCAATAGTACCTTCACTGACAAATTTTAATCCTTTGGCAGGTTCTGGCAGGTAAATCAATCCCTTGGGCGTAACATTAACATCAACAGGCTGGTCGTTTTCCATTGCTATACTATTTTCAAATTTGAGGATGTACCTGGTTCAGGCACATTACCGATGAGCTGGCCCGGATAATCATTCCATTATCTCCTGAATTTCCGGGCGGAAGGAATAATATTCAAAATTATGTTTTAAAAAACCACAAAGCAAGTATGAAACCCAACCTTTCTGAAATAATCTTAATTTCCATCATAAATTTAAGGTGGATTAGTCCAAATGGACAAATCCTGGTACTACATGGGAAATGATAATAATGGTCAAAATATTTTGTTACTTTCCCATCCTGCTGGCTCTATGTCAGGCTGTACCAGTAAATGGTCAAACCTATGCCGAAAAACTTGGGTTTCCAAAAGGCAGAAAAGTACTTATCCTACATGTAGATGATGCCGGGATGTCCCGGGAAGCCAATGAGGGTACCATACTATCCATGGATGAAGGCATGGCCAACTCTTCCTCTGTCATGATGCCCTGTGCCTGGGTACCGGATTATTTCCAATACCTGAAAAAAAACACTTCTACAGATGCGGGCGTCCACCTCACACTCACTTCAGAATGGAAAGGGTACCGATGGAGTCCTCTGACCGGAACTAGCGGGGGAGCCAGCCTGATGGACGAAGAGGGGTATTTTTGGCCTTCTGTAGCGGAGGTGGTCAACCATGCTGATCCTGAGGAATTGTATGAGGAGATCAAAGCTCAATTGGAGAAATTCAAAAAAATGGGCGTGGAGCCTACCCATATGGACTCCCATATGGGTACCTTATTTGCAACGGAAACGTTTTTGGAAAAATACATACTGCTTGGGATAGAAGAGCAGGTTCCGGTCATGTTTCCCGGTGGTCATGCCAGCTGGATTCAACAAGAAATCGATGCTCCGGAAGAAAGGATCAAACAGTTTCAACAAATAGGTGAAAAACTATGGAATGCCGGTCTTCCTGTCCTGGATGACCTGCATGCGGACAGCTACAGCTGGAAAATAAGCCCGGACATAGCAGGAGATGACCAAAAAATCCAAAGGTATAAGACGGATAAATTTATTGAAGCCATTCAAATGCTCGAACCGGGACTCACACAAATCATCCTGCACAGCACGAATTCCACCCCACATTTTGAAATCATTAGCCCAAGTGCCCCATTAAGGAGAGGCGATATGCTGGCCATGATGGACCCCAGGTTCCAAGAGTTTCTGAAAAAAGAAGGCATCATCCTCACCACCTGGAGGGAAGTGCATGAAAGACGCAAACAGCTGATTTCCATGGAGTCCCGTTAATGACAGCATTAAACCCATATAAGGTATCAAGCTTCCTGCTTACCAATGAATTTATGAAATAAATCAAGGTAACCTGAAAATGGGTGCAGTTTCCCCCTAAACCTGCAAAATTGGTCTGATTTAAATGTCCTATCTGCCTGCCCTGGTATAACTGGATCTTTAAATAGAAAAAGCCAAAAGCTTTTGATATAGGGGTTCACAGGTAGCCAAAAGGGGTAGCAAATGTTCAGGCACGGCTTCATTTTTTTCCTGATAAGGCTGAAATCCGGTAGACTTGTGCACATTTTGGTACCAATACCTGGCCCAGACCCCATCTTCCGGAAGGGGACCGGCCGTCCATTGGAGCATACCCTGATCATAAGGTATCCCACAGGCTGCACATAATTTACGCAGTTGGCCGGCTGTATCCATCAGGAATTTTTTGGCATCCAACACCACAAAGGGGTAATTATTGGATTGTAGGTATTGAAGCAGTTCCCATTGCATGGCATAGCCTATATCCTCCATAACCGGTTTTTCGATGATTTTGGAGAAAGACAACAGCATTTCTTTGGGTTCCCGGGTCAGTATAATATTGACACCTTCCTCCATAAAGGACCAATCCAATCCAATCAGGTGATGGGTCATGTTCTTAAAGAAGGCGATGGGCTGCTCGAATTTTCCTAGCATGTGTTGAACCACTTTTTCCCCATCATTCTCCATACAGGCCAGGATTTCATTGGCTCCGGGGTGATAGGGTTTGGCAGGCGATAGCATCAGGTAATGGGCATAGAGAGGCTCGTCCGCTACCACAGTATCCTTTCTTTGGGCAAAACCATACATCAGGGCCGTAGAAATATTTCTAGGACCAGACCAGAGAAAAAGTCTTTTGGGGTATTGCAGGGTGCTCATGACTGGATCTCTTTTTCAATTAACTTTTCATATCCCTTTCTCAGCTGCCTGGTCAAAGGGCCTGCCTCAGGCTGTCCTATAGGCTTGCCATCAATTTTTATGACCGGCGTAAGCCCGCCAAAGGTTCCGGTAACGAAAGCTTCATCCGCTCCATAGACGTCAAATAAAGAAAAATTCTTTTGGTGACAGGTAATGTTATTCTGCGCACAAACCCGTATGATGTTCCCTCTGGTGATGCCGTTCATGCAGTATTCGCCGGTAGAGGTCCAGACCTCTCCGCTTTTTACCATGAAAAAATTGGTGGCATTACAAGTAGCCACAAAACCGTTAATATCCAACATTAAGGCTTCATCGGCTCCGGCCTCTATGGCTTGTATCAGGGCCTGAACCTCGTGAAGTTTACTGTGGCAATTCAGCCTTGGGTCCAGATAATCCGGAGAACCTCTCCTGATGGTGCTGGTAAACAAGCTGATTCCCTGGTTTTTACTTTCATCAGCCGCTTCTTTGTGCTCAGCAATGATCACCAGGTTAGGTCCTGAAATGGTAAGTCTGGGATCCTGAGAAGGTGTTGCTTTTATACCTCGGGTCAGCATCACCCGGACATGGATATGGTCTTTCATCTCATTGATCGCAAGTGTCTGCCGGATTTTATCCACCAACACTTCCCTGCTGAAGGGAATGGTTATGCCAACGACTTTTGCCGATTGCCACAAGCGGTCCAGGTGCATATCAATAAAAATCATGCGCCCATTATGGACGCGGAAAGCCTCCCAGACCCCATCCCCTACCAGGTATCCGCTGTCAAAAACAGATATTTTAGCTTCCTCTCTTGGAAGAAACTCTCCATTGATAAATATTTTAACCGATTGATTTCTCTTGTCTTCCTTTGCCTGGTGAGTACCCTTAACCATAGATGTAAATTTGTAATGTCTGGTATCATAAAAAAAGTCCCGACAGGAACCTTTTCACAAATATGATAAAAAAAGATCAATCCGCTTTATACCTACCTGCCCAAACCAGCTTTAAGTCCCTGAAGGTAAAATAAAGGTTCAAAACCCTTTGCTGTAATCGGTCAGATGGTCAATAAATATTTCTTGAATTCAAGGTAATCGTTTTCCATTTTTTCCGCCTTTTTCTCCTTTTCCATAAAAGCCTGTAAGCGCTCAGGTAAATCCAGCTGGATGGCTAAGGTTTCTTCCACCACCTGGCGGAACTTCCCCGGATGAGCTGTTTCCAGAAATACCCCCGAAAAGGCCCCTGGATGCGCACTCATAAAATCCCTTAATCCCAGATAGGCTACTGCTCCATGCGGATCCATGGTATAACCGGTTTGGGACTTTACTTTTAGCATGGACTCACGGGTCATGTTATCGGTATAAAAATAGCCCTTCACTTTTTCCTTCAACTTGGATTCATCATTGCCAAAAAGTGCCAACAAGCGATAAAAATTACTTGGATTCCCTACATCCATGCTGTTGCTGATGGTTTGAAGGGAAGGTTTGGCCATAAATTCCTCTCCTTGCAGGTAGTCCGGCACCACTTTATTGATATTGGTAGCGGCTACAAAATAAGTGATGGGCAATCCCATCCTTTCCGCCAGGATACCAGCCGCAAGATTGCCGAAATTTCCACTAGGTACGGAAAACACGATTTTTTTATCCTTTTCCGGTAAACGGGAATAGGCATAAAAATAATAGAGGCATTGCGGAATCCACCTGGCGATATTGATTGAGTTGGCAGAGGTCAATAGCATTTTGTTGTTCAACTCCGGATCCAAAAAGGCCTGCTTGACCATTTTCTGGCAATCATCAAATACACCTGCTACCTCTATTGCCCGGATATTTCCTCCCAATGTGGTGAATTGTTTTTCCTGCAATTGACTTACTTTGCCTGAGGGATACAGAATAATGACTTCCACTCCGTCTACTCCAAAGAAACCATTGGCCACTGCACTGCCCGTATCCCCGGAGGTAGCCACCAAAACTTTGATCTCCCGCTTATCCTGAAGCATGCTCATTAATTTGGAACAGAACCTGGCACCAAAATCCTTGAAGGCCAGGGTGGGCCCGTGAAATAACTCCAGGCTGTAAACGTCCTCTTCTACCTGCACCAGGGGGGCATCAAAGGTCAGCGTATGGTCGACCAGTGCTTTAATTTGTTCAGGACTGAGGTCTTCCGAAAACAGAGCGCCGATGATTTCATAGCCCATCTCTCTAAAAGATAGCCCAGGCAATCGGTCAAAAAAAGCAGCAGGCAAAGTAGGTGTGTTTTCAGGCATGTACAAGCCCTGATCCGGTGCCAGGCCTTTGATGACTGCCTCCTTTAAATCTACCTTATGATTGGCGTTATTGGTACTGTAATATTTCATTGCAAAAGATTCCCGGCGGTGAATAATGTTAAATTTCCTCTTGGATAATATAGGCTCCCCGGGTATTGATAGCAGAAACATAAAGGTCAATGGGAAGCTGCATTTTGTCAAAAACCTGTTGGGCCAGCCGGCTGACTTCCCAGGCTATCTCCTCGGATGGAGACAGAATAAAAATGGTAGGGCCGGATCCGGAGATGCCGCATCCCAGGGCACCGGCAGGCTTGATGCCCTCCTTTACCTCATCATATCCCGGAATCAATACCGACCGGGAGGGTTCTGCGATGACATCATTCAGAGATCGGCTGATAAGGGCCATGTCTTCCTGAAATAAACCTGCCACCAAACCTGCTATATTGCCCGATTGGGTGGTAGCATCCTGCAGGGAAACATTTCTTCTCAATACACTTCTGGAATCATAGGTGTTAAGTACCAGATGGGGGTGCACCAGGGTACAATACAATCCCCTGGGAACATGAAGCGGAATGACATCCAGGGGATGATATTCCCGGATCAAAACGAATCCTCCCAAGAGCGCCGGAGACACATTGTCGGCATGGGCTGCCCCGCAGGCAATTCGTTCGGACTCCATGGCAAAAGGCAACAGGTCTTTTTTCTCAAATGGATTACCCAGCAAGGTATTGGTAGCCATCAAAGCCGCCACGGCACTGGCCGCACTGGAACCCATGCCGCTACCCAACGGCAGTCCCTTATACAATTCTATCTCCAATCCTCCATTAAAATCCAGCTCTTTCATCATGGCCATTATGGCCACACTGCAGGTGTTTTTCTCGGCCTCATAGGGTAATTTGCCCTTATCCCCTTCAATTTTGGTAACACGAATCCCCGGTTTTTCGGAGAAGGATACACTGACTTTATCTCCTAAATCTTCCACGGCAAAGCCCAGGATATCGAAGCCGCAAGAAACATTGGCTACGGTGGCGGGGGCGAAGGCGGTCACTTTTTGCTTTTCCATCTTATCTTGAATAATTGCCTAGCCTGATGATATCTGCAAAAACTCCCGCTGCGGTGACATCTGCTCCTGCCCCCGGACCCCTGATGATCATGGGAAATTCGTGGTACCTTTCGGTAGTAAATAATATCATGTTGTCACTTCCTACCAGGGAATAAAAAGGATGACTGCTATCCACCGACTTCAATCCTACCGTAGCTTTACCGTTTTCCAGAACAGCCATGAACCTGAGCTTCTCTTTCTTCTTATCGGCTTCCGCCAGCAGCTGTTTAAAATGGCCGTCATGTGCTTCCAGTTTTTCCAAAAACTCCGCCACAGACTCGATATGGGCACAATCTTCCGGCACCATACTTTGTACCGAAACGTCTTCAAAATGCAAATCCTGCTCGGCTTCCCGGCCTAAAATCAATATTTTTCTGGCCACATCCATACCACTCAGGTCATCGCGGGGATCAGGCTCGGTGTAGCCCTTTTCCTTGGCCTGGGCCACTACCTGGCTGAAAGGAATTCCCTTACTCAATTCACTGAAAATATAATTCATTGACCCACTCAATACCCCCTCTATCTTGAGGACTTTGTCTCCACTCAAAATCAGGTCCTGAAGGGTATTGATGACCGGCAAACCTGCCGCTACATTGGTCTCATAAAAAAACTTGATATTGCGCTGCCCGGAAAGTTTCTTGAGTGACTTGTATTTTTCCAGTGAACCTGAATTGGCTTTTTTATTTGGGGTGACTATGGCCACTTTAGATTCCAACACCCTGGCGTAGGTATCGGCCACTTCCTGGCTGGCCGTACAATCCACCAAAACAGAGTTGGAAAAATTCATGCTGTTCATGGTGTTCAGAAAAACAGGAAGGTTCATCGGTAGGTCCTTTTCTGAAGGCACGGGTACAGTGGACAAATCAAAACCGTCCTCGTCAAAAGCCATAAACCTGGAATTGGCCAGGCCATGAATTTTGATGTCCAGCATGTACTCCTCCTGCAGTTTATTCAATTGGCTCTGAATCATTTTTATCAGCGTTTTACCTATGAGGCCTACCCCCACCAAAAACACATGCAGTACCTTGTTGTCTGACAAGAAGAATGCTTCATGCAGCGCATTCAGACCTTTTTGCAGGTCAGACTGTTTGATGACCGCAGAAATATTTAATTCGGAGCTTCCCTGGGCGATGGCTGAAACATTGATATTGTTCCGGCCCAAAGCCTGAAACAACCTCCCACTGGCACCTGGATAGTGTTTCATGTTTTCCCCTACCACGGCTATTACGGCCATATTGGGCATGATATGCACCTTGTCCATTTCACCGGCCAGAATTTCATAGTGAAATTCCTTCTCCAATACTTCTCTGGCCACTTCAGCATCTTCACTTTTGATGGCGATACAGATACTGTGCTCAGAGGATGCCTGGCTGATCAGCACCACATTGATCAGCGACTGGGCCAGTGTACCGAACACCCTGCTGCTTACCCCTACTACTTCCACCAGACCTGAACCCTGCACATTGAGCAGGGAGATATGACTCAGTGATGAAATCCCCTTGATCAGTTTGTTTGTCTCTGATGTTTCACAAATAAGGGTGCCTTCTTGCTCAGGTTCGAAAGTATTCTTTATATAGATGGGCACCTTCCTTTTCATGGCAGGTTGCATGGTAGCTGGGAAAACTACTTTAGCACCAAAATGGGAAAGCTCCATGGCTTCGCTATAGCTGAGCTGAGGGATGGTGATGGCCGAATACACCAATTTGGGATCGGCAGTCATGACACCTGATACGTCCGTCCAGATTTCCAAAGCATCAGCTTTCAGGGCAGCTGCAAAAATGGCAGCCGTATAATCGGATCCGCTTCTTCCCAGGGTGGTGGTCTCTCCCTTGTCTGTGGAAGCAATAAAACCTGTAATCACCAGGAGCCCTTTGTTTTTGCTGTAATAATCGTAGATCAATTGATTGGTCGTAGGGAAAACTACCCTGGCATTTCCAAACCGGTCATTGGTGCGGATCAGATCCCTGGCATCCACATAATGCGTGTTCAGATCAGTCTCCTTCAGGGCTTCCGCCATGATAAAGGCAGATATGCGCTCTCCAAAACTGACCACATAATCAGAAGTCCGGGGCGAAAATTCCTTGATCAGGTATATGCCATGATACAAATCTTCCAGTTCATTGAACCTGATCTTCACATAGGTCAGCACAGCTGATTGCTTTTGCACGGGTATCAGGTTTTTGACCAATTGCAGGTGTCGCTTTTCCATGGAAAGCAAAAGCGGCTGGTATTCAGGATCATTCTGCCTGGCCAGTGCTGCACATTTCAATAAATCCTCTGTTACCCCACCAAAAGCTGAAAAAACTACCGCTATATCATCTATTTGAGCAGCATTCTTTACTATGGAGAGAACATTTTTTATTCTTTCCAAATCAGCGATTGACGAACCTCCGAATTTTAATATTTTCATTGCTAATTATTATCGGTTAAAATGTAATCATTAAGGTCTGCAGAAGACCTGTTGGTATTGAGGCAATATGAATCAAAACACGGGATTACCCCGTGGTGAAAGTGGTAGTTGTGTTGCCGCTAAAAAATACGTTGCAGGTTGCATCCCGGATAAATCCGGTTTTTGAAAGATTTGAAATAATTTTTACTGCGAAAACCATGCTTCTTTATTTGAAGGGACAATTCTAAGGACAAATTTTATATATCACAAGTTTTTTTGATTAGAAATACCCGACTGGCTGCAGATAAAATCCTGATTGCCAAACCAGGAATGGGCTGCTGGAAAGGGAGCTATTTATTATCTATCCTGCACCTATGTCCCTCCTGACCGACCGGTGCCTGATGAGGTTTTCTCCAGTGCCTGAATGAAGGTTTTTATCAGTCAAGGCAGGCTCCTGGAGAAAAAATCAGTACTGCTCAGAATTTCTCAATCACTCCCCCAATGCTTTCTTTGATATCCACCACATTGGGATCTCCCTTGTATTTGATCCTTCCTCTTGTGGCTGCGGTACCCTTCAGTGATTCCAACACTTCGAAAGTACCATAGGCATTGGTATTGGTCCTTACTTCCGCATGCTTGACCACGAGGTCTTCTCCATCGATCTCTGCATTGGTAAAGGCATTGTAGTTCAGGTGATCTGCACTTCCTTTGACATACATTTTGGAATTGGTTTTTGCTTCCAGGTTCAATTCTCCAGCTTTTACACCTGCTTCCAGGTAGGCATTGGTAGCAACAGACAAGCTAATGGATTTGCTTTCTAGAGGATCCTGGATAAAAGCCCTGGCAGCAGTCTCTACTTCCACCACCTCCAGTTTGGTATAGGTTACCTTCACCTTCACCGAGCTGGATTTGGGATTGGACCCTGAGATTTTGATTTCAAGCTTTCTCTTGTTTACATTGGTAAGGATTTCTTCCAATCCGATACCGGAAGCCGTAATTTCGATTTCATGCTGATCCCCACGAACAAACTCCGCCTCGATGGAATGACTCACTACCACCTGATCAAAAGCTTTCAATGTTCTGGTTTCGGAGGAAGTCTGGGCCCGTACCAGGGAAAAGGATAACAGTAAACTAAAGGTTAAGCACAAATTTCTCATATCAATAGCTGGATTAAAGGGTGTTTGATTTAATATACGCCTCCGTATAGTTTAAAGGTCATGTTTCTCAGCGAGGCATTGCTGGCCGCATAGTGCATGGCCTCTGCTATTTCAGATGGTTTTACCCATTGACCGTGATCCGCATCCGGCATGGCCTCCCTGTTTTGGGGAGTATCGATGATGCTCGGAACAAATACATGGGAACGGACTTTGATATCTGCTGTTTCATTGGCAGTGAACTCAGCCAGGTCTATCACCAATCCTTTACTCAAAGCATATGCCAGAACATCTTTACCTTCATTAGGTTGCAGGGCCGGTTTGGCTCCTACAAAAAGAAAGGTTCCGTTGTTGGCCTTTTTCATCAGGGGAAGGAAAAATTTCACCATGTTAAAGGCACTGAAAAAATTCAGGCGAATCATTTTATCCAGGTCACGGGTGCTGGTATCTTCTATGCCTCCCATACCAAAGCCTCCTACAAGTAATGCCATACATTCCAGCTCCCCATATTGTACCTGATATTCTTTACTAAATTCCTGCACAGCGTACTCATCGGTAACATCCACCTGGTATACATCATCTGCATCTTCCACCTCATCTCCACTTTCAGGTGCTATAATGGCAATGACTTTAAAACCTTCCCGCTTGAATTTGGTCACTACTGCTCGTCCCAGATTCCCTGCACTACCGGTGATGATAATATTTCTATTCATGCTATTATTTAGTTTGGTTACAATCCGATACTTTTGCATGGCAAATGCAAAAACATAAAATTAAGATTTATTTTTAAGAAACATGGTGGAATTGGGAAAAAGCAAAATAGAAGCTACGGAGAAAAGAAAGCAAATTCTTTTTGTCCTAAAGGTCATCACCTATCTGATTCTGGTATTTCTGCGGGAATTTCTGGAATGGGAAAAGGAGCCCTTACTTACCCGGCTGATCCCTTTGATGGATGCCCTGTCTCTTCTGCTGGCAGGAAGTGTGTTGATTTCACTTGCCCGCTTGTTTTTGGTTCGGTTTTACCTGAGAAAAAAGAAATCGGATTCCCTGCACAGCAATTTTGTTTTGGGCATCAATCACATCGCCAGCCTGCTAAATGTGATTGTCTTTCTTTTTGCTATCATGATCTTTTTCCAGATCAAACCCTTTGAATTTCTGGGCAGCATCACCCTGGTAGCGGCAGCCATTGCCTTATTGTCTAAGGATTATATCACCAATATGATCAATGGTCTGATCATCATGTTTTCTGACCAGATCACGCTCGGGGACTTCATTCAGGTGGCAGAGCACAAAGGAAAAATCCAGGACATTACCCTACTCAATGTAGTATTGATCAACGATGACAGCGACCTGGTCATGGTACCCAATAGCCTGATCCTTGCTTCTCACGTAATCAACCACAGCAGGCAAAGTGTACGAAGGCTCACTTTTGAGTTTGAAGTCAAAAACCAGGCGGGTTTAAATGTAGACCAGACGGAACAAAAGCTGAAGAAAGCCATCAAACCTTTTGGAAAGGAAATAAAATTACAAAGTATGAGCCTGAAAGCATTGGAAATCCATAAAGACACCGTGAAAATGAAACTCCAGGTCCAACTTAACACCACTTCTAAGGAACTGGAAAAGAAAATAAGGAGAAGCATCAACCAAAGTATCATTGATCTGGGGCATGAATGAAGAAAAAACGAACTTTTTTGATCTGGTATACCAGGTAGTCAGGCTGATACCTGAAGGCAGGGTAAGTACCTACGGTGCCATCGCAAGCTACCTTGGCAGTAAAGGGAGTGCCAGAATGGTCGGGTGGGCCATGAATGCTGCCCATCAGCACAAAAACATCCCTGCCCACAGAGTAGTCAACAGGCAAGGGCTGCTGACAGGAAAATTTCATTTTGCTGACAACAACCGGATGCAGCAGCTGCTGGAAGAGGAAGGTGTAATAGTAGTCAATGACCGGGTTCAGGATTTTGAAAAACATTTCTGGGATCCCTGCCAAAACCTCCAGATATAAACCGGAGACCGGTAACTTTTGGCTGGAAACTGCCTTTTCATTATTTTGGGAAAAATTTTACAAACGGTCATCTTTTTATTTCTGACAGAAAAACATTAAAAATTACCAAATATTTATCTAGTCTGTCAAAAAATTAATCATTTGTTAAAAAATATGCATTTTATGTTATTAAATACAATTACTGAGAATAAAAATTAGGAAATTAAAAGCCTTTATTCTACATTTGAAATACATTTTTAAAAATACAAAATTACATGATTGGTATTATGGCACGATAATGGTTAGGGGAACATCTTACATTCAATTATTTTAATCTTAAAATATTATGGCCTCTACAATTACGGAGAGAAAACCAGCATTAAAAAACATCAATACCAAGAGGAGGTTCTTCAAATCTTTTCCTGTTGTATTTTTTGACGAATCTCAGTTGGTAGTAAAGCGGGCATTTGATTTATCCATCAGCATAGGCCTGGTGATTTTTGTTTTTTCCTGGCTTTTCCCCATCATTGGTTTGTTGATAAAAGCTACTTCCAAAGGTCCCATATTTTTCCAACAACTCAGGCATGGTAAGGACAATGTTCCTTTTTACTGTTTCAAATTCAGAACCATGTACGTAAATGAAAAGGCCGATGTGCAACAGGCAACCAAAGATGATCCAAGGGTCACCTGGATCGGAAAATTTTTGAGAAAATCCAGTTTGGATGAATTGCCTCAGTTTTTTAATGTCATCAAGGGCAACATGTCCATAGTGGGTCCCCGACCACATGCTGTTCCCATGAATTACAAGTTTTCAGAAGAAATTGACAATTTTATGTTCAGGCATACGGTAAAGCCCGGCATTACGGGCCTTGCTCAAGCCAAGGGGTTTAGGGGAGAAACCAAAGACTTTTATGACATTTATTCCAGGTGTAAGCTGGATATCTTTTATGTCAACAACTGGTCTCCGCTCCTGGATTTGAAGATCATCTTCTGGACCATAGTATCTTTGCTTATAGACAAGGACAAAGCCTATTGATTGGAATTGTTTACTGCTTTTTCCTGGCGATCAGCAAACCCAGAAACATCAAAAGCCCATTTAATATCAGTAATTCAAACCCAAATTGATAGCCTCCCAGCCACTTTTCGGATTGTAGGGAAAGCACTAAAGAAATCAAAGGGGCCAAAATAGCCATCACCGGCACCCACTTATCCCTGACCTGGAATTTGGTAAACAAGCCAAAGGAATACAATCCCAGCAAAGGTCCATAGGTATAACCTGCAATGGTGAATACAGCATTGATTACACTTTGATCGTTGATCCACCGGAATACCAGGATGACCAAAAACATGATAAAGGTGAATCCCAGGTGCACCTTTTTCCTCATGCTTACCGCTTCCTTTTTGGAATATCTCTTATCGATTTCCAGAAAATCATAACAAAAAGATGTCGTGAGAGCCGTTAACGTAGAGTCCGCACTGCTGTATGCCGCTGCAGTGATGCCCAGCACAAAAACCAGTCCGACAAAGGTAGAAAAATAGGAGGTAGCCAAAAGCGGGTACAAGTCATCCGTTCGCTCTGGAATGGAGATTTGGTTTTCTGCAGCATACAGGTACAGCAAAACTCCCAGGGCCATAAAGACCAGGTTGACAACAACCAGGATATTGGTAAACCAAAACATGTTTTTCTGGGCATCCTTAAGGTTTCTGCAGGTCAGGTTCTTTTGCATCATGTCCTGGTCCAAACCAGTCATCACGATGACAATAAATGCCCCGGAAAAAAACTGCTTAAAAAAATTGGTGCCCGACTTCCAGTCCCAGTCAAAAACCCTGGAATAAGGCTGCTCAGAAACGGTAACCATCAAATCCCCCAAACCGGTTAATCCCAGTTCCTTTGCCACCAGGATTATACTGACCACCACTGCCAGTAACATGAAAAAAGTTTGCAGGGTATCGGTCCATACCACTGTTTTTATCCCCCCCCGAAAGGTATACAACCAAATCAGGCTGACGGTAATCAATACCGAACCCCAAAAGGGAATGCCCCAACGATCGAACAGGATCAGCTGCAAGACCCCGGCTACCAGAAAAACCCTGATGGAAGAACCCAGGGTTCTGGAAAGAATAAAAAAGAAAGCACCGGTCTTATATGACCAGAAACCAAACCTGCCCTCCAGGTAGGCATAAATGGACACCAGGTTTAGCCGGTAGTAAAGGGGCAACAGTACCTTTGCGATCACCGTATAACCCACCGTGTAGCCCAGCACCAGCTGAAAATAATAAAAGTTACTATTCCCTACCTCGCCAGGTACCGAGATAAAAGTCACCCCGGATAAGGATGCTCCAATCATACCAAAGGCTACCAAAAACCAGGGAGATTGCCGGTCACCGGTGAAAAATGTGTCTGCAGTCAATTTTCTGGAAGTAAGCCAGGAAATAAGGAACAACAGCAAAAAATAGGACGTTATAACAATTAGTACTAAATTTGAATCCATATTGACTGAGGCTAAAGGCCGATAAAGTTGTGATTAATTATTAACTTTGCAAAATGAAACCTTTAGAACATTTAGTGGAAACAGAAGAAGAATTACTACTTGATGAACTGGTAGATAAGGAGGAGCATGATCTGGTTGTTTTCAATGATGATTTCAACACCTTTGATCACGTCACCAAGATCCTGATCAAGGTTTGTAAACATAGCCAGGAACAAGCAGAACAATGTACGATGATCATTCATTACAAAGGCAAATGCTCTGTAAAAAAAGGCAGCATCAGCAAATTAAAGCCCATGTGTGAATCCATCCTTGATGCAGGGATTCAGGCTACCATCGTATAAATTCTCCTTTGGTGAATTTCTCTTCCAAACTTATTGAGGATGCTGTTGCTGAGATCAGCCGACTGCCTGGCATAGGTAAAAAAACAGCCCTCAGGTTAACCCTACATCTGCTCAAGCAAAAAGTACCGGTCACCACTGCGCTGACAGATGCCCTTATCAAACTTCGAAATGACATCCAATACTGCTCCATTTGTCACAATGTATCAGACAAGGCTGTATGTAGTATTTGTGAGGGGATCAAAAGGGATAAAAGCCTGATCTGTGTGGTGGAGGATCTTCCTGATGTTTTGGCCATAGAAAATACCAACCAATACACCGGACTGTACCATATTCTCGGAGGTGTGATTTCCCCGATACAGGGTATAGGACCTGATGAAATCAATATCGAATCCCTACTCAAAAGAATTGACAGCCCCCCTTCCGGACAGGCCGTATCGGAAGTGATACTAGCCCTTCCTGGCACGATGGAAGGGGATACTACCTCTTTTTACCTCACCCGAAAGCTGCAAAACAAAGGGATCCACATCAGTACCATTGCCCGGGGCATTCCCGTGGGCGGTGAGTTGGAATACACGGACGAAGTCACGCTGGGAAGAAGCATCTTGACCCGGATAAAATATTCCACAGAATAATTTGGCGAATAGAATTACCTATTTATATTTGCACTCCCATTCGGGGGATTAGCTCAGTTGGCTAGAGCGCTACACTGGCAGTGTAGAGGTCATCGGTTCGAATCCGTTATCCTCCACTTTATGCAATTTACAAAGCCCTGTAACTGTCTCAGTTGCGGGGCTTTTTTTTGCCATTCCCGATAGCATATCCAAAAAGAACCCTTCTGCTGGTAAGAATGTTGAAGAAAAAAATCTGATTTTCACTCATTACAGAAGACCGTCAAAACTATATAGGTAGTGTACTGAACGGGACGCATTTATTTAATTAAGGTACTTCATCGTCAATTCCATGACTGCATCAATATTTTCTTTTTTCATACTGTAGGCGGATGAAGTAACCGGTTTGTTTTTCTCATTGAAGTATTTCCCGGTCGTTTTACTTACATCCGAAGAGCTTGCTAAGTAAGTATAGGTTCTCGCCATATGTTCAGGTGAAATGGAAAATTTACTTTTTATGGAGTAAAGAAATTTCATCAATCTCGAAATAGTTGGATACCGGCTTATATCTATCTGCACATTGGTTACTCGAATGCCGTTTACGGTGATGTTAGTATCTTTTAATTGTTCGGCTAGCCAATAGGTATACATTACCTGGGCAAGCTTTGATTGATAATACGCCTTGGAAACGCTAAATTTCCTGTTTTCAAATTCAGGATCATCCAAATCCACTGTTAAGGTGGGATGCATTACCAAGCCCTGTGATGCAACTGTAATGATTCTGCCTTGCTCACTTTTTTTAATCAAATCCATAAGCAAATTTGTCAGCAATACCGGGCCAATGTGGTTGGTTGCCCAAATAGACTCCATGCCATCAACCGATTTTTCAGGTCGCTTACGTGAAATATCAAAATCCGCTGCATTATGAATGAGGACATCAAGTTTCTCTTGGCTATTTTTTAATCCGGTTGAGGCATTGATTATTGATTTCTTTGATGAAAGGTCAATCTGTAATAATTCAACGTCCTTTTTACCCGATTTCTCTCTGATTTCTGCCAGGGCAACTTCTCCTCGTTCCAGATTCCTGACACCGACTATGACATGAAACCCAATTTGAGCCAACTGAATAGCCGCTTGCTTACCAATTCCGGAATTTCCTCCGGTTATCAAACATACCTTTTCAAACATCATCATTCGAATCTATACGGTGCAGTTGGCTTGAATCAATTTGCTCACGCTAGATCCATCATCCCAAAGGGTAAAAGCCAAAGTACCTACATGAAACGGGCCCAGAGTTCGGACAAATAATCCACTTAAAAACGGCTACTTTTACCCGCTCCCAGTGCGCTAAAAATAAAAGGAAAAAACCATCTCCCCAAATTCCCGGCACATGCGCAACGGTTCATTTAAGTTGTCCTGTACAAGGATTCCACGCGGCATTCAGATCCGTCAGCCAGCCGGTCTATCCGTACCAGTTTAAGATTGATTCACACTATTTTCAACGTTTTTGTTATCGGAATTCCCGGTTTTAACGTTTGATAAACCACGCAACTGCTTACGGCTGCACTAAACAATGAATTCAAAACTTTTTCTCCCGCATTTTTAGCACCTAATGCTACCTCTAAGTTCATTTTCCGAAAACCTACCGGCACAGATTTGTCAAATCGTAATTTTCCCCGAACATCAACAGCGGCTTCAACCGACACTTTTGTATGATCCAATTGAATTTCCAACCTGTCTGCGATCATTCTTAACGTGCTTTCCAGGCAAACAGCTAATGCGGCACACAAAATGTCCCCGGGAGTGGCGTAATCATGATCGCCTCCAACAGCTCTATGAAGACCGGTTTTTAGGGGTACGTTGAGTTCATCATTCATCAAAACGTTAGAGTGGAAGGGATCTTCCAGGTTTTCACCATTAACTACTGCTGAATCCGTTATCACCGCTTCCTTAGGGTCATCGTCATAGATTGTTTTCAGTTTATTATGCCTCCTTACTACTTCAGAATTTCCACTTCGCAGTTTAAGTTTCTTAGCTAAATGCTTCGCTGTAAATTTAATGTCATCATTTTCCATGGAACATCTATTTTAGAATGATAAGCATTCAATTATAAACTATATCTATTTGCGCCTATTTGTACCAACGGTCTCGACTATAAGTAGTTGCATCAGTTATCAATTTTTCGATTGATCAGTACCTTACTGATTTCTATTCATAATTTCATCCTATCTTTCAAGTGGGTCGATGTGATGGGATTGAAGAACCCTGCCCCTTCCCTCACTCCTATCCCGTTACAGGAAAATTCTCGTTAGGTCGGGCAGGTCCATCTACCGATTTTACAGGGATTCCCGAGTTCTGTAAATCAGCCTTGCCAGGGCATCCTGCCGGACAACGGAACAGGCAACGCCCGCCTGAATGACGCCTCCCCTACGGACAGTAAACAGGTTTCCTCAGTATTCAACATTCTAAAACTTCCCTTTGCGGCTTTTGACAGGGCCTGGCGATTTAGGAACCATTAACTTTTCGGAATACACCGCACAATTTTATGTCCAATCACCTTCGACAACCACTAAAACCAGCATGTACGATGCCATGAGTCGAGTTAGACTCATTTTTCATTGGTCATAATATAGTATCTAACCGTTGCTTCATTTCTTGTATCAACTAAACGATAGCCCATTTTATTAAATAGCTCAATATTGTAATCCTTTGTAGTTTCTAACCATACAGAAGTATTTTTGCTGTTGGCTAAAGTATCTAATTTCTCAAACAATTTTTTCCCAATGCCTTTACCTCTGTGTTCCTGGTTCACAGCAATAAACTCCAAAATTAATTGATTCATCTCAGTAAACGTTTTTCTTCTGGAATGATCGTGCTTGGCCGATTGCCAAATAGTCACCATTCCACAGGTCATAAAAACTGAATAAGACCACTTTAATAATGATAAAATGGATGGTTTATAAGAAGCGTGCGTTACGATAGCAACTCCAACAAGTTCATCTCCCCGAAAAGCACCTTTTATGATTTGCTTATTATCGATTAGCATTTTCAGAGTCGCTCTAAACCAATGGTTTACTTTTTCAGTATACTTTGCGTCGTTCTCTTTAAAAAGCATCATGACACCTCGGTCTGAAACAAAATTTCTGGTAAGCAGCTCAGATGCTAGATATATATCTCTAGTTCCAATATTTTTGATATTTAGTTTCATAGGTGTTTAATAACGTCTTATTCCGAATGCGATAAAAAGTTTAGTCATGTATAAAGGAAAAAACCACAACAATAGCGGATTGGAGATTTCTAAAATCAAAATTGCCCCAACCCCAACTACCATAGAAAATGCTGCTCCCACTTTTTGACCTTCTTTGTTTCTAATTGCGTTTATTATTAAGGTTGACATAATGACGAAACAGGCCAGGCCTACTGTCTTTATAGAAAATAAATCTGAGGCATAAAGAAAAATTGCAGCATGAAAAACGTGCGATAAAATAAACACTATTCTTAACTTGCTTTTACCTTCTCCGCCATAGTATGAATTGGTTCCCTTTGTAAAATTGGCAACAACACCTGCTCCAATATCAGCACTTATTATGAGTAACAAAACAAGCTTCCAAACCGGGCTATCCATATGGTTTTGCAGGTATAAAATATAAATGCTCACGATAGATATCAGCCCAGCCATATAGGTGAGTATAATATCAAATAAAGTAGTTGAATTCCCGTGAATGTCGTGTAAAAATTTTGGTGGTTTAATGGTTCTTGATATCATTATTCATATCTATCTATTATATAATCTATTCTATCCTCTAAATTTTCAATATCAGGATTCAATACATAATCCATGGTAATTCCATCAATTGTTGCAAGAAGCAATTCGGATTCAATTCTTGCTTTGTCATTGAATTTACCTTCCAAAAGTGATGAAAGCAATTCGATCATTTCTAATTTTTGCTTATTTAGTATTGTTGTAACTGAAGCGGGTGTCTGTGGATGAATTAGCAAAAGAATTGACAAACGTATAATCTCCCTATCTTTTATTAGGCTTGTTTTCAGATTTTGCAGCAATGATGAAATAGAATGATCTTCAATTTGCATCATTTTGGCAGTCATTTCGGTTATTGTACTTTCAATAACGACCCTTAATAAATCCTCTTTGTTTTTAAAATGACTATAGGTTAATCCTTTCGATACATTGGCGTGTTTTGCAATAGCATCTACAGAGGTTTCTGTAAAACCATTTTTTGCAAATAGATGCAAGGCTGATACTATTATTTTTTCTTTCTTTTCCATACTGAATGACTGTTCAGTCAAAACTACAGAAAAAAAAGATAGATTCGATTAAATTCTTCTTGAAATCACGATTTTTTTAATTGTGCCGGTGGTTAGAATCACGGATAGGCAAGTTTCACCCCAAACCTCCTAAAGCAACCCCGATGAGTCGGTGCTATCATCTCATTTACAGCATGCAGCGAAATTAAAATTGCCGACGAACTGCTTCTCGGCACACCTAAGCGTATTGCGGGATTTAAAGCATTTCCCTTCCCACCTAAAGAAAAGTTTAAAAGAAGCTAATATCCACAATTTTAGTAATTCACCCCGCATTACGCTTATACTAAGGTGGCTATCAGATTCTTAATTTTCATTCCCATATTTCCGGGCGCTTAATTTTCAATGCTCTTAAATACGAAAGGAATTGTCCTGCGTGAACAGATTCGTGATATCCAATCCTTAATAAATATTTTCCAAGAATTTTCTTGTCATCATTTCCAGGGTGAACGATTACAGTTTCGTTTAATTCCCTATCCGAAAATTGTCGAACACTTTCTAAAAAAGTATTTCTATAGGGTTCCGCAAATTCAAGTTCGTCAGCGACACTAATGAATGATCGATTTTTCCAAGGCGTTTGATAATTTGTCATATCCCCATTATTGATAATGATATTCCACCCATAATCGGCTTCCAGAACGTGCCTTACCATTTCTATGGCAGTCATCGCAGTTTCGTCAGGCTTCCAATTATAATGGCTCTCAGGAAGCCCCTTCCAAAGTTTTATGCTTCTTCTCCTTATCTCTTTAAAATTTAAAATAATGAGTTCAGATTGGGTCATTTTCTTTTATTCAAAGATTTTAAAAATTCATCTGCTGTCATTATAGGTAGTAACGATTTTTTAAAGTCCTTTCCATTTCTTGTTATTATAATTTCGCAGTCTGATTCGGCTGCACTAAAATATTGTAAAGCATCTTCAAAATCCTTTATTGACGAATTAAGCCCTTTTTCAATCGTTTGTTCATCTATAGAACATATTTCACTGATTATTTTAAATTTTCGTAGCTTTTCTCTCGCAATTTTCGGGTTCTCGAATTTTGCAAGAAAATAATTTACTGTTGCGATTGAAATAGGGGAAACAACCATGGTCAATTTTTCTTTTTCAGCCAGGGTTGAAATTTTTGCAATCGGTTCGTAAAAAGGTTTTCGCTCTCCTAAAAAGTCCAACATAATATTGGTGTCTATAAAAATCCTTTTACTCATTTATATTTCTCTAGTAAATAATCAGAATATTCTTTTTTATAGTCCAAATCAGCCGGTATTTCAGTTCCTGTTGCAATGCTTTTCACGAAAGGTGAAATTTCAAATTCAGAGCTGTCATTTTCGGTGGTCAAGGATTGCAGATAGGCTTCAACAATTCGCGATAAGCTCGTATTGTTGTTCGAAGCATATTCCTTTGCTTTCTCAATAATCCTTTGATTAAGCTTTAAAGTCAACTTCGTGTCCATAATAGTTATATTGTACGTACAAATATATCAAAAGAATCCGTATTATTCAATCTAAAAATTGGTTTTTTAGTTAGAACTAATTACACCCAACGGTCTCGTATAACCGCAGTTACGGGTTAATATATTGTAAAAAGAAGCAAAATTACTCAATCACCGTCTTTTCCTGGCACTGCTCTACGGCTTTGGACAGCGCAATTTTGAATGCTGTAAACTAAAAATATCAGCAAGCACCCCTAATTCCCAGCACCCCTTCAATGTTTCATAGAAGTTTACCTTAAGCCTTTCTCAGGATTCAACGGGATTCAGCCTGGAGACGGCGGGCATTTCGGAGCCGTTCTCTTCCTACCTACTCCTAACTTCTTAAAGATACAAGTTTTCATATTTACTCGGTTCCTCCCGCTGGATCCAAGGTGATGTTGCACTAAATCTACGGTAGTTTCCAAAACTGCTCGATATGGCTTAACTTTTATTTTCAATCAAATATCTCTTTTAATCATGAAAAACCTGCCCGTCCGGCAGGCGGGAAAATCAAACCAAAAATAGATTTCTTAGACGCTGTGCAATCTCGTCCTTAACTTTTTATCCGGAAAGAGCCAGAGGCCCACCTACAAAATCCAGACTTATTCCCCATGAGTACTTCACCGGTTATCCCGTAAAAATGGGACAGGCAGTGCAACAGCGTTTTCATGCTTGGCTTTACAAGCCGCACAGCCTGCCCCGCCAAAGCGTGGAAAACTTAGTTGTTGCCCAGAGTGCTTTTTCGCTTTTGTTTATCAATAATCTTGAATCAAAACCTCGGTTGGGATTTTTAACCTGGTATTCAATTTGCGAATCATATCTAAAGTCAGTTTGCGCTTTTTGTTCATTATTTCGCTCACTCGACTTTTGAATCCAATCATTTCCACCAAGTCTTTTTGTTTTAATCCCATTTGCTCCATTCTAAAATTAATCGCAGAAATTGGGTCTGGCATTTCGATTGGGAAATTTTCAGATTCATAATTGTCAATTAAAATCGATAAGATTTCAAGTTCATCGCCCTCATCGGTCCCTCTTTTAGCATCAAAAATCATTTCTAAACGTTCAAGTGCTTTTTTATAATCAGCTTCGTTTCTTATTGGTTTTATTTCCATTTTAAATTTCGTTTGCGTTAATTTTATCATATTTAGCGCGAGTTCCAATAAATCGAATCCAAGCAAGTTGATACTCAAAGTTGAATTTTACGATCAGTCGGTAATCGTTACCTTTTATGTTGAAAACTATCCGATTATCTTTTAAAATACTTGCATTTGGATATTCAGATTTTAGCTCGTTAATCGTTTTCCAATTAGATTTTTCGGTCTCACGATACCATGTTTTCAATTGAAGTTCACAATCAGCGTGTTTATTCCAAAAATCTCGTAATGTTCCTCTCGAAAATATTTTCAATTTAAATCTCTTTAATGCAAATATAATTAAAAAAGTTACCAATATGATAACTTTTCGATTTTTTCAGCATTATGGGCAACGGTCAAGTGTCGAGTAGGCAAGGGGGATTTCACCCCAAGCCTCTCACAGAACCGTATCCCGAATTTCGGGACAGGCTGTGACAGTCTCCCGTCATATGTTATACAGAACTACTTTTCGCTAACATGAGTAACCCACCTGCCAGTGGTAGAATAGGTTAGGGAACCCCTTAATGTCCAAATCGATGACCCAGTCCAGTCTGTGGCAATTTGACCTTACGGATTCCAATGCCTGATGGGCATTCCTGCCGGGCCGATAGCCATACGAACTGTCACAGAACAGCTTTTCAAACCTGGGTTCCAAATAATCCTTGACCACCATCTGCCCCACCCTGTCGCTTATGGTCGGTATACCCAATTTCCGGACTTTTCCGTCCTTCTTCGGGATTTCCGATTCCCTGACACTCGGTGGGAAGTAGCTCCCCGATGCCATGCGGTTCCAGAGTTTATAGAGGTGTTTCGTCCTGTCCGTATTGAACGCATCCATGCTGACTTCGTCTACACCCGCACTCTTGCCGTTTGCCTTGACTTTCAGGAAGGCCTTCCATACCATTTCCCAACTGATCGGTACTGTTCTTGTCTCATTCCATAAATTCATCCTGTGTTTCAAGTTGGTCAATGAAATGCGACTGTATAACCCTGTCCCTTTGCTCCTATCCCATTACAGAATATTCTTCACTAATACAGACAGGTCCGTCCCTGAATCGACGCATCGGTATTCCACCTCTAAGTTGTGCTTATCGAATGTTTCCCTTTGACTGCCGGCGAATCCTTCAACGGTAGCCTTAAGGCAGCCTGGCATCGTTGTACAGGTTCCCGAGTTCCGTAAATAAGCCCGGTTAGAGTTTCCCGCTCAACTGCGGGACAGGCTACGCTCGCCTGAATGACGCCTGCCATACGGACAGTAAACAGGTTTCCTCCGTATTTATCACCGTATTCATACCTTTACGGCTTTTGACAGAATGTGGCACTTTCTCGACACCTCTTCAGCGGTTACGGTCAGTTCGTCTCCTCTACCCATACCTGATCCCACTCTTGGTGAAATCTTTTCCCAAACGCTCAGTACCATGGCTATAGCACCTTTGGGTGGTTTGAAGCCCTCTTCCCGAGATTCGGGACAGGCACTGTAAGATGACTCCGATGGGTCGGTTCCATCATCTCATTTACAGCATGCCGTGAAATTAATATTGCCGATTCACTGCTTCTCGGCACACATATGACTTGTGGCGGTTTTCGAAGTCGTTTCCTATCAACCCAGGATGATTTCGATCCGAAGCCGCAACCCCGAATTTACCACTTACCCGCCATAAGTTATATGCGCTGTTGAACGAATCCTGCTAAGGCAGGAAGCCGGCAATTATTGCCGTTTCTTCCTACATTAGACTTATCATAAATATTAAACATTTTAAGCTATGAAAAAAAAAGCAATCTATCATCGAAAAAGCCTGTGAAAATGTCCCTGGCTTTGATTTACAGCTCAAAAGGCTCCGGAGATCTATAACCATTTCCGGTAAAAGCCAAAGTACCCTCACCAACTATGCCCGATGTCTGGCCCATATGGGGCTGCATCTCAACTGTGATCTGCTTGAACTAGATGACGAAGCCATACAGGATTACCTTCATTTCCTCAAGCGTAAGCACCACACTCCATCCGACAGTTTCTTCAAACACACCGTTTACGGACTGCGCTACCTGTTTCGAATCTTTGACCGAAAGGAAAGTCGTGTCATACTTCCATCTATCGAAAGGCCCAAAAAACTTCCTGTGGTCCTTAGTCAACACGAGGTCAAGGAACTGTTAAAAGCCCCAAAACTACTCAAACACCGCCTTATCCTTGCGCTGCTCTATGGCTGTGGACTGCGCAATTTTGAATGCTGTAAACTTAAAATATCGGATATCGACTTGGACCGAAAAATGCTCCATATCCGGGAAGGAAAAGGCCGAAAAGACCGGTATGTGCCTCTCTGCGATCTTCTGGCAAGAGGAATTAAAACTTATGTGGAAGTAGAAAGACCTGTCGACTATCTCTTTAACGGCAAGAACAGTTTGGGCGAACCTGTTCCCATCAGTGCCAGGGGAGTACAGTGGGCCGCCCGGGAAGCCCGGCGGGCTAGCGGCGTACAAAAACAAGTCACCGCTCACGCTCTCCGACATAGCTATGCTACTCATCTCCTAGAGATGGGCACTGACATATTTACACTCAAAGAACTCCTCGGCCATGTGGATATTAATACTACCTTGGTCTATCTCCACGTGGCAAGGGTCGGAAGGAGGACTCCGTTTAGCCCACTGGAGAAACTTTATGAGCAATAGGTATTCCGCCTGTCAGCTTGCCGATATTATTAGAGCCTTCCATACAGATATTCCAACGATAGCCTCCAATACGTGGAAAGCCCGAACGCTTTATGCGCTGATGCGTTGCCGAACCGCTGAGATGGGAGGGCATATCGACCGTTGTGACAATCCTGATTGCAACAAGCTACACATCAGTTACAACAGTTGCCGAAACAGGCACTGTCCACGCTGTCAGGGACACCTACGTGAACGCTGGATCCAGGACAGGGAAAAGGACCTGTTGAATACTTCCTACTTTCATGTCGTTTTCACCCTGCCCGATACGCTCAATGAATTGGCATTGATTAAACCTGATGTGCTTTACCACCTGCTCTTTCAAACCGCATGGTCAGTCCTCAGGGACTTTGCCGCCAATTCCAAGTTGCTAGGTGGAAGGACTGGAATGGTAAGTGTTTTACATACCTGGGGCCAAAACCTAAGCCTACATCCCCACCTGCACTGTATTGTTCCTGCAGGTGGGTTGACCCCTTCCGGTAAATGGAAGGCTTCCCTTTCCAAAGGACGGTTCCTGTTTCCGGTAAAAAAAATGGCTGCCGTTTTCAGGGCCAGATTGGTGCAAGCGCTAAGGGAAAAAAAGTTGATGGATCCGAAAACTGCAAAACTATTATTTTCTAGGAAATGGGTCATCTATTGCAAAAAACCATTCTTCGGCCCCAAACAAGTCATTGAGTATCTGGGAAGGTACTCTCACAAGATTGCCATCAGCAACCAACGAATCAAATCACTTCAAAACGGTGAGGTTCAATTTACGGTAAAGAACTACCGTAAACAGGGCAAAAAAGAGACTTGCACGCTAAAGGCCACTGAATTCCTAAAAAGATTTTCATTGCATATCTTACCCAAAGGCTTTACCCGTATCAGGCATTATGGCATCCTGGCCAGTGCCTTCAAGGCAACACACAAAGTCAATATCGACAGTCAGATCGGCAAGGTTATAATAGAAGTAGGAGAAAAACCAGCTAACCTGCTCAGAAAGTGCCCTTGTTGCAAGACAGGAGAACTGCATACAGTGGCATGTTTCGACCAAAGGGGGCCACCAGCTAACTGGCTCAAAAAAATCAGCAAACAAAACAAAAAGCACCTGGTAGCTTAATGGGATAGCTATGCCCAAATGGTGAAAAAAGCCCAAAATTCGCTCCAAAAACCTTAAACATGTGTATGCATCCCACCGAGTACATACTAAGCCTTATTTTTGAAGTTCTGTGGGTAAAGGTCCCTAACGTTTCTGTGGTTTGTCTGCATGATGTTTTCAAGTGTATACTTGAGCCACTCATAT
>Ga0008836_100215_pt1 | contig 52659 bp, 37 predicted proteins | sample HotLakConsUCCR28_FD_62214 | JGI IMG/M metagenome (GOLD analysis project Ga0008836, IMG submission 62214) | Hypersaline microbial mat communities from Hot Lake, Washington, USA - Hot Lake Consortium UCC-R28 (Hybrid Assembly) ... | reverse complement strand
TCCCTCATCCCCCAACCCCTTCTCCCAAAGCGGGAGAAGGGGAGCCGGAAAGCCTTGTCTGGCCTCCCCCTCGCCCAATTTTGGGAGAGGGGGACTGAGGGGGTGAGGGCCGAGATGTGTATACACGGTAGCCTTGAGAAGGAGAGGCTAGGTGAGGTTTTGCCAGATCGCACAAAACTCCAGTGCTCAACTTAGACGTGGTTTAGAGGCTGCGTAGGGCGATCAGCATTCACTCCTACCAGTGTGGGTTTCGGGTGGCTGTTCTCAGCCTATTCGGTTGCGCTGGCGGGTGCGGCCTCACCACTATGACCATAAAGCTGAAAAGCGCTCCAGTTGGCGGGGTGGGGAAACTGTTCGCGGGTTTTGAGCATAGCCTGTTGCAGGGCGATCGCTCGATTTGGGGTGGTTTGCAGGGCGTCGTAAAAGGTCGTCATCAGCAACTCCGTCGGTTCGTCGGGGATCGACCAGAGCGTGACCGCGACACTATCGACCCCAGCCGTGAGCAGCGATCGCGACAACCCCAACACGCCATCGCCCGTGATCGTGCCCTGTCCGGTATTGCAAGCGCTGAGCACGGCGAGCTGGGCCGTTAACGGCAGCGCCAAAATTTCTGCGGCGGTCAGATACCCCGCATCCTCTGCTGTGGGAGCCAGCGCCAACACCCCCGGCACCCCAGTGCCCAGATCCTCCAGCAGACCGTGAGTCGCCAGGTGAATGATGTTGGCCTGGGGCATGGCCGCCAGCACTGCCGATTTGGTGGCGGCGGGGCCGATCAGCGGTTCGGTGTTCAGCAGGGTAGCGATCGCTCGGGCCTCTGCTTCCGCTCCCAACAGCGGCGGCAGGGGCTCATCGGTGCCGGGGGCATTGGGCATGGTGGGATTGCCGACCACGAGTGCTGACGACGATGCCGACGGGTCTGGCAAGGTTGGTGCATCCACCGTCAGCAGGCTAATGGCCGGAGCAAACAGCAGTGGATGCCGCTCCAGCAGAGCAACGCCGCCGTCGTCTACCAGCGCTGGAAAGGGAATGAGAAACAGATCGCCCTGGGGAATGATGATGACCGTCTCGCTAGGATCCGTTGGGAGCCAGGCCGCGATCGGCTCAATCAGTAACTCGTGCAGCCGTTGCAAATTGCTCTGGGCGGCGGCGATTTCGGGAGTGGCCTCGCCGATCAATGCCTCAATGCCGATCCCCCGAGTGGGAATGTTGAGGGCCGCGCGACTGTCTGCCACCCAGGTTGCCAGCGGTCGGTCGGCAATCGGCTGGCGGGCAAAATGGATGTCGCCCTGGGGTTGAATGACCCAGATATACAGCTCGGTGCCGACGATCGCGTATTCCACCAGGGTAGCGTTTTGAGTCTGGGCGACCTGGCGAATTTGGCTGGCACTGGGCGGCTGCAATTGCTCGGGTGACACCGACTGCCCCTGCAGCGACAGCCGATGGGCCAGCAACTCGGTAAAAGCCCGTGCCCGTCCCCGTTCTGATATCTCCAAGCTGGCGGGGATCGCCTCAAGGGCGACCAGCGATCGCTGCAGCAGTTGGTAGGTCTCGGCTTGCGTCTCCGCCAGGGAAATCTTGTTTTCGTCGGTCAGGCCGGGGCGTAACGATTCCCACAGGTCAGCAGTTTGGCGCAGAGCATCCACCGCTGCTTGGGGCTGATCAAGCTGGAGTTGCAGCGCCCCAATGGCGTTCAGGGTGCCCCCCTCATTCGCCACATCGCCCAATTCGCGATAAATCTCCAGCGCGGTCTGGTACCGTGCCAAAGCCGCTACCGACTCCCCATAGCGGGCGGACCAGTCGCCCAACGCTTTGAGGCTGCGAGCTTTGCCAGCGCGATCGCCCTGGCGTTCACTCAGTTCCAGGGCTCGCTCAAAGTAGGTTCGGGCTTTGTCCCGGTCGCCTAGATCTAGATAAGCGGTGCCGACGCGCGTGATGGCGGTGACTTCCCCCGCGCGATCGCTGCCGCGCCGATAATCCGCCAGACTGAGCTTGGCAAATCGCAGGGTGGCCGGTCGGTCTCCGAGCTGTTGAGTGGCCAGGGCCAACCCGTCCAAAATGCGACCTGCGCGGGGTTCGGGGCGCTGCCAACTGCGATCGCGAGGGGTCAGAGATTGGTAAATTTCCAGAGCTTGCCCGAGCGTTTCCCGGCCTCGGGTGGTCTGACCCAGGCGCAGGTAGGTAATCCCCAAGTTGGTCAAAGATTCGCTGGTGCCCTGGCGATCGCCGCTAGCCTCTCGCACGGCGGCAGCCTGCTGATAATACGCGAGGGCATTGGCAAACTGTCCCAGCGCATCGTAAGCATTGCCAATCTGGTCGAGGGCGTCACTTTCCCGCAGGCGATCGCCCTCCGCCTGATAACTCTCCAGCGCCGCCGTAAAGGTGTCGATGGCGGTCAAAAACTCGCCCGCTGCCAGCTGTTCCTGGCCTTGTTGATAAAGTTCGGCGGCCCCGTCCGTAAACACGCAGATGGTCGTTGGCGCAACCGGGCACGCTTTTTGCGGCCATGGATTATCGCGTAAGTCCAATTGCTGGAGCTGATTGAGGCTGGCTAGCGGGTTTAAATCGGTAAAATTATTACCACTAATATCGAGTTCCTCCAGGTTCGTGAAAGCGGACAAAGTTTCCAAATCACTCAGGCGATTATTTCCCAAATTCAGATAAGTGAGTTGAGTGAGAGCAGCGATCGCCTCCAGATCAGTAATCTGACTATTGGCAAGTACGAGATCGGTTAAATTTGACAGGCTTGATAGCGGTTCCAGAGACTCAATTTGATTGTCACTGGCGGCTAGAAAGGTGAGCGATCTCAGCTCTGAAACTGCTGCCAAATCTTGAATTTGGTTGTTATCAAGGTTTAAAGTCTGTAATTGCGATAATTGCGCTAAAGGGCTGATGTCGGTGACCTGATTGTCCAGTAAATATAGCTCAGTTAGCTTGGGAAGCCTCGAAAGCAGTGACAGGTCAGTAATCTGATTTTGGGCTAAATTTAAGCTTTCTAACTGGGGAAAATAAACGAGCGGGCTGAGATCACGAATATCTCGTCCGGTCAGGTCTAGCTGGGTGCGATCGCCGAGATGGGCATCGGCTGCGGCACAGTTTTCAGTATTCGCGATCGCCAGCAGGGCTGAAACCGTTTGCTGAGTCTCCGGGGGCAGTTGCTCGCGCTGTTCGCAGAGGGCCACAAAGTTGTCGGTGGCGATCGCTGGCCCCGCCAAAACTCCCAGTCCGACACTGCTCAGGGGGAGCAGCGCGATCGCCCAAGCCGTTTTCCTCATGGGCATTGACCTCGCTCTCCTCCCGGCAGCAGTGCCCCACATAGATTCGCCCCCTGCAAGTTGGCCCCCGTTAAATTGGCCCCCGTCAAGATCGCATCGGTCAAATCAGCCTCCCGCAAATCGGTCTCGCTCAGATTGGCTCTGATCAAAACTGCACCCACTAAATCAGCGTTTTGCAAATTCGCCCCAGACAGATCAGCATTCTCTAAATACACGCCAATTAAATCGGCATTGCTAAAATCTATTCCCGCTAGATTACAGCCCAAACATTCGTTTTTGATCCGCAGTCTGCGGCGATCGATGGTTTGCAAAAGGGCGAGTTGATCGGCGGCCATAATAGGATTATTGTCAGCATCCAGATCGCTCAGCTGTTCAAGATGTTGTAGCGGACTGATATCTGCTACAGCATTGGAATCGAAACGCAAGGTTGACAGTTGAGTAAGATTTTTTAACGCCCCAATCTGAATTACCTGATTTCGATCAAACACCAGATTCTCTAAATTCACCAGGGCAGCTAGCGGATCAAGATTAGAAATTTGGTTGTCACTGACATCGAGGGATTTTAGGGCTGAATTACTCGATAAAGGTGCCAGCGATCGCACTTGATTGTTCCTTAAGCTCAGATTTTCTAACTGAGCTAAGTTGGCTAGCGCAGGCAACTCACTGAAGCGATTTTGGTTCAGATAAAGACTCCGCAGGTTCGCCAGGGAAGCCAATGGGGCAATGTCGCTGAGGTGATTGTCATTGAGGGACAACACCGTCAAATTCGTCAACTGACCCAGGGGCGCAACCGCTTGAATCTCATTGTGGTCCAAGTACAACGCCGTCAGCGATCGCACCGTTGCCAACACGCTCACATCGCGAATTTGCCGATCCGTCAGGGTTAGTTGGGTGGTTTCGCGCAAGCGGCGATCGCCCGTGTCGCAATCCGGGGCCTCGACCGCCTGTAAAAGTTGGTCGAGGGTGTGCTGGGCTTCGGGAGAGAGGCGATCGCGCCCTTCACACAGCGTTACAAAATCACTCGCCGTCGCCGCTGGGGCGATCGCGAGGATGCCCAGCCCGCAGAACGCGAAACCACCCACCCACCTCAGGGCGATAAACCCACCAGCCCCCACCGTTCTCCGTGGAGGGGCGACTTTGCGGCCTTGAGTAGCCATCCGAAAGTTAAGCATGATTGTCTTATCCCTAAACTGTCAGGGGCGGAAGTAAAACTTTGATGAAATGTCTTGCCACAAGAAATCTTCTCGGTTTCTGTAATGACAGGGTCGTATTCAGTAGTATCCCTTACCAGACAAGTTCTATCCGACTGCAACGACCTGCCTCCTGATCTCCCCCCCGTGACCGGTCCCTTTCCTCCCGCTGAATTCGCATCATGACTGTAAACCAACCAACTCAGGGCTCCCGTTTCCGGAAAACGGGAGCCGCGATCGCCCTCGGTCTCTCCCCGCTCTTCATCAGTGCCCCGGCGCTGGCCGAGGTGCCCGAACAAACCCGCATTGACGATCTCCTCGGCAACAGTAGCGAACTGCTGATCCGCCGCAGTGGTCGCCGCGAATCGGTGCAAATTGGCACCGTCCTGCAGCGAGTGCGCGATGCCCTGCTCACGGTGCCCCCCAACAACGCCCGCGCCATGCTGCGCTTTTTGTCTGCCAGGGACGAAGACCTCAACTTTTATGTGCAGACTAATCCGCATCCGGAGGCGTCGATTTACTACTTTCCCTGTCAGGTGCAGGGGGGCGACTACCTGATTGGCTGGGGCCTGGCAAGCCAGGCTGAGCGCGGCTGTGACAACGGCCTGCAGGTGACTTATGGCAGTGCGACTGGCGCGGCGCAGCCCGCTGAACCCGTCGCGCTAGCCCCCAAACAGCTCGCCCAGGCACCGGTGTGGCAAATCTCGTTTTGCGTCGCGGGCAACGACGGTGGGGCACACGGGTTGGCGACTTCCACCACCGGCGATCTCTGCAGCAAGGCCATTGAGCAATGTGAGGCCGAAGGAGGCGATTGCGACATCACCTCGACGGGGTTTTGGTGGACGAGTGAGCCGGAGTTGCAGGCCAGTTTGATTTGTGCCGATGGCTCGACGACCACGGTCAGCGGCAGCGGCGACACCCTCGAAGCCGCCCTCACGACGCTGGTAGCTGAGACTCAGGGCACCAACTGTAGCGCCCAGGTCTATCGCCCTCAAGATTTCGTGATTGTGCCTGCGACCGATGATGTGGTGCAGGCCCAGGGCAGTGACGAGATCCTGGTGCAAACCCGCAGCACCCCTGAAGGTTTACGGGTGGATGTGCTGAAAGGGGCGATCAACGTGTTGGCGGCAGGCGGCGATGAGCCGGCAGTTTTGACCCAGGGCGATCGCTACCTTCACACCCCGACTGCTGGACAAGTCACCCCCTTTGATCGCGAGGCCGCCCTCACATCGGTGGACATGGAAGTGCTCTGTGCCTTTGCGTCCAACTCTGCCGATCGCCTCCGCGTCACCGCCTGCCAAGAGGGCTTGGGCATCGATACGACGGCGGGGATTCCGGTGGCGTTTTGCAACCGCGAACAGGCCAGTGGTGGGCAAGCGGGTGATCGCCGATTTGTGCAAATGAGTGCCAGCCGGGGCGAAATTGAGCTGGAGTACGAAATGTATGGCGTGCCCGATCGCCTGCAAATTATCCATGACGGGGTGGAAATCTTAGATACCGGCTTTGTCTCGGGTAGCGAATCGCTGAAGATTCCGCTGGCGGGTAAATCTGGGCGGTTGGAAGTCATCGTCACCGGCAATGTCGAAAATGCCGGTACCCAGTGGGATTATTTACTGACCTGTCCATAATGCCGTCTGTGCCCCTACCCCAGGGCGCTCCTGCCCTCGTCAGCCGACTCTCAACGATTATTCCATTTACCTCAAACTCCCATGAAAAAATTCCTCAAACACTTCACTCTCATGGCCCTGAGCCTGACCCTGTGCCTGGTCGGGCAGGGTTGGATACTCCCCGCGATCGCCACGTTGCCCGTCCCCTCGCCGCTGACGCTGGCCCAAACCGGCACCGACTCGTCGGCGCTCTCCGCCTTTGTGGAAGCGGATCAGCTGTATCGGTCAGGGGATATTGCCGCCGCCGAAGTAATTTACCGACAACTCAAACCCGAATTTGCCGATCGCGCCGTTTCCCAAGTCATTGAGCCCATTTACGAAGCCGAAAGCTTGACTTCCGCCGATCTGGCCTACTGGAACGTGGTTCAAAACGCGATCGCCAACAACGATACCAACAGCGCCATCATTGCTCTGGAGCAGTTGGTCGCCGTCTCCCCCGAGTTTGTAGTTGCGCCCTTAGAACTCGCGAAGCTGCTGCAAGCTAATGACCGGGACTCGGAAGCCCTCGCCGTCCTGGAACAGGCCGCCACCATTCACCCCTATTCGTCCGACATTGTGATGGCCCAGGTACAGGCCCTGTCCGCCGATGAGCAACACCTGGAAGCCTCCATCGCGGCGCGATCGTTCGCCATTCTCAATCTTGATCATCCCCAGGCAGGCGAGTTTCGGGCGATCGCCGATGACGAACTCAACCGCTTTGTGTCTTCTCAAAACTTGAGAAACATCGTGATGACAGTGCTCAACGTGACCGCTGATACCGCGCCGGGGCTCTTTGGCGGTGGCCTACCCGGACTGGGGAGCATTTTGGGGTCACCAGCTCAAGCCATCGACACCTATCAACAGGTTGAAGCAATGGTGCAAAAGGTATCACAGGCTTTTGCCAGTGAATCGGAGTTGGGGGCCATGCTGGCAGAGCAATACAAGCAGCAGCTCTCGCTAGTCGATGATCCCGAAGTGGTGGACTACGTGCGGCAACTGGGCCTGGAAGTCGCCCAACTCATGGGGCGTGACTTTGACTATGAGTTTTACGTCGTGCGCGACAGTTCGCTGAATGCGTTCGCCCTGCCGGGTGGCAAGGTTTTTGTAAATACGGGAGCAATTTTGGGCACGCGATCGCAAGCCGAACTCGCCGGACTGATGGGCCATGAAGTGGCCCACGCGGTACTGTCCCATGGCATTCAAAAGGTCAACACCAACGGCTTGTTGCAAAACTTGGTGGAGCCCTTAGTCAGCGGTGTGCCCTACGGCAGCACCATTACCGACCTCCTCAGCGCCGAATACAGTCAGCAGCAGGAGCGTCAGTCTGACCTTTTGGGCACGCGGGTACTGGCAACGTCGGGCTATGCTGCCGATGGGTTGCGCAACTTTATGGCGACGATCGCGGCTAATTCAACCGCCAGCCAGGCCAGCTACCTATCCACTCACCCCGTCCCCACGGAGCGCGTCGCCTATCTAGAGGACTTGATTTCCGCGAATGGCTACAACCGCTACGCCCTCGAAGGGGTAGATCGCCATCAGGCAATTCAGGCCAAGCTGTAGATCACTGTGAGAGTAAGAGGGGGTGTTGGCGGAGAGTACCCGAAGGACTTGGGTAGGAGGAACTCATGCTTTGAGAGCGAGGCTCAAAGTTGAGGGGAGATGCCGGAGCGCAGTCCAAAACGCAGAGATCTTCCCTCTCTAGCCCTAATCCCTAACCCACCGACTCACTTACTCCACCGACCTCACCTACCCACCTGCCTCGCTTACCCCACCCATCTACTCCTCTAAGAGGCCCTCGACCCCGCATATCCCGGCATCCGCGCGTCAATAAACGGTAACGACTCCTCCTCGCGGGCAGCGTCTTCGCACCAAAGCTGCACGGGTTCTAACGCTCGCACGGCAGTGATAAACCGCTGCGCGACCGGGTTAAGGGTGATGCCGTAGGTGACAAAGCGCAGGGCTACCGGCACGTACATCACATCGGCGATGGAAAAGTCACCGCACAACCAGGGACCACCATAGCGTTCAAAACAGTCCTGCCAGAGGGTTTCGATGCGATGGATTTCGGCGCGAGCGATGCTAGAAAAGTCGTCGAGCGATCGCTGCTGGCAGACGCGCAAATTCTGCGGCAGTTCTTCGCGGACGGCCATAAAGCCTGCGTGCATTTCGGCGGCGATGGAGCGGGCATGGGCCCGAGCGGCGCGATCGCTAGGCCAACCGACCGTATTGGGAAAGTTTTCCCGCACATATTCCATCATCGCTATGGAATCCCAGATGGCAATATCGCCATCTAGCAACACGGGCACTTTGCCCGCTGGGGTATAGCGTTTAATTTCGGTTTCCCATTGCTCGGTAAACAGGGCCAGCTTGATTTCTTCAAATTCCAACTGGCTCTGTTTCAAAAACAGCCAGGCCCGTAACGACCAGGACGAGTAGTTTTTATTGCCGATAATCAGCTTCAGAGACACCGCAGTGACCCTCAATAACGTGAAGTCCCGACCACGACAGCCTTTCCGGGCCGGGTGGGTTATCTCCTTCGCCTGAAGACCAAGGCTTTCGGGCGATCGCATAACCTCCCTCGCGGCGACAAGGTGGTGTCGAGATTTTTGACAGCCTATCGTTTCTCACCGCTCTCATCAAGCGGTAGCCGTTGGGCCGAAATATTCAGAGACAAAACTACCGTGCAGCCCATAGGGAACGTGGTGCTGGAGGTTGAGCCGGGCGATCGGGCCTTTCGCCAGATCTTGAGCATCCAGAATAATCAGGTCAGAGCAGCGTCGCGCCGCATTGTAAATCAGCGCCAAAAGCCAGCCGTCATCTTCTGCCTGACCGTCAGGCCGAGGCACAAATACCGGCTCCCCCATAAAGCCACGGGGCGCTTCACTCCACAGTTGCTCCTCCCCAGTGACTAAATCGCGTTTCAGCAATGCCTGGAGCGGGGCGTTGCCTTGGGGCGCATGAACCGCACCGATGTACAGATAGCGATAGGGCTGCCCCACCTTGGCTGGGTGCAGGGCCGGAAATTCGCAACCGCGAGCAATCAAACAAGTGTAGTCAGTGGTTGCCGCTGCCAGATCCAGCTCAAATCGCCAGAGCTGCCCCTCGGGCACTTGCGAAAAGTCCACTTCTTCAAAGGTCATGCCTTCATCCAGGGTGGGAAAGTCACTGTAAACAATTGAGTCGACGTAGACTTTGCCGTCTTGCTCAAAAGCGTTGGCATGGTGGAAGACGAATCCCGCTGGCGCGGCGATGGATTTCACCGGCTCATCTCCATGACGGGGGATCAAAACGATGTGGGTCTGGGCCTTGGGGTTGAACTGCACACACTCCCCCGCACCCTTCAGCCCTAACAGAAAGGGGAAGGGATTGAAGCCCACCGGGTTTTGGAAAAAGATGACGTAGTTCGGCGTGATGACGAAATCGTGCATGAACGCAAAGCCGGGAATGGTGCGCTGGTAGGACTGCACGCGATCGCCGGACGATGCAAACTCATGGATGCGAATCGTGCTCGATAGCCCGGTTTTGATGGAGAAGTTGACCAGTCGTGGCGGCTCCCCCTGCGCTGGGTTACCCGGATCAATGCGAGGATGGGCCGCAAAAGCATCGCCCGGTTCCAGCAGGCCATCTAAGCGATCGAGACCCAGGGTTTCTAGCGTTGTCGGGTCGAGGCGATGGGGTTCTGCCGCCTCCCACAGGGCTAGCAGCTTGCCGCCCCAATAAATCACGTGGGTGTTGGCAATATTTTTCAGTTTCAGGTCAAACAGGTTTGCCAGCCAGCCCCCCGGCTTTTGGGTGCCAAACACGCCGCGATACAACGGTTTGCCCGCTGCCTGCTCGGCCACGTACCCCTCGGTGCGCACAAAGCGGTTGCGGTAATACGCCTTGCCGTCCTTAAAGGCGATGCTGCTGATCATGCCGTCCCCGTCAAAGGGGTGTTTCACCGGATGCCCGTTGATATCGAGCAGTCCTGGCCCATTGCGAAACAGCGTCCCTGCCAACTCAGTCGGAATTTCGCCGTCGATGTCCTCGATCCAGTAGGCAAATTCTTGAGATTGTGAGCGGTAGCCGCTGCGCCAGTCATCCAGGTTATAGCTGCGATCGCGACTGGGTTCGATATTTTGGGGAGAAGGCAGGGTTTGCATAGTAGTTGGAAAACGTCAGAAAGGGTGAACTGAGGGAGTTACGACAGGAGCGAAAAGGAAATATTCACAGCGAAAAACCGACGATGATTGCTCGTCATGTCTCCGACTCCACTGCCCCCACAGGCAGCGTTATGGGTGGGCCAGTGTCGATGTCGGATGAGAGCTTGGCGGCTTGGCTCGCCCGCAAAGACTGATTGGAAACGGTTGCGCGATCGCCCTGGGAAGAAGTGCTGGGCAGCAAAAACAGTAGCGGCAACGGCAGCAACGTCGACAAGTTGGTCAACGTCACGAGAAGCCATAGGTTCTCAAAGTTGGTTTCAGTCACCCCCAGCCAGTGGGTCAGCACCGCACCAAACTCATGGGAAAGGAGCCCCGCCAAATTCACAATCGACATGAGCAAGGCAAACAGGGTGGCTTCTACACCCGGTGGGCAGATTCTGGCTGACAGCACCAGCACCGGCATAAAGGAAATTTCCCCCATGACCGTGAGAATCAGGCTGTCGCCCAGGCTAAACCACTCATCGCCAATGCCGAACGATCGGTTCGCGTGAGTCACCAGCAATAGCATGGTGAAGCCAAACAGCGTCGAGAGCACCGTCGACCAGGCAAAGATCGTGCGAAAGGGCACCGCCTTTAGAAACCGCTGGAAGATCCAGATGCCCATCAGCGCCGCGATGCTCGTCACCAGGCGGACCCGACCCAAAAATTCTGGCTCAAACCCCAAGTCGTTGGTGGTGAAAAAGAAAAAGGCGGCGTCGGCGGTGGGGGTAGCCTGCCAGAGAAAGAGAAACAGCGCGGGCATCCAGATCACTTTTTGGGTAATCGCCCCTTTGAGCTGCTTGAGCTGCCCGCTAATTACCTGCCAGGTGGAGGTTTCGGTGACGGGGTCTTCGACAATCCACCAGGCCACGACTGAGACCACCAGGGGAAAGGTCGCCGTGACGCCAAAGACGAACCGGGTGCCAACATATTGCAGCAGCAGGCCTCCCAGGTAAGCGGTGATGATGCCGCCCACTGCCGAAGCGCCCCATGCCAGCGATTGTAGCGATCCGGCATCGCTCTGGGATTCTTTCCGCGCCCGCTCCACTACCAGGGAGTCGACAATTACGTCCCCGACGGCCACGGCAAGGGAACTGAGGGTAATGGCCGCGATCGCGCTCCACCCCGTATTCACCACCGTTGCCATCGCGAGCCAGGAGGCCGCCCCCAGCAGGCCCGATAAGACCAGGTACGGTCGTCGCCGATAGCCCCAAATCGGAAACCCGTCGGAGATAAACCCAAACAATGGCTTAATCGTCCACGGAGCGGTGGCAATTCCCGTCAGTGCCGCCACTTCGGCGGGCGTCAGCCCCAAATCATCTTTAAGAAAGAAGCTGACGGCCAGCCGGGCCAGCCCCAAAATGCCCTGCACAAAATACACCAGCAAAATGGCGCTCAGCTCTAAAGACATCTCCTGCCCAAACAGCAAGCGCTTTTCCACGAACTGCTGGAGACTGCCTTTGGAAATGGAAGAATCGGTCATACGAGTTTTTGATGCGATCGCAGAGCCCGTCAGGGCACCTGCTCTACAAAATATTGCGTTTTATTAATCTCTTCCATGATAAACACTTCCGCTGGAACGGGCAGGAGGGGAAGTGAGCGGGTGGCAAAGTGACAGGGTGGCAAAGTGGCAGGGTACGTGAGGTGGGTTAAGGAGGTGGAGTGGCGGGGAAGCAGCCTGAGCGAAGTCGAAGGATAAATGGGCGATTAGGTTAAGTCGGTGGAGAGGTGGGTCGATTTAGCCAAATTGCGATCGCGAGGAAATCGGAACCCTTGTAATAGCTGCAACAGGGGTTACGGCTAACTGGGTACGGTGGGTTCGGTGTGAAAGCTCGCCATCACAGTGAGGGTTTTGCGACTGTTAAAGGCGCTGCTTAAAGCCCATCATAGGGACATAGAGAGCTTGAGACAACAACCCTCAAACTGAGATTTAGGAGGCAATTTATGATTGTTCGTTACTGGCATCCTTTCCAAGAAGTTGAATCGTTACGCCGTCAGCTCGACAGCGTTTTCAGCGAAGTCAGCAACGTGATTGAAACGGCACCCACGACTTGGACACCGGCGATCCGTTTAGTTGAGAACGGCGATCGCTATGTTTTGACCATTCAGCTAGCCGGAATTAACCCTGATGTCATCGATATCCAGGCCACTCGCGAGAGCCTGGTGATCAGCGGTGAGCGTCAGCAGCCTGAAGTCTTAGAAGGCGATCGTGTCCTGCATGATGATATTCGCTATGGCTCCTTCCGCCGCGTCGTGAATCTGCCGGAAGCAATTCAAAATGACGCCGTTGAAGCCAATTTTGAGCATGGGTTTTTAACGCTAACGCTGCCTAAAATTGAGGAAGTCCGCAACAAAGTTGTGAAGATTAGTCTCAACGGTGGCAACGAAACTGCAACTGAGGAATTGCCTTAAGCAGACGCTTAATTCCAGTGCTGGTTTCAACAAGTCAGCTTGTGAGTGAGTCATGATGCTTTGGGGCAGCGATCGCTGCCCCTTTTTTCTGTTTTAAGTAATGCTTGTAATGCTTGAAAAGCTCAGTTTCTAAACCACCGCGTCCCTCTCCTACGGCTCTCTGCGCCATGTGTCAACACTCCCCCAGAGCGCTGCGCAGCTTCCCCTTTGGTAAAGTCCAAAGGCTTGACCTAAGATAAAAGCAGACTTTACCGGCCTTCATCCCTTTTTACGTATTCGTTTATGGCAACACCGACCGTTTCCCCAGTAGTGTTAAGCGAAGAGGTGGAGAAGCGACGCAATTTTGCGATCATTTCTCACCCTGACGCGGGTAAAACGACCCTGACCGAAAAGTTGCTGTTGTATGGAGGCGCGATTCACGAAGCCGGAGCCGTGAAAGCCCGTCGTGCCCAACGTCACGCCACCTCTGACTGGATGGCGATGGAGCAGCAGCGGGGCATTTCTATCACCTCGACGGTGTTGCAATTTGACTATCGTGATATCCGCGTCAATCTTCTGGATACGCCCGGTCACCAGGACTTTAGCGAAGACACCTATCGGACGCTGGCGGCGGCGGACAATGCGGTGATGCTGGAAGACGCCGCCAAGGGTCTGGAGCCGCAAACCCGCAAGCTGTTTGAAGTCTGCCGGATGCGATCGCTCCCGATCTTCACCTTCTTTAACAAAATGGATCGCCCGGCTCGCGAACCGCTAGAGCTGCTGGACGAAATCGAGCAGGAGTTGGGCCTCGCGACCTATGCGGTAAACTGGCCCATCGGCATGGGTGAGCAGTTTCGCGGCGTGTTTGATCGGCGCACCCAGCAATTCCATTTATTTGAGCGCACCGCTCACGGTAGCAAAGCAGCGGGCAAAACCATTGTGGATCTGGGCGATCCGCGCATCGAAGACTTGGTGGATCGGGATCTCTACTACCAGTTCAAAGAAGAGTTGGAAATGATTGAGGCCCTGGGATCGGATCTGGATATCGACGCCATCCATGCCGGTCAACTCTCCCCGGTATTTTTCGGCAGCGCCATGACCAACTTTGGCGTGCAGTTGTTTCTCGATGGCTTTTTGGACTATGCGATGAAGCCCGCGCCCCGCAACAGCACTCAGGGGGAAATTGAGCCGACAGCGGAAGACTTCTCGGGTTTTGTGTTCAAACTGCAAGCCAATATGGATCCGAAGCACCGCGATCGCGTGGCGTTCATTCGTGTGTGCTCGGGCAAGTTTGAGAAAGACATGGTGGTGAATCATGCGCGATCGGGCAAAAGCGTCCGCTTGTCCCACCCGCAAAAGCTGTTCGCCCAGGGTCGGGAATCGCTGGAGGAGGCTTACCCCGGCGATGTGATTGGCTTGAATAATCCAGGAGTGTTTGCGATCGGGGACACCATCTATCAGGGCCAAAGGCTGGAATACGAAGGCATTCCCTGTTTCTCCCCGGAACTGTTTGCCTATCTGAGAAATCCCAACCCGTCAAAGTTCAAGCAGTTCCACAAGGGCGTCACTGAGCTGCGCGAGGAAGGAGCCGTACAAATCATGTTTTCCGCTGATGAGTCCAAGCGGGACCCGATTCTCGCGGCGGTCGGCCAACTGCAATTCGAAGTGGTGCAATTTCGGCTGCAAAACGAGTACAACGTTGATACGCGACTGGAACCCTTGCCCTATACTGTCGCTCGTTGGGTCGAAGGCGGCTGGGAGGCGTTGGAAAAAGCCGGACGCCTGTTTAACACGACGACGGTAAAAGATAGTTGGGGTCGCCCGGTCCTCCTGTTCCGCAATGAGTGGAACGTGGGCCAGGTGGAAGGCGATCATCCTGACCTGAAACTTCGTAAGACGGCCCCGGTCGTTTCTGGACAGCAGGTTGAGGACCTGTAGCCGTAGTGAACTCTCCAGCAGATGCCTGGAGGATTTGGGCGACACCGATTGCTTCAGGTTGAAGGCAGGTGGCGCTGCTCACTCTACAGTTCATAAACGAAAGCGGGAAGGCTTAGCCCTCCCGCGACTGTGCCGTTAGGTTAAAGGGAGGCCGCTCACTATTCGGCTTCCTCGGCGACTTGATTGATTAACACTTCGCCTTTGAGCATGCGCTGGGCCGCTTCTAACAATGCTTCTTCCAGATAGGGCTTGGTGAAGTAGCCGCTCGCTCCCAGATCGACGGCCATTTGGCGATGTCGGTCGGCCCCCCGAGAGGTCAGCATCGCGATCGGGATATTCTTCAGCAAGCTGTCCTTTTGCATGCGAGACAGCAGTTCCAGACCATCCATGCGCGGCATCTCGATGTCGCAGAAGACCAAGTCGCAGGGGAGGCCCGATCGCATTTTCTCCCAAGCTTCCTGACCGTCGCGGGCCTGCTCGACCCGGTAGCCCACCTTGTTGAAGCTCATCGACAACAGCTCGCGGACGGTAATCGAGTCGTCCACAATGAGCACGGTCGGCTCGGTCTTGACGGGTTCTTCGTCTTCGGGCGGCAGGTCGACCTGCGACCAGAGGGAAGATCCGGCTTCGCGACGGACGCGGCCTTGGGCGATGTCGATGAGTTCTAGCACGTCGCCGATGGGCATGACGCGACCATCCCCCAGCACCGTCGCCCCGGCAATGCCCATGGGTTTGGGCACCGGACCTTCGATCTGCTTAATCACAATTTCCTGCTCACCCAGCACGCGATCGACCTGAATGCCGATGTAGGTATTGGCGTTCCGCAGCACCACAATGGAAACCATGTCGTCGTCCTGGCTACCGCCATAGACTCGGCCTCGGCCCAGGGCACGGTTGAACTGCAAAAGATCTGACAAGGGTTGGAAAGTCAGCGACATATCCCGCCACTGAATGTAGGATTGCCCTTTTTCGTCGGTCTGAATGCGATCGCGGGGCACGTCGAACATATCTTCTACCCCGTCCATCGGGAAGGCAATGCGGGCTTGATTGTTCAGACAGCTCAGGGCTTTCGAAATACTCAGCGTCAAGGGTAGGCGGATGGTAAAGCTAGTGCCCTTACCCAACTCGGAGTCGATATTGATCGCTCCCCGAATCTCCGATAGGGCCGTGCGCACCACATCCATGCCCACCCCCCGACCCGCAAAGTCATCGGCCTGGTCACGGGTGCTAAAGCCATGCCGGAAGATCAACTCATACGTTTCCAGGGTGTTCATTTGGTCGGCTTCAGCCCGAGTAATGAGACCCTTTTGAATCGCCTTGCTCTTGAGCACATCGGGATTGATGCCTGCACCGTCATCTTCGATATAGATGACCGTTTGGTTACCTTGGTAAAAGGCGCGGACGGTGATCTTACCTTCGCGGGGCTTGCCGAGGGCGGCGCGCTCTTCGGGCGACTCGATGCCGTGGGTAATGGCGTTGTTGACCAGGTGAGTCATCGGGTCATACAGTCGCTCCAGCAACATCTTGTCGATCAGGGTGTCGCGACCTTCCACGATCAACCGTGCTTCTTTGCCACACTTGATGGAAATGTCGCGTACTGCTCGGGGCAAACGATCCGCGGTTTGGGCAAAGGGCACCATGCGGGCCTTGTTCAACCCTTCTTGCAGTTGCGTCGTCACCTGTCGGAACTGACGGGCAATCTGGTCTGTAGATTCAACGGTGTAAGCAATGTCAGACGACGATTCCCGCACTCGGACGATGAGTTCGATCATCTCCTGAGTTAGGGTATGGAAGCCGGTAAAGCGGTCCATCTCTAGGGCGTCAAAGCTGGCCCCAGTGGCATGACTATCCCCATTGCCGCCAGTGGTCTGGGTGAAGCGTGTACCGCCCGTTTGGAAAGCTTGCCGACTGGCCAGTAGGGAACTTTCAAGCAGCGATCGCTCATAGAGGTCGCGCATTCGCTGGCCGACGTCGTTGAGCTGCTGCACCTGGAACAAGAGATTATCGAGAAACTGGCGGAAGCGGTCCTGATCTTGCTCTAGGGAGTTGCGGTTGACGACCAGTTCCCCCACGAGGTTGTTCAGGTTGTCGAGGTGCTTGACGGAGACCCGCATGGTCTGGTCGACGATGCCGCCGACGCGCCGAGGCGATCGCCCTGGTCCCGAAGACCGAATGCTCGAAGAACTCCCCCCTAGAGTTTGGTCAGCTTCTTGGAGGAGTTTTTCCAGGTCGCCAAAATCATCCCCACCAATATCGGTATCGGTGGCAGCACTGGTAGCGATGTCATCGCTCGTACCGTCGTCCCCAATGAGGGCGTCTAACTCATCAAAATCAATCCCCCCCGCATCTGCCGCCATGGTGGCTCCGTCAGCCGCCGGTTCATCATCGAGCAGGCTATCCAGCTCATCAAACTCATCAAACTCAGAGTCCGAGACTGGAACGACCTCTTCATCGACACTGGTAATATCGTCGGCGTCGGGTGCTTCCAATAGCGCATCCAGATCGTCAAAATCGGCGGCGTCACTAGCCAAATCCGGCTCAGCCAAGGCATCGCTCTCGCCAGCGCCGTTCTCAAAGTCTCCCTCAAAGTCGTTGATGGCGGCCTCAGAGAACAATTCGTTGTCTGACTCGGCGGCGGCCTCCTCGCTAAAGTCGAAATCAAGATCGCCGCTGACCGCGTCGGTGAAATCGGTGTCTAGAGCGGACTCGTCGAAGTCGAAATCAAGGTCACCGCTGGCCGCTTCAGTGAAATCGGTGTCTGGAGCGGACTCGTCGAAGTCGAAATCAAGGTCACCGCTGGCCGCTTCAGTGAGGTCAGTTGCTGACAGCAGGCTATCCACCGCCAAACCGTTATCGGTGGCGGCGATCGCGTCAGCGTCGTCAAATAAAGTAGCCGACTCGCTATCGAAATCTCCAGCTTCTAAGTCGGACAGGTCAGAGGCGTCGCTATCGGTCAACAGGTCGACATTGCCTAAATCGAAGTCCTCTAGTCCCGCCTCACTGGGGGAGTCGGCGTCTAGGGAGTCGAAGTCAGCTCCCAGGGCCGCTGCCATATCCGCATCCACGTCAACGGCCTCTTCATCACCGAAATCTTGATCGAAGTCGGCATCATCGGTTGTCTCTAGCGAAGCTTCGCCGATTTCAAAGTCAGTGTCTTCGGGGGGTGACGGCTCCTCCTCGATGACAACTGCCACCGACTCATCACTGTCAGTAGCCGAGTCAGTAGCGAGTTCGGGCGTCGTAAAGAAGTCTTCGATGTCGTCGCGAGCATTGGTGACAGCCTGAGTCGTTGGGGGCGATTCCTCAGCGGTGTTGAAAAAGTCGTCATCCGTGTCTGCTGCGATCGCCTCAGGTGCTGCCAGATCCTCATTCCCCTCGGCAAATAAATCGGCTGACGCTGATGTTTCAGGCTCTAAATCGCCACCCCCCAGCCCCTCGCTGGGGGCGGCAAGGGCATCAAAATCCGCGTCTGCCGTAAGCGACAAGGACTCATCACCGCTGTCGGCAAAGGTCAGATCGAGGTTAGCGGCGTCACCCTCGCCGGGTTCATCAAGGTCTAGTCCCAGGTCTGCCGTCGCGTCAGCGATCGCCCCTTCCGCTTCATCTTCCTGTAGACCGAGGAAATCGTCGGACGAGTCGTCGCCTGCGCCAAACAGCTCCGCCATATCGTCCGCTGCTGGAGCCGCGGCGGCGGCGTCCAGTAGGGCATCGGTCATTGCCATATCGCTCTCGAAGTCAGAGCCCCCCTCATCGCCAGGGTCAGCGGGCATTTCTGCGGCATCGAGGCCTAAGAAGTCAAGATCGCTATCCGTGGAATCTTCAGCGCTTTCGCCCAATAAGGCATCAAAGTCGTTCGCGGCGTCGGACGCCTCCGGAGCAGCGTCATCGAGCAAGGCGTCAAAATCGGCTGCGGTGTCTGCCTCATCGGTTAGGTCAAAGCTACCCTCAGGGGACGTTGTTTCGACTTCATCGATCCCGAAGTCCAACGGCTCACTGTCCTCAGGGTCGGAAAACAAGCCCTCGAAGTCGTTGTCGGACTCGTCCGTATCGGTGATGGATAGGACATCCCGATCATCCTGCTCGGGAGCTGCAACTGCTGCTGAGGCTTCTACCTCGTCTAGCTCCGGAAAGTCCGCAAAATCCAGCTCAGGCGAGTCAGCGTCATCCGCGTCGGCTGGCTCAGTCCACAGTTCATCCAGGGCATCCAAGGCGGAAGCGTCGTCAGTGACGTCATCGTGATCGGCGTTTTCGAATGACCAGGGATCGGCGATCGCTTCAAAAGAGGCATCGCTACTGGCCATGGCAGCGGCAACCGTGGCGGTGTCAGCGGGGGCGGCGACCGGCTCATCACTGCTACCCAGGTCAATTGCCGTCGCTGGTGATTCTGCCGCGTCAAACAACCCTCCAAACTCGTCATCTGTAGTCGGCGAGTCGGTCGTGACCTCTAAGTCCAGGTCTAAATCGAAGGCCGCATCAGCGGGTGAGTCGAGGTCAAAATTAAAGTCATCAGCCGGAGTATCGGTCGCTGCCTCCAAGTCCAGATCTAAATCAAGGGCGGCATCGGTGGGCGTATCCAGGTCAAAGTCGAAGTCATCTCCGGTAGCCGTCGCGTCAACCGCTTCGACATCGAAGGCCAAGTCATCCGTTGCGGTTAAATCGTCGTCCCCCTCCTCAAAGCCATCTAACAAGGCAGCCAATCCGTCATTCCCGCCCTCTCCAGCAGCGGCTTCTGAGATTTCGGCTGGGGTCTCTGTAAGGTTGAGCAGGTCGTCGAGATCATCATCAGTCGTCTCGGCGGCTTCTCCAGAAAGGGGCGGGGCCTCTGCCGTCAAGATCTCTGGGTCACCGAACAAATCGGCTAGGTCGCTACTGCTATCGCTGGTATCCTCCTCGTCTAGCGACCCCTCTAGCAAGTCCGAAAAGTCGTTATCTAGCTCAAGGTCAGGGCCGGGAGTATCCGCGATCGCGGCTTCGCTTTCAGAAATTTCCTCCCAGGGGGAATCCAGTTCCGAGACTTCTCCTTCGAACAGATCGGCCAGGCTATTTAACTCAGCGGCACCGACGGTCGGTTCGCGGGCGGGGGCTGAGGTGGCGGGCGCGTCTGTCAGGGCCGCGAGGGAATCGGCCAAATCATCGTCACCGCCGGTCAGATCGAGATCGTCGGTAGAGGACTCCAGCCAATCCAGATCCGCTTCGGCTCCCGTCACCGCTTCGGACTCGGCGGCAAAGAGGTCACTGAGGTCGGTCTCTTCGGTGGTTGCCAGGGCATCATCCAGCAGCGAATCGATGTCACCGACTGCCGCATCGGCTTCGATGGGCATGGGCATGAGCGATTCCAACTCGGCGGAAACGGCAATGGCGGCGGCTTGTCCTGATAAAACCTGCTCTTGGGCTCGCTTCAGCTCTTTGATCACAACGGGGGCGAGGGAACGATAGGTTTGCTCCGGATTGCCGACGGCTTGGCGTGCCGCCGCGACGAGATCACACCAGCGGCTCAAGTCAAACTGTTCGCCGACGCGCTTCAGGGCATCGCAACTGGTCTGCAATGCCGAGCGACTGGCGGCGGTGTCCGTTTGCTTAAATAAGGTGAGCATTTCCCGCAGATGCCCAGGAACGTCGCTGCTAAAGACGAGCTTCAAAGCGCTGTCTTCGCTACTGGTCAGGGTGACCACTCCGGGCTGAGCACTCGCCACCGAGGCGGTCACTTTGGGCGCAGCTGGCGCGACGGCAGGGGCCACAGCCACAAGTTCATTCAGGTGGGCCTCAAGGCGATCGAAGACGGGCTCCACATCGGCCATCACCTCTTGAGCTTTTTCTTCGGTGAGGCCAAAGGGTCCCTGCAATTCTTCGAGCAATGCCTGTAGAGCGTCAAAGACCTGCAAAAACATGGTTTCGAGGTCTCGGTCTACCTGGGTGGTGGGGGCTTCTTTGAGAACTTTGAAGTAGTCTTCTAAGCGGTGAGAGGTTTGCTGGATGCCTCCCAAGCTCAGCATGGCCGCCCCCCCTTTGACCGAGTGAGCAGCGCGAAACACTTCACTCACCATCTCAGGGTCTTGAATGGTGGCTTGAAGATTTAGCAAGCCTTGCTCAATCGTATTCAGGTGATCCTTCGCTTCTTCGATGAAGTATCCCAGGATTCTCTGCTGCTGTTCAGGCATCATGGCGGACTATCCCCCCCTCGTGCTCGTATGTGGTGCCCTGTAATCGGTGCATGTGATGCGTCGAAAAAATGGTGCTCTGGCTGGTGAGTTGGGCTATTGGGCTCTTCACATTCCCTTGTTGAGACATCTTAATCGGTCGCCAGTAAGTCCGTTACAGCCCGTTACATTGCTCGTTGGCATCAGGGCGATCGCCCCTGGTTTAGCGCGGTGTACCCTCCCCCGTATCCACCTTAAATCGTTCGACAGAAGTCAGCAGATCTCGAGCCACACCCACCAAGTTCTGCAGCGACGCTGACACGCGCTGAGATTCTTGGGAGGTTTCTTGAGCGGTTAACTCAACCGACTGCATTACCTGCGCGACGGTCCGGGAGGTTTCGGTCTGTTCGACGGTGTCTGCCGTAATTGAACGCACCAGGACGTCAATGCGGTTAGAAACCTGAATGATGTCTTCCAGCGATCGCTTCGCCTGTTCCGCCAGTCGGGTCCCCTCAATCACCTGCTGGGTGCCTTCTTCCATGGCGGTCATCACCCCGCCCGTTTCACTCTGAATCTGCAAAACGATTTGCTCAATTTCTTTCGAGGCTTTGGCGGCCCGGTCAGCCAACTGGCGCACCTCATCGGCCACAATCGCAAAGCCTCGACCCGCTTCGCCAGCTCGCGCCGCCTCGATACTGGCGTTCAACGCCAGCAGGTTCGTCCGGGAGGCAATCTGCGAAATCAACGCCACAATTTTGGAAATTTCTTGCGACGACTCGGCCAACCGCTTCACCTTCCGAGTCGTTTCGGCTACCGTCTCGCGGATTTCCAAAATCCCCGCCACGGTGCGTTCTACCGCTTCCCCCCCGCGCAGGGCGGTGGCGGAGGCGGACCGCGCAACTTCTTCGGCTTCACGGGCACTTTCTGCCACCCGCTGAATCGAGTCGGTCATCACCTGCACCGAATTCAAAGTGACGGCCAGTTCTTCTGCCTGTCGCAACGCGTCTGCCGATAGACTCCGGGCAAACGTTTCATTTTCGGTGGAAGCGGCACTCACCTGGCGGGCGGCGGCGCTCACCTGTTGCACAATTTCTTGCAGGTTTTGAATGGTCAAGTTGAACGAGTCGGCAACTGCGCCTAACACGTCGGCGGTGACCTCTGCTTTCACGGTCAGGTCGCCTCGGGCCGCGCCTTCCACATCATCGAGTAAGCGAATGACTTGACGCTGCAAGTCTTCTTTAGCCTGCTCTTGTTCCTGCGCTTTGCGCTGGGCTTCGCTGGTGGTTGTGAGAATGACGCGAGCCATCTGGTTGAACCCAGACGCTAGCTTGCCGGCATCATCATCGGCATAGACGGTGGCGCGGGCGTTGAGATTACCTTGCGAGACGGAAGTGAACTGCGCCTGCAAGTCGTCGAGCCCTTGCTTGGTGCGCCGATTGGCTAAATGCCCCACACCCGCTGCCGTACCAAAGCCCGCGACGCCTGCCGCCAGCGACATGGCAGCAGCGGGGACGGGTTGAATCTTTTGGTCGGCCATGACGCTAGAGCCGACAAAATACACCACGCCTGCCGTAATGAACGAAGCCAGACCCGCTGCACCAGCGACCATGAGCTGTTTGGTCTGACTGGGGGCATTTTCCAGGAGCGCGAGGGCTCCTTGATCGGCTGGGGTCGGTTTGGTGTTATCTTCGTCGACTTGCGCAAAGGCGGGCAGTTGATCTGCCACCCCAGAAATGCTGAAGATTTCATCGTTGTCGACGGAGGTGGAGCTGTCGTCGATCGCAAAATCAGAGGCTCCAAAGCTGTCAGACTCGACGACGTCATCATGGGAGTTGATGCCGGAGTTGCCAGCGAGGGGAGCGGTAAACCCAGCGGAACTGTCGGTGAGTTCAAAGTCGGGAATGCTGCCCAGATCATCAAACTCATCAAAGTCGTCTAGAAAGTCGACGTTACTCTGGCTACCGGTGCTGTCTTCGGCGATCGCTGCGCCGTTATCGGCGTAGCTTAAATCAGCATAGGTTTCGCCGGTTGACCCCTCATCCGAGAGGTCGTGCTCGTCCTCAGCCGCAAACGCATAATCACCTTCATCCACGGCGATCGCCCCCGCTTCGGGTGCGGGTTCCGACATAAACAGGGTTTGTTCATCCGGTTCGTCAATGACCCCCATGGTGGCTTCATCGAAGGCGTAATCGGCCTCGTCGAGCATATCCTCCATTTGGGTCGGGGCCGATTCAAAATCAACTCCCGGCGGTTCACCATAGGGTTCCGGATCGGTTTCAGCAGTTTCTAAATTTTCAAATGCGGAAAAAGGATCGTCGTTGGCGACTTCTGAGTCGGGCATCTCCATTTCCGAGAGATCGACATCGGCTCCAAACGGATTATCGTCTTCACTGCCAAAGAAATTGTCGGACTCGGCGCTGTCAGCCACCCCAAACGGGTCGCCCATGTCTGCCGACGTATCAACCGGGGTATCGGTGTCAGGAGTCTCAAAAGGCCTGTCAAATGGAGAGTCTGATGACAAGTCGTTGGAGAGATCCAAATCCACATCTGCTGCTTCTAGGTTAAAGTCAGTCAGATCGCCATCCTCAAAGAAATCGGCATCGCCAGCCGCATCATTAGTGTAGTCTGCCCCTGCGGCTGCCCCTGCCCCTGCGGCTGAGAGGTCAGCTAGGGTGGCGTTGTCATCTGCGACTGCGGCCCCAGGGCTGTCAAAACCATCGGCGGCTGACTGCTCTTCTGCGTAAGCGAGCCCATTATGCGCAAAGTCGACAAACTCAGGGTCGGCAGTGACATTTAAGACTGCTTGATACTGTTCGCGGGCTTCACTGTAGCGGTGCAGTCCGTAACAGTAGATATGCCCTCTGAGTAAGAGCACACTCGGATCGGTTGGGTAATCGGCAGCAAGCTGGTCTATAATTCCGGCAGCATCCTCGTAGCTACCCTGCATATAGGCTCTCTCAGCTTTCTGATATGCTTGTGTGTAATCAGTGCTCGATGCCATTTCCTAATCTCCTGCCGTTTAAGCAATCTCAATACAAACTGTTAGGCCGCCCAGCGAGCTGATCGCAAAACAGCGATGTGGTCTAGTAGTCGAACTACCTGCTTAGCAGAGTCATCGCCGATGCTCCACTCCCCCTTCAAAAACGGAGCCATTGTATCGGGGGTGTTTTGAGAAAGATTAAGAGACTCAAGGTCCATCCAATCTGTCCCAACGATCTGATTAACGGCTAAGCCTAGCATAGTTCCTTGTTCTTCAATCGCGATGACGGGAATCTCCGTTCGATCAGTATTTAGTTGAGTGGGATACCCCAAAAACTGACCTAAGTCGGCAACCCAGATCACCCGTCCTTGCTCGTTCAGGGTACCCAACAATAGTGGTGATACATTCGGAACCGCAGTAATGCGATCGGGGGGTTGTTCGATGATGCGTCGAATCCCCGTAGCGGGTAAGGCAAATTCATCTCCCGACGTGACAAAAAAGCGAAGATAAAGTTCGCCTTCTGGCGTTTCGAGTTCTTGTAATTCCGGTCCTTGTTCTTGCCCTTTACCGGTCAAAAAATCGGGATTGCCGACCATACTCTCCTCCCTCCCTCACGTTATCCGCGCAACAGTTGTTTGACCGTACCCAACAGTTCTGTGGGTTGAAACGGTTTAGCGATGTAAGCATCAGCCCCTTGCTTCATACCCCAGTACCGATCAAACTCTTCCCCTTTTGAGGAACATAAAATCACGGGCACATTTTGGGTGATGGGATCCGCTTTGAGACGACGACAAACTTCGTAGCCATTCATTCGTGGCATGACGATATCGAGCACGACAAGATCAGGATGTTCTCCTGCCTGAATTTGCTCTAGAGCTTCTACCCCATCCGTGACAGCCGCAACGGTGAGGCCGCTTCCCTTGAGCAATTCAGTAATCATTTCTCGTTGGGGAATGCTGTCCTCCACCACTAAAACCATGCTCATAATATTCAATGACTCGCAAATTGGCTTCCCTGATGCAATTTGTCACGATGCGACGTGTCTTTTGCGGTGTTCAAGACTGCGATTTGAATGAAATGCGGTCCTGTGTTTTTTAAGGTACCCGCAAACTCATAAAATGCTTGCTCTTTAGAACAATTGGTTAACTTAAGTGGGGGTTTTTGAACTGTTTCTGTCGGATGACGTAGTTTTGGGCGATCGCTCTAAGCCCGGTTGACAGCGAGCTATGGCGATCGCCTGCCCCCGCCACTCGCCGCACCTTTTGCCCATGACAATCGGGAGGTGACGTTCTGGCCGATCCTTTAACCGGGGGTCGAAGAGTGGGGCTCAAGTTCGAGGTCGTCTTGAATGGCTTGTTCTAACAAGCGGTTGGGCTTGGGGCGGGTTGGGTTGCCCGGACCCACGTATTTTTCTACCAGGGTGAGCAGTTCATTAGCCCCAAAGGGTTTGGTGAGATAGTCGGTGGCTCCGGCCATGCGGGCTTTGACGCGATCGATAAAGCCATCTTTGCCCGTCAGCATGATAATGGGCGTTTGGCGAAACGTGGTGGACTGCCGCAACATGGCGCAGAGTTGATAACCCTCAAGCTCTGGCATGGCAATGTCGCACAGGATCAAGTCGGGTTGCAGTTGAAAGAGTAAGCTCAAGGCCCGGAGCGGATTGCCGATAGACGTGGCCTCGTAACCGTGCTCGTCGAGAATTTGCTCGATCGCCTGACGAATGGTCACCCCGTCGTCAACACAAACGATGCGAGGCACTTGGGTGGCGTGCCATTCTTCCGGGGAGTCTTGCGGCAGAGTCGCAAGGGGAATGGCCGATAGATGAATGATGCCCTGCCGCACGTAGGGGTAAATGCCCTTGGCCACGGTGACGACGCCTTTGTTGAGGTAGCGTCCAATTTGTTGAATGGAGGTGTGGCCGTCCATCCAGCCCAACATGCGAATGGTTTTGTCATCCTCCGGTTCGCTGGGCTGGAGCTTTTGCATGACGGATGGGCACTGGTGCGGCGACTGAATGTGGGGATAAAACTGATTCCAGGCCTGAATTTGAGTAGTGATGGTGGCGACGAGGGAGCTGATTTCAAAGGTGGTCAATTGCGGACTCAGGCCAGCCGCCAACTTAAAGACAAACGACCCTTGATGGAGGCTCAATAGATCAAATAGGGTTTCGTGCACCATGCCGTTCAGGATGGTGCGCCCCTGCTCTGGAGTCAGCGTATGATTTTCGAGCAGAGCCCACAGGTAGCCATATTCAGGCGAGTTGAAGGTGGCGATCGCCGGGACATCTAAATCCTTGAGGGAATCTTCCAGGTTGTAGCGATGGAGATAGCCGCGTAACCGATGGAGATTGCCGTCGGTGGTGCCCGCGTAGACAATTTGACCGTTGAGAAAAAACACTAGCCAGGAATGGGGCGAATGGGTGTGGCAAGCTGAAACATCGGAGCCGAGAGGGGGCAAGGTGGGCGCATAGGCTTCGACATACAGTTCGCCGGTGCGCTGCCCAAGCTCAATGAGCTGTAAGATGCTCCGAATATCAATTTCAGCAAGTTGACCCTGCATAAACTTATGACCGTTCTCAATAAAAAGCTGTTGGTATAAATTAACGCCAATAGGGCATTAGACAAACCCTGCTAGCGATCGCGTACCGGCTGATCTTGCTGAGTTACATGGTCAGAGCCCTAAACGACTGGGCGGAAGCATGTTGGATCGAGTGGGTTGAGCTAGCTTGGTGGGCTGCGTCAATATTGATGTGCTTCAATCATATTGCTTTCAGTGGCGAATGTCTTGCAGTTGCTCGGCGGCGATCGCGATCGTCATGGCATCGGTTTGGGCCATGTATGGGCACGACGGCATGGCCGTTGCTGGGGGTGGCGATGGATGGGGGCGGGCAGACTTTCGGTCTGGGGCTAAACCGTGGGGGCCGGGTTCGGGGCGGCAATGGTGGCGGGGTGGGGGACTGCCCACGTGGGTCAGGAGGCGAGCGGGGCCTTCGGGTAGGTAGCGGACGTATTGGCGGATGAGCGATGAACCCATCGCTGTGGCAAGCACCGGTGCTCAGCCGGTACGAATAATTTTTGATGGCTAGAATTCTGATAATTCTCGTTGCAGACTCGTCCTAACCGGGAATTGATCGGCTCTAATATCCGTAACGTCTCGGTGATTTTTCAGACGTTGACAGCGAGATTTAGCGGGAGAATGCGCATGAAAGGTCTGAATGTGGGGGCGATCGCGGGTACGAGCGCCACGATTTTGTTAACCCTCAATGTGCTCCCGGTGCAGGCCAACGGCATCGTTCCTGCGGCGGATGGTACGGGTACCCAGGTCACCCCCAATGGCACGGACCACAGCATCACTGGGGGCACGACCTCTGCCGACAATCAAAACCTCTTTCACCGCTTCACCGAGTTCAATCTGCTCACGGGAGAAAGTGCAACTTTCATCACTGATCCCGCCATTCTCAACGTTCTGAGTGGCGTTACCGGCAGCAATCCTTCCATCATCAATGGCTTGTTGCAGGTCAGTGGCTCCAGCGCCAATCTATTTCTCATTAACCCTAACGGCATCCTGTTTGGGCCTGATGCGGCGCTCAATTTGCAGGGCAGTTTCACGGCGGCAACCGCCGACCAGGTAAATTTTGCGACCGGCGCATTTGGTTCGGTTGGCTCCTCTGACTACGCGGCCTTGGTGGGCGATCCCCAAAGCTTCAGCTTTAGTCTGGACAATCCCGGTAGTGTCGTGAATCTGGGGAGTCTGAACGTGCTACCCGGTGAGTCAGTGGTGCTGCTGGGGGGGCAAGTGCTGAATTTGGGCACGATCGCGGCTCCCGGCGGCGAAATCGTTATTAGTGCGGTGGCAGGTGGCAACCTCGTGCGCATTGTCCAGGAGGGTTCCCTGCTGAATTTAGAAGTCGAAACCCTGGGGGCGAACGTCACGGAGCCGACGGCATTCTCACCGCTGACTTTGCCGGCATTGTTGACGGGGAGTGCGATCGCCCCAGCGGATACCGTGGTGGTCAATCCGGATGGTTCGGTTCAGCTGGCTAGCGGGGCTCTGGTGAGTCCTGAGGCGGGGGCGACTACTGTCTCGGGTGCGATCGAGGTCAGCGGTGCCCCAGGGGGTCAAATTCTGGTGTTGGGCAACGATATTGCCCTGACGGATACCTTACTCGATGCTTCGGGCACCGGCGGGGGCGGTCTGGTGCGCATCGGCGGCGACTATCAAGGACAGGGATCGCTCCCCCTCGCCCAAACGCTGCACATGGATGCCGACAGCAGGATTCTGGCGGATGCCCGCGACCAGGGGGATGGGGGACGGGTGATTCTCTGGGCCGATGGCGACACTCGCTTTCAGGGCTTTATCAGTGCCCAGGGGGGACCCAACGGCGGCGACGGTGGCCTCATCGAAACGTCGGGTCGCCAGTCCATTGCGGTGGATGGGGGGATGGCGATCGCGGCCGCCCCAGCGGGCACGGCGGGCACCTGGCTGTTAGACCCCAGCAACATCACCATTGATGAGGGGTTAGCCCTGACCATTCAAAATGCGCTGGCTGCCGGGACGAACTTTGTCGCTTCCACCATTGAAGGGGCCACTGCCGATGCGAATGGCGTGTTGCCAGGGGATGGCGATATTTTTTTAGACAGCAACATCAACGCCACCGCGACCAATAACGCCACCTTGACCCTGACAGCATCCCGCTACATCCAACTGAGCCCAGACTTTACCGGCTTTGCGCCAATCAATATCTCAGGCGGCAACCTGGTGCTCAATCTCAATCAGGAAGGACTGGCTGAAGTCACCAACCCCACCATCACCAATGCCCTCAATACCGTCGGTGCGGTTACTGGCGGGGTTACCATCAACCTGGGGGCGGGCACCTATCAGGAGGGCAGTACCCTTTCCCTGTTTCCCGGCTTTAACTTGCAGGGGGTTGGTGCCAATAGCACGATCCTGAGCGGAGCCAATGAGTATCCGGTGGTGTCCGTCTCCAGCGGGAGTGATGGCACCACACCACCAAACCGTATTAGCGGCTTAACCATTGCCAATGGCAACACGACTCCGTCGGCTAGCGAACTCGGCAGCGGCATCCTCAATTTCGGTAACTTGATCATCGACAACAGTGTGATTCGAGATAATCAGGCGACTCGCTCAGGGGGCGGCATTGCCAATGTCCGGTTGCCAACATCTACTGGAGCCAACGAAGGCGTTCTGGTGATCAACAACTCCATCATTAGTGGCAATCGAGCGGGCGCGGATGGCGGCGGCATCAGTAACAACGGCGGCACGGTGACCATCAATAACAGCACGATTTTTGGCAATGCGGCTGATGATGACGGGGGTGGGGTTAACAATGGCAACGACGGCGGCACGGTGACCATCAATAACAGCACGATTTTTGACAATTTTGCGATTGAGACCGGCGGTGGGGTCTCCAATGAAAGCATCATGACCATTGCTAATAGCACCCTCGTCGGCAACACAACTTCAGCGGGGAGGGGTGGCGGGGTTTTGAATGACATTGAGGCCAGTCAACTCACCATCATCAGTAGTCTGATTAGCGGTAATCAGGCCGCTTCAGGGTCAGGAAATAACGTTTTCAATGTCAATGCGGGGACGATTAGCACTAGCAATAGCCTGTTTGGACAGAGTGGGAATGCGGGGATTTTAGGGTTTACGCCAGCGGCTAGCAATATTGTGCCCAGCGTGCCCATTACCCAGATCGTATCTACCTCATTGGGGAATAATGGCGGTTCGACACCCACCCTGGCACTGTTGGCGGGGAGTCCGGCGATCGATGCGGGGAGCGGCTCTGGACTTGACCAGCGGGGTTTGGCGGTGTCGGGGATAGCGCGTGATATTGGGGCGTTTGAATTTCAAGATGGCAGCGGTGGCAGCAGTAGTGGTAGTGGCAACAGTAGTGATGACAGCAGTAGCGGCGACAGCAGCAGTGGTAGTTCGGCAGACGCGGTAGGGGAGTGTGTGGCAGGCGATTGCAATCCGCAAACGCCTCCGGCATCCCAGACGGAGGCGTCTGGTTCGGCGACTGCGGGCGAGAGTGTCGAAGTGGCCTTTGTGCAGCAATTTGAAGCGCATTTGGGGGTGGAGGCCGCTGCCTTTGAGGATATTGATGCCCTCGATCGCGCTCGCGCCATTACCGGCGTAACGCCCGCGCTGGTGTATGCCAGGTTCGTGCCCCCCGCTGCGGCTCCCGCAGTCGCCACCCTGGATGACGAGACTGATGCCCCTGCGACTGTCGCCACCAAAGAACTGACCGTCGGTGATGAGTTGGGACAGCAGATTGTCGCTCAGGCGGAAGGCCAGCAGCCGACGGGGGCGATCGCTAACGAAGCTGTCCTGCAATTGGTTTTAGTCACGGCGGACAATCAACCCCGGCGCATCAACACGGGGGCTACCCGGAGTGAGGTCCTCGCGGCGGTGCAACAACTGCAAGTGGAACTGACCGATCGCACCCGCCGCCGGTTGGATAATTATCTGATTCCGGCCCAGGCGCTGTACGGCTGGCTAATGGCTCCCCTGGAGGAAACGCTCGCCGCCGAAGATATTGGCCATGTCTCGTTTGTGTTAGATGAAGGGTTGCGATCGCTCCCCATTGCGGCGCTGCATGATGGCGATCAATTCATCATCGAAAACTACAGCGTGGGCTTGATGCCTAGCCTGTCGCTGACCGACACCCGCATTGGCAATATTCGCAATGCTGAGGTGCTGGCTATGGGCGCTTCGGAATTCAGCGATCAGCCGCCGCTCCCCGCCGTGCCCCTGGAAATCGCCACCATCAATGACCTGTGGGCGGGAACTGTACACCTCAACGAAACCTTTACCCCCAGCATTTTGGTAGCAGAGCGCTCGGAAAACGCCTATCCGATTTTGCACTTGGCAACCCATGGGCAATTTACCAGCGGTGCCCTCAGCAATTCCTACATCCAGTTTTGGGATCGGCGCATCGGCCTGGATGAACTGCCGCAACTACAGCTCAGTGATCCCACCGTAGAGTTGCTGGTGCTGAGTGCTTGCCGCACCGTGCTGGGCGATGGGGAAGCAGAACTGGGATTTGCCGGGCTGGCGATCAAATCGGGGGCGAAAAGTGCGATCGCGGCCCTCTGGCAAGTCAGCGATCTGGAAACCGCTGGTCTGATGGCTGAACTGTACACCCACTTGGGGCAGGTCACCTACAAAGCTGAAGCCCTCCGACAAGCCCAACTGGCGATGCTGCGCGGTGAAGTCACCATCCAAAATGACACGCTGATCTGGAGTGGGGGCCGTGAACCCTTACCCGCCGCCTTTGCGGGGCGTGATTTTGCGGATACTCAACATCCTTACTATTGGTCAGCTTTTACCCTCGTCGGGAATCCCTGGTAAAACATCGGCATCAGAGCTGTGGCCAAACGTGGCCATCGCGTTTGGTGGCAAGGGGGGGCGATCGCAACCCATTGGCCCCTGGGTTATCAGCAATCCCCTGGGCATAGTAGTGCGGGATGCCGAAGATGGAGTTGCGCTCCTGACTAGGCGTGATTTCAGCAATGCCAGGGCACTAGAGTAAATCACCATTTAAGAGCTGCCAAATTTCTTAGCAATCCCCTTAATGACCGCTACTGGTAGCGTTTGAGAGTTCTGGATGGGCTATATCTAGCGCTATAGAGCATTTGTATCTAGGAGATTCAGGGATGCCTAGCGTACAGTGAACGAAAGTTTGACAGACGTCCCTGTGGTTTTTCGCCCGGCTGTTTCGTTGCAGTGAGGTTTACGGATGCAGCACTTTACCCGCCGCGAGACCGTGATTTTAACCCGTACCAGTTCGGCTCGGCTGGCCTATCTGGCCCGTACCGGCATCGTAGTGCCGATCGCTGGGGCAGGCGAAGACGTTAGGCAAGTCTACTACACTTGGAAACAAATTTTGGAACTGCGGGCGATTCGCCATTTACGGCGGCAGGTGTCGTTGCAGATGATTCGTAAGATTTTGGCCTTTTTAGAAGGGGCTGGGTGCGATCGCCTGCTACATGACAAGCACTTGATCATTGAAGACGGAGCCGTGAATTGGGTGCAACCCCAGGCCAATCAAGAACCCCAAGTGGTGCAGGTGGCCGCTAAAGCCAATCGCCATGTGGGGCAACTTAAGCTGACTACCCTACCCTCACTGATGAACTTTGCCGATGAGGTTTGGGAAACTGCCCGCTGCTCCAAAGTGATTGATTTTGAAAGCTTTCGGCAGCGGGTCGTGCCCTTGCGTCCCCGCTGATGCTGACGGTTTTTGGTCGCCCAAGCTAATTAGTTGAGAGGTTTTGCATTCTCCCCCGGAGATCATCTCGGCTTACCCAGAGCCCCCCTTAGCAGCACTCATCATCCGCCAAGCTCCGGCCAAAAAAATCATCCTGTCGCCTCAGGCTGCCGCTTATACATAAGTTTCTGGCTAACTGCTTCCAGTGGTTTAGCCCCCTTTTCTGGTATGCCCGGAGGGCTTTAAGCCCCCAATTCTGGGGGACTTCAAACTCCGGTCTCCCCCCAGCATTGGGGGGACTAAGGGGGGCGAATGCGCCTGTTGAGGTGGCAATCGAGATGTGTACAAGCGGCAGGTCGCCTCAGGTGGGGTTACTGAGAACGCAAAGACCTTCGTGATGAGCCCAATTCAAAGCTGGGAATGTGCGGGTTCTACTCCTGATCGGGTACCGCTGTGAATTTGGTTACAGCATTCGGTATCGGCACGCTTTTGGGTAGCGTAACTAACCGCACTAGCCGCAAACACGGAGTCAGGCAATAGCGGTCTAAAATAGATGTTGCGATTCTTTAAAGTATCCGGAAATTGCGATCGCTCGACAGCGATGGCTTCATCACAGTTATTGGGATCCCTAACAAGCTCACAGACTGCTTGCAAATAAAAAATGTCGGGATTCTTGGGAATAAGTGATGCCCTTAAAGCCGTCAAAAAGAGTACCTGATAGGAAAAAAAGACATGCCTGAATTGTTGGTGTGTTTTCGGGAATCAGCTTCTCAGAACTGTAGGAGATGAATTGTCGTAAACCCTGAAAAAATCACGAGTCATTAGCGCTAATTTACTAGGTTCCTGGCTTTGAAGGATGATCGGCCACTTTTGGGTGGCGCAATTGAAGATTACCCGAATAGAGTGTTTTATCTTCTGAATGAAGTTGCCATGATGCAGTCACATGAGATTTCAAATCTTATTGACATCGCTCAACTGTCCAGCCAGAAGTAATTTGACTTCTCAAGGGCATTGAGTTCGTTCATGAAGGAGAATCAAAATGCCTAGAGTTGTCGTTTATTTAGACGAAGTGCGCTGCCACGACACTGAAGATAATACCGGAGAAGATGAAGTTTATGTCATTGGCGCAGTGAAGACTTCAGATAACTCCACCTCTGAAGGATTTGTCACTCGCCCAATCGGTATTAATGACGGCAAATCACTAAAATTTGGTCCCGGTGGCGGCTATGTGTTTGATCGCCAACTGCCTAAAAATGGCTTGTTCCAAATTGAAATGATCGCCCTCGATTCTGATGTGGCGAAAGACGCTGACGATTACAAGCTGGCTAAAAATACCATCGATAAGGCGTTGGCGGCAGTGCCTAATCCGCGAGTAGCGACAGTTGGCTCCCTCACCTTGGATGCGGCTGAAACCGTTGTGCGGTTGGACAAAGATGATCAGTTGGGCACCTTGCTCAAGCCGTTTTCGGTGGGGCAACTACCGGATGGTTGGACCCTGCATAAATGGGATTTTGAAGAGGATGGGCTGGGCTGGTCGACCTGGAAATACGAAATTCTCTATTGGGTTGGCAAGTTCTAACGTCCTCAATTCACTCACGTTTTCTCGACTCAAACCACACGATTTCATTAGGAGTTTGTTATGTCTTTTGAAAAGCCCAGTGCGCTCGCGAATTCTATCGTCGCGGGGATCTACGATATCTTGACCAATGGCGATGAAACGGCACCTAAGTCGGAAGATAATTTCTTTAGCTGGTGCTCTGTCGGCATTCCCATACAAGCTGAAGATTTCGACTTTTTGTCGCAAGGCTTAACGGGGACGGTGACGAAGGAAGCGATTCAGGAAATCATGTCGGGTGAAAACCCTCCGGAATTAACACCGGAACTCATTGATCAACTGCGGGCTGCCGATACGGGTCGTCTATATACCCAGGCAGAAAGCTTTGCTCGCATGGTGGATTTTGTGCCCGATGTTGCTGGCACCAATAACCAATTTGCCCAGATGAGCGTAATGAACAATGAGGGGTCATTGTCCGATCGCTACGAATACATTTTGCGCATGACTCAGGTGATGCATTCAGATCTACCGGAGGACACCAAGCAAAAAATCGAGCGGTTTCGCAAGCTGCTCAAAACCACCAAAATCGAAAAGGAACTGGACCTCGAAACCGCCACTTTTGTGGACAAAGAAGTGACCGAAGACAGCGCCCTCGTGAAAATCTACCACGAGAAAATGGCCGCTTACGAAGCGGCTGTGCTGGAATATAATGCCCGTCGGATCAAGGCGTTGGCGGCCTCCAGTCCTGAAGATGTGCACTACTGGTCGCTGAATGCCAACATTCTGCGGAACCGGGTCAGAGCGGCGATGGCGGACTGGGTTTCCAATGGCTACAAAAACGATTATGAGGCGATCGCCGCCTTTATCAATCAGGTGATGCGGCGTGACATGGCGCTGCTCAAAGAGCAGTATCGCGATGATTTGGAAAAAGCCCAATTAACGGGGATTGCATCGGGTAGCGATTTCTACTTTACGTCTTTGGTGCCGGGCAACTTTACCCAGTCCGCAGGCTGGACAGAGTATGGTTTCCGCTCAACTGACTATCGCCGCTATCGCAACGCGAGTGCCAACTCCAAATATGCCTCGACCAAAGCGGGCGGCGGCTTTAGCCTAGGCTTTTTCAATGCCGCTGGCGGGGGCAGCAGCAGCAACTCTAGCCGTAACTATGAGTCCCATGTGTCCTTTGACATGAGCCGCTTCCGGCTGTCGTTCAAGATTGCCCAAGTATTTGTCAGCCGTCCCTGGTTGAGCACGGCCTATATGACGAGTAAGTGCATCCGCATGGATCAAAACAACCCTGAAGCGAAGTCTGAGATGATTAGCGACGGTGGCACGCCACCGAAGGGCATGATTCCGGCTTATCCCACCTCAATGTTGGTGATTAAGGATCTAGAGCTGCATCTGGGCGAAAGCAAAGGCTTCTCGGATTACGTCTCACAGGCCAAAAGTTCTCAGGCCAAAGGGGGCGGGGTCATGTCTTTGGGGCCGTTTAACCTGGGCGGTTCCCACACGCGGGCGAGCAGTTCTGGTGAGTCGACCCATGAGCATGGCTATGAGTATGACGGTAAGACGATGCGGGTACCGGGTATGCAAATTATTGGCTTTAAGTGCCATGTGCTGCCCAAGTCGCCCGATCCCTTACCTGAGATCAAGAACTGGATCTAAGCACGGGTAGTCGTTCGGCTAGCCCGCTCTCTTAGGCCCAACCCTGAGAGCGCGGGAGCCGGTAGGTCAGTTGCCGAATGCCCCGCCCTCGCTTGTGACGACAGGAGGGCGATCGCGCCCAATCCGCTCTTGACTCCTGGCGCTGGGGGGAAGAGCGCGATCGCCCACCCCCATTTTTCTAACCATTGTTGACAATTTATGAGGAAAATATCATGGACAAAGCCGTCGCCCTGGCGCTGATGACGAAAGCGAAGCGAGTCTTTGGCAATGAGCAGACTTTTTTGAGTTTCCCCATCACGCCTCAAATTTTTGATCGATCACAGCTCGATTTTCTCTCGGAGGAAGATGGCCAAGACGCCGCGCAAAACTATCAGAATCTGCAACAATTTTCGCTGTTGGTAAACTCGCTGCCCGATGGCGAGGCGTGGCAACCCACCGGCAACGGATACGTTTGGGACATCTATGACGATGTGCTGAATGGCCCATCGACCGAGGTCGCCTGGTCGTCGCGGAGCGATCGCGAAGAGGAACAATATCAAGCAGCATCACGGGTGTTACGCACCGCCACCGGGGAAGACACCCGCGCGTACCAACTTTATCAGCAATACAAAGATCAGTGGTTTGTGCTGCATGAGCGCTATGCCGCCGCCCAACTGACCGGCGAGACTGCGACCGACCCGGATTTGCAGGCGCATTGGCAAACGGTCGAAGCACCGCAACTACGGCGGGCCATCCAAGACTTGGAAACGGCCTGGGTGAACGACGGCTTTAAGCATGAAGTCGAGCAAGCTCAAAGCATTCGCCAGCGGTTGGGGGCAAGATTTCCCAGTATGACCTGGCAAGCATGGCGATCGGAGTTTAACCCCGACATCGATCAGACCACCGGCACCGACCATGTGCAGTACTTCCCCAGTGGCTTTTCGCCGATTAATGCGATCGCCGATGGCGCTTGGCAAACCTTCACGCTAACAGCGGCGGAAATTCCCAAATTCGTTGCCGAAGCGCCCGAAGCCTTGAAAAAACGACTAGGAGTGCGATCGACCGATACGGATATTCAGGCCATCAAGTTTGAATTTAGTTCGGCTAAAATCGTGCGACCCTGGCTCGATACCGATGTGTTTGAGGCCAATTTTTGGCGTTTTCGCAGTGCGCAAAAGCAACTCTCGGATGGCCAAGCGCCGCCAGCAGGAACCATGCCAGCTTATGTGACGGCGGTCGTGTTTGTAAGAAATATTGAAATTGAACGCCAAGTCACCCAGCCGGAGCAGCGGTCAAAACCCGGTGCTAGCGCTCGGCCCGCGACCACCCTGGAGTTTTCGACAGCGATCCAAGCCATCCAGGTGCAACCGCTGGTGAAGTTACAACCGCAGCAAATTTCTCTCAAAACCCATCCGCTCATGAAGCCCCAGGTGCAACCGCAGCTCTCGATGCAGGCCATCAACCACAAAGCGGTGACATTACAGGCCGCCTCTTCGCCCAAAGTGCAAACAGCGCCGCAACGGCAACCACTCAAGCAGTCGTTGGTTGGGAGCCAGTTGAAGCTGCAAACGAGTCCCACGGTGTTTAAGAGTCAGCCGATCGCCCAGCAGCCAACGCCAGTGGTAAAAGCGGTGCCGCCTCAGCCACTCCGGCAACCCAGTGATGCGGTGCAGTTGTCGAAGACGTTATCTCGCCTGCAAAATGCGTCCATTGTCAGACCCCAGCTGCCAGTCACGGCGATCGCTCCCCGCCCTACAAAACCGTCTAAGCCAGATACCCAAACTGTGATCGAGCGCTTGACGGCGGCGAATCAGATTTGCGTTTTGGCGTTCATCTGCAAGCTGCTGCCCAAATGTCCTGATCCTGAACCCACGCTGCAGTGGTAGCTTCCGCCTCGGGGCAAAATCGCTCGTTCGCTTGGGGACTGCGAGCCCTGGGCCAAGCTGAGGCCGTTGGCTGCTTTACGCAAGCTCAATTCCAGTTTTCAACAGTCAAGGGTGCGATCGCTCGGGGTTTCTAGTCCGGTTTAGAGAACCATGACCTGCTGAAATGCTGACAATTTAATGCACAAAAAACACCAGCATTACCTTGATAAAACTCGGGAATACTGCTCCATAAACCGGAAGATCTCCATTAGTCTTCGCCCCCTAATTAAGCCCTCATAGCATCGATAAAATGGGGCGATTTTGGACATTCAAACTATGGAATCTTGAGGTTATGAATCTGCCACTGACTGTTCCCCGAAGTAGCACTGCAAGCCCCCCAACTGGTGTGCAGAGCGGATTCCAGCCATCCCGAGAAGGTCTCACAGAGTTCGCCTCTCAGCGGGCGATCGCTGAGCTAGAAAGCCGATTGGATAACTGTTTGCTCTTGACCGATAAAGGCAATATTTTGTATGCCAGCGACAATTTACAGGCTCTGATGCCCCAACTTTTGTCCCCTGCCAAAGCTTTAGAAAAAGCACCTGTAATGAGTCGAGAGCTGGTTTTGATCTGTCAAACGCTCAAGCAAGCGCGATCGCATTTTCCTCACCAAAGCTGGAAAATCGACTGCACTATTTTCACCAAACAAGGTCACTCTTTGCAGGTGCGAGCGCGCTGGGTCAATCTTACGCAGTGCGAGCAACCTTGCATCCTCATGTTGATTGAGAACTCACAGCAAATTGTGCAAGATTTACTATGTGCGGAAATCAAAGACTGGGGACTGACCTCACGGGAGCAAGAGGTCTATTTACTGCATCAGGAAGGCAAAAGTTATGGCCAAGTTGCTGAACAGCTTTGCATTACCCTTAATACAGTCAAAAAGCATATGCGTAACATTCACGCCAAGCACCGCGCGGTTTGCGACTAGTGCAGTGCGGCGTAAATTTGCATACCCTTGGCCCTCACCCTAAATCCCTCTCCCAACCTTGGGAGAGGGACTTCCAAGCGGTATCGGGACTTAAGCCGTCGAGTACTAGGGTTCAGCGCTGCCGATAAAGGGGGTAGCCCACCTGCGCCAATTTTCTTTGTTAAAAGGCGATCGCCATTTGCGAATCAGCTCTGACTCTAGCGCCTGACGGGCTTTGCGGTCTGCTGGGGCGTAGGGCCAAAACCCAATGTTGACCTGCACGGGCACATTGACCGCCCGATGGGCAGAGACATAGTTCAAAATGTAGCGTTTGCAGTCATGGGTGCCCTTCCAGCGCTGGTTGGCTTTAACGGTTTCGCCCACATAGAGCAGTAGATTCGCTTCGTGATCCACCACAAAATACAGCGCCGCATTGCCCGCCTCGGTGAACTGCTCGCGCCAAAATTCGGCATTGCGCTGGGGCAGCGTAAAGGGATCGAGGTCATCGGCGGGCGAGGCGATCGCCATCTCAAACAGCGTGCCTTGAGTTGTCGCTGCCCCGGTTTTGACCGTTTGTTGAAAATTGTGAACCCGTTGCTTCCAAGCGGCCAGTTCGCTCGCAGTCAGGGCCGTTGCCGCAGCGGCTGACCGATTGTAAGCCCACGACACTTCAGCGGCTTTGAGATCCTGAGTCGATAACAGAGAAGGTTGATATTCAGTCACGCGATCGCCCACATTTAGCGTCTTCACTCACCGATGATACTGCAAGGGCGCTAGTAGGGTGGCAGGGTGTGAGGGGATAGGGCGTAGATACTAGCCCAACTCACTATTCCCGAAACCCGCCGCCCAAAACTCCACCTACCCTAGCCACCCAGCCACCCACCCACTTCCCACTCCACCCCCTAATTCTCCCCTAAGAGGAATTTGGGTTTCCGTTTAGTTCCAGGAATCGATAGGCTATAGGGGTTCTCCTGATGGTGTCTGTTGTGATTTCCAAGGCTGTGATGAGATGGATTTGGAGTCTGTGTCTGGGTGTGTGTCTGGGTTGGGGGCTGGTGCAGCCCGCGATCGCGGCTCCGGCGGCAACGGACTACAGCCAAGCGGAGATTCAGGCGATCGCAACGTTGCGCGAAAAAGCTTTTATCACCAGTGGCGAGGGCGACTACGAGGCGGCGGAAACATACTGGACACAGCTCTTAGACTATCTGCCCGATGAGGCGGCGATCTGGAGCAATCGCGGCATGGTGCGGGCGAGTCAATATCACCTGGACGATGCCATCGCTGACTACACGCAAGCGATCGCCCTGGCCCCCCAAGAAGTGGAACCCTATTTGAATCGGGGGGCGGCCTACGAGATGCAACAGCAATGGGATGCCGCGATCGCAGATTACAATCAGGTGTTGGCGATCGCTCCGGATGAAGCCGGGGCGCTGAATAATCGGGGCAACGCCGAAGCGGGGCAGGGGGAGTGGGCAGCGGCGATCGCTGACTACAAGCAGGCGGCGGATGTCGACCCCAATTTTGCGCTCGCCCGCGTGAACTACGGCATGGCGTTGTATCAGGTCGATCGCCCCGACGAAGCGTTGCAAGTGCTGCGAAGCGTGGTGCGCAAGTATCCCAATTTTCCGGATGCGCGGGCGGCGCTGACCGCTGGCCTGTGGGCCGAAAACCAGCGTGGGGAAGCGGAAAGTCAGTGGGTGGCGGTCACCGGACTGGATAGCCGCTACAAGGACATCGACTGGGTGCGCACCGTTCGCCGCTGGCCCCCCAAAGTGGCGGATGCCCTGGAGCAGTTTTTGACGCTGGAGGGGTAGAGCTATTTTATTGGAACTGGGACTCGTCGCCGCCCTGGGATTTTTGGGCAGTTTTGGTCACTGCGTCGGTATGTGTGGCCCCATCGCGATCGCCTTTTCCCTGGCGACCCGGTCCCACGGTGAAGCGACCACACCATCGCGTCAGCAGCAGTTTTGGTTTCATCTCCGCCTCAACGGTGGCCGGTTGGCAAGTTATGTGCTGGTCGGTGCGGCGATCGGCGGCTTGGGATCGGTGCTCGTCGCGGGGGGGCAGATGGCGGGGGTGGGCAGCCTGTTGCGGCGGGTCATGGCGCTGCTGACGGGCACGTTGTTGATTGGCATCGGGTTGCGTCAGGTGGCTCCTGGCCTGTTGCCCCAGTTGCCGTTTCTGCATCCGCTGCAGGGGGCGCTGCACGATCGCCTGCAACGGGTCATGAGCGACACGGCCCAGTCGCGCCGCTGGTGGACGCCGATTTTACTAGGACTGGCCTGGGGGTTAGTGCCCTGCGGCTTTCTCTATACGGCGCAAATCAAAGCGGCAGAAACGAGTTCGCTATTGGCGGGGGCCGCCACGATGGGAGCCTTTGGCCTGGGCACCCTGCCCATGATGGTGGGGTTGGGCACCTATAGCGCCTGGCTGAGCCGCGATCGCACCAGTCAGCTATTCCAACTGGGGGGCTGGATTACCCTGCTCATCGGGATTTTGACGCTGCTGCGGACGGGCGACCTGATGGTGGACTATGCGGGACATCTGGCGCTGCTGTGTCTGGCGCTGGCGCTGGTCGCTCGCCCCATCAGCCAACTCTGGAGCTATCCGCTGCGGTTTCGGCGGCTGTTGGGGGTGGGTGGTTTTGTCTTGGCGGTGGCTCACACGGTGCATATGCTGGAGCATAGCTGGAACTGGAATCCGGCGGCGGTGCGGTTTATGCTGCCGCAACACCAGTGGGGCATGGGGGCTGGGGCGATCGCCCTAGGGCTGCTGGTGCCCCTGGCATTCACCAGCACGGATCTGGCCCAACGGCGGTTAGGCCCATCCTGGCGATCGCTGCATCTCCTGAGCATTCCGGCGATGTTGCTGGGGGGACTGCACGCGATCGTGGCGGGGTCCAGTTACCTGGGCAATTTGCAAGTCTCTGGACGACCGCTGGTGCAGGCGTTGCTACTGGCGGGCGGGTTGCTGCTGGTGCTCGCCGTGCGATCGCCCCTCCCCTGGCGATGGCTCCATCTCCAACGGTGGTACACGCCCGCTCGGGCCACCCCAGAGGCCACCGGACGGCAACCGACTTCTCGCTGTCACTGAAGCGGGCCGCTAGCGACAAAACTCAATCCTGTGGCTTGATCGCATCGCTGTGCGCCCCTACAGATGCCCAGATAGATGTCCAGATGCCGAAACCTTTGATTGCCTGACCGACGTCCTGACTCACTTGATCCTATGCGCTACCGTTTGCTGTGGCTGGCAGGTTTGCTGGCTGGCCTCTCCCCTGTCAACGCTGCCGCCCATGAGGTGCAAATTGCCGAAGATGTCGGCGCGACGTTGCACATCGAACCCAACGATATTGCCCAGGCAGGAGCCCCGACGGAGTTATGGTTCGCGCTGACCCAGGCGGGGGGGACGGTGATTCCCCTGACGGCCTGTGACTGTCGCCTGACGCTATACGACAACCAGGAAACCGCGATCTCTCAACCGTCGCTGACCGCCGTTTCGGCAGAGGGGTTTAACGCGATTCCGGGCGCAACGGTGACCTTTCCCGAGGTGGGCCGTTATGAACTGGTGCTATCCGGCAGTCCTCAACCGGCAGCGCAATTTGCTCCGTTTGAGCTGCGGTTTGCGGTGACGGTGGCGAGTCGCGTGGCGAGTGCGCCCCCTGCGGAGTCCGCTGCCGCTGCCCCGACAACCGCCGCCCCCAACAATGCGGCGGCAACTGATCCGGACAGGGCTGCCCCCCCGGAGGCAACGGCGATCGCCCCAGCAGCGGAAACACCGGCCCCCCCTTCAACGTCTACTCTTGGGTGGGTAGCGGCCCTTGTCGGGGGCGCTATTGTAGTCGTAGGCATAGGCATCGCGTTTATCGGCGGTCGGCGATCGTCAGGAGGCAAGCAGTGAATTTGAAAGGCAGTCGATTAGTGGGGTGGGGCGTCGGTTTAGCCGCTGGGCTATTGGGCCATCTGGGGGGCGCGATCGCGGCCGAAACCGTGGTGCTCACCTACGGTCCCGTTTCGATGAATATTCCCATCGCGGAACTGGAGGAGTTTGCCGAAACGGGCGAATCCTCTCGTCAATTGGAGCGCTTGTTTGACCTGGCCGGCCAAGACCCCGAAAGGGTGCGCTCGACCTTGAACGATCCGGTGTCTGTGAATCCTGTGGTGCTGGATATGGTGCTCAATTCGCTGCCCGGCGAGTGGATGCTCGATCGCGTCAGCGACACTATTCATCCGGCCTCCGGTCAGGCGGGGCAGCAGGCGCTCCGAGCGGCGCTCATCGGGGCCGCCTCCCCTGACAATGAAATTACCCTGTTAGAAGTCATGCAGATGTATCCAACCCCGGAGATCGTGGTGCGGGGCGATCGCCTCTTGGAAACCTACAATCGCATCAACGATGTTCTGGGACCGCTGGAAGATCTTGCTGATGTCTTTCAAGAACTCGCCGACGTTTTCGGAGAGCTAGACTAACGCCAGGTCATCCGCTTTAGCAACCCCCTACGGAGACTGAGAGAAACATCGATGCGACTTCAGTGAACGTCGTGAGGTTCATGGCAGTCGTTGTGACTGGCCAGAATGAAAAGTCTCCAGTCAGCCCAGGCGAGTATTCCAAAGCGTGGCGCGAGTCGTCAACGGCGAATCAAAACAACTTCGATTTCTAAATCGTCGTAGTCATCTAGCTCGGTAATGTCTTCAAAGCTGATTTCGTAGCGATCGCCGTTGTTGTAGATCGATTTTTGCACCCGGACGGCATGGGCATTCTCAAAATCGAGGGGGGCGGTCAAGCGGTTGTCGCCCTCAAAGTAGTAGGTGAAGAAACCGCTTTCGGTCCCTAAGAAATACCATTGGGTGGGATTGTTGTTTTCCACTTCGTAAACCAGCGTGGAAATCGGCGGCAACATATCCGGCGATCGCGGTGGCGCTTGTTCTTTGTAGACTCGTAGGCGCTGTTGATAGTCCGCCTCACCAGAGATGATGCGAAACCAAACTTCGTGGCGATCGGTCTGCCCCGCATTCCAAAGGGCGTAAGCGGTTGCCCCTGGTTCACGAATATCAAAGCTATGCACGAGTTGCTGTAGGGGCGGTGGGTTGCTAGTGGTTTGGGCTTGAAGCGATCGCGGGGGCGTGGCTACAGTGACCACAGCGGTCGCCAGAAAAAGTGAACCCACTCTGCTGGGCCAAACGCGATTAAGCATGTCCCAAACTCCTCAAGTGACGCATTGCTGCCCTCAACGATAACTTGTCTACAGCGTTTTGGCTCATGCTGTCCGCAATATACTCCCGGCAATGAGGCGACACTGCTGCCCTCGTGCCCCCTCACCGCGATCCTGAATTCCACCACCCATGCCGACCTCACCTGACATTCCCCTCTGGCTCCTCATCGGCTTGCCCGGCAGTGGCAAATCGACCTGGGCCAGGAATTTTCAGCAGATTAATGCGCCGATCGCCCTCATTGCCACCGATCACATTCGCCAAGAATTGTTTGGTGATGAGGCGACGCAAGGTCCCTGGTTCCAGGTTTGGGCAGCAGTCCGAGACCGCTTGCGGCAGGCCGCGCAAAAGACGCAGGCGGGGCAGCTCCGAGGGGCCATTTATGACGCGACCAATGCCCAAAGACGCAGTCGCCGACAAGTCATTCAGCAGGCGCAGGCGGCTGGCTTTACTCGGCTGTTGGCAGTTTGGGTCGATGTGCCGTTATCGGTGTGTCTCGTGCGAAACCAGCAGCGATCGCGGCAGGTGCCCCCAGCGGTGATTCACACCATGGCGCGACAACTTGACGGTGCGCCGCCCGATTGGGATGAGGGGTTTGATGCCATGTATCGCCTGCTGCCATGCCCCAGTCCCTCCCCAAATCCAGTCCGGGTAGAGGATGCCAGTCAACAACGCCCATGAATTAATCGGCGATTTCGTCAGTTAAAGGCTGGGAGCCTCAGGGCTAAAGGGCGTCAACCACGGCTTTCATTGCCTGCCCTACAGTGGGGTACTGATAGTCAAAGCCTTCGGCTTGCAAATGCTTGGGCACAACTTGTTGGCCTTCCAGGACCACGATGGCCCCATCGCCGAGCAAAGCTTCAATCACAAAGTCGGGCACCGGCAACCAGGAGGGCCGATTGAGGGCGTGGCCGAGGGCTTCACACGCTTGGCCCATCCGCACCGGATGCGGCGCGGTAGCGTTATAAACGCCGCTCATGGAGTCGTCGGTCAGCGCCCGCATGAGCACGGCGACCAGGTCGTCTCGGTGAATCCAGGAAAACCACTGCTTGCCGCTGCCGATAGGCCCTCCGGCAAACAAGCGAAAGGGGGTCAGCATGCGTTCGAGGGCACCGCCGTCGCCTAGCACAATGCCGATGCGCGGAATCACCAGGCGCACCCCGGCAATTTCTTTGACTTTCAGCGCGGCGGCCTCCCACTCCCGACACACTTGCGAGAGAAAGTCATCGTCAACGGGGGCACTGCTTTCATCAAAGATGGCGGTTTCGCTGGTGCCGTAGTAGCCGATTGCGGAAGCGCTCACCAATACCTGAGGTTTTGGCTCAGCCTGGGTGATCGCTTCTACCAGCTTGGCGGTGCCGACTTTGCGGCTGTTCATCATGGCTTGTTTGTGAGTCGTCGTCCATCGTTCGGAGATGGGGGCTCCGGCGAGATTGACGACGCCATCGCAACCGGCAATGGCGGCTTGCCAATCCCCCGATTGCTGGGGTGTGTAGGCCACCGGAGTCACCTTAGGAAAGGCGGATACGGGAAAGACGCGGCGAGCTTTGGCCACATCACGGGTCAGCACTAAGACCTCATGACCGGCCTCCTGGAGCTTTTTGACTAGGTGGCTTCCAACAAATCCGGTGCCCCCGGTAATGGCGACTTTCATGTAACCCCGACTCCTTTGCTGACTGTCTTCAACCTACCAAATCGGGGCGTTGAGCGCTGCTCATAACCTGGTGTGGCAGGGATAACTTTCAGCGTATCAGGGAATTCTGACAGCGCGATCGCTCATCGGGGGGACAAGACTGACCACCGGAACCGTGGAGGCTGATGCGGCTGGGAGGGCCGTGGGACCAGCGGGGCGATCACTGGTCACCGGGTTCGCCATAAGCCATGCCGTTGGCCTCAGCGTAGCGGTGCATAAACCGCATAAAGCGCTCCCAATAATCTTCGCGATCGATCATGAGGGTACATTCCACCTGTCTGAGGTCATCCCCCTCAGGCCCACCAAAAATGAACTTCACGCCGGTGGGTTCAATGGTGATGACCCCCTCGCTATCGGTCAGTTTCAGGGCTTTAGAAAAGCGACTGCGGAAGCTTTTGAATTGCTCGATCGCTTCCATCCGTTCAAACAGCAGCAACACCGAGCGGGTGCCCGTCGTCTTATCGCGCCGCAAGCGCACATCGCTGATCGCTTCGGGAATGCCGTCAAAAAATTCGACCGTCGGGGTTTCAGCAGCCATAACGAACCATACCAACTCAACAACATCTGCCCTCTGAGGGAGACTGACAGCGTTTGGCAGACGGACATTGGCGAGTTGGCCTGCTGAAACGCTGGGTAGCGCGATCGCGCGCCAGTAACTTAGCATCGCGCCGTCGCTAAGACGGGTTACTCCGTCCTTAGATTATTGAGTATAGCGGCAAGCGGCTCATCGCCCGAGCCGGTAGCCTTTGCCATACACCGTGTGAATCAGGGGGATCGTCCCTCGGGGCTCAATTTTACGGCGGAGCAACCGCATCTGGGCCGCCAGCACGTTGCTAGCCGGTTGCTCAGTATCGGCCCAGACCGCCAGATGGATTTGGTCGCGAGTCAACACCTGCTCCGGGTGGCGCAAAAAATAACCCAGCAATTGGGTTTCTTTTTCTGATAGTTCAATGGTCTGACCCTGTCGACAAGCCAACTGATTGGCTTCATCAAGTTCCAGATCTTCGTACTGCAATTTCGGCGATCGCGCCGTCGTTTCCAAGGTGGGGGGTCGCCGCAGCAAGGCCCGCACACGGGCGAGTAACTCCCGCAATTCGAAGGGTTTGACCAGGTAGTCATCGGCCCCCGCATCCAGCCCCGCGACGCGATCGTCCAAGGTATCTTTGGCCGTCAAAAACAGCACCGGGGTCGCATCCCCCTGCGATCGCACCTGCTGGCAAATCTCCAGACCGCTGTATTGCGGCAACATCCAGTCGAGAATCAGCAGGTCGTAGCTGCCACTGATTGCCAGTTGTGCCCCGGCTTGACCGGTAAAGGCGATATCCACTTCATAGCCTTCGCGGGTGAGCACGCGACTCAGCGGCTCCGCTAATTCGGCTTCGTCATCGACCAACAAAATTTTCATGGATCGGGCACAGGGCGATCGGTGAATCCTGTGTTCAGCATACGATCCCTCGTCAACCTCAAGAGTCGCCGCAGTGATCATAGTGGACTCAGCGATCGCAGCTTGGCTTAAACGGCGATTTCATCAAAGCGATAAATCACCACCCCTGATGTTGGGTGATTATCGATCGCTACATAGCCTGACTTCGCCATGTCGCTGAGCAACGTTTCCACCTCGTCAAAGCTCAAACCAGTTTCCAACACCGCTTGGGTGACAGACAATTGGCCCCCTTGCTGTTTGGCGGCTTGCACCAGCTTCACCATTTTCTGTTCACGGGTGAGCGCACGCTGGGTCTGAGCGGTGGTGATGGGCTGATTGAGCAAATCATAAATGTCGTTGCCATAGACCGATCGCAACCGTTTGAGTTCATGCTCTTCGGTCATTCCAGGGACTAAAAAGACGTCGACAAATTGCCCGATGCCAAATAAGCCCAGGGTAAAAAACCAGATCAATCCACTGGTAATTTTGCCGTTGTAGAGTCGGTGCAGTCCCGAAAACCCAAAAAATCCTCCCACCCAAAGCAAGTAGGACAGCGTTAGCCGTTGTTGGCTTGCAGGCGACGCCATGATGAAGTTCCTTTAAAGATTCGACTAACCGATCTTAGTGAATTCACCGATGCTACCCGTCGTACTATCCCTACTGCTAAGGGTAGGGATTTTGCTGCAACGTCCTTTGCGGAATCGAGGAAGGTTAGCGATCGCGGCGCTCAACCACTCAGCGCCTACCGGCATATCCAAACGACCGCCTTCATCCTTCAGAAAATTAGAAAAAATCTGGAAAAACTTACTGATACAAAGTCAAGCGTATTGCATCTCTCCGAATTAATCGTTACATTAGTTAACAATTCGTGGAGCGCTCTGGCTGGACTAGTTTTCGTTCCACTTAACAGTTGATTAACTTGCCTTAACAAGTCCTTGAATGTATGCAAATTGTGCAACTCCTTAAAAGTTACTCGGTCGGCAGACGCGACTTTAGCGGCGTCGACTTTCGCGAAGCCTGGATGCCTGGATTGCAGCTCAACCAGGCCGTGCTACAGGGCGCTGACTTGACCGGCAGCAACTTGAGCCACAGTTCTCTATGGGAAGTTGATTTTTCTCGGGCGATGCTCTGGCGAGCCAATCTCAGTCATGCCCAACTGCGTCAAGCCTCCTTTGCGAGGGCCACTTTGATTCGGTGTCAGCTCGTCAGTAGTGATATGCACTGCAGCAACTTGGCCGGGGCTGATCTGCGCCTGGCCGACTTGCGCGATGCCAATCTCAGCAACGCCAACCTCAACTGCGCTCAGCTATGCTATGCCGATTTGACCGGAGCCAACCTCTGTGGCATTGACTTTAGAACGACAGATCTGACTGGCGCAGTGTTCACCAATGCCAACTTGGTGGATTGCCGCTTTGCCCGTGAGCAACTACAGATATTGGGTCCAGCGATCGAGCCCTTATCGGAGTCACAAAAACCCTTGGTGGTCTAGTGCCTCTACCGACTCGATTGATTGTTGCTAATCACCTCATAAACAGGCAGTTGCGATTAAACGTAAGACGCCGTAGGTTGCGGTTAAGGAACGAAACCCAACATCCGCATGGGTTACGCGATCGCTTTAGCGTAGCCATACCCAGAGGGCTTTACCCGCCCTACAGTCGAACCCGCTCAGCTACTTAGGGCGGTTAGGTGAGTTTGGGGGCATGCAGCTTGAGGCTGACCGAGTCTAGTGGTCTGTCAAGCTCAAATTTGTCGGTTGGGTCGAGGCCATGTTGGCTCAGCCTTGCCGTTGGTGCAGCCTTCCCGAAGGGAGTAGGCAATAACCCCAAAACCCTTTTCTCTGTTGGGTTTCACTGCGTTCTACCCAACCTACCAAATACTCCATTTTCAGGTAAAGTCATGGAGTAAAAGGATTTAGCGGCTCAATGGCGACAGCCCTTAGAGCAACAGATCGCTGCGCCAGAGTTGCGCCCGGCACAACAAAGCGCTGAAACGAGAAATGAGCTGTTTATGTTCATGGGAGGGGCGTTGGGCGAATAGCTCAAACTTCACGATCGCTTTGGCCAATATTTGTGCTTCCCGTCGGGGGACGCCTTCGCGCACTAGTTTTTGCCAGTACACGATGCTGAGGCTGCGGTAATCGGTGGCGATATCGATGGGGGGGGCAGATGCCGTCATTACGCTCATAGGAGTTACTCAGGTCTCGTCTGTTCTTCTTTAAGTCTTCACGATGGGAAGGGATTTTTCCGTGATTTTACGGGAAGTTTCTGCGTGATATTACTAGGTCCGACAAGTGACAAATCCTGGGTACATCAGTGACCCAGCGACTGGTGCGCCCGTGAGAGCGGTCGGCATAGCGGTGTGATCTCGATCAAGGCGGTCGGGGGTAGCGGCTCTTTTGAACGGCACTCACCCTTCCGGGAAAAACACTGCAGTCTGGGCTACAGTCTGGGCTACCCTGACAGGATAGGTTCAAGGTTTAGTCAATAGGGGCTCTACGATGACATCAGCTCAGTCGCCTCGCCGCAAGCACATTGTGCTCACGTCTCACCCGGCTCACTTTGGCAGTCAGCCACACCCGATTCACTGGGGCAAAGCGGATCCCGATGAGCGTGGCCCCGTCATTGCCACCCTCGGCAATTTGGCTCACCGCAATGCGATCGGCACCCACTCGGGCGGCTATGCCGTCTATCGGGCGTTAGCGATCGCCAGTGGTCATTTAGAGGCCGATCATCGCGCTGACTTGACCGACACCTCCCCCACCGTTTCGATTGGCCCGCACCCCAGTTGGGCTGACCCTTACCAAATTGTGTCCCTTGACCCCTTCGGCGCGTTGGACAACCATTGGTTCGCCGATTTGCGCACCGAGGGCTATGACATTCGCCCCTCGATCGCCATCACCAAGGCCCACATCAACCTGCCAGAACTACAGGAAGCGGTTGCTAAAGGTCGCTTGCCGGTGGACGGCAAGATTTTGAAACCGGGGGGTGAGCTGGTGGTGACAAAAGCTGCGATTGAGCCGGTGTGGCATTTGCCGGGGGTGGCCCACCGCTTTGGCGTCGAGGAAAGCGAGCTGCGGCGTACCCTGTTTGAGCAGACGGGGGGCATGTTTCCCGAGTTGGTGACGCGCCCTGATCTGGAGGTGTTTTTGCCTCCCATTGGCGGCCATACCGTTTACATTTTGGGGGAAGTAGAGGCGATCGCGGATCCGGCTCGCCCCTTAGCCGTCCGCATTCACGACGAATGCAACGGTTCTGACGTGTTTGGCTCTGACATTTGCACCTGTCGGCCCTATCTGGTGCACGGCATTGAGGTCGCCATCAAAACCGCACAATCGGGGGGCGCTGGCGTCATCATCTATGCCCGCAAAGAAGGGCGCGCCCTGGGGGAAGTGACTAAGTTCTTGGTTTACAACGCCCGCAAACGGCAGCAGGGGGGCGATCGCGCCGACACCTACTTCACCCGTACGGAATGTGTCGCCGGGGTGCCCGACATGCGCTTCCAAGAGTTGATGCCCGACGTGATGCACTGGCTGGGCATCACCCGCATTGATCAGTTCGTCTCGATGAGCAACCTCAAATATGATGCCGTGACCCAGTCCGGCATTGAAATTGTCGAGCGTATCACCATTCCCGATGAGTTGATTCCGGCGGATGCCCAGGTAGAAATCAACGCCAAAAAAGCGGCAGGCTACTACACCGAAGACACCGTCCCCGATGCAACGGTGCTGGAGAAAACCATTGGTCGGCAGTACGAGGACGCATGATGACGCTGGAAGAAACGGTCGCGATCGCCTACCTGCGCCAACCCCAGGCCATTCGCGATCGCTGCCAGCAACTCTTTGACCTGGGCACAGCGGGCCAATTGGCGCATTTCGCCTGTGACCTGAGTCAACTGGATACCGTCGCCCAGTACGTGGTCGAAACGACCCAGCAGCTCTACCCTGATTTTGACGTGCCTTTTCACAGTCGGTGGCGACATTTTGATGCCGGGGGCACCCCGCGACTCGCCCAGCTCGATCAAGCGCTGGCCCATTTGTCGGTGCAGGAAGCGGCGCGATCGCGGCTAGATCTCGCCATGGTCAGCGTGCTGTTAGATGCGGGGGCCGGTGCCCAGTGGCGCTACCACGATCGCGCGGCGGATCAGGTCTTGGGAAGGTCGGAAGGATTGGCGATCGCCAGCCTCCACGCCTTTCAGCAGGGCGTTTTTTCCTCTCAGCCGGAGCAGCCCTATCAGGTCGATGCGGCAGGCTTGATCGCCTTGACCGAACAAGATTTAGCGCAGGTTTTTCAGGTCAGCGATGAGAATCCGCTGGTGGGCCTCGCCGGCCGCCTCACCCTGCTGCACCAACTCGGCCACACCCTCGCGGCCAAACCCCAGCGCTTTGGCGCAGATTGCCCCCGCCCCGGCCACCTGCTCGACTACTGGCAGACTCACGTGGGCACCACGCTCGAAGCAGATCATCTATTGGTCACCGTATTGACCAGCTTGAGCGATATCTGGCCCGGACGGGTGGCGATCGCCCACACCAACCTCGGCGATGTCTGGCCCCATCCGGCCCTGCCGACCACTAGCCCCGGTTCTCACCTGGTGCCCTTTCACAAGCTCTCCCAGTGGCTCACCTACTCCCTGGTGGAACCCTTGCAGTCCGCTGGCCTCACCATCACGAACCTCAACGCCCTCACCGGCCTGGCGGAATATCGCAACGGCGGTCTGTGTATTGACCTCGGCTTGCTCGTGCCTAAACATGACGCGGTCACCCGCGATGCCCACTTGCCCAGTTCCCCCGTCGTGGTGGAATGGCGGGCGCTGACGGTGGTGCTGCTGGATCTGATCGGCGATCGCGTCCGCCACTTACTACACAAAACCCCGAAAGAACTCCCCCTGATCAAAGTCCTGGAAGGCGGCACCTGGGCCGCCGGTCGCCGCATCGCCAAACACCGGCGGCCCAACAGCGGCGCACCCCCCATCACCATCCAAAGCGACGGCACCGTATTTTGAATGCAGAATGCGGAATGCAAATTCCACCTACCCTCCCCCACTCCACCTACCCTCCACCCATGCCCACCGTTACCCTCATCGACCACCCCCTCATCCAGCACAAGCTGACCCTGATGCGGCAAAAAGACACCAGCACGGCAAAATTCCGCCAGCTCTTGAGCGAAATCAGTATGCTGCTGGCCTACGAAGTCACCCGCGACATGCCCTTAAAAAAGGTGGAAATTGAAACGCCCCTCGCCACGATGAAAGCACCGATGCTGGCGGGCAAAAAAGTGACGCTGATTTCCATCATGCGGGCGGGGCAGGGCATTCTCGACGGCATGTTAGAGCTGATGCCCTCGGCGCGGGTGGGGCACATCGGTCTCTACCGCGACCCCCGCACCCACATCCCCGTAGAGTATTACTTCAAAGTTCCTACCGATGTGCATGAGCGAGAAATGCTGGTGGTTGATCCAATGTTGGCCACGGGCAACTCTGCGGTCGCGGCGGTCTATCGCCTCAAAGAAACCCAGCCCCAATCCCTCAAATTTGTCTGCCTCCTCGCTGCCCCCGAAGGCATCGAGCACTTCCACTCCGAACATCCCGACGTGCCCATCTTCACCGCCGCAATCGATGAAAAGCTCGACGAGCACGGCTATATTTTGCCGGGACTGGGGGATGCGGGCGATCGCATGTTTGGCACCAAGTAGGTCATGCCCCAGGCGTGGGCACAGGTAGAGGATGCTTAATTTGTACGATTCGATGAATTTGCGGACGGCAATTGCTTAAGCCAATCGGTCTGATGCTCGCTTAAGGGAGGCGTTGGAGATGGGGCATAGTCGATCACGAGATCAATTGCAGTTTCTTCGCAGGCTTGGTGCAGCAAATTTCCTAAATCAACAATCGGTTCTTCATCACCGACTTGTAAAGGCAAATAAAAGCAGGGGATTGGATCCTCAAGATTGAAAGGATAGCGATCGGCAACGGGTCGGTCGGGCGATCGACTGACCATGATCTGATAATCGGTAGTGCGTCCTCCTTCGACCGGCATGGGCTCTCCCGTCCGTAGCAAATCAATCTCGACCAGATGGGTTTGGCTGTTCAAGACAGCCTGCCGCTTTTGCAAATACTGCTGTCGCCCTTCACCGCTGCGTTTATTTTTGGGCGATAAACCTCATCCAGATTCAGAAGTGGAGTTTTGGCATGTGGGAAACCTCACCGCCTGCGGCACCTCTCCTTCTCAAGGCTACCGCTTATACACATCTCGATTGCCACCTCAACAGGCGCACTCGCCCCCCTTAGTCCCCCCAATTCTGGGGGGAGACCGGAGTTTGAAGTCCCCCAGAATTGGGGGATTTAGGGGGCTAAA
>Ga0008836_100211_pt1 | contig 54113 bp, 50 predicted proteins | sample HotLakConsUCCR28_FD_62214 | JGI IMG/M metagenome (GOLD analysis project Ga0008836, IMG submission 62214) | Hypersaline microbial mat communities from Hot Lake, Washington, USA - Hot Lake Consortium UCC-R28 (Hybrid Assembly) ... | reverse complement strand
AAGATCCCAAAGGGGATCTACTGTTTTTTCCAAAATCACCTGACCTTTAGGGTTTTACGTCCTTAAACTGACGGCTATGGCCTGTCGGCAGACAGGGAATCTCGCATGCTTAATAATCATCTCCGTGTGTGACGTTCTCTTCATGCCTGCCTGTCCGGTAGGCAGGCTCGATTTCATATTTGATTTGTAAGGTATTCGTTAAAGGATACATCCTTATTTGGAGGCTACTGATCGAAATAATTTGTATTATGACAGCAAAAATTCAATACACTTTTTCTCCTTTATTTAGCCACATCCCCCACATTTTATTGTAGGTATGCACCCTATCCGTCTTAATGGTATCGGATGTAAAAACAGGATTTTCTTCGTTAACCCAATGAAAAATGCCCCCATAAAGGTTGTAGACCGTTTGGTAACCGGCCGCTTCTAATTTTTTGCCTATATCCTGGCTTCTGGCACCTATTGAACAATACACTACAATCGTTTCGTCTTTGGGAATATCAGAAACCGATTTCATTGAAAAGGTCTCATAACCTACCCAGCGGGCATCTTCAAGATGACTGACGGAAAACTCTTCCTTCTCACGGGTGTCCAAAATCACGGCCTCCCCCAAAAGGTCTTTTTGTTCGGGATAAACCAGGGGAAAATCATTTTCATAGGTAGTGTTTAATAAGGTTCTGAAAGGCAGGCTTTGGGAGAAAGCAGGAACAAGGATAAAAATCCATGCGGACAATAAGAGCATTTTTCGAAAGAAAGATTTCATAAATAACCAACACTTCTATTTAGGCAATAATTTCCCAAATACGGCAAAATATCACCTAACGAGTATTTTTTTTACAGGATTTCTACCAGCCAACGTATCCGGGAGCCGATATTCCTTCCATGCGAAGGTATACCAGGCATTGGGCACGATGATGGGCCTGGTGATCGCGCAGCAGGTAAAAAATGTTCTCCTTGGTCATGGAAACGCCCCCAAATTCAATCTCCTCATTTAACAGTATATCGGAGCCATTTTGAATCAAATCCAGCACGTAGGCATTGGCCCGATTCAGGATGTCCAGGACATCTGCTTTATTTAAGCCGGTCGCATCCTCTTTGCGGTAAAATGTTTTCCGGTCGCCGGTGATGCGCGAGGTCAACATGCTGATATTATCCACAACGTGAAGCCATTGTCCCTGAAAAGACATGGCTCCTTCCGAAGGGCTGAAATCGTAGCTCGTTTCAGGCATGGCTTCCGCCACGGCTTTAGAATATTCCAGGTTACGCTGCCAAACACCGGCATATTGCTTGTTAAAATAATCTTGTGCCATTAGGTTTGTGCCAGTCATAAGCAGTAGCAGGATTGTCCATCGAATACCCATAAAACATACCATTTGTAGACTTGCAATAAACTGAACTTTTCAATAAAAACCAATGGGGAATGTCAGGAAAGCAAGTAAGCCTACCTTTCACCATTTTTTATTTTCTTGTTGGGTGATGGTTGGGCCCAACTGGATAGCCATGGCAAACTAAAATTCCTGACCAAAGCCACCCTCAATTTCTATCCCTGTCAAAACCAGGCCAGGAAAGATCACGTTAACTGTTTCAAAAACCTAATAATGAGAAAACAAAGCCGATGGTTTGGTGCCCTATGAAAATGTTTCCTTTTCCAAAAACCACATCCCAAACCAACATCTGGAAATAATAACCTTTAAAAACAAGGGCCATCTGATTCCTTTTACAGAAAAGGAAGCCCTGATTGACGAAATTCTCCGTTTCGCTTCAAAGCTGAAATCCTCCGGAATGCAGTAACTTTTGATGTAATTCCTTATTTTTTTCACCTATTTTCTTGCTTCGGGAAAAATTGACAAGTATTAGGGTTGTATTGCCATTTCCTGCCCCTCCCATTCATAGCAACTTTGTAACATCATTTAAACAAAAAGAAAAGAAGCTATGAGTAACATTAAATTTGAAGTTCCAAACAAAGCATCAGTAAGCAACGAAAACCGGGAAATCCTGGAAAAAATTGAAAGTGGTGTGGGTTTTATTCCCAACATCTATGCTACCTATGCCTATTCAGAAAATGCACTGGGCAGGTATACCGCCTTTGCCAATGGGAAAACCAGCCTGAACAACAAAGAAAAAGAGGTGGTCAATCTGGTGGTCAGCCAAATCAATGGTTGTACCTATTGTCTGGCCGCCCATACAGCTATCGGTAAAATGAACGGTTTTTCAGACGAGGAAATCCTGGAAATCCGAAGAGGAAAAGCACCCTTTAATCCAAAATTTGATGCCCTGGCAAAGCTGGCCAAATCCGTTATGGAAAATGCCGGAAAAATAGAGGACAAGGTATTGGAAGATTTCTTCGAAGCAGGATATGATAAAGGAAATCTGGTAGATACCATACTCGCCATTGGTGAAAAAGCCATCACCAACATGCTTCACAATGTCACCAGAATTCCGGTAGACTTTCCGGAAGCTGCTCCTTTAAATTAAACATTTTCACGAAAAATATATTTGTCATGCAACAGATGAATTGGAAAAATGCCATCCTTGCCGGAATTATTGGTACGGTATTGTTCGATGTTTTTGGCTTGCTCATGTCGGGAGAATGGTGGGACATTCCTGCACTTCTGGGTGAAAAAACCGGGTTGGGTTTAGTTTATGGCTTATTTGGACATTTCAGTAATGGAATACTGCTGGCCATACTTTATGCCGCCATTGCCCCCTCCTTGTGGGGACCCCATTGGCTAAGACCCTTTATCTTTATCACAGCGCAAACCATTGCACTGGTTTGGTTCTTTATGTTTCCATTATTGGGTGCAGGGGTGGCCGGAAGCAATCAGGGCCCCATGATGGCCATAGGGTCGCTGCTCCGACATTGGGTATTCGTAATTCCATTTATCTTTATCATCAATAAGGAGCTCTTTGGAAAAGTGGAAAAGGCTGCTCTTCAATAATTAAAGTTGCGATCACCCAAAAGGATCGGGAAACCGGAATAATTTTCCTGGTTTCCCGTTTTTTCTTCATATTGTCATTACTTTAAGTCATATCTACCTGACCTATTTAATACCATGAAATCCGAAAAAGTATTTTTCAAGAACCGGAAAGACCTGAATTTAGCTGCATTTATCTATCATCCATTGGATCAGCATCCCAGGTTTTATGCGCTTTTTGCCCATTGCTTTACCTGTAGTAAAAACCTGAAAGCCGTTCAGAATATTTGTAACACGCTTTCCCAAATGGGGGTAGCGGTGATGAGTTTTGATTTTACGGGTTTGGGAAACAGCGATGGAGAATTTGAAAATACCGATTTGTCCTCCAATATCAGCGACCTGATCGATGCGGCCAATTTTTTGGCCACGGAATACGAAGCCCCTTCTTTATTGATCGGTCACTCCTTTGGAGGTGCAGCTTCCATCTACGCTGCCCAGTCCTTACCGGATATCAAAGCTATAGCCACCATAGGTAGCCCCTCAGATGTTCAGCATATTTCTCATTTGTTTGAAGATCATCTGGATACCATAAAAGAAAAAGGTACTTCCATGGTAAATATTGGAGGGCGAAACTTCGGCATCAATCATTCTTTTCTTCTGGACCTGCAGGAAAAAGACCTGGGCACCTTTCTGTCACAATTGAAGAAACCTATTCTCATCCTGCATTCTCCGCAGGACAGCATTGTGGCCATCAGCCATGCAGCCAAACTTTATGAAAAAGCCTTCCACCCCAAAAGCTTCATTTCGCTGGATGGAGCAGACCATCTTTTATCGGAGTCCAAAGACAGTCAGTATGTGGGAGAAATGATCAGTGCCTGGGCCAAAAAATACATCCCGGCAAAGGTTCAACCTAACGACACAAAAGGACACGAGGTGAAGGTGCGACTTGCCGGCAAGGGATATACAACTGAGGTGAAGACACCCTACCATCATTTGATGGCAGATGAACCGGTAGAAGTGGGAGGTGATAATTTGGGCCCTACGCCATATGACCTATTGATGGCGGCCCTGGGTACCTGTACGGCCATGACACTACAGATGTATGCACAACGTAAAAAGTGGGAACTGGATGAAATCAATGTTTACCTGGACCACGACAAAGTACACAGAGAGGATAGCGATAATGTGGATGATAAAAAAGCCAAGGTCAGTCGTTTTACGCGAAGCCTGGAAATAACCGGAGATGTGGATGAAACCCAGCGAAAAAGGCTATTGGAAATAGCCAATAAATGTCCGGTACACAGGACTTTAGAAGAGGACATTATCATCGAAACCAGATTTAAAGATCAACCCAATGAAAAATAAGTGAATCTTATTTCCAAAGGTGACCCTTGTCACCTTTTATCAGGCTGAGAAAAGCTAGATTTAGCTAATGAAAAAATTGTTCAGGTTGATGCTGGTCTGCCTCCTTTGTCTTTCCATTATCTATGGCCTGGTTTCCCTTTTGATTCACTTAAACACATCATCATGAAAAAGAACATGGGTACTACCGATCGGATTGTCAGAACCATCATTGCCCTGGTGGCCGTTTACCTCTACTATACAGGTGCTGTTTCTGCCAGCTTGGGCATAGTTTTAATCGCCGTTGCAGCTATTTTTCTGCTCACAAGTCTGGTAAGCTTTTGCCCCTTGTATACCATATTTGGGCTAAAAACCTGTTCAACAGCCAAAAAAAACAACCCTGGCCTGTAAAACAAGCCAGGGTTGCCGGTTCAAGTTAATTCAACAAGAATTTTCAGTCTTGGTCTAAAATGTTTTTGATCCTCTCCAGGCTGTCTTCCAGGTGGATTTTACTCATTCTATCCGCAGTTTTGGGTATTGCCTGTTCAATCTGGCCCTGCAAGGTTTTGAGGCTTTCCCTTGCAGCCGGACGGATATCTGACTGAGAAGCGTTCAAGGACGCTGCCGACCTCCCGGTGGCATCTTTGGTAAGCAATTCCTCCAATCGCTCAATATGAGCCCGCTGCAAACTCCTGCGGTTTACATCAATGGCCTTTCCGTCAGGCAATTCCGACCATATCCCCTTTCTAAGGTCATCCATTAACTCCAGTAAGGCATAGGCTTCTGCTCCATTGATGGCCTCATTCTCTATTACCCGGCCCAATCTTCCCCATTCCAGTAATGCATTGAGGGTGTTTACCTGTAGCTTCCTGATGCGGTCCAGCATGCCAAAATCCTCAATCCTGCTTGTAATCGCATTGTCGGTGAGCCAATCCTGACTGGCAAACAATTCCCGGTTCAGAAAATCCAGGGCTTCCTTTTGCGTAGCTTTGTCTACATGGGTATAGACAGCCTCCTCCTGTGCGGTGGCTTTGTAAATTTCATATACTCCGCCAACATTGGTTTTTACATGCCCCACATACCGGTTATACTGCCCTAAAACCTGCCCATACAATTCTTCCAAATCGCTGTAATCCTTAAAGGGTTTATCTTCCTCAGCAGTCCATTCGATCAAATTTGGCAGTATCCTTTTCAGGTTTTTGATGCCATAATCTGAGGCCTTCATGGCATTATTTCCCAGGTCTTCGCTTTGGGTGCTTGGGTCATAGACATTGCCCTGTCTGCCGTATCGAAAAACAGGATCTCCATTTTTTTCCAGAATCCATTGGTCCAGAATAGCTTGCTCTTCCTCCGGGGTTTTGGCTTCCGGTATGGGCCTGTAGCCCCAACCAACGGCAAATTTATCATAAGGCCCCACTTCCGGATAAAGGTGTACGCCCTGGTCCTCAGGCTGTGCAATGTAGTTGAACCTGGCATAATCCATGATTGAGGGAGCCGTACCGTATTCCTGCGTAAACGTTGCTGAACGCAGGGAATCCACCGGGTAGGCAAAGGAAGAGGCAAAATTATGGGGCAGGCCCAAAGTATGTCCCACCTCGTGAGCCGATACAAAGCGAATCAAGCGGCCCATAACTTCATCCTTAAACGCTGTTCCCCTGGCTTCTGGGTTGATGGCTGCCGTCTGCACAAAAAACCAGTTGCGCAGCAGGTTCATCACATTGTGGTACCAGCCGATGTCCGATTCAATAATCTCACCTGAACGGGGATCTGAGACATGCGGACCATAGGCATTTTGAATGTCCGAGGCAAAATACCGAATTACCGAATACCTGGCGTCCTCAGGATGCCAGTCCGGGTCTTCTTCAGGAGTAGGGGCATCCCTGGCCACAATGGCATTTTTAAAACCAGCTTCTTCAAAGGCGACATTCCAATCCTCCACTCCTGCTTTTAAATAGGGCACCCACTTGCTGGGAGTAGCGGGATCAATGTAATAAACAATCTGCTTCTTGGGTTCAACCAGCTCACCAGCCTTAAATTTCTCCATGTCTTCCTCCTTCACCTCTAGCCTCCAACGGTCCAGGTAAGTTCTTTTACTGGCCTTCTGGGCATCCAATCCATAATCCGTCACCCGGGTATTGAACCAGCCTACCCTGCGATCAGCCAGGCGTTGCTTCATGGGTTCCTCGGGTAATAGCACCATACTGCTGTTCATTTCTACCGTAATCAAACCCGTACTGGCGTTGGAAGGTGGCTCCGAAGCAGCATAGGTAAGTACATATCTCGCCTCTATATTGGTGGGATAGGGGCTGATGCGCTCCACATAGGTCCGGTCCGTATCCAGGCGGGATACCTTATATTGAGTGCGCCGGCTTTTTTGCAAGCCCAGTGCCTGAACATCTTTGGAAAAAAGATCCGTGACTTCAATCACCCAGCCCTTGTCATCCTTACCTTTTGCTTCCACATCAAAACGATAAAGTATGGGTTCCAGATTGGAATTCCTTACGGCATTGTAAATCGGCAACGAATCAGCCGCAGTATTGGAATAGGACACCACCTTTAGTAAGATGTTTTTTTCGTTCTTATCCCAGCGCAGCATTTGTGTATTTGTCCTTTCTCCCCCGTAGCCGATACCTGAGGCAGTTTTGGCAATGGTGGTGACCATCAGCATTTCCCTTCCCAGCATATCTTCAGGAATCTCATAATAATATTTTCCTTCTACATTGTGTACAGTAAACAACCCGCTTTTTGAAATGGCCTTATCCGTGATCACCTCACCATATGGCTTTAAACCATCTTTGTCTTTGGGTGCTGTTTCCTCTTTTTTCGCTTCCTTTTTTTTGTTTCTCTTAATACTCCTTTGTGCCAGGGCCTCATTGGCCAAAATCAGGTTTAGGACAAACCCTGTGAAAAACAATACAAAAAATACAAGCCTGTGTTTCCGAATATGCGTCTTCATTATAAATAAATTTAATTGAATGCCGAAAATAAAGTTTTAAATTGAAACTGCTACTAAGTCTTTACCAGAAATAGTCCATTTAAATAAAACCCATTACCATAAACCATTCTGCTAGAGAAAGGTTAAACCTAATAACATGTTTGAAAATGAAATAATCATCATTGGGGGAGGGTTATCTGGCCTTACTGCGGCTTATCTGTTGGCAAAGCAAGGGAAAAGTGTATTGGTAATAGAAAAGAAGGCTTATCCTTTCCACCGGGTATGCGGAGAGTACGTTTCCAATGAGGTAAAAGATTTTTTGATCAAAGAGGGATTGTTTCCCTTCGAGCATTTCCCGGCTTCCATCAATCATTTCCGGCTAAGTGCTGTAAACGGTGAGGCAGCAGATTTTCCCCTGGAACTTGGGGGTTTTGGTATCAGCCGCTTTGTGCTCGACCATCATTTTTATCAAAAATGTCTGGAGGCAGGTGTAAAATTTCTCCAAAAAACCCAGGTCACGGATGTCCAATTTTTGCCCAAAAACCAGCATTTTAGAGTGGAAACCAGTGATGGAACCCTACTTCCGGCCTCCTATGTCTTAGGTGCCTATGGGAAAAGATCGAAAATTGATAAAAAACTCAACAGAAATTTTGCCCAACAAAGAAGTCCCTACATAGGTGTCAAATACCATATCGAAATTGACGGTCAGGAAGGTCATGTAGTCTCCCTTCACAATTACAGCGGCGGTTACCTGGGCATCAATAAAATCGAAAACGGACATTTTAACCTGTGCTACCTGGGAAGCAGAGAGCAGCTACGGGATGCGGGAAGTATTGGTGCCATGGAAGAAAAATATTTGTTTGCCAATCCCCTGATCCGGGAAATATTCGAAAAAGCGCATTTTCTATGGGACAGGCCAGAGGTGATCAATGAAATCAGCTTTGCCACCAAGACTCCTGTGGAGAACAACATCTTGATGCTGGGAGATGCAGCCGGCATGATTACTCCCCTTTGTGGCAATGGCATGGCCATAGCCATACATACCGGCAAATTAGCTGCGGATAGCTTCCTGAAGCATTCCAAGTTAGGAGACATTCAACGGGCTTATCAAAAAGATTGGAAGGCATTTTTCCAGGGGCGTCTCAGACTGGGGAGAAATGTTCAAAAACTTTTCGGAGCCCCTATGGTATCCTCTCTGGCAGTTAACCTGCTTAAAAATTCCTCATTTCTATCCAGGAAGCTTATCCGCCAAACCCATGGTGATCCGATTCGGTAAAAAGAAACCCCAAAAAATAGGTTTTACTTTTTGGGGTTTCCGGTAGTGCTGATGTATTGGAATCAAAATCTTATGGAAACACCTCCCATAACGTTGGTGCCTGCCATCGGGTAATAAAAATTTTCCGTAACCAAATCTCTTCCATTGTTACTTTCAGCCGGCACAAAATAGCTGAAAGTATAGCCATTGGGCTCATACAACTCATTAAAGATATTGTTTACCTTTAGCGAGAAGGCCAGTTCCTTTACCCATCCCGGGGACCAAACGTAAGACATCCTGAGGTCAGTGGTCCAGTATGGGTCAAGGCTTCTGTCTTCCTTTTGGGTATTGTCCAGGTATTGGCGACCCACATATTTATTCAGCAAACTGACTTCCAAATTTTTAAGCGGGCGAAAATCCAAAATGGCACTACCCACCATGCCAGGGGAGAAAGCGATTTCGGTATCCGTGTAGGTGGTACTCTCCTGACCGGCAAATCCCCAATTTTCATCGTACACGTCATTGTATTCCGTAAAGGAATCGATCTTGTTTCTACTAAGGGCAATATTTCCTCCAAGTGTCCAGCGTGGCGCCAGCTTCACTGCAGCATCCAGCTCTATTCCAGCCCTGTAGCTGCTGCCCACATTTTCACGAATATAGGCTCCCACATCATTCAATTGCCCTGTAAGTACCAGTTGGTCCTGGTAACCCATATAATAAAGGTTGGCACTGTACTGATAAGCGGAGCGGTTTACCCTAAGCCCTGCCTCCAGGTTATTCAATTTTTCCGGTCTGGGAATTTCAGTAAGGGGTGAATCAGTAAAATCCCTGCGTACAGGTTCACGGTTGGCTACAGCATAGGAAGCATAAAGGGTTTTGCCCGCTCCGGTTTCATAGGAAAGACCTAGTTTTGGATTAAAGAAGCCATAATCCTGACTTCCGGAAATATTCCTGAGATCATTGTTGATACCATCAAAGCGGTAGTGGATATTTCTCCATTGGAGGTCTCCAAACAAATACAACCTGTCCCGTACTTCATAGGTGGCTTTCAGATACAGGTTACGGTCATCTTTTATGGCTACATTGTCATAATACCTGTCCCTGATATCGGTATCACCGGCAATTCCCATCCAGATGATTTCTCCAAAATGGTCACCGTCGTACCTATTGGCTCCTCCACCCAGAATGGCATCTAGCTTTCCATCATCGGAGACGTACTGCAGGGAAAAAACGGCTCCGTAAAAGTCATTATCCAGCCATCTCCTGCGAATGATATCCGTGCTATTGATCAGTTCATTGCCAATGGAAATGGGAGCAATTCCATAATTGTCCGGCAGGTTATCATCTGGTCTGAACTGCTCGTAATAGCCCTGACCCTGGGTGTAATGCAGGGCAAAGTTGGCTTTTAAATGGCTCCCCCAATTTCCAGCATAAATAAACTGGTAATGGTCCTGCTGGTAATTATCGGTTTCATTTTCATAGGTATACCCATTGTAGGTACGGTTGCTTTCCAGCAAGCTTTCGGGTACCCCGTTCCATGCCTGATAGGTTTGTTCCGATCCGGAAAAAACATTGACTTTAAATACATGATCCTCCCCAAAATAGCCTCCGGAGACAAAATAAGACTTCAGATCAGAGAATGCCCTGTCTATGTAACCATCGGAAGAAATTCTGGAAAGCCTGGCATCCACTGCCCATTTGTCATTGATCAGGCCAGAACCGGCCTTGACGGTATGCTTCCTGGTATTAAAAGAACCAAAGGAATGGTCCGTTTCTGCATAAGCTTCTTCTCTTTTATTATCGGTTTGGATATTGAGGCTGGCACCAAAAGTGGCCGCCCCATTGGTAGAGGTGCCGACACCTCTTTGAATCTGTATGTTTTCTACAGAAGAGGCAAAATCAGGCATATTGACCCAGAACACTCCATGGGACTCGGCATCATTTAAGGGAATACCATTTACCGTCACATTGATCCGGGTCTGGTCGGTACCACGTATACGGAGACCTGTATAGCCTACCCCTGCGCCGGCATCTGAGTGCGTAACCATAGATGGAGTATAATTGAGCAACATTGGTAAATCCTGACCGAGGTTGTCCTTAGCTAGTGCTGTTTTGTCTATCAGTTGGAAGGTGGTTGGGGTAGTCGCTGATGCCCTTGTACCAGTCACGATAAACTCCTCCGTGCTCAGCGTAGCAGGTTCTAACTGGACGATGAGCGGTTCATTGGTAGGAGCAGGGACCGTAAGCCTGAGGGTTTGGTAACCCACAAAAGTGATCCTTAGGGAGAAATTATCCCGATCCAGGCCGTCCAGAATAAACTTACCTTCCCGGTCAGAGACCGTCCCTTTTTCCACTTCTTCTATAAAGACATTGGCGCCAGGTAGTGGCATGCCATTGTCGGCATCCTTTATCTCCCCCTCAATGCGGTTTTGGGCCAGGGCCCATTGACTTAGCAACAAAAAAATTGCTGCCACATACATGCGAATCATAATATTTCTTTTACTTCGGTTAAACATGAAAGGAATAAAGGGGTATTCCTTTGTTGATTGTTTACCCAATAGCATTACGTACGATTAGCTATTTCTCATTTCCCTTCGCCGGCACTACCCGGATCAGGTAATATGGGTATGATCTCAGCCCGTTATATTGGGGCACCCCTAATGATCTTGTGACAAATGTAAGTGGTATTAATGGATTTGGCAAGCCTGCCAGAAATTTAGGCGGTACCAAGAACCCGCAAGTGCCGGAAATGGGACAAAAAGGCCAGGCGAAGTTTTTCGTGTTCCAAATAGGTGATGTTATAATCCTTACAGGCCTGTTTGATGATCTTACTAATTGCCGGATAATGAATGTGTGAAACTTTTGGAAAAAGATGGTGTTCTACCTGATAATTCAAGCCCCCTAAAAACCAGGTCAGCAACTTGTATCCCGTGGCAAAATTGGCTGTGGTACGGATTTGGTGAATCATCCATTCGTCCTCCAGGCTATTGGTAGCCGGGGAAGGTACAGGAAAGGCCGTTTCTTCCAGACTATGTGCCAATTGAAAAACCATGGTCAGTAAAAGCCCGGCAAACAAACTGTACACCAAGAATCCCACCAACCACTGACTCCATCCCATCATGTAAACCGGAATACCTACAAACAATACCAAATGGATTGCCTTAAAACCCCAGAAGCTGATATGGTCGGATAATTTCATTTTCTGAATCGGGACCATGCCTACTTTTTTGGTCACATATTTTTTATAGTCCGTAAAAAATACCCAATAAAGGTACAGCAAGGAGTAGGTGAGCATGAAATAATAATGCTGAAAACGGTGGATCCTGAATTTTTTCTGACTTGGGGAAAGCCTTAAAAATGGCCTGGCATTCAGGTCGTCATCTACCCCGTCCACATTGGTATAAGAATGGTGTACTACATTGTGTTTGGTTTTCCACATGAACACATTTGCCCCGAGAAAATTGATGGACATCCCAGCCAACTTATTGATCCAGGGCTTGTCACTGAAGCTACCATGGGCCCCGTCATGCATGACATTGAACCCAATAAAAGCCGTCAGGGCTCCCAAAACCAAACATTCCACCAAGGCAATAGCCCAATGAGGAGTAAAGAAAACCAGGTGAACATATAGTAGAATAAAAGACAAAACCATGAGCCCCGCTTTAAAATAAAGCTGTCCGTTACCAGATCGGGGTAGGTTTTTTTCTGTAAAATAATCTGCCACCCTTTTCTTCAGGTCCTGATGAAAGGAAATAGTAGACTTGGAAAATTTTGGCGTTGCCATATATCGTTATTTAAATTGAAATCGGATAATTGTAAGTGTATGGAAAGTATCGAGGTGAGGCTGGGTGAAGGACAGAAACCATCAACAGGTATTTAGCCACATTCCGTTGTAAGGTAGACATTTAAACTGGCATTATCAATCAAATTCAACAGTATTGATCAAATGCATCATATCTTTTTTGATGTATTCGATGATAGGAGCCAGGGAATCATTTTTTACGGCTGTCCTGAAATACAAAGCTCCCCGCAAAAAGTGCTGGGTAGAGTCGGTCACAAAAAACTGAAATTGCGTAGGCACTTCACCACTCAGTTCAGCCACCAAACCCGTATAGCCTGCAGGGGTCTTTACCAGACCTTCATCTATGCCATAAGCCTTCACCTGATGCTTGAAAGTGAGGTTTAGGGCATCATCCAGATAGGCCTTGAGATTTTCCCTTTTCCCTTCGATGGTCTTATAAGTAAGGTGAATCCGGGCATCAAGAGAGGTATAGTGCAGGTTAATCCAGTTTTTCTCTGCCATGTTGAAAGAGTCAGGCTCGATTTGCAGGTGCCTGGAATGCTCAAAGGAATAAGGCAGATCCATATCCAATGACTCAAATTCCCTATCTGGTAAATCGATCCTGTTGTATCCTTTGGGTTTGGGGATAAAATCTTCTCCACAGGCAGTCAGTAGCATGCCAGCCAAGATTACCCAGCAAAAACAACTTGCCGGATTGGGCACATTTCTTTCCCAAATGCTCATTTTTCCTTTACCCAGGTTACTTTTTCAGAAATCGGATTACGTCTTCCCTCAGGCCAGCGGTCGGAAGCAGGCTTGGCCACATAAAAGAAGCCCATCAGCATGTCTTCTTCCTCCAAACCAAAAAAGGATTTGGCTTCAGGCCAAAAAGTTGGTCCGCCGGTACCCCAATAAGCCGCCAATCCATGGGCACTGGCAGTCAGGTACATGTTCTGTACCGCCATGGCCACCGCTGCGACTTCTTCCATTTCCGGAAGGTTGGCCCGCAAGTCTTTTTTCATGCCTATAGCAATGATATGGGAAGCTTTCAGTGGATTTTCTCTGAACTTATTATAGGTAGCTTCTATGAATTTTCCAGATTTCTCACTTCTTTCCCTGTACAGATTCGCTTGAAATTCAGCAAGTTTCTGCAAGCCATCACCGGAAAAAACCACAAACCGCCAGGGTTCGGTCAATTTATGGGTAGGGGCCCAATTGGCATTTTCCAACATTTCCAAAATGATGTGGTCATCAACAGGATCATTTTCCTTAAACTGGGCCACAAACTGTGACCTCCTGTTCCTGATGATTTTATTGACTTCTTCTATATTAAATATGGGTCTGTTATTCATAATCATTCTAAATGCTAATACTTTAAACCAACCTTTATTCCTCCATAAAAGTTTCTTGTCGCCGCAGGCTGAAAATACCTGCCACCAAAAGGATTCAGGTCATTGCCCAGGCTATAACTGGCATTCAACAGGTTTTCCACGCCTGCAAAAACCTCCAAATCTAATTTGGTGCTTGCACTGCCCCTCCATCCGGTTCTGGCATTCATCAGGTGATAGGCCTCCTGATAGACCGTGTTGGCATCATTCAGGGGGATATCATCCACAAATTGATGGGTGAAATTGAGGTAAAAACCAGGCCTGGTCCTAATATCCAATTGGTTCACAACCGTATGAGGAGCCACTCCTGTCAGGTCATTTCCTGAGTAGTCGTTTTCTCCCTGAACGAAGTCTGCAAAAGAAAAATAATGCCCGGCAAAAGTATGGGTGAGTTTCAATTCTTGTACAAAGGAAAGCTGGTTCCGGATCAACGCATAATCTACCAATACCTCTACTCCTTTTTGATCGGTAGCGCCGGCATTGCGAAACAACACCACACCTTGCTCATTGGTAAAAGTAGTGATGGTTTCATCCAGTTTGAAATAAAATAAAGAAGCGTCCACATTGACCCTTCCCTGATTGAAGCTGGACCGGTAGCCGACTTCATAATTGATTCCTTTTTCCGCTTCCAGATTCAGGTTAATCGTTCCTTCATTGGTCCTGACCTCATCTATGGTAGGCGGAGAAAATCCGGAACTGATGCTGGCGTGCAGCGCAGCTGTAGGGTTTAATTTTGCGGATAAAGCAATTCTGGGAATGATCACCGGGTCAAATGTTCGCCTGGCGGTGGAAGGCATCCTGTTGATGGCATCAATATTTCTGGCTATATCAAAGCTGGAAAAATTCTCACTCAGTCCAATGGTCATCAAAAACATGCTTGATAATTCCGCTTCCAGTTGCTGAAAAAGAAATGCGGTTGTGGTCAGCAAATCATCACTAAAACGGACCGTATCAGCCTGCCCCCCCCGATTGCCAAAATTCTGGGCTGCAGTTTTGGAAAACTGGTATTCTCCTCCACCAATCAGCCTTACCGGAATGGATCCCCAGTTTCCATCATAGGTAAAGCTGGTCCTGCCACCATAGCTGAACTGGGTCTCTTTTTTGTAATCCAGGTTGAAAGGGTTTTCAAAATCTACTGTATTGATATACAGGGAAGTTTTGTTGCTGAAATCAGGATTGAATTGATAGTCGTGGGACACAATTCCATACATGGACTGTTGGTCGATGGATGCATTCTGGGCAGCCGATCCGGGTCTGGCCTGACGGGGATTTTCCTCCAATTGGGCTGCGGTCAGCGCTCCTGGCAATTCGTAATAAAGGTCAGCATACAGCAATTGTGTGGTCAGCCTCTGCTTGTCAGAGGGCTTGAAATGACCTGACAATTGGAGCACTTCCCTGTCCATGGCGGTATGGTCCCGGTAGCCATCCGACTTTTGATTGACATAGGCCACTTTGAGGCCTCCTTCTTCCATTTGCTGGTCTACGCCAATGCGGTAACGAACCATTCCAAAATCGCCAAACGAAAGGTCGGTGCTGATTTTATTTGTGCTTACCTCCTGATCACTATTAAAGCTGATCACTCCTCCATTGCCTGCACCATAAATGCTCCCCGCAGGCCCTTTGATGATCTCCGTATTCTGGATGTTGGAGAGGTCCAGCATGTTGAGGGGAGTGGTCCCGTCCGCTGCCGTAAAAGGCATACCATTCCAGTAAACCTTAACATTCCTCACACCAAATGGTGCACGCAGTGAGCTGCCCCGAATGGATATCCTGTAACTGGCAGGAGCCCTTTCCTCCACCCGGATACCTGGTTTGGTATTGAAGGCATGGACCAATGAGGTTTCATTGAATCGAAACAAGTCCGACTCAGCAACCCTGACAATTCCTGCTGCCTGCTCTAAAAGTGGCCTTTCTGAATCAAATGAACTCACTACCACCTCCGTCAGGGAATTTTCTGCCCGCTGCAAAGAAATGGTCAACTGACCGGAAATGGGAATCAGTACCTGCCGGCTCTCAAAAGCCACGTGGCTCAGTTGCATCTCCGTAGGAGTATCCAGCGTCAAACTTAACTTCCCGTCCTGGTCAGCCACATAAGTTTGCTGGTTATTCCCTTTAAGGGACACATAGGGGACCGGCTCCTGGGTTTGGGCATCCACAATACTTATCGTAGTTTGAGCCTGAATAGCCCATGGAAATAAAAACAAGAGTAGAATGATTACAATACGAGACATCAAGATTTGGTTTTAGGATTAATTCTATAGAACGCCAAAATTACTTCATTTTCGCTTTAATCCACCACCGATAAAAAAAACCTGTGATGCTTAATCAAAAAATCAATAACTTGTCCTTGCAATTTCAATTAATCTGCCAATAACTATGGATAGAAGATCAGCCATGAAGCAATTGGCGATCCTCACAGGAGGTATCATCACCATACCGGCCTGCGACTTCAGTGAGGAAGCCATTTTGCAAGCCTATCAAAAACTAAACATCACCGCCTCTCAAAAAGCGCTGTTGACCCGAATTACCAATACCATTTTTCCCGGAACTACCTTGAAAAAAGCGGAAGACCTTCAGCTCCAGGACTTCGTATTGGTGATGTGCAACGACTGCCTCCAGGAAAATCAACAGCAAAGCTTTGTCAATGGCCTCAAGCAGTGGGATGAGTTCTCCCAACAAAATTTTGGAAAAGCATTCTCAAAAATGGATCAGGAAACGGCAGCAGATGCCATCAGGCAGACCATGGCGATGGAAGCCGAGCCTGGGAGCAAAGCCGCTGAGATGGGTAGGTTTTTGGCCATTACCAAACAATTTGCACTACAGGGTTACCTGAATTCCGAATACTTTATGACTGAGATCAAACCCTATGAACTGGTTCCAGCCCGCTTTTTCGGAAGTAAAAAGATTGAAAACGCATAAAAGAAACTTACGCCATGGCGAATCTGAATATAAAAAGTAAAAAAGAAAACACCTATGATGCCATAGTCATCGGCTCAGGGATGAGTGGCGGATGGGCCGCTAAAGAACTGTGCGAAAAAGGATTGAAGACCCTGGTACTGGAAAGGGGCAGGGAGGTAAAACATGTACAGGATTATCCCACCACCAATATGATGCCCTGGGAATTTGAACACCGGGGAAATATACCTGAAGCGATCAAAAAAGAAAACCCGGTCGTCAGCCGATGTTACGCTTTCCGGGAAGATGCCCAGCATTTTTTTGTAAAGGACACCGAGCATCCCTATGTTCAAGAAAAACCCTTTGACTGGATCCGTGGCTACCAAACCGGTGGCAAGTCCCTGCTTTGGGCCCGGCAGGTGCAGCGCTGGAGTGATTTTGACTTTGAAGGGCCTGCCCGAGATGGCTTTGCTGTGGACTGGCCCATCCGGTACAAGGATATAGCTCCCTGGTACAGCCATGTCGAGAAATTTATCGGCGTTTCCGGAAACAAGGACGGCAAACCCAATTTGCCAGACGGTGAGTTTTTGCCTCCCTTTGAACTCACTGCGGGAGAATTGTATTTCAAGGATTTTTTGCGCAAAAACTATCCTGAAAGAGAAATCATAGTAGCCAGGTGCGCCCACATTACCGGCAACCGGGAATTTTATGCCAAACAAGGCAGGGCTCTTTGCCAGAACCGAACCCTTTGCCAGCGGGGTTGTCCATTTGGAGGTTATTTCAGCAGCAATTCCTCCACCCTGCCCTGGGCAGCCAATACCGGCAACCTATCCATGCAGCATCATGCGGTAGTACATTCCATCATCTACGATGAAGAAAAAGAGAAAGCCACCGGGGTTCGGGTGATAGATGCCCAAACCAACGAGACTACCGAATATTATGCCAATGTCATCTTTGTCAATGCCAGTGCCCTGAATACCAACCTGATCCTACTCAACTCCACCTCCAATCGTTTTCCCAATGGCCTGGGAAATGACAGCGGCGTGCTGGGCAAATATGTGGCGTTCCATAATTACCGGGCCGGCATTTCGGGAGAGTATGATGGGCTGAAAGAATATACTACCGAAGGCAGAAGGCCTACATCCGGCTATTTTCCCCGCTTCAGAAATGTGTACAAGCAGGAAACAGACTTCCTCAGGGGTTATGCTGCAGGCTTCAGTGCCAACCGCAGCATGATCAATGACTACTCCGGTATCGGAGACGAACTGGAAAAAGCCATGAGCAGGGAAACTTACGGACCCTGGCGGGTAGGATCCCATATGATGGGTGAAACCATTCCCAAGGAAGAAAGCCAGGTAAGTCTGGATCCGGATCAGAAAGATGCCTGGGGCATTCCACAATTGAAAATCTCCATGGATTATGATGCCAATGACGAAGCCATGATCAAGGATTACCTGGAACAAATGACCGAAATGTTTGAGGCTGCAGGGTTTACCAATATCCGCACCCGCGACGACAAGCGGGCACCGGGATTGGACATCCATGAAATGGGTGGCGCAAGAATGGGCAAGGATCCCAAAACCTCAGTCTTGAATGAGTGGAACCAGATCCATGGCTGCCCCAATGTTTATGTGACTGACGGGGCCTGTATGACTTCCACCAGTACACAAAATCCCTCTCTGACCTATATGGCCTTTGCGGCCCGGGCAGTGGATCATGCAGTGAAAACCCTGGGGTAATATCGGGTACAAGCCCTCAACTAATGGGAGGCAAATCGGTGTTATTCAAACGGCAGAAGGCTTTAAAATCCGATCGCTTTTGAGTACCTTCGTTTTTTCAATCATCAACACCAATCATGGAAATCTCAGGAAAAATCATTCAGGCACTGGAAGAACAATCAGGTAATGGCAGAAATGGTACCTGGCGAAAAAGGGACTATATCATGGAAACCCCCGGCCAGTATCCTAAAAAAGTCTGCCTCACCGTATGGGGAGATAAAATCGACCAGTTTAATATACAGGAAGGCAGTGACATTACCGCAAGTATAGAAGTAGAAAGCAGGGAATACAATGGCCGCTGGTATACGGATGTGAAAGTCTGGCGGGTAAACAGCCAGGACAACAGCAACGGAGGCGGTGGAGCTCCATCCGGAAACCAAAAGCAGGACCAGCCCGATGTGAGTACCTTCTCTGATGACAGCGAGGGAGATATTTTACCCTTTTGATCTGATTTTAAGAGCCGGAAGGATTACAGGATAGCTTAGCCAAGGTAATCCGAATTTAAGGGGCTACCACCCGCTTCAATTGTAGGTAAAACCGAATTCATCAGTATCCTTTCCGGCTTTGTAAATTATTTTTGTGGTTTTCACTTCGGCATTCCAAAATTACCACATACCGGACAAAAAAAGATTAAGATCACTGAAGTGGATCATTTGGCTTGCCATTTTTTTTCTTTCACCCCTGTTTTTTTTTGATTAATTTATGATAAAAACTGTCAGGGCTAGCCATTGGTAAAAGCCTCCAGTTTAACACAGGTTTTATTTCGAATGTAAGGCGCCAGGGAAACAGGATCGGCAGGGAGGCACCTAATTAGAAGGGCACCGTTCTGCCCTGGCAACAGCTCCGCTCATACCTCCGGGTCGGGATTGACAGTGCTGAGCTGGTCCAGCTCTCCGTAAAAGGTACTGCCAATTGGAGTTTTAGATCCCTTTCCCGAATTAGTGCATGGTCTCCTTCTAAAATGTACCTACCTATGGCAGGAGACGGATTTCCCAAAAAGGATCCCGACTCCCGGGGACCGATCTTTGACAATTACTATTTGGTGTTTGTAGATTTTTTAAATATATTGACTATGAAAAGTTATTGAACCCCAAAATAACCTTCAAATTACTATAGCCAAATAATTTAGCTTTCGCATGGTGCCTATTACTGATTACAAGTGTATCAAGCCTTGCAGATTGGTATCCGTTCTACTTTTTTAATCGGATAAGATTTGGCGCTATTTATCTTGACTCAACAAAAAATAAATTTAAAAGGATGAAATCGAGCCTACCTGAGGCAGACAGGAAGGCCGCAAGCGCCACAAAGAGGGACAAGTTAGGCCCGCTTAAAGACAATTGTAATCATATAAAATCGAGCATGATGTACCCGTCAAACCCTGGGATGATTATTAACCATGCGAAATTCCATATGACCGCTAAAAAATAATCATATGAAATACCTGGTCTCCATTATTTTTATAGTAACATTAACCTCGCAAATTGTCGTCCATGCCCAAAGTGATTCAGTGGTCGTAAAAAGCGATCATTTCCTGCTTGGGGAGATCAAATCGATGGAGAGAGGTGTTTTAACTATTACAACCGCTTATAGCAAATCCGATTTCAAAGTTAAATGGAGTGAAATAAAGGCTATCTTTTCCGAATCTCTCTTTATCACCTCTACCAGGTCCACGAGCAGAATGTACGGAAAAATCAGCAGCCCTGAAACGGGTTTTCTAAAAATCAGTCCCGTCCAAGGAGAAGAACTTACCTTTCCTATAGACGCAGTTTTATACATTAAATCAGTAGATAAAGGTTTCCTTGACCGCATAAGTGCCAGTATTGATTTCGGATTTACCGTCACCAGGGCAAGGAATCAACGGCAATTTTCTGCCCGCAGCCATATAGGTTATATTACCCAAAGGTGGTCTTTTGATGCTGCTTTTAATAAATTGGTAACAGCCCAAGATGAAATCGAAAATATCAGCCGTGGAGATGGCAACATCACTGCCGTGCATTTTCCCCGAAAAAGTTGGTTTGCCTTGGCCAGAATAGAATACCTATACAATACGGAACAATCTCTTAATTTGCGGACCAACACCCTGGTCGGAGGAGGTAGGGATTTTTTTAAATCAAATGCTTTATACTGGAGGGTTTTTGGCGGAGCCGCATTTAACAACGAAAATTTCATAGGGGAACCAACGGACAGAAAAAGTGCTGAAGCTTGGATTGCCTCCGAATTAAATATATTTGATATGGGCAACCTGGGGCTGCTTTCCAACATTTTTGTTTATCCAAGCATTACCGAGAAGGACAGGATACGAACTGATTTCAGATTGGATCTTACCTATAGATTACCCAAGGATTTTTACATTAAGACCGGAATGACGGTAAATTATGATAACCAACCATTCCGATCCAGCCGTCCCCTGGATTATATCCTGCAAACCACTTTTGGCTGGAGCTGGTAACAAGTCCGGAAATAATTAAGAAATGATGAGAATTTTGAACTACCTGATTTCCTTGCAATTTCAGCCTTCATAACGAAACCTAATACATAATCCGGTTTAATTTTTTTTGATGTAGGCTGATCCGGCAGCCAGGATTCTTCGGAGAACAAAAATGGACAGCACAGATAGAAAAGATTGGGTTTTGCTTTCGAACCTACAGAAGCTCTCTTTGGTGAGGCTATTTGCCGGTTGCAAAATAGGAATGAAAGAATGAAGGCAACTAATCTAATTTTTTTGATTATATTTATTGTATCCTCCTCATCTTCTGATAGCTATGAAAATTATAGTCCTCCTAATTCTGGCCTTTTTCCCGGCATACTCAGGAATGGCTCCAAATGTTGAAAACGACACGCCCATTATCTTTATCTACGATGCCAGCGGTTCCATGTGGGGGCAACTTGACGGAAAAACCAAAATGGAAATTGCTACTGAGGTATTGACCAATTCGGTCAATAGTCTTCCGGAGAATCAAAAAATCGGGCTGGTGGTTTATGGTTACCGAAATAAGGGGGATTGCAGGGATGTTGAATTTTTAGTGGATAGCGAAAACGGAACCAAAACAGGATTCAATACAGCATTACGTTCGATCAAACCATTGGGAATGACCCCCCTGGCATATGCCGCTTCTGCAGTAATTGATCACCTGAGGGAAACAAAAACCCCGGCAACGGTCATCCTGGTAACCGATGGGATTGAATCTTGTGATGGGGATATATGTGAGGTTGTGACCGCAGCCAAAAAAGAAGGGATTGATTTTCGGTTGCATATCATTGGCTTTGGTTTAGTTGATGAAGACACCCAACAACTAAAGTGTGCTGCAGGTGCCGGTGAGGGTCAGTACTTTCCGGCAACTGACGCCTTCAACCTGAGCATGGTCCTGGAGAAAGCAACGACAGCCACTGTAGACAAACCGAAAAACAATGCCTCGGTATATGCTGTAAAGAATGGCATCCCCATCGATGCCATGGTCAAGGCGTATGATGTTGTTGGAAAAAGAAATCCAATAAGCGTCCGTACTTACCGGGACACGACCTTTTTTTATTTGCCTCCAAGCACCTACAATTTTGAAGCAATGCCGCTGGAGGGGAGTGATGTGAAAATGGTAACCGTCCGTGAAGTAGAAAGCCGGGAAGGCAGTCTGGTACACCGGGAAATTAGATTTGATGGCGGGGAATTAGGCATTTCTATCACCAATAATGGGGATAATTGGGATGCTTTGGTAAAAGTGATTGACCAGAATGGAGATCTGACCGCCTCTCTCCGGACCTATAGTTCACCCAAAACTGTAGAGGTAAACCCAGGTACGTATGACATCACCGTTCAGGCACTCGCCATGAATGGAATGCATACCTATACGGAAATAGAAAATGTCACCGTAGCATCAGGTGGAACCAATCCCATTACCTTTGATTTCCAAACTGGTACCGCACAAATAGATGTACGGGTGGGGGAGAAATCCATTGATAGTATGGTCACGTTGACCGAAGTCTCTACTGGAATAAATGTTGCGGGGGGCCGCACCTATGAACGGGGTCGGGAATTTTTATTAAACCCAGGCACATACAGGGTAAAAGTAACCCCGCTTGGAGTATATAAGGACAGAAGTAGCCAGACCTTTACCCTTGAGGTAAAAAAATCCGCAATGATAATGAAAACTGTCAATTTCTGACCATTATTAATCAAATAATAAACAGATGAAAAAGCTAATAAAACCTGCTAGCCTTTTATTCAACCTACTATGCTTCCTGGTTTTCTTTCTGTTAGGATTGTTCTTTGCCGGATGGATAGAAGCTGGAAAAAACCAAGGCCTCGCCGCCGGAGCCATTGTTTTGGGTTGGGGGATCATGTTTGCCGGAGTAGCCTTTATCGTCTCATTTTTTCTGACCTACCACCTCATCCATAGAAAAATTGTAGTCGGAAACTGGGCGCTGCTGACATGCTTATTATTGGCCTATGGCATTACCCATTATCGATATGTCCAACGCGAAAAATTGAAGGAACAAAAGGACCTGCCCTATAGAAATAAACCAACTATTCCCAGCCGTGACGCTGAACAGATGGGTATATTGACCTCTTTTGAAAGCAGTATGTCCCAAGCTCAAACCCGTGAATCCAATCCTGGGATGGGATTTTTTTCTCCCAATTTCTTTGATAACCCCGCCCTTTATTTCTACAATCGTCCGAACCTGGAAAAGTCCATTCTCGAGCATATGGCTGATGATAGCATCACTTTCAGGAAAAATAAACACAATCAGTTTGAAATTGCTACAGCTCCTTCCTGGCTGGTTCCGGAGATCCTTAAAATGGACTATGATATTATTTACTTTAAAATAAAAAGTGTAACCGAAGAATTCGCCGAAGTCATCGTCAATGTCCAGAATGGGCAAACATCTTATGTAAGCAAGCAAGCAGGAAAGGTGATTTATTGGCCGGAATTTTTGCTGCGGGTAAATTCTGTGGAATTCTTACCGGATACAAACGAGAAAATTAAGGTCCGTCCATTCCAGGATGCAGGGAATGTTCAAAGTCCATACGAATTTATGCGGCCCATAAAAATAAATGGGGAATGGGCAGAAGTATTGCTGCTGAATGGCCATTTTCAAAAAGTGGGTGAAGGATGGATACAATGGAGGAAAAGTAACAAATTGCTTATTCGATTTGATCTATTCAGCTAAACCCTTCATGAATCAATTGGCAGGCGAGATCAGGTTGTCCCGCATAAGGACAAAAACTCGCAAGGAATACTGCAAGCACAACTTGCTGGAAATTAAAGCAATCATGAAAGCCCTTCTCCTCCACATCAAGCCTGACCATTTAAATTAAATCAGTTCAAAAAGTCTCCGAAAAACGAATCATTTATTCCATTTATTCCTAATTTGTAAACAAAATCACCTCATTCGATTTATTGTTTTAGAAATAATACATAACCCATGAAAAACCTATTCCGACTCTTTCTATTATTTTTCTGCTTCCATGGCCATGCACAGGGAACTTATACCCAGCAACCGGATTTGGAAGGTCGGGCTGTGGATCTCCTGCGTGAAGGCCAACTTACCTTCAAAGACCTTAACAAAAACAAGCAATTGGATGCCTATGAGGATTGGCGGCTGCCCGTGGAGCAGCGGATAGAAAACCTGCTCATCCAGATGACTTTGGAGGAAAAGGTAGGCATGCTGCTGATCAATACACTGAATGCAGGGGAGCAGGGCAAAATGACTGCTCAGGCCGTGCAATTTATAGAGGACGAAAAAATGACTCGCTTTGTGTTCAGAAATGCACTAAAAGACAACCCAATCCGTTCGGGAGCAGGCAACTCCTTTGGCGGTGCAGAGATCAGTCCCTTTGAGGCTGCGCAGTTTACCAATTCCATCCAGGAATTGGCCGAATCCACCCGGCTGGGTATACCGGTAGTATTTAAGTCCAATGCCAGAAACCATGTGGACTTTGATGCCAGGGCCGGTATTAATGTTTCCTCCGGATCCTTTTCGGGCTGGCCCAAGGAAAGCGGTTTGGCAGCAACAAGGGACATGGAGTTGGTCGCTGACTTTGCCAAAATAATGGCCAAGGAGTGGACGGCTGTTGGCCTGCGGGGCATGTATGGCTACATGGCGGACCTTTCTACGGAACCACGCTGGTACAGGGTACATGAAACTTTTACGGAAGATAGTGATTTGGCCTCCGAAATTATCTCCGTATTGGTCAAAAACCTTCAGGGTGAATCCCTGAATTCCAAGAGTGTTGCTTTGACCATCAAGCATTTTCCTGGTGGAGGGCCGCAGGAAGGGGGAGGAGACCCCCACTACGATTTTGGTAAAAATCAGGCCTACCCCTCAGGAAATTTCGATTACCACCTGGCCCCGTTTCAGGCGGCGATCGATGCCGGAGCATCATCCATCATGGCGTATTATGGCATCCCTGTCGGGCAACCCTACATGCCCAATGATGTAGGTATGGCTTTTTCAAAAGGAATCCTTACTGATTTATTGAGGGATAAGCTTGGATTCAAAGGTTATATCAATTCAGACACCGGCATCATCGGGGACCGGGCATGGGGCCTGGAAGACAAAAGCATAGAAGAACAAATTCTTATCGCCATAGAAGCAGGTACAGATGTGCTTTCCGGTTTCAATGACAATGAACAATTATTGGGATTGGTTCAATCCGGGAAACTATCCGAAAGCAGGGTAGATCTTTCCGTAGAAAGGCTTCTAAGAGAACAATTTGAATTGGGCTTGTTTGAAAATCCATTCGTGGATCCCAACCGGGCTGCTTACCTGCTGGGCAATCCGGCGCACCAGAGAAAAGCAGATATTGCCCAAAGAAAATCCATTGTGCTGCTTCAAAACAACATGAACCTTCCGCTTGTCCTGCCTGAAGAAGACGACTCCCTGCTGGTCTATACCATGGGAGTTAACCAGGAAGTATTTAAGGATCGTGCCTGGGCCGGCATCAAGGCTGTACCGGGTGATCAACATTCAGATGAAGCAGAAAACCTGGCTCCCATTACTGATGCCATTGATTATGCCATCATCCGGGTAAATGTTTCGAATAGCGGAAGAGAAAGCGGACGTCGCTTTGGTGGTGCAGATCCCAAAGAACTCGATTTGCTGTCATTTTCAGCTATGGAGGGATCAACATCCTGGGAAATCACCCCTTCATTAAGTGAGATAAAAAGTATCATGGAGAAGGTGGGGCCTGAAAATACGGTTTTGGCCATTGATTTTCGTCAGCCCTATGTGCTGGATGAAAGTTGCGGTTTTCTGGATGCAGGTGCAGTACTGGCTACTTTTGGTGTCAATGATGCCGCCCTGCTGGACATCCTGACCGGAAAGTTCAAGCCTGCAGGAAAGCTCCCCTTTGCTTTGGCCAACAAGCCGGAGGCGGTAGTCAATCAGGCTCCTGATGCTCCCGGATATCCCCAACAGGATACCTTGTTTCCTTTTGGCTTTGGATTGACCTATTAAATTATTTTTGGATCAACATTCTAACTGATAATACATAATGGTAGACCTGATTGGTGACGTACACGGACATGCCGGTGAATTGGAGGCCTTGTTGCTCCAAATGGGATACCATAAAAAAGCAGGTGTCTATGAACATCCTACTCGAAAAGCCATATTTGTTGGAGATTATATTGACAGGGGCCCTAAAATCAGGGAAACACTGACACTGATCCGGGCCATGGTAGAGAAGGAAACGGCTATCGCCCTTATAGGCAATCACGAATACAATGCCCTTTGCTTTCATTTTCAGGAGTCTGAGGGCGGACATCTCAGAAAGCACCTGATCAAAAACATCGTGCAGCATTACCAAACCTTAAAGCAATTTCAGAACAGGCAGCAGGAGTATGAAGATTATTTGGATTGGTTCAAAAGCCTTCCCCTGTTTTATGAAACGGAAGCATTCAGGGTGGTTCATGCCTGCTGGGACGAAAGCAATATTGACTTCCTCAGAAATAATCTGGAAAATGACAGGCTGACGGATGAGCTCATTCACCAATCTGTACAAAGGGATACCAGGTTAAATAAAGCCATTGAGCAAACCCTCAAAGGCAAAGAACTGGACCTGCCCGAAGGGCATAATTTTGAAGATAAAGACGGCACCAAAAGGACTGCCATCAGGATCAAATGGTGGGAGGAGCCAGCAGAAATGACCTATCAAAGTATAAGTGTGGAACCCATACCCCATTTACCTGAATTACCCATCAAGGATTCAGGCAGTCCTCCTACGGTTTTTTATCCGGAAACGGGAAAAAGGGTATTCTTCGGGCATTATTGGCTGAATGGAGATCCTGTTCCCTACCGGAAAAATGTATGCTGCCTGGATTATAGTGTGGCGAAAGGGGGAAAGCTGGTGGCCTATAGGTTTGACGGTGAAGAGGAACTGGATAAAAAAAAGCTGGTTTGGGTTTAATTCTCAGGCATATTTTTCAAGCTGCTTTGGAAAAAAAGACACCGAATTTGATTTTGTAGAGCGTCCTTATGGACGATAAAAGAATATTATAGGGTCCGGGTATTTCTTAATTCCCCATTGCCTGCTTTCAGGTGCTCCAATGCCCATAAATCTTGCTGCTTGTTTTGCCTGTAAATGAAGGCATGATTAATGCTAGATGAAAATATTATCTGAATTTCAGGTAATGTTTATTTTTTTTGAAATGATAAGAAAAAAAAGTAGCCCCTTTAAAAAAGCCGGGATATTTAAGATCGTCCACTTACCGGGGCTTTTTTGGAAAGCGGCCAAAATCTGGAATGACAACAATCCCTGGAGACTGGGGGCTGTCGTGGCCTACTATGCTGTATTGTCTCTTCCGGGATTACTGATCATCATTATCAATACCGTGGGGGCTTTCTGGGGAAAGGAGATCGTAGAAGGTCAGATTACAGGTGAAATTTCAGAAGCCTTAGGAGCAGATGCAGCCCAGGCAGTGATTGCCATCGTAGAAAATACCCAAAAGGATGGCAGGACCCTATTTGCTACCATTCTTGGCCTTGCGGTGTTGATATTTGGGGCTACGGGTGTTTTTTATCAGCTGCAGATCTCTATGAATGAAATCTGGGGGGTAAAAACAGACCCCAAGGCGGGATTTTGGAAAATCATCAAAGACCGGGCTTTGAGCCTGGCATTTGTGATGGCCATTGCATTTTTATTGATCATTAGTTTTGTAGTCTCCACCGCATTGACATTGGTAAGTAGTCACCTGGCCCGTCTGTGGGAACCCGGCTATGTGGCCATTGCCTATGTGCTGGAATTTCTTTTCTCCACAGTAGTTTTGGGAGGTTTATTCGTTTTGATTTTCAAATTTATGCCAGACATGAAGGTCCGTTGGCATTCGGTTTGGCTGGGAGGTTTTATTACGGCATTTTTATTTAACCTGGGGAAGATACTGTTGAGCCTTTATTTTGGAATCGCAGAACCCGGATCCACTTATGGAGCGGCAGGGTCAGTAGTATTGGTCTTATTATGGGTGTCCTACTCCTGTTTGATTTTGTTTTATGGGGCAGCATTTACACGGGTTTATGCTGAAAATTATGGTCCAAAACTCCATCCCCGTGACCATGCCATGATCGTCGAAAATCAGGAAGTCATCATTGAAAAGGGAAGTAAAAAATTGTGATTAAACCCGAATAAGCTTTCAAAATTGACTGGCGGTAATGAAAACAAGCACCTGAAAATTATCAACATTTTAATTGCTCACGAAGGGGATGTCAGCAGTGGAATGGAATATTTATCAGGAAGGGTTTTTGCTTTTGTTCAATTTTTTAACCCCATACAGGTCTTGATAAATTCATTCAACTCAGGTTATTGGAAAAACACCAACTACTCCCCTAAAATTTCCCTCCATCCCTTTTGCTCAATTTCTTCTGCGCTGCTTTCTACCTTTGCCTTCAGGGATTCCTTAAAAGCGGCCAGTCGGCTGCCTAATTCTTCATCAAAAGCTCCTATCATAGAAGCGGCCAGGATACCCGCATTTCTGGCACCGTTTAGGGCCACTGTAGCCACTGGAATACCGGAAGGCATTTGCAAAATAGACAGGATGCTGTCCCAGCCATCAATGGAGTTGGAGGACTTTACCGGAACACCAATGACGGGCAGGGTAGTCAGGGAAGCTACCATCCCCGGCAGATGAGCCGCTCCGCCTGCCCCGGCGATGATTACTTTTATGCCCCGTTCACTGGCTGTTCCGGCATAGTCTATCATCCGCTGCGGTGTTCGGTGTGCCGAGACGATCGTTAGCTCAAACCCAACACCGATCTCCTCTAAAAATTTAGCCGCTTCCGCCATGACCGGAAGGTCTGACTGGCTACCCATGATAATGCCTACCTTGATGTCGCTCATGCTTTGATTTTGATTAGTTCCTTGATTCTTTGTGCTTTGGTTTTCAGGCTTTCCATATCATCTGCCAATAGGGTGACATGTCCCATTTTCCGAAAGGGCTTGGTTAGCTTTTTTCCATACAGGTGCAGGTATACACCATTTTCGCAGAGGGCCTCATCCAGTCCTTCTACCATTGCATCTCCGGAATATCCATCCTCTCCCAGAAGATTAACCATTGCTGCCGGACTCCTGAGCCCGGTATCGCCCAAAGGCATTCCCATGACTGCTCTCAGGTGCTGTTCAAATTGAGAGGTATAATTGGCTTCTATGGTATGGTGCCCACTATTATGGGGGCGGGGAGCAATTTCGTTGACCAGGATTTCTCCCCCCTTGGTAACAAACATTTCTACCGCCAAAAGTCCTGTCATTTCCAATTTTTGAATGACCTCCAATGCCAGTTGCTGCGCTTTTTGGTCAGTTTCAGTATCAATGTCTGCTGGGCAAAACAAAAATTCTACCAGGTTGTGTACCGGATGAAAGGCACATTCCACAGAAGGAAAACTTTTTACCTCTCCCCACTCATTTCTGGCGACAATAACCGCCAACTCTCTTTCAAAATCAATGAATTTTTCCAGAAGCCCCGGGGCTTCAAAGGCTTTGTCCAGGTCGGCCGGGCTGCGAAGCAGCTGCACCCCTCTGCCATCGTAACCTTCTTTCCCCAATTTATGAACGGCAGGTAAAAAATCCACCTGTTCTTTGACCGCTTCCTTGTCACTTGTCAGCAAAAAAGGGGCGGTAGGGATACCATGGTCCAGGTAGAACTGCTTTTGCTTCCTTTTGTCCTGGATCATTTCGATAATGTGTGGCTGGGGAAACACCTTTTTACCTTCCTTTTCCAATTGGTACAGGGCCTGGGTATTGACATGTTCAATTTCTATGGAAACCACATCACAGGCTTTTCCAAATTCATAAACGGTATCAAAGTCTTTCAAATCACCCTGCACAAAATGGTTGCAAAGGTGTTTACACGGTGCATTGGCATCGGGATCCAGAATATGTATGTTCAGGTTGTAATTGATTCCGGATTGAATGAGCATCCTGCCCAATTGCCCACCTCCCAAAATTCCCAAAGTCTGTTGCTGGTAATTTGTCTGCACGATTATGCTGGTTTACTTTAATTTCGAAAAGCAAAAATAGGCATATTATACGGATGGAAACAAAAAAAGCCCCCCTATTGGGCGGCCTTTTATCAAATATAATACATTCGCCTATACAGATCTTCCACCAATAAGACGAAACAATACCGCAATAACGGCTAAGACCAATAAAATATGAATCAGTCCACCTACGCTATAAACAAACGCTCCAAAAATCCATGCTATCACAAGGATGATCGCAATTAAATACAATAAAGAACTCATAGTGGTGTTGGTTAAATTTAATTATAAATAATATATATAAATTACCAAAATTGATGCCAAAAAAATTTATCCCTTCTTTTCTACAATTATTTACTTGATTTTTATCCCCATGAGTTCCATGAGTTTTTGAGCATTGAAATTGGGACAAGGGCCAGGTTTAATGGTATAATCAAACACAATTTCATCCTGCTGAATATCATGGTGGAAACTATAGTTGACCAATGAAGGCAAACGGTTTTCCAATTCGCTCAATTCAATGTCATGGGTAGAAATGATGCCTTTTGAGGTACTTTGTGCAAGTTGACTGATCAATGCCTCGCTACCCGTAATCCGATCCGCAGTATTGGTACCCTTTAAAATTTCATCCAATAGGTAAAAAATAGGCTTTCCCTCCGATGCGAGGTCCAGCAGTCCTTTGATCCTTGCCAGTTCGGCATAAAAAGAACTCACACTTTCTCCCAGGCTGTCTGTATTTCTCATGCTTGTATACAATTGGAACGGACCGCACACGAAGGTCCTGGCAAAAGGAGGGATCCCCATCCCCGCCAAAACCAAATTGATACCCACCGTCCGCATAAAGGTGGTTTTACCGGACATGTTGGATCCGGTAAGCAGGACCACTTTCTCCTTAGCATTCAGGGAAAAATCGTTGGCAATACATTCTGCCGGTCTGATCAAAGGATGCTTTACCTCTTCCATGACCAATTCCTTCTCCCCGGACCATTGGGCGGGATTGGATAATGCTTCCTCCTGTATAAAAGCCGCCAAAGAAACCAGGGCTTCCCAATTTTCGAAATTATCTTCCCAGTCTTTCATGCTTTTTCCTACCCGCACTTTCCACTTATCAAGACGGTATAGCACATAAAAATCAGTCCAGAAAAAAACATTGAATATCAGATACATTAAATTGGTCCTGTTTTGGATCAGAAAGGTCAGGCTTTCCAGCTGCTCCAAGGCTTTGGAAGCCAGAAACCCATGGCTTTTGACCGGTTTTTGATACGCCTGAAGAAAGGGATGGTCAAAGTCTTCCTTCTCCAGCAGACCTGCCCAGGCTTGAAATGTTTTCAAATCACTGTCGTTGGGCATGGCCTTCATGGCCGTCATCAGGGGTTTGAACACCATGCTTAACAATCCCAGTCCAAGCAGTATAAACAAACTCAGGTAGGCTGCAGGAATATACCCAAACAATACTCCAATCAATACCACTAATCCTGAGATGGGTCCGATAACCATGGGCAAAAAATAAATGTTCCTCCAGCTTACCGACCCATTTAGCCATTGATAAAACAAGTCTTTGGATTTTTCCTGTTTTAAAAAAGCTTTGCCCAGCGCTTCGAAAACAACCAGGAACTTTCCTTTCTTACTCAATTCCATCAATGCCTCCTGCTTTTTCACCGCCAGCTCCGGAGCCAGGGCATAACGCATCCATTGGGCAAGCTTTTTACTTCCGCCTTTGCTTACCGTATGATTGATCAACTGATAAAGGGAATGCTCTCCAAATAAATCCAGGTCACTGGAGAAAGGATGAGAAGCATCAACAAAAGTAGACCCGCTATCTAATTCCGACAAGTCTCTTTCCCTCCGCTTCTGTCTCACCCCAGCCATTTCGTCCACAGCCAGATAGAAAGCTTCTACATCTTTTTGATGATTGAATTGGAGGATCAGCCAAACAAAAAGAATGCTAAGGGGAATAAAAGTCAACACAACCCAATGGGTTTCAGCAATCCCCACCACCAATACAATTCCCATCAAAAAGAATAAAATCAACCTGCCAATAGAAAGGAGAAGGATTCTATTCCGGGCCAATTCCAAAGATTTTGGCGGGTTTGTAAGATCAAAATCAGTATTCATTGATGGCGTGGTTTCATGGATCAGGGGCCAAAGATAAAATTTATTTTCGGCTTACAGTATTCCTTCACCAGCTGTAAGTGAATCAGGTAAGGCTTTTGGTTTTCTGATCTGCTCCTCAACCCTTTGATAGTTAAGGCTCCTGGTTTTTCTTCAATGAATGGGTCTTGAGGCCAGGGAGGTCAAACGCAGTCCAAAATATCAATTTAATAATAAAAAGTTTAACGTTAACCGCTCAATATAGCTCGTTGTTGTTGAAAATTCATTGTAAGCACATTTAAGCTGCATTTTTTATCCAGGCAACCGCATTTTTCAGTAGATTTTTTCAGGTACATCTATTTTTTTGCTTTTTAAAATCAAATATATGTTTTGTTCATTTTTAAGATAAAATAATTTGTTTTTTATTGGTTTAACAATTATTTCCATATTACATTTCGAATACAAACAAACGATCATTGACTTTATCACAAGAAAATCGATGGGAAATCCAAAATTATATTTGGTTAAATGGTTGGCAGCAATCTTCCCTTTCATCTTTTTTTCCTGTATTCCGACGGAGCAGCAGGATCTCAATCCGACGATGGAGATCATACCATCTTTAGAGATATCTGACCTGATGGGCTTGATTGAAGAAGTAGATCTGCTGGCGCTTTCTGCCATGCAACAAGATTTGACACAACAAAAGATCATGCCGCTGCTGGATGAATCTAGCTGTCCTGGCACAAGGATCAGCAGAGACGACAAAAACAAAAAGATAAAAGTAGATTATGGCGACGGCTGTGTCTCTAGTAGGGGATTGGAAAAAAAAGGTGTGTTAACCATTTCCTACTCAGATGACTTTCTATATAAGGGAAGTAAAATGACGGTTTGCTTCGAAAATTTTTCCCTAAATGGGCAGCAAATGCAAGGTCAGCGAAAACTGGAGAACCTGGGATATCAGGTAGCTAGCAGAAGCTTACGGTTTGCTTCGGAAACGAACAATTTCCAGGTAATAAATTCCGAAGGCCAAAGGTTTATTTTAAATCAGGCTTATATCCGGGATTTGCAATTATCAACGGAAAAAACAGGTTTTCGGATTTATTTATCTGGATTCGGAACATTGTCAACGGACAATTTCTCCAAAACATCCTTTGAAATTTTAAAATCAATCGTTTATCGACAGGAATGCATGCAATCAGGAGTGCCTGCTCCTACTGAGGGCAGCCTGCAACTCAGAAACGATAAGGATGAGAAAATATTGGTCAATTATGACACGGAAGGTTGTGTAGTCCTTCCAGACTGAAGATTTTATTTTTTTGAAAGCAAATTACGTGTACAGTTGGAAGTGAAGTTGGTTGAGTTTTGGTAGTTGGTTATTTTTTAATGTAGGGTTTACCCGGAGCCTCTTTAACTTGGTAGTGTTGGAGGCTCCGGCTTTTTTACCCTTTTCGATAATATCTTACCCCTTGATTTCAGGCTTTCCCTCAGGAAAGAAATGATGTACATCGCGTTGAGGAAAAGGCACTTCAATGTCATGTGCTTCCAGTGATTCTTTGATGGCTTCCATATTATCCCAGAATACCGGCCATAAATTATCTGCGTCAGCCCAGCACCTCACCGACAAATCCAGTGAATTGTCACCGAAATTGGTGAAATAAACTGCCGGTGCAGGGTCATCATGAATCCTGTCATCCTTTTTCAGGGTGTCCAGAATTACCTGCCGGGTTTTTTTCAAATCCGTTCCATAAGCCACACCCACAGCCATTTCTACTCTTCGGGTAGGCTTGACAGAAAAATTGGTGATGCTGTTATTTGCCAATGCTCCGTTTGGGATGGTTACCACCTTGTTATCAAAATTCCTAACAGTGGTGTAAAGAATGGCAATATTTTCTACTGAGCCTAAGGTTCCTTGTGCTTCGATGGTATCCCCAACCTTAAATGGCTTGAAGATCAGAATCAATATCCCACCTGCAAAATTGGCCAATGAGCCCTGTAATGCCAGACCAATGGCCAAACCTGCAGCACCCAAAATGGCAATAAAGGCAGTAACTTCAACCCCCAGCGTGGAAAGCACCGCCAGGATCAACAACACATATAAAAGTCCTTTCAAAAAGCTGCTTAAAAAGCTGGATAAAGAAGGTTCTACCTCATATTTGACAAAAACTTTATCTATCGCCTTGAGTGTAAAATTGATTACCCACTTACCGATAAAGTAAATAATTACGGCAATCAAAATACTTTTCAGGGCAACTAAAATGAGGGGCAGTGCATTTTCCATTATGCCTCCAAAATCAATGGTATCCATGTCCATAGTATTATGTAATTATGGTTTGAAATATTTTTATAAAACGAAAATTTCTTCAAAACCAGCAAATAACCTGCCATCTGAAGGCCCAATGCCAGGAAATTTTGAATTTCCCAACTCCAGCTGCCCTTAAAATCAGCTCCCAATCCTTTTTGGAAAAAGCCCGCAAAACGGAAAGGGGTGCATCATTTTTGACCATTTTGGAACGAGAAAATAATGCGGTTAAGCCTTTTATGCTGTAATAAGCCAAATAATGCCGGTGAAGGTCATTGATTACCAAGCCCAATCTGCCCATCGTTTTCAGATTAGTCAATAGTTGGATGAGTTCTTCATTGGTAAAATGATGCGTAAACAAAGTGCAGGTCAGAATGTCTGCCTGCCCTTCCAAAAATTCCTGATCAAATACATTTCCCAACCTGAAATCAAGGTCAACTTTTGCCAGTCTCCCATTTTCCTTTGCCAGGCTGATGATATGCGGATTGGCATCTATACCGATTACTTTACTGCGGTACCCTTTGGCTTCGGCCCATCTTTTGATCAATATGGCCATATCCCCTCCTCCACAACCCAGGTCGGCAATGGTGTAAAGTTCCTGCTGTTTTTCCCTGATCAGCATTTCCAATCCCGAAGTAGTGACTGTATTTCCTCCCAGCAAAAGGTTGATGGTTTTTAATTCACGGAGCGTCTGTTCCAATTCACTTCCGCTGCATTGCAGGTCGTCCATTAATTCTTTGGCCTGACTTCTCTGTGAAAATTTATTCATCATTTTTCCAACAATAAGGTCTCCAACGTGAGTCCAGGCCCAAAACCCATGGCCAGAATATCACCATGAATGCCCGGATCATCCAATATGGCAGCCAAAACAAACAATATGGTGACGGATGACATGTTTCCAAATTTCTCCAGTACCCGGTGCGCATGGAGGTTTTGCTCCTCTCCAATACCGAATGCAGCTTCAATTTTTCTTAAAATCTGTTTTCCGCCCGGATGAATCGCAAACTGCCTGATCTGCGAAATCCCAAACTTTGTTTCCAAATTTTTTCTAAACTCCCTAATTCCATTGCTTAACAACTCCGGTATATACTTACTGAGTTTCATTTCAAAGCCAAAATCACCTATAGACCAGGCCATTTCTGATTCCCCCTCTATCAAGATATTGCTTTGGTATTGCTTTATCGCCAGGCCCTCCAGTGAGGAGGATTTTATCAGCACTGCTGCAGCTCCATCCCCAAACAGGGCGTTGGCAATGACATTGTCCTCATTGTATTCTTTTTGAAAATGTATGGTACAAAGTTCCACCCCTACTACCAATACGTTGGACTCCGCCTCGCTTCGACAAATCCTGTCAGCTAACTTTATGGCATTAAATGCCGCATAGCATCCCATAAAATGAATGGCATACCTTTCAATATTATTGCTGAAGCCCATGGCTTGAATAATGTCCATTTCCACACCCGGTGCATACATTCCTGTACAAGAAACCAGAATCAAATGGGAGACCTTTTCAGGTAATACATCCGCCTTCACCAAACACCGCTGAATGGCCAGATTGGCCAAAACCGGTGCCTCCTTTCTAAAAACCTGCATGCGACTGGCCGTACCAGGAAAGGGCTCCAAAGTATGGTTGTTTGGGAAAAAGGCAAATTTACCCGGATCCTCCTGGTTAAAATCCTTTAAAGCACTGAACCGCTGCCGGATACCTGACTTGCGGTAAACAAAACCCAATTTTCTGCTTTCACTGCTATCCAGGCCATGAGCCATTTGCATGAAACGACTGATATTTTCCTGAGGTATGGGGTTTCCGGGATTGGCCAGTCCAATACTTACGATATGGCTTTGCATGGATTTCTATTTAGCTGATTTTTATTGTAATTTTCAAGATAAGTAAAAAACAGTTGCCTTGGCGAAAAGTTATCAAGCTTTCTAGTTATGTTTGAAAAATCCAGTTGGGAACACCTGAGGATTCCCTTTTCTTATTACCTGATGCCCGTATTTTTATTTGCGCTGGCAACTGTCCCTGAAGCAGATACCTTCAGGGCCATTTGGGTTTGGATAGTCCTTCACCTGTTGCTCTACCCTTCCAGCAATGGTTATAACAGCTATTTTGATAAAGATGAAAAGAGCATTGGTGGCCTGAAAAACCCAAAAAAAGTCACCAAAAGCCTGTACTACCTTTCCCAGCTTTTCTTTTTTGTGGCGCTGGTGTGTTCTGTTTTTATGGGGCCAGTATTTTTCATCATGGTATTGGTTTATGGCTTGGTATCCATGGCTTACAGCCATCCGGGCATCAGGCTCAAAAAATATCCGTATGTAAGTTGGCTTACTGCCGGATTTTTTCAGGGAGCTTTTACCTTCTGCATGTGTTACGTGGGCATCGCAGGAACTCCTGGTCTGGTTGGATTGGTACAAACAGAAGTGTGGATACCCGCCTTACTGAGTAGCATTCTCTTGCTGGGTTCCTATCCATTGACACAAATTTACCAACACGATGAAGACCTCAAAAGAGGAGACAACACCCTCAGTATCAAACTCGGTATTACCGGTACTTTTGGATTTTCAGCCATCTGGTTCCTGCTTGGGGGGCTTGCGTTCATCCAATATTTTCTGATTATTGATTTTAAAACAGGCATTTGGGCATTTTTATTCGCCATGTTACCGGTAGTGAGTTATTTTTCTCTCTGGTTTTTAATGGCCCAAAAAAATCCGGAACAATATGTCAGCCACCAAATGGCCATGTGGATGAACAAAGTATCTGCCACCGCCTTGAACCTGTTTTTCATTTATCTGGCATTGCATGGCTAAACACTACGATGAATAAGTTTGTGATTCCTCCACGCGACAAACTTTTCACTCAAAGTCCGAAAGGAATTTGTAAAAAAAGGAGATTTTGGTTAATACCTTACCGGATTCCGTTACCAGGGAATTGCCCCATTCCTTTGGCATATAATCGCCACCCGAAAAAAAACTGATAATCGAATCCCGGGAATTAAATTGCGCTGCCAATCCTCCGCTTGATAGAAATTTAAAAAGAAATCCAATCTGTATTTTTTGATGAATCAAACGATTGCAACAACAAAATGAGGATTACAGTCATTTAAACTAAAATATTGATAAACGGAAGTCACATAAGAAAGATATTCTTTATATTGCTGCAAAATTTAAACAAAGTATGTATATCAATCGCATGATAAAGGGCTTTATGGCCCTTTTGTTTGCAGGGCTTTTTATAGGTGCCTGTGCTACCAGATCCGGAGATCCAAAAGTGTTGGTCTTCTCCAAAACATCAGGCTTTTACCATGAATCCATTCCTGATGGTATACGAGCCATTTATAAATTGGGAGAAGAAAATGGTTTTCTTGTGGACACGACCACCAATGCGGCCTTGTTTACGGAAGAAATCCTGGAACAATACAGTGCCGTTATTTTTCTGAGCACAACTGGCGACGTTTTGAACCATTATCAGGAAGCAGATTTTGAAAGGTACATACAAGCCGGAGGAGGCTTTGTAGGTATTCATGCTGCTGCGGATACCGAATATGACTGGGCATGGTATGGAAAAATGACCGGAGGTTATTTTTCTGATCATCCCGGTATCAATGACCCGCATCCCAATGTGCAGGAAGGGGTAATAGATGTGGTAGATAAGTCACACAGCAGTACTTCCTTTTTACCGGACCAATGGACCAGAACCGATGAATGGTACAGTTACAAAGATTTCAATGAAAGTGTACAGGTATTGATGACATTGGACGAGGATAGTTATCAGGGAGGAGAAGATATGGGAGAGCATCCCATCGCCTGGTACCATGAATATGATGGGGGCAGGGCTTTCTACACCGGGGGTGGACACACATCAGCTTCCTTTGACGAGGATTTATACCTGCAGCATTTGCTGGAAGGAATCAAATATGCTATTGGTGAAAATAAAAAACTCGACTACTCAACCGCAACCAGTAAAAGGGTTCCCGAGGCAGATCGATTTGAAAAAGTGACCATGGTAAGGGGTGAATTTACTGAACCTACTGAAATGGCCATTTTGCCAAACCTGGATGTCCTGATTGCGCAAAGAAGGGGAGAAATATTGCTTTACAAAGCAGGGGATTCCACCGCCAATCAACTCACCCGCCTGGATGTATACTGGAAAACGGACGCTCCCAGGGTAAATGCGGAGGAAGGCCTCATGGGCATCAAAGCAGATCCTGATTTTGAAAACAACCATTGGGTGTATGTCTTTTATAGTCCTACAGGCAAATCGGTCAACCGGCTCTCCAGGTTTAAATTTCAGGAGGATGAATGGAAAATGGATACCGAACAGGTAATTCTTGAGTTTTATTCCCAGCGGGATATTTGCTGCCATACCGGCGGATCCATTGCTTTTGACAGCGAAGGTTTACTGTACGTATCGGCAGGGGACAACTCAACCCCCTTTAACCAACCCAACCAACCGCATACCCTGAGGGGATATGCTCCCCTGGATGATCGTCCCGGCTTTGAACAATATGATGCGGCCAGGTCTTCCGGCAACACCAATGACCTGAGGGGCAAAATTCTTCGCATTAAGGTTAATGAAGATGGCAGCTATAGCATTCCGGAGGGTAACCTGTACCCTGAAGGAATGGAAGGTACGAAACCGGAAATATATGTACAGGGAAACAGAAATCCATACCGGATCAGCGTGGATCAGAAAACCGGCTTCCTGTACTGGGGAGAGGTGGGCCCTGATGCAAGAGCAGACAGCCTTGGCGTAAGGGGTCCAAAGGGATACGACGAGGTCAATCAGGCCAAAAAGGCTGGCTTTTTTGGCTGGCCCTTCTTTGTAGGTGACAACTACCCTTACAGTGCCTATAATTTTGATTCAGGCAAACCAGGCATCCAGTTTGACCCCCTTTCTCCGGTAAACATATCGCAGAATAATACGGGTTTGAGAGAATTGCCACCGGCCCAACCAGCTTTCATTTACTATCCCTACGATCAATCGGAAGAGTTCCCTCAGGTTGGAACCGGCGGAAGAAATGCCATGGCCGGTCCTATATACTATTCGGACCTTTACCCAAATGGTGGTGGGCTTCCTGATTATTATGACGGAAAACTTTTCATTTATGAATGGATAAGGGGTTGGATCAAGGTGGTAACCATGGATGAAAACGGAGATTATCTAAAAATGGAACCCTTCATGGAAGACGTCCGGCACAATGCATTGATCGACCTGGAACTTGGACCCGACGGAAAATTATACCTGCTGGAATATGGCAACGGTTGGTTCAGCGCCAACCCGGACGCTGCCCTCTCGGTCATCAATTTTAATCCTGGCAACAGGGCTCCTGTAATAGCAGGCATCACATCAGACAAAACATCAGGAAGCCTTCCTCTGGAGATTAATCTCAAAGCAGATGTCAGGGATCCGGAGAATGATCCCCTGACCTATACCTGGGATTTGGGAAATGGAGAGACCCTTTCAACAGATGTACCTGAACTGACGTATACCTATGAGACCATAGGAGATTACGATATTTCCCTCCAGGTAAGCGATACCGGCAATGAGACCGCCCGAAGCAATACCATCAATGTTTACGCAGGTAATGTGGCGCCGGAAATCAATATTGAATTTTCAGGAAACGGAAGCTTTTATTTCCCCGGCAAAAAAGTAAGCTACCAGGTAAGTGTAAATGATCCCGATGATCCCGAAGCAGGAGATGACCTTACTTCCCTGTATGTGTCTGCCGATTATATTGAAGGATTTGATAAGGCAGAGGCAGCCATGGGACACCAGGTCATGTCAGAAGCCATGGCCGGTAAAAGCATCATGGAATCCCTTACCTGTAAAACCTGCCACAAAGAAGATGAAACATCCATAGGCCCGGCATATACAGAAGTGGCCAAGAAATACGAAGGTGATTCCGAAGCAGCAGACCATCTGGTCAATAAAATACTCAAAGGAGGTTCAGGAGTATGGGGGGAAACCATGATGCCGGCCAATCCGGATCTCAAGGAAGGTGACGCCAGAAAAATTGTGGCCTGGGTACTATCTCTGGGAGACTTGGAAAACCTGGCCCCCTCGCTTCCTGCAGCCGGAGAAATAGATCCCGTACAGGGAAAAGAAATGGCTGCCAACGGAGTAATGATCCTGAATGCCAGCTTTACCGATAGAGGGGGAGAAAATATCAAACCCCTTAGTTCTTCTACCGCCGTATACCTGAGAAATAGCCAAATCAATTTTGCTGAGCTGGACGAAACGGAAGGATTCAATACCTATGATGTAAACGGGCAGCAGGTTTTACTGGCCCCAACTTCAGAGGGTTATTTTACTTTAAAAAATATTGATTTGAATGGCATTTCAGGCATTTCTTTTATGGCCGGCTCCCAAAAGCCTTTTGATTTTGGATACCGTATCGAAGCCCGGATTGGAAGCCCGGATGGGAAATTACTCAGTCAGGCCGTCCTGAGAAAAAAAACCGGAGAAGGAAGGGCCCAGCATCCATTTGATCTGTCTTTTGAAAATGAAGGAGAACTGGGATACCAGGATCTCTACATTGTGACATCTGCCTTAAGCGATGAAGAATCGGTCAATATGGCGATCATGTCCATGGAAATGAAAAGCGAATAAGCTTGCCTAGCTTGAATTAACCAGACAAGCAAAGGGCTGTTTCGTTTGTGAAACAGCCCTTTTTCTTTTAACCTAAGTTCGGGGTGTAAGGGTGCTAAAAAGCCAGGAAAAAGGATAATTTCTCCCTGGCAACCCGAAAAGGAAACAATTGCTTACCTGTCAGGTCCGGATGAAGGTTTTTGTTCCCGCTTTTCCCGAAGTGCTTCCATGGATTTTTCTCTTTCCCGCATCTTTTCTTCCATTGCCTTGAATTTGGCCTCCTGCTGTTTGCTCCAGGCTTCCATTTTAGCTTCAAAGTCTTTTATTTTAGGTTCATTTTCTCTTCTCCAGGCCTCCATTTTTGATTCAAAAGCTTCCATTTTGGGTTTAAATTCAGCTTCCCAGTCTTTCATCCGGGATTCAAACGCTTTTTGGGTCTCCTCCATTTTCTTATGGATAATCTTTATTTTCTCCTCAAATTTTTCTTTCTGCAGCAAGCCTTCAGGTGTAGAATCCTGATGAAACCGGATGATTTTGGAAGAATAAATCCGAATGCTATCTCCCAGTTCTTCTATCAGAACATTAGAAAGAGTAGGTACATTTTCAGGAAATGGAGGAGTAAATTCCATGATAGGTGGCGGGCTGAATGTCATCGATGGAATGGAGTCCAATTCCAGATCTACTTCCCCTATTTCCTGAGAATCCAATACAATCTCCACCTCGATGGATTCTTCTTCATAGGAGATATCCTTGTCGGGAAGACTGTCCAAAAGGCTTAAATCGGAATGGCGTAATGAATAATGGGCGGATTCCGATATGGATCTGGTTTCGAGCCATGGTGCAGGAGTCGGATTCTCCTGACGGGCTGCACCCAGTAGCAGGATAAAGCTAAGTAAGCAGGTAATCATCATGGTTTTAGTAATTAAGGGTGAGCTGGTTAATTTTGACGGTTTTACTCCCATCATTCTCTGGATTCGATGAAGGGTTGGAAAACCGGATTTTTGAGCAGCCATGGCTAGTTCGGGAGCCTGCATGGCTGTTCGGTTTACAATGTGGGCCAGGGCATGTGCCAGGTCTGAAGGCTTTGCTCCGCTTCCAATCGCCAAATCATCTGTGGCTTGTTCCCGGGATTCCCTGACAGATAAATTTATCCACCAAAAGGCCGGATGGTAAAAAAAGAGCATTTCAAGAATGGACTGAATTAAATTGACAGCAAAATCCTGCCGGCGAACATGGGCCAGTTCATGTACAAGAATGGCTTCCAACTGTCCCGCAGGCATGTTCAAAACCAGCCCCGCCGGTATCAATATCATGGGTTTCAGAATGCCAAACACCATGGGGACTTCAATTTCCTCACTTTTCCTCACGGAAACCGGAAGGCCAATCTGCATTTTTTGAAGACAAACTGCGACCCTGTCTATAATCCATTTGGGCAAATCAGCGGAAGACCTTCGTTTGATCTGTTGCAAGCTTACAAAATTACCTAGCAGACGCAGCATGTAAAAAATAATACCTAAAAACCAAACATTCACCAGATAGGGCAGGGCTTTTTGGAAAAAGATTCCTGCCGTTGCGCTTATTCGCCAGAAGTTTTCCCCATCAATTGGCCCATCTCCTGAGGTGACCGGTAAATGCACTGTTAAAGTTGCGGAATTTGTAGTCTCAGCAAGTAGCAGCCTGTATTCATACCATACGGTACCTATAAAACAAAGGAACATGCAAAAAAGAGTGAATAAACCTGTCAGGTAACGGTATTGAGGGATCTGAAAAATCCGCACGCGCAAGACCAAAGCATACATGGCAGCCAGCAAAAGAAATTGCCAGAGGGAGTGCAGCAGGGACCAGCCCAGCACCTCGGGTAAATCACCTGTAAACCATGCCGTTTTCATGACTTTTCGTTTTCGATTTTGTCTAAAAACGCCCGGATTTCTTCTATTTCCTCCCTGGATGGATCACTTTGTCCCAAAGCCTGCATGACCAGCTTTTTTGTTGATCCACCAAATGTCTTGCTGATAAAATTCTTCACAAGAGAATGCTGGGTATCCTTCTGGCTAACCATAGAACGGTAAACATGCCTTCTTTTTCCATCATCTCGGCTGAGTAATCCCTTACCATACATGTTTTGCATAATCTTCAGCGTGGTGGTATACCCGGTCTCTTTTTCCCGGCTCAATTTTTCATGCACCTCCCGGACACTGGCTTCGCCCAATTCCCAGATTATGGCCAAAACTTCCAGTTCGGCCGCAGTAGGTTTTTCTTGCATCTTATAGTACGATTGATTTCGTATCAAATATATACGACATAAATCGTATATTCAAGTTTTATACGATATTTGTCGTATTAAAATTTGTTAAAAATTTCCACCACAGGTTTTTTCCATAGCCTGCTTCTCCTTTAATTTGTGCATGTGTTTGATTATTTTTAGTTGGAAGCAGCATCCGGAATATAAATTGGTATTGACGGCCAACAGGGATGAGTACTTCCAAAGACCTACCCAGTCCCTGCATCAGTGGGAAAATGGAATATATGCTGGCAGGGATTTGAAAGAAGGAGGTACCTGGTTGGGTTTTCATCCAGATGGACGCTTTGCTGCGCTGACCAATTTCCGTGATATTCCCAATGAAAGGCCACGCGAAAGATCAAGGGGGGAACTGGTAGCTGGATTTTTAAACGGTACCGAATCACCGCAGTCTTATTTAAGGCAAGTAGAAGAATCAAAAGAGCATTACAACGGCTTTAACCTGCTGGTAGGGGATGGAGAAGAGTTGTATGTTTTTTCAAATTACGGGGGAGGTATTCAAGCCGTTAAACCGGGAATTCACGCCATATCCAATGCCTTTATAGATACTCCCTGGCCCAAGGTACAGCTGGCGAAGGAACAATTACAATCCATTTTGGAAAGAAAATCACCGGATTTGGATGATTTATTGAGGCTACTTCAATCAAGGGAGCCTGCTCCCGAAAAGGAACTGCCTGCCACTGGATTATCCGGAGAACTTGAAAAAGCAGTTTCTGCCCAATTTATCCGTGTAGATGACTACTACGGCACAGTCAACACCACCGCTGTACTTTGGCACCAGAAAGGTAAAGCAGAGATCAAAGAGGTACGTACCATTCCGCACCAGGAAATCACCGAATTTAACATTCCGGGAAAATAGCCTCAGGCAGGAACTATGATGGAATAATCATGTTATAATCGTATGAAAAAGTTGGAACTGTTGATCATTGGCGCCGGGCCAATTGGCTTGGCCTGCGGCATAGAAGCCCAGAAGAAAAATCTGAACTACCTGATTGTAGAAAAAGGAGTATTGACCAATTCAATTTTCAACTATCCAATCAATATGACTTTTTTTTCCACCTCAGAAAAGCTGGAGATGGGAGATATTCCCTTCATGTCTATCTCCAACAAGCCTACCCGCCCTGAAGCACTGGAATATTACCGGAGAATTGTCAAACACTACGGGCTAAAAATCAGCTTATATGAAGAAGTTCTCCAATTGGAGAAAACTGCTGATGGTTTTGTCGTCCAAACATCCAAGGGTGATTACCAGGCCGAAAAACTGGTTATGGCCACAGGCTTTTATGATTTGCCCAATACCATGAATGTGCCCGGGGAGGAACTCCCTAAGGTAACGCATTACTACAAGGAACCCTGGCCTTATATTGGACAGAAAATAGTAGTGGTAGGCGGCGGCAATTCTGCCGTGGATGTAGCCCTGGAGACATGGCGAAAAGGCGCAGAAGTGACCATGGTGGTGATGAAACCTCAAATCGACCAAACGGTCAAATACTGGGTCTTACCTGATATTGAGAACCGCATAAAGGAAGGATCAATCAAGGGTTACTTCAACACCACGATCAAGGAAATCAGGGAGAAGGAGGTAATTCTGAACACCCCGGAGGGTGAAGTGAGCATAGCAAATGACTTTGTACTGGCCATGACCGGATACAAACCCAACTTTGCCTTATTGGATCAGCTGGGGGTAGAGCTAAGCCTGGATGAGAAACGGCAGCCATGCTATGATGACAGCAGCCAGGAATCCAATGTGCCCGGATTGTATTTGGCAGGGGTTGTTTGCGGAGGATTGAATACCCGGGAATTTTTTATTGAAAATACCATCGTACATGCCCGGGCTATCATTGACGATATTGTAAAGAAAAAATCCATACCTTCAAAAGTCGAAAAATAGCTGCCTGGGGCATCAAAAAAATCTTTGGCGACCTGTAAAAAACTGATAAAGAAAAAGATCTACAAAAAGCCAAATGAATGATGGCAATGTTGACCATAGCTTTTCCGTAATCCGGTTGGGTTGGACATGGTGTCAATAGCTGGTTTTCAGTTTGCATTACGGATGCATTCAAAAACTACTGGTGGAACGAAGGACGCACAAATAGATGGAAGGACATAGGACCAAATAGCAGGTCCAAAATTTGGACCTGCTATTTCAATCAAACTGCTAAATTCGTTTTTTTAATAAATACGATAATAATTTAGATCTTACCTTTATCAAGTAGCCATTTAAAAACATAATAACTCAGGTAATACCAAAGAACTGCAGCTCCTATTGAAGTATAAAAACCGACTTCGAGGGGGCTAAATGATCCATATGAACCAAAGGTCATAAATAATATAGCCATGCCAAAGCTGCCAATAATAAATCGTTTTTTTGTCTTTTTATGTTGATTATTATTCATAAATAGATCCTATAAATAATTATCTTGCTATCTCTTTAAATCTCGTTTTAAAAACCTTAAAACATCCCTGCCCTGAGCTTGACATTCCATACTTTCTGTTTCTTTAATTGCAAACCAAAGTAACCTATGTCCTCCCTCTTCCTCTCCCAAAAAATCACCGAAATTATTTTCCCCTGCTCGGGTTTGTCTCCGGATGAACCTTATCCTGGTGGAGCAAAATGGTGGAAGTTGGGTAGGCAATGCGGATATTGTCTTCCGGATCCAATCGTTCCAGGACGCTCTCTGTGATGGCATGTTCAAACATCCTTCTTTTTTTGGGGTCACAGAGGTAACGCATGGAAAGCTGAATGCCCCTTTCCGTGATTTTAGTGAAAATCATCGGGGTAAATTGCTTGTAAACGATCAAATGATCCTGCTTGGCTTTTTTAAACACCCTCTCGGCCAGCTTTAAATCCTCCTTCAGGTGTTCATTTAGAATCTCCAATAATATTTTTTTGGCTTTTTTGAAATCACTCCTGAGTGTAATGTAAATTTTCTGTTCGTTCCAGATATAATTGAACCCAATGGAGTAATTGGCCTGTGCATCCATAAAAACCTTGCCATTGGGTACATGGATGACCCGACCCGTACTTTGGTCTGCATCCACCCAATTGCCTATTTCCAATAAGGAAAACTGAAAAAGCCTTAGATCGATGACATCTCCCTGAACCTCTCCGATTTGGATTCGGTCTCCTACATCAAATGGTTTTCTCAGGTAGATAAACGCCCATCCGGCAATATTGACAAAAATATCCTTGAGGGCAATGGCTATACCTGCCGAAAGCAAGCCAAAAAAAGTGGTGACGGATTGGAAATTATTGATCCAGAGGTTGCCAATAATCAGGATTCCTACTATAAAGGAAGTATATTCTATGACCTTTCTCCAATGGTATTGCCGCTTAAGCTCTACTGCATCGCCCCTGTAGATCAGCCTTACTGAAATTTTATTGATCAGCCACATGATAAAAATGATCAGGATAGTCTGTAATATCCTGTTCCTTAATGCTACATCAATATCAAAATCCAGAAGGTTGTCAAACATGTTAATGGTGCTATCAAAATCAAGCTTTAAACTAGGCAAATAAATACCAATATTTCAATGTCCCGGTAAGATTTATTTAGAAACTCTTGATTTCCGGTTACCAATCCAAACCCCAATGATTACAGCAAGGATACCCAGGTAATGGAGTGGAAACAATTTTTCTCCGTCCCAAACCCCCCAGAAAATGGCTACCAGGGGCACCAGATAGGTCACTGAGCTGGCGAATACGGGCGTCACCAGCTTCACCATGGCATTGAAAAGCACCAATGCAGCGGCTGTTCCGATAATCCCCAGGAGGGAGACATAACCGGCTGCCGTCCAGGCGCCTTCCACATGAAGAAGTTTAAAAGAAAACTGCGTAAAGGCCAGTAAATAGATCGCCGCAAGGGGTAAAACCATCATCAAGGATATGGCTGTAATGGTCCTTGGTGAGATTTCCCGGACCCGGTATTTGATAATATTGACATTTAATCCATAACAGAGTGTGGCCCCTACCACAAACAAGCCGTACAGGTTAAAGTCTGAAAAAAAAGAAAATCCACGTTCTGAACCTGCCAAAACCAGAATCCCTACGCCCAGAAAAGCAATAGCCAGGCCAAGGAATATTCTCCAAGTGATTTTGGCCTGAAAAAACAAGGCTCCTACCAGTACCACCATCAGGGGGGTGAGGGCATTGATCACTCCTGCAAGGGATGAGGATAGGTTGGTTTGGGCAGTAGCAAACAAAAAGGCTGGTATAAAACTTCCCACAAAGCCTATTACCAGCAGGTACCCCATTTGCCGGCTGCTCAAATGCTTCAGTACAGGCATGGCCAGGGGAAGCAATACCGTTCCGGCTGTGACGATCCTCAAAGCGCCCACCTCTCCGGCAGAAAAAATCACAAGCGCTTTTTTGATCAAAATGAAAGAACTCCCCCAAATCAAGGCCAGGACGACCAACATCCCCCAATTTTTGAGTGGTTGATATTGGTTGACTTCAGGCATTTGCTGCGGAAATTTTCATTCTATTTGCAGATCGGAATGTTAGAAAATGTATCGGTTTAAAATTCAGCTCCTGCAAATACCCTGGACACTTCGTCAAAAATTTCACAGACAGCAGCATATTCTTCAGTAGTAACAAGGGCGGTACGGTAAGGTTTAAAGTGTGGCAAGCCTCTGAAGTAATTGGTATAATGTCTTCTCATCTCCAGCAATCCCAATTTTTCCCCTTTCCATTCTACAGAAAAATCCAGGTGTCTTTTGGCCACTGCTATCCTTTCTTCCAGATCCGGTCCTGCCAATAATTCCCCGGTGGCAAAATAATGCTTGATCTCATTAAAAATCCAGGGGTAGCCAATGGCTGCCCTGCCTATCATGATACCGTCCACCCCGTATTTATCCCTGTAAATCCTGGCCTTCTCGGGACTATCGATGTCTCCGTTTCCAAAAACAGGTATTTTTATCCTGGGGTTGTTTTTTACATCGGCCAGGTATTTCCAGTTGGCTTCCCCTTTGTACATTTGCTTCCGGGTTCGGGCATGAATACTGATGGCCTGAATCCCAATATCCTGCAACCTTTCCGTAACCTCCTCTATTCTGATGGTATTTTCATCCCAACCCAGCCTTGTTTTAACTGTTACAGGAATATTGACCGCCTTAACTATTTCAGCTGTCATGGAAACCATTTTATCGATATCCAACAAAATCCCTGCTCCTGCCCCTTTGCAGGCCACTTTATTGACGGGGCAACCATAATTGATGTCCAGGATGTCAGGGCCAGCTGCTTCCACTATGGCCGCTGCTTCCCTCATGGAGCTTATCTCATTGCCAAATATCTGAATGCCTATTGGGCGTTCATAATCGTAAACATCTAGTTTTTGCACCGATTTAGCTGCATCACGTATCAATCCCTCAGAGCTGATAAACTCCGTATACATCAGGTCTGCTCCGTTGCTTTTGCAAACAGCCCGGAAAGGTGGATCACTGACATCTTCCATGGGTGCCAGCAACAGGGGAAATTCTCCCAGATTTAAATCTCCGATTTTAATCACGCCTTGAAATTTTTTGCAAAAATGACTGTTTTTCCTTGTATATCAATAACATTGCCGGGATTCTAGTCAGAAAAACGTCAATTTATTTAGTTCCTAAAAGAGAAAGCTCCTTGTGGTGCCCGCTAATTCATGTAAATTTACTCTGAATATGGAAATATACGAACACCGACCAGGCCAAAGAGTAAACCAGCATTGGTTACTTTCCATTACCGTATTGGTTTTAATCGTCTTTGGTGCCCTGGCCATTTTGCAAACCCTTGCGATAGGGTTGATCCCTGTATTATTCGGCATTTCATTTGACGAATTACCTGGACTACTTGCTGCTACCCTGGATCATCCCAACAGCAGGATGGCCTTTTTGTTTATACAGGGCCTGGGTGGGGGCCTGGCTTTCCTGCTTGGCGGTTGGTTGTTTATCCGGCTGGTAGATAAAAAAACCTTAAGATTCAATCAACAGCTGTCCCCTGAAAAGCTCAACACCGTCTGGGTCGTATTCCCCTTACTTTTCGGTTTTGTACTTTTCAATTCCCTCATGGTATATTTAAATATGAATGTGGAATTTCCTGAGGCTTTAAGCGAACTGGAAGCCATGTTAAGGGAAAAGGAAGACCAACTGATGGAATTGACAAAGTTCCTGACGGATTTTGACTCCGTTGCAGAATTACTGATGGGAATATTGGTCATCGGCTTATTGGCAGGCATTGGGGAAGAATACCTTTTCAGGGGAATTTTGCAGCCCAAACTGCGCCATTACACCGGCAATGCTCATCTGGGGGTTTGGATCACAGCATTCATTTTTTCTGCGATTCATTTTCAGTTTTACGGTTTTTTACCCAGGCTCATGTTAGGAGCTTTATTTGGTTACCTTTACCTTTATTCAGGCAGCTTGATATATCCAATGCTGGCGCATATTCTAAACAATACTTTTACCTTGATTCTGGTCTATTTTAACAAACTTAACCTCATCGAATTTGACATGGAAGATGCCACAAACCTGTATTGGGAATATGTCATCCTGGGATTAATTGTTTTTCTTATCAGCTGGAAAATGTTTTTAAAACTTCAGAAATCAAATACCTATGGGAAAGTGGCATAAAATTTTTGAAACTGACTTGCCTATCAGGGCGGAGATTGTAAAAGGCGTTTTGGAGGAGAAAGGTATCGCAGCCGTTATCTTGAACAAAAAGGACCCGGTTTACAGGATTCATGGAACCATACAAGTGATGGTCTCTTCAGCAGATGCCGACAGTGCGATAAAAATTATTGATCATGAGATCTCGTTTTAGTATCAGCAATTACAGCAACCTGGCCCAGCGGGTCATCACAGCCCTGATAGGCGCTATAGTGATCATCAGTAGTGCCATTTTTAGTGAGTGGTCCTATTTTATTGTTTTTGCAATTATTCTTGGTTTTACTCAAATGGAGTTTTATAAACTTTCAGGTTTGGACGGAATGCTGCCCCTGAAAAGCTTTGGAACATTCGTGGGCCTGTTGATTTTTGCCTTCACTTTTCTTGAAGAAATGAAAATCATACCTATTGCTTATTATTTCCTGGTTTTCCCACTGGTATCGATGATTTTTTTTATAAAGCTGTACCGGAAATCTGACAAAAAACCCTTTACAGGGATAGCCTATACCATTTTGGGGATTTTCTATGTCGCCATACCTTTTTCGCTACTGACTGTGGCAGCTTTTTCTGTAGACAAAACCTTTCATTATGAAATCATCATCGGGTCACTTTTTATCCTTTGGGCAAGTGACTCAGGAGCATTCTTTGCAGGCACCAAATTTGGCAAAACCAAACTTTTTGAAAGGGTATCACCCAAAAAATCCTGGGAAGGAAGTCTTGGTGGTGCATTTACGGCTATAGTGGTCACGTATTTCATTTCGAAAAATTTTACTGTCCTTCCCGAGTGGCAATGGTTTTGTATCATGACGATCATTATCATTGCAGGTACCTATGGAGACCTGATTGAGTCTCTTTTCAAAAGGAGTATTGCCATTAAAGATTCCGGAAAAGGACTTCCCGGACATGGAGGATTTATGGATCGTTTTGATGGATTATTGTTGTCCACCCCTTTTATCGTAGCATTCTTAAAAATATTTTAATATTTCCTTAAAAAAATGCTAATATTGTAATGCGATAGGTGCCGCTTACAGGCTTTCCCGATAAATTGTATATTAGGGAACCTAACCTGTTTTTGATTTAACATTTTATCATCATGACCATTCATAAAGAAGGAAAATCGCTTTTATTTTGGACACTAATTGTCCTGGCTGCTATCAACATAGGACTACACCAGTTATTTCCTGAAAAGGAACTGTTACTGAATGTTTTTTTGCTGGGCAGCATTGTGCTCTACCTGGCTGTTTTACAATTCTTCCGCAACCCGGCCATACCCATTCCGGATGACCCGCAATTGATCTTTGCTCCTGCTGATGGAAAGGTGGTGGTGATAGAAAACAACCATGAGGATGAATACCTGAAGGAAGAAAGGGTGCAGGTGTCTATTTTTATGTCTCCAATCAATGTTCATGTCAACAGGTCCCCCATCACAGGAATATTAAAGTATTTCAAGTACCATCCGGGCAAGTTTTTGGTGGCCTGGCATCCAAAATCGAGTTCAGACAATGAGAGAACTTCCCTGGTTATAGAGCATCCCAATGGCATACAGCTAATGGTAAGGCAAATAGCAGGTGCCGTGGCCCGGAGAATCAAATGGTACGTAGCTGAGGGAGATCCGATGGTGCAGGGTCATGAATTTGGATTCATTAAATTCGGTTCAAGGGTAGACGTATTTATTCCAACCGATGCGGAAATTTTGGTGAATGTCAACCAAATTACAAAAGCAGGAATCACCCCCCTGGCCCGTCTCAAATAGGGAACCTGTAATCTCCCTAACCCAGCCCCATTTCCAAAGCTTTTTTGACCAATTCTGCCATGGATGATACTTCCAGTTTCTGGTGCAGGTGCTTGCGGTGTGTTTCAACCGTAAAAATACTCAAGTGCAGCTCATCTGCGATCTCCTTGCTGGTTTTACCTTTTGCAATCCATTTCAAAATTTCAATTTCTCTTTTGGAAAGCTTAAAGGCTGTTTTAAAATGATCGTATTGCTCAAAATCATCATCTTCGGCTTGCTTTAGTACGTGGTCAAAATTGGCCAGGTACCTGTCTTCCATCACTTCTCTGATGGTAAAAATCAACTCATCAGGATCTGCATTTTTGAGAATGTAGGCATTTACCCCCTGTTTGATACATTTGCTGAAAATTTCTTCATCATCGTACATGGAAAGAACTATTGTTTTGATTTTCCATCTTTTCCTTTTGATGTGTTGAAGAATTGCCAAACCATTGGTACCTGGCATGTTCATATCCGTAATGAGCAGGTCAGCCTTAACATTTTCCAGGGCATCCAGGGTCTCCTTACCATTGTGAAAAACCCCTACAACTTCAAAATCTGTTTCTCTTGAAAGCAGGTTTTCTATACCTGCCGCAAACAATTTGTGATCATCTGCCAATAATATTCTGGTTTTGTTAACCATGATTACTTAAGCTCTTTTTATCCAATGCTATTTTAATCTGAGTGCCCTTATTCTGGGCCGAGTTTACCTCTATGCTTCCTTCTATCGTTTGGATCCTGGATTTAAGGTTTTTAATGCCCAGACCCTTGGAAGTTTCCGAGGTATCAAACCCAACTCCATCATCTTCAATGGTCAATAAAAGAAGATCCTCATCCATGGAAAGTTTGATTGAAATCATGCCAGGAGAAGCATGTTTGATGGCATTATTAAGGCACTCCTGGACCATTCGGATCAGAACCAACTTTTTGTCAACATGTATAAAGTTGACCGGACTACCGGATTTTTCGAAAGTGGTGGCACAATAGCCGCTTTTTTCAATCCTGCCTAACTCCTCCATTAGAAAATGCTCAAACTCCACCTCCCTGATATAATCTCTATTGATAGATTTGGAAAGACTCCTGACTTCCCGAATGATTTGATTGATCAACTTTTTTCCCTCGCTAAGACCTGATCCATCCGGGTTGTTCAATACCAACTTTGCAAGAGACAACAACTGTCCGATATTGTCGTGCAGCTCCTGGCTCACATGGTATAAGGTTTGCTCCCTAATCTCTTTTTCAGCATTCAGGATGGTATTTTCATAATCTGCTTTAAGGATTTGGATTTTATGCCGGTTTTTGATTTGCCTTTGCCTGTGTATGACCACGATGGTAATTATAAATACTGCCATGATCACCATTAATACTACTCCAGTGAGGATAGCAAGAAAAGTATTTAAAGCACTATCTTCCATTCCGGCTCTTCATGAAAATCAAAGTGGAATAAAATGAAAGCCCAAAAATCAAATAAAGCAAGGCTGCGAAAACCCTGTTCATGGAAGCAAGAACCGTAAGATACCATTTATCGATGTCCCATAAAATATTAATGGAACCAAAATAAATGAAATTGGGGCAGTAGAACAGCAGTATGGCCGCAATATTCCAAAAATGAGGCACACTCAAAAGTGGTTGCTCCCAATAACCCTCCACCAGAAAGACCCGAAACAATAAATAACAACAAACTACAACGATACCAAAACTACCCAGTAGGTGGGTATACTGCTGAAACATCACCGTAGGGCTTTGGAAAAATAAGGAATTTGTAATGGACCAAATCAAAAACAGAACGATGAATACCAACAACAGCTTTTTTATCTTTACCTGATCTATTAAAGAATGGAGGTAAGCCAAAATCAATAGGGTCTCCCCTACCACGAAAAAAAGGTTGTAAACCAGCACATTCTTCTGCCCTTGCATCACCAGGTAATAGGCATACAACTCAAAGGACATTACATATACTATAATGAAAAAAATGAACAAGTGAGCTTTTTTCTCTTCCAGACCATACCTGCGGTTTAAGTAGAAATAAACCAATGAAAACAACAACCCTAAACCAATAAAGGAAAGGTATAAAAGCGGAGTCATGGGAAAAAGAGGAAAATATTCTGAAGTACTATCAACAATCCGGAGGACAAACCTTCCCCCCATTGACGATCATGGTTTCCTGATTAGGATCCTCATTTTCGTTTGATGCCGTCAGCACCAGGGTTAGCTTGCCAATATACGCTTCCCCACGCTCCGGATCTTCTCTTTCTGACAGGGTTTCCTTATCGTACATGCCCAGATAAATCTTTATTCCTCCTGATTTGGGGTCTGTTTGTGCCAACAATTTCTCTATGGTATGTCTGTCAAACCATACGGAGCGGGTTTGGTCCCTCGCAGTTTCTTTGTTGATGGCCTCCTCCGCTTCACGGATAAATCTATTGTAGTTCTGCTTAAGTCTTTCGAATATTTTAAAATCCATTTGAAACTAAGTTTTAGGTGATATTGAATTAGTCAAAATTAACCATTCTTGTGTATAATTGATCCATTAATTAAAAAAAAATCACGCTTCATCTACCTGACTAAGAAATAATTTGCCATACCACGTTTAATCCTGCAAAGCTCTGATTGGTGAATTGGTGTCAAAAAAAAGCTTCCAAAATGGCCTTTAATGGTTAATAAACTGTACCACTACAGG
>Ga0008836_100210_pt1 | contig 54236 bp, 32 predicted proteins | sample HotLakConsUCCR28_FD_62214 | JGI IMG/M metagenome (GOLD analysis project Ga0008836, IMG submission 62214) | Hypersaline microbial mat communities from Hot Lake, Washington, USA - Hot Lake Consortium UCC-R28 (Hybrid Assembly) ... | reverse complement strand
ATCTTTGACGTGAAAACGATGTTTCAGCGACTCTCTCTCGACCTCGATGGGTATGAGAAATTTGGCTTCACCTAGTATCCACTACATCTAGGGGGTACCACGGGAATTCCGGAAGATCCATATTTACTTATCACAAATACGTAAAAAACCTACCATTTTTACTATAAGTAAGAGTAGCGCTTTTAAGTTTGTTGCAAGATTGATGGATTCTGAAGCGATCTGGGCATTATAGAAACATGCCTCAAAACACGATGTCTCTTTGAAGGTAGAATCTGGAATGTCTCAGCTTACTATTGCTGTAATTCTTCCTGTCAGGAACCGCATTCACTTTACGCAACAAATGCTAACCGATCTCTGCCAGCAAATGGCGGAATTACCTTCGTCAATGGCACCAAGGATAGACATCATAGTAGTAGATGATGGCTCGACTGATGGGACTTCCGAAACTATTCAGGCAGAGTTTCCCAAAATTCATCTCCTCAAAGGGGATGGCTCTCTTTGGTGGACAGGAGCTATCTCGAAAGGAATGCAATACGCCCAACAGCATTTAACGCCGGATTATATTCTATGGCTAAATGATGATATCAAGCTATCCTCTGATTTTTTGAAAACCTTGGTAGAAACCAGTTTTACTTATCAAGGAAAGCGAGATATTTTAGGAGGTATTGTATTAGCAAGAAATGAGCCTAATTGGATTGCCTTTGGGGGGGTAAAGAATAGTTCTCCAATTCGTTCCTTAAATGAATTTAGATCCCAGACAGAACTCTTAGTTGATACCCTAAATGGTAACATTGCCTTATTTCCAATTTCTGTTGTCCATCAAGTTGGATTCCCTAATGCACATAAATTCCGCCACTATGGCGGTGACTACGAGTACTTTATTCGTGCCAAAATTGCAGGATTTAAGATCAAGTTGCTGTACAACTTAAGATCAACTGCAGATTTTAGTGAGAAGGATATTATCCGATACATGCCTCCCTGGATGCAGTATCGATTAGCTCAAAATCTTTCAGAGAAATGGCAAGTCGTTCAAGGCTTAACGAGCCTTAAAACCAATTACAATATCTGGCATATGGTCAATAGCATGAATCGCCAGTCAAAGCAAATTTATCCGCATCAATATATTGATTTTTATATTCGCAAGATCATACAAATTCTTTTGGTACAAACACGATCTCGTCGTGCAATGGAATGTCAAATTAATGAATATTTAGAAAAGCAATGTGTTCCTAAGGTATTTCGTCAACGCATCTTCGACTCACTATGATCTCTCAAAAGCCTAGAATTTCGGTGATCATTCCGGCATTTAACGCCATGAAGACAATTACCCAGACGGTTAATTCAGTCCTGGTGCAAACTCTTCAAGATTTTGAATTGATTATTGTTAATGATGGCTCTCAAGATAAAACTCTCAATATCTTGCAGAGCTTTACTGATTCCAGAATAAAGATTCTGACATATCCCAATGCTGGATCATCAGTTAGTCGTAATCGAGGCTTTCGACATGCACGTGGGGAATTTATTGCCTTTTTGGATGCCGATGATCTCTGGACTGCTGATAAGCTGGAAGCCCAATGGGCAGCACTTAAGCAAAATTCTGACTGTCACGTTGCTTATAGTTGGACTAATTTTATAGATTCTTGTGGCCGCGCGCTCTATACAGGAAGTCACGCTACAGCTAGCGGCTACGTGCTGCCAGAAATCCTGCTCAACAATTTCCTGGAAAGTGGCTCTAATCCTCTCATTCACCGAGATGCTTTGGAAACGATTGGAGGCTTTGACGAGAGTTTATCGGCATTTCAAGATACCGATTTATATATTCGTCTGGCTGCAAAATTCCAATTTATTGCCGTTCCTAAGGTTCAGATTTACTATCGGAGATCAGAAAACTCGGTTTCTTCCAATCTACGGAATATCGAAGAAAGTGGTCTGCGATCGCTCGAAGCTATTTTTGCTCAGTTACCTCCCACATTGCAGCCGCTTAAGCCATATAGTGTGGCTAATCTCTACAAACATTTGATGTTCAAAGCAATGCAGGGAATACCGACCAAACAGTCCTCTGGATTTCTGCTTCATTTAGCCTTACGAGTAGTTCAAACGGACCCGAAGATATTATCTAAGCGCGTATCGATCAAACTCCTCATTAAGCTACTTTTCATAATTGCTTTACCCCAAAAGGGTTATGAATACGTTCTGAATAGAATGCAATGGTTACTTGAATTGAGATCGCTACTGGGTTACTTGAAGACAGATGCATCACTCTGCAAACTCTAGTCTTGGAAAAGCCATGAGAATTTCTGTATTAAGCACTTATGATATTGAAGGCGGAGCAGCGAGAGCAGCTTATACTTTACATCAAGGCCTCCGTCAGGCTCAGGTAGAGTCTACAATGCTGGTCAAAAAAAAATTTAGTGACGATAAGAGCGTTATCGGCTTGCATTCGTCAGTGTATCCCGATAAGTATCCTGTCAGCCTTACTCAAGCTACTAAATCCTTTTTAGATACATTGCCCCTAAAGAGATATAAGAGGAAGAAGGCAGAACTTTTTTCAGTTGCTCGATTCTCTGAAACAATTTTTCCTCACCTCGAAAAAATTGACCCGGATATTATCAATATAAATTGGTGCTGTTTGGGATTTCTTAATCCAGAAACCTTTGCTTCTTTTCGAAAGCCAATAATTTATACCTTACATGATATGTGGGGATTTACCGGTGGGTGTCACTATACGGGGGCTTGTCTCAATTACCAGCAAAAGTGTGGAACCTGCCCGGCGTTAGGTTCTGACCAGCCGCATGATTTATCTCGGCAACTCTGGAACCGTAAGGCCAAGGCTTGGCAAAATCTCAATCTACATATTGTTTGTATCAGTCAATGGCTAGCGGACTGTGCCCAACAAAGTAGCTTATTCCAGAACTTTGATATCCGAGTAATTCCCAATGCAGTCGACACCCATCAATTTAGGCCTCACCCTAAAGCAGTCGTTCGATCACTACTAAATTTGCCATTGCACAAAAAAATCATTCTTTTTGGTGCGACTCGGGCGCTTGCTGATAAACGCAAGGGGGCTAAATACCTCTTAGAGGCCACAACTCATATCTCGCAAAGCAGTTCGTCAGCAGAAACAGAGCTTCTGATTTTTGGTGCCAGTGAACCATCGAGAAGCCTGAACTTTGGGCTGAAGGCAAATTATGTGGGCAATATCCATGACAATTTAACCCTGGCTTTAATCTATGCGGCAGCAGATGTCATGGTCATTTCTTCTATCGAAGAGGCGTTCGGGTTGACGGCTGCGGAGGCTTTAGCATGTGGGACACCCGTCGTTTGTTTCGACGTAGGGGGACTGAAAGATATCGTGGATCATCAAGAGAATGGGTATCGAGCAGTTTGCTTTGACGCTAATGATTTAGCTCGGGGTATTCACTGGGTCTTAGAAAACCCTGAACGTTGGTCTAAATTAAGTTCACAAGCTAGCAGTAAGGCAAATTCATGTTTTTCCCAAGCAGTGCAAGCCAAATCTTATATCAATCTTTGCCAAGAGATACTTGAGAGCAATTGCTAGGAAGTGATTAATTTACGAACTATCTTTGTCCTTATAAAGATGATCTACAAGCAGAGCAATTCCTCAGTAGAGCATTCGTTGTCAGGTTCCACTGATAACTCGGCATGAATTGACTCTAAAGTGATACAAGCTGGGCAATCATCGGCTCCGTCAGCGATTGCTGTTTGTCTTGCATGAGCATCGTGAGGTGGTTGCGCAGGCGATCGCGCTGGGCCGCATTCACCATGTAAATGTCGCGGGTTTGCTTGCTAAACAAACTACCGGCGGCGAGGTTTTGGTAGGTGGGACTCATTAAGGTTGCTCGACTGAGGAGTTCCCGCGTGGCGGCATCGGGCAGTAGCCCTGGCGGCAGGTGCCCTTCCAGAATTGCGGCAATCCGCGACTGACACACTTCGGTATTGATGCCCTGTTCTTCCAGCACATGCAAAATACCGTCAAAGGGCATGGGCGCATCGGGCATCACCCGCATCATTTCATAAAGCAAAAAGTAGTCGCTGTATTGGTGACGGGGCACATCCAACACCTGGGGATAGCGGCAGAGATTGACCAGGCCGTAAGCGACGCGGCTGCAGGTTTGGGGCCGGTTGCTCGGGTAAGTGTCTTGAATGATGGTGGCGTTGGGGAATTTTTGTCGGAGCCACTTAGCGATCGTGTTGAACGAGGCATTGCCGCCGGTACAAATCACTTGATTGATCCCCTGTGAGGCCAACCCCGTTTGGCTGAGCAGGGCATTGACCTGTTGATTAATTCGCTGAATGTAGGGCACCAGCACCCGACTCTCCAGATCACGGCGCAGTACTCGCCAGGACTGATCCGCCAGTTCGAGCTGATACTGATTTTGGTTTTGCAAAATCAGCTTGAGATAACGCGCCGCTTCGAGTAGGCTCTGCCCGAGGGGAGAAGCCCGGAGGTGCTGTCGCAGTCGTTGCCGAGCACTGGGGTCGGGTTCGGCCAGTTGGGGAAGATCGATCGCTTCAATCTGCAAATCTTCCCAGCGGGCATGGGCAACTTCGGGCAGCGCGGACTGCCAGCCCCAGCCCTGGTTGGATTGACGACGATCGCTTGGGCCCAGGGGCTGTCGTCGTTCCGGGGGAATCAGCAACTGACAGATGATATCCAGATCCAGGGCATCGCCGCCATAGGCCAAGTTGCGCAGCTTAAAGTCTTCGCGGCTGAGGGCATCGAGGGGCTGAGGCAGATCGACAATGCCGACCTCGGTACAGGAGGCTCCGCCACTAATGACGACCGTCCCCCCCTGCCAGTTGCACTGATATAGGGTTTGCACTTGGCGATTGGGCTCTAGTAGCGGGGCGCTGGGGTCAGGCAAGCCCGAGAGGATGGCGGCGATCGCCTCTTCGACAAAAAATATTTGCCCAGGGGACGCCACCAAGCCGGTGGTCAACACCGCTTCTCGCATATTGAAGCAGTAGGTATCTGACCAGTTGGTTGGCACGCCCATCACTACCCCTTGCAGGTGGTCGAGGGCAGTCTGGAGCGCATCGGCGTCTAAGCCGATCGCCTCCAAGCGTGGCCCTGCCTCATCGGGATGGCTGATCAACTGCAATAAGGCCTGCACCGCACTCATGATCTGTGGTTGCGAAACCGTCTGGGAATCCGCCCACTGAATAACGGGTTCGGCTCCGGCGTCTGGCGAGTGATAGGGAATGCCGACTCGCAGCAGCGGACGCAGGGTGTGCAGTAATTGCTCCGAGGCCGCCTCAGCCGCTTGCCCGACAGCGACTAATTCACCCACAGAGGCGGAGTTCGCGGTTGGGGGCTGAAAGGCGGCGACTGTCGGCATCCGAAAGTTTGCGGGTTGGTCTTCGGTTGCGGAGGCCGCCACCCAGCACAGGGGATGGGCGGAGCCGCTGTCAGGCTCCATCAGCACGGCTGACAAGCCCGTGGTGCCTAAGTCAATACCGAGATACCATTTGGCTTCTATCCCCGCCTCGGCGGCGGCATCCTCATCGGGCTGTCCCGCTGCGGGCTCATGGTCGCCCAAGGTCGCCAGCACGCCGGAGGAGGCAAAGATAGCGGCATCGGCATCGGCGTCAGCCTCCGCCGGGGCCTCTTCGGTCTCCAGCGACGGCGGCGGGGCGATCGCGGGACGATCGCGGCCCTCAACTGCCATTTCCGATGCTGACGGCGGCTCCTCATCCAGGAAGACCTCGGCTGGTGACTCCCCCTCATCCGCCAGCAGATCGGGGTCCGGCGGGAGGTCATCAAAGGCAGAGTGAAAGGCTTCGTCCATCTCAATCTCAGACTCGGAAATCTCTTCCATGGACAAGTCGAGATCGTCTAGCGCTGGGATAGCGGCGAAATCGTCATCGTCACGGTCGCTATCCCAGGGGGACTCTGAGGTCGACTCCGCCGAGGGAAAGTCCGCCTCCATGGGGTCCCAATCGAAACTGTCGCCGGCAGCGGGCTCGCCTGGGAAGGATAACTCGTCTGCGGCCTCTGTTGGCAGAGTGACTTCCTGACTGTCCGCCGGGGTGTCGTCCAGAACGGTGTCAATGGCCGGGGGCTCTGGTTCTGGCGCGATCGCGGGTTCACTTGGCGGAAACAATTCTGCAAAATCGCTGACAGTCTCATCCGATAGCGGCATGTCAGTCTCCGACGGGGCTGGCGCACTTTCGCCGAAGGCTGAAGCGGTTTCCCAGGAGACCACGTCAGCGGGCTGACTCGCGGGGGCTTCGAGGCCGAAATCATCCTCTGCGTCGGCTTCGGTCAGCAAGGCTGCGTCAGTGAGTGACTCCTCAGGTGGAAAGAGATCGGCTAATTCATCATCCGTCAGGGGACCCGCGATCGCCTCTGAAGACGGCGTTTCTGAGCTGGTCTCGCGGCCTGTGGCTTCCGTAAAGTCTGCGGCCATGCGGTCTTCCAGATCAGGACTCCAAAAGCCGGGGAGCGCGTCCGTGGGCTCTGAGTCGGCCTCGGTCTCTCCTGGATCGGCCTGCTCCGCAATCCTGGCGGAGGTGGGATCGGGGGATGCGGCCAGAATGGCGTCAGTCTCGCTGTCGGGCAGTAATTCCAGGGTGTCCCAATTGACCGGCTGCGACGTTGGGGACAGGGCGATCGTGAAGCCCGCTTCGACCGAGCCCGCGATCGGGAGCCCTGGCACCTCGGTCAAAGCCCGGTCAGCGGCGATCGCCCGGTCGCTGGGGGTGCCCGCAAACGCGATGGGGGCGTCGGTCTCAGGCAAGGCGGTCAAGTTAGTGGCAGTTGAAAACGGGAGCGCCGTAGCCGCCGTCATATCGGTCAAGGGCAAGAGCCGCTGCCCCAGTTGCCGCTGGAGTTGCGCCGTTTCCTCCGGCGGTTGGGGACGACTTGCTGTCAGCGGATCCGGCGTATTGGCAAGCGCCTGGTCAATGGTCTCAGAAACGGGGGTGTCGTCTAGCTGCAAACGATAGCCCTCGTCTGCTGAGCCCTGAATGGACCAGTCGGGTGGGGGCGTTTCTGACGGTGGCGCAGCGGCGGCCTCGGGAAGGTCGACGGCGGTTTGTTCAGAGGCTAGGGGACTCCTGTCAGGCACCGGAGCAGCGATCGCGGGTTCGGCATCTGGCAAGGTTGCTAGGGTTTCAAATAGGGCCGTGCTGGGAACCTCTGACGTTAAACGGACGCCCTCATCCTCTGTTTCAACCAGTGAAAAGGCAGCAAGAAACTCGTTTTTGTCCTCCGGGCTGGGAACATCAGGAGGAAGGTTAATCGGGAACGCATCCCCCAGATCCCCCAAGGTCGAAATCGCGTCTGTGGGATTGTCATCGCGCTCATCAGTCACGGGGGCACTGGGCTCAAAGGCGCTATCAGGGCGATTGGCATCCCGTTCCGTGTCCGCCATGACGGTGGCCTCACGGTCAGCGATCAGCGGCGCTGAGGCGGCCACCTCATCCAGGGTCGGCAACTCGACATCAGCCAGCTCAGAAAAGAGATCCTCGGGGGCTATGTCATCGGCCTCTGGCGTCGCCGATGAGGCTGGCATATCGGATGCCAAATCGAGCGATAGGTCAAAATCCAGATCCTCAAAGGACAAGCTTTCCGGAGACTGGGTTGTGGGGGCTTCGTCCAGCGAGGCTCCCCAGTTTTCCAACGACAAGTCATCGGTGACGGGCGGAATATCGTCGGGCAGGTCGCCGGGGGCTAAGTTTTCCACCAGTTCATCTGGGGTGACGGACTCTGCCCCCGCCGCATCGGCGGGGGGCGCAGAACTTTCCGCATCGGGAAATAGCTCAGTGTCAAGGGTCAGGGCGGTCAGGTTCTCGTCCGTGAGGCGATCGCTGACGTCAGTCTCTGGAGCAAAGTTGAGCCGGTTGCTGGACCAGTCAGGCAACTCTAACTCCAGGGAAATGTCTTCTAAGGTGAGGGACCAATCGTCTTCGTCTCCGGCTGAGGCCGCGTCAAATAAGCTCTCAGAGGTCAGGTCAGGGGCTTCAGTCTGGGCCGCGAGCGGGTCCGGCTCTGACTCCGCCCAATCTTCTAAGGCTTCTAAAGTCAGGGGCGCTTCATCGTGATCGGCGCTCTCTGGGGGATTCGCAAACGCTTCAGGTTCTTCCCCAAAGGCTGTATCGAGAGAGAACTCGTCCTCAGACGCCTCGGGCTCGGCAGGGGCGATCGCCTCGTCGCCAAACGCATTTTCCAGGGTGAAATCGTCCGCCTCAGATGGGGATATCGCGGGTTCATCAGGGGCGGCGATCGCCTCATCCCCAAACGCACTCTCCAGGGTGAAATCGTCCGCCTCAGATGGGGATATCGCGGGTTCATCAGGGGCGGCGATCGCCTCATCGCCAAACGCACTCTCCAGGGTGAAATCGTCCGCCTCAGACAGGGATACTTCCGGTTCATCAGGGGCGATTTCCTCGTCGCCAAACGCCTCTTCCAGCGTCAGAGGCTCATCCGTGTCAGTCTCTGACCAGGAGTCTGAGAAGGGTGCGGATTCGCCCAAGTCGGCAGATTCATTGAGGATGGGCTCTGATTCCGGTTCGTCGGTCGCAGCCGACTCTAAGATGGAGCCGTCAAAAAAGGTGTCGAGAGCGACGTCCTCGGTTTCCGTTAGTGGATCCGTTGGCGGGGAAGAGGCTGACGTTTCATCCCCGAAAAAATCTGCGATCGCGCTATTGGCTACCGCCTCATCGACGATCAGGTCGGCGCGGCTGAGCGGCGGGCGCACCACCTCAATATCCTCACTTTCTGGCTCTAGGGATGTCGCATCAGTTGTCGTTGGCTCAGCGATCGCTGAGGGGTGGTTACTGTCTGCTGCCGGGGTTGCAGGCTCAGGGGCCAGGGGCGACTCATCGGTGTTGCCACGGTCAAAATCCTGACCAAATTCGAGGTCGATGCTCAGATCACCCTCATCCTCCTCTGCCGTCATGGCGGCCCCAAACAGATCGGCTAGATCTTGAGGGATTTCGTCGCCAGAGTCCTGGGAACGCTCCGCAGAGGAACTTGGCTCAGGCGTCGAGTCAGCGATCGCCTCGTCCTCAGGAAACAGATCATCCCCTCCCAGATCCAGGTCCGAATCGGCGGTTGGGGCCTCTGCCCAAGCGCCTTCGGATACCGTATCCGAACCCGAGTCTGAAACATAAGCCGAAAAAGCCCCCATGTCTGGCATCAAGTCAGACTCATCGGCATCCAGATCACTATCTGCCGCCAGTTCTGGCTCATCACCACCCAGGTCAAGGTCGATCGCGATTTCATCGGCTTCATCGGCCCCAGCCGACATCGCCTCCAAGCCCAAGTCAAAGTCCGTCAAAGAGGTCTCGACAAACGGGTCGGGGCCATCACTGGGCATCACTTCGGCTGGAGCGTCGACGGATGCCGCCTCATCAAAGTCGAGTTCTGCGGCTGGGATGACCGCTTTAGCAGGCTCTGCCCCCGCTGACGGTGCAGAATCGGCCTCGCTTACCGCCCCATCGGACCAGTCCAACGTCGCGGCATCAATTTCCGGTGCAGCGTCGGCTTCCTCTGAAAAAGCCGCTAACAAGTCCATTGACTCTTCTGACTCGTCGAAGGGAGTTGGGGCGGCTAAAGCCTCGTCAGGCTCAGCTAAAAATGAGGCGGGCGCATCAGCGGTTGCCGCTGTCATCCCTTCGAGGCGTGACAGATCGGAGGAGAGTTGGCCCAGGGTCGCCTCATCCAGCGTCAACTCAACTTGCTTGTGGGGAATTGCCGTCTCCGTGTCGAGCAGATTTTCATCGGGGGGAGCCGGAATGAAGGTGTCCTCAGATTCATCAAAGGCGGCAAACGGGTCGGCGTGGCGCGTGCCGTGAGTTTGTTCGCTGGTCGGCAGCAGTTCTGTCAGCGACGTGATCGTATCGTGGCCCTCGGCTCCGGCTGAGGTCGGTGGGGATAACTCAGCCGCCATTTCTGCACCGACCCAGCTTTCGAGGGAGGGGGGGGCAGAATCCGCTGCATCGTCAGTGCTGGGCGCATCGGCTGCGAGGAGGAAATCTAGATCTAAGGAAGGACTTTCGGTCGCTGGGGTCGCCGCCGCCTCAGCGACCGTCTCGGCTGGTTCGTGATCAGCAACCGTCGGGGCATCTGTGCTCAGCAGGGGTTGGTCAACGGCTTCATTGGCGTCCTGGGTTAGCGAGAGAGATTCAGGCTCCGCGATCGCGGTTTCAGAGTCCCCAAAAATGCTCGCATACAGCGCATCGATTTCCTCGGTGTAAGCTACGGTGGGCTCCTCCGCGATCGCCGCCGCGTCTTCCGTCCCAGCGGCGACTTGCCCCGTCATGACCTCCCAGGAGACGGGTTGCGTTTGGATGATGGTCTGCTCACCGGCATCCTCAGCAGCGTCCTCTACCGCCGCGATCGCTGCCCAGTCATCCGTTTCATCGAGTTCATCTAGCGGCAAATCGCTAAATTCTTCGTCTAGCTGAAACAGTGTGACTTCCTCGTCCAAATCAACATCCAGGTCGACATCGTCTAGATCGTCCAGGTCCACATCATCTAAATTGACCACCGCCTCCATCAATTCATCCCGGCTGATCAGTGCATCGTCGGGCTCATCCGAGGAGTCTGCCACTTGCCCCGGCAGACGAGCCGTTTCCCGGCGGGTGCTCAAGCGCGTTGAGAGTTCAGCCGACTCTTCCTGTAATTGCTCCGCCAGATGGTTGATAAACGTGCGGAAAAGGAACTCGCCCTGCTGGCCTAAGCCGTGCATCGCGTCTAGTCCTTGGTTGAGGGTGTCGCAATAGCTCTGGATACTTTGATCCAGTGATTCAAACACCGCCCGCAAATTAGCGTCTAGCCGCAGCAGCATCGAATCGGTCTGGGCTTGCACCAAACGCAACTGCTCCAAACGCTGCTGAGGAGTGAGTTGGGGCAGGTCAGGCGCGCCCTCAAGCAGCTCGGGGGTGGGGTGGCCATAGAGGGCCGGGTTGTCGTTGATCTGGCTCTGCAAAGCGCGGAATTGGGGGGCCAGTTGCTCTAATAAGGACGATCGCAACTGACCCACCACTTCATTCACCCAGGCGGGCGGCGGCCCCGACTCCCCTGCGGGCGATCGCTGCAACCGTTCCAGTTCGAGCTGCCGCACTTCATTTTTGAGGGTTTCCCGTTGTTGCTGCAGCGCCATCACCTCGCTGGTCAGGGGTTGCACCATCTGCACCCGCAGGTACTGCATTTCTTGCAGTAGGGCTTGCAAGAGCTGCTGGCTATTGGCTTCGGTGACCAGATCCGCAGACGCGGCCGCGCTCGGGGCGATCGCGCTGGCGTTAGCCGCCAACTCCCCCCCCGGCGACTGGGCTGCTGTATCCTGCCAGGTTTTGAGATACGTCAAAGCCTGTTCCATCACTCGACGCTGCTCGCCCGCTTCGCCCGGCATCATCCACGGCAATCTCGGCGTGGCCCTTCCCAACAAAGCTTCAATTTCGGTGATGAGTGCTTGCAGTTGCCCTTGTTGCGAAGTCACAGTAAACCCCTAAAAACCATCCGACTAAATTTACCCCCAACTCAATCCAGTATTCGGCCAATCCTGAAGATTCTTGAGGGGGGCTTGTTCTGGCTACTTGCCAGAGAATCCTGCAATTGCTCCTTAGCATACTCGCGACTTGAGTCTCTTATCAGTAGACTCCGGTTGACTTGCCCAAAGTGTAGGTCAGCAGACTCAAAACAGCTAAAAATTGTTGTCCTACAGCAACGATTGTCTGCAAAATGCCCCCTTCCTGAGGATTAATGGGGAGCCGCCATCGGGGGTGACTTTCCCGAAGATGGAGATGTTTGAGCAGCCATGGCGGCACGATTTCCGCAAAGGATTCTGAGTTTATTTTAAGTTGTTTGCGCGATCGCTATCGACTAACTGGCGATTAACGGGTTCTCGATAGGTGCGGGCAAACGCTCACTGCCGCCATCGTTGACCCCAATTTTACCCCGGCAAAGAGAGCCTCGTGAATTTGCCACGATTCGCGCTCAAGGGCGAGTAAAGGAATGGTATGGTAGGAAGACTGTAGGGAAACGCTTGGATTTCGCTGTTGAACGCAATTGGGGTGTTGAGCTAACTGCAGTCTCTGGGGGCCAATCATCTTTGGTCTGCTGAGGCCTCAAAAGCAGTAAATTCAGCCCGTCTTGCTGACAGCATTTTCCGTTGCGTCTGCTTTAATAAATTCCTTTTTGAGCTGTTTTATTTACTGTAGATAAATCATTGTCTATGGATAGCCGCTATGGATCCCGTGACAATTCCATAGGGGGAGTGCCATTAATAGAAACCCCCTTTTTTCAAGGACTTCCCCAAGCCACCGTTGAGCAAGCCACTGCCCAAGCGGTTACCCGCCGTCATCCGGCTAATCAGGTGCTACTGCTCGAAAATGATTGGGGTAGCTCTGTGTACTTCATTTTGGATGGCTGGGTCAAGATCCGCACTTATAACTTGGATGGTAAAGAAATCACGCTTAATATCCTGGGTCGCGGTGAGCTCTTTGGCGAGATGGCTCCCCTAGACGAAGTGCCGCGTTCTACCGATGTGATTACGCTGGTGCCGACGGTGATCAGCAACCTCCCCGCCCAAGATTTTGTCAACCTTATTCAAACTGAACCCCTGGCTGGGATCCGGCTCTCGCAGCTGATGGCGCGACGGCTCCGGCAGGTCAATCGCCGCTTACGATTGCGCGAATCCGACAGCACCTCGCGGGTGATCGACATCTTATTATTTTTGGCGGACGGTCAAGGGGTCGAGTCCCCCGAGGGGATCGAAATCCCCAACTTGCCCCACCGGGAGCTGAGCAGCCTCAGTGGCCTCGCCCGTGAGACGGTCACGCGAGTCCTCAATAAACTAGAGAAGAAATCCCTGCTGAAACGCGATCGCGATGTGATGCGTATCCCCGATATCGCCGCGCTCGAAAAACTTTTGGTGTAACGCTAACGATGGCAGAGTCTGCTTCAGACCCGACTCCTGATTCCGCCAGCCCCCGGTGGAATGAGGCTGTGCCCCCGCCTGACCCCGATGAGTTAGAAGCGGTAGAGGCGTATTTAGAGTATCGTCCGAGCTCAGTAGCCGATGCCGATGCCCGCCCCCGACGGCCTACCGTCGGGCCAGTAGCCATGGTCGAAACCGCCTTTTTGGCTAGCGCCGCCAGCTTACTCTGGCTAGTGAATGCTTATTTCCCGCCGGGACCGCTGTTGCGGATTGTCTTTCCGTTACCGATCGCCCTGGTGTATCTGCGTTGGGGTAGCCGGGCCGCCTGGATGGGAGCACTCGTATCGACCCTGCTGTTAGCCGTGTTGATGGGACCGCCGCGCAGCTTGCTGTACCTGATGCCTTACGGCCTATTAGGGGTGCAACTGGGGTGGCTCTGGGGCCGCGGCGCTTCCTGGTATATCTCCATCACCATTGGCACGCTGCTGAGTGCTTTAGGGTTTTTCGTGCGGCTTTGGCTGCTCTCTCTCATGCTGGGCGAAGATCTGTGGGTGTATTTAATCAACCAGGCGACTCAAATTATTAATTGGGTGTTGTCTCGCCTCGTCAGTTTCGGCCTGTTGGAGCTTGGGAGCTTGAGCCAGTCTAATACCACGCTCGTGCAGATTGTGGCGCTGATTATTGTGATCGTCAGTTCCCTGGTTTACCTGTTTACGGTACATTTAGCGTCGTGGTTATTACTCGAACGCCTGGGAGAAAAAATGCCGTCGCCGCCCGACTGGGTTCAACAACTGCTAGAAAGTTAGCGTTGGGATGTTATGAATCGTGTTTATACACAGACTGCGAAAGGCTATGCTTGGCTCCGGCGCTACTGGGGCCATCGCCCTCGTCTGGCTTGTGTTTTAGCATTTACCGAAACCGGTTTGATTCCAGGAATTTCGGCGGCTGGGGCGACCCCGGCCGATCGCCGCACCACCGCGATCGCTGATGCCGAATTTCTCCTCCAGGGCTGGAAACCGCAGCCTCGTTATCCTCTGCCCCCGCTTACTGATGGGGTCTCGCCTGTGGTGATCTCCCGTGCGATCGTGGCGGCTCAACAGATTCCGGTGCTGCTGTTCAACGCGGGGTTACCGCTGCCCCCGGCAGTGCCCCACATTGACTTGCAGGGTCGCCCCGCCGCCTGTGTGAGCACCGGCCAAGCCCTGCCCCTCAAAACCGTAGAGCGCCTGTTTCGGCAGGGGCTGGCCTGGGGCCACCGCTTAGGGGCTCAGGCCGATTCGGATTACGTCATTTTGGGAGAATGTGTGGTGGGGGGCACGACTACCGCTCTGGCTCTGATGCTGGGGTTAGGGCTGGCGGTGCTGGACAAAGTCGGCAGCAGCCACCCCCGCTGCAACCATGCCCAAAAACAGGCGATCGCCCGCCAGGGTTTAGATTGCTGGGCTGAGGCCCGAGGCGATGCCGCCCCAACCCCGTTTGAGTTGGTCGCGGCGATTGGGGATCCCATGCAAATCGTGGTGGCGGCCATGGCGATTGGGGCCAGTTGCCACGGCGGGGTGATGCTGGCTGGCGGCACTCAAATGCTCGCCGTCTATGCGTTGGCCCAGGCTCTGGTGCGGACTCGTCACTTATCTTGGCAGCCCGATCGCATCGTGATCGGCACCACTCGCTGGGTAGCCGAAGATCCGACCTGCGATCCCATCGGCATCGCGGAGTTGATTGGCCAGGTGCCGCTAATCGCCACCGAGCTATCGTTTGCCGAGTCACGCTATGAGGCACTACGCCGCTATGAGGCAGGGTTTGTGAAAGAGGGGATCGCGGCGGGGGGGTGCGCGATCGCGGCCCATCTTTATCACCAGTGGCAACACCCGCAACTGTTAAAGGCGATCGAAACGCTGTACGAAAGTATGGTTAGACAGCAAACGGCGGCCTCTGCCTCGACCCTGTCAGCTTGAGTCATCCATAGAAGTGGGAATGCAGTAAAGTCCATAACTCCCCTCAAGGCGCGAGCATGATCCTTTTAGCAAAAGGCGTTGCTGCATCCAGGAATGAATCGGTTCAGCTGATAGATGCTGTCAGCCCCTTAAATTCCCCAATTCTGGGGGACTTCAAAGATCGATCCGGAAAACCCGGTTTCTCAGATGCCCCGCCGACCCAGCACAGAAATGATGTCGGAAGAGTTTACGAAATACCACACACTCTCCAGTTCACTAGAGGGGCAAGGTAACCTTAAGAACGAGATGATCGTTTAAGGGGCAATGTGTGATGGCAGACGCCCAACCCGAATTACTGAAAATTGGTCAAGTCAGTTCCCAAAGTCAGTTGCCGGTCAAAACGATTCGCTTTTATGAAGAGCGGGGACTAATCCAAACGGCTAAGCGCACCTCTGGCGGCTTTCGTCTATTTGAGCCGTCCGTTTTGTCGCGGCTAAGTTTCATTCGCCAGTCCCAGGCTTTAGGGCTGAGCCTCAACGATATTCAAGATATTCTCGGCATTGCCGATTCGGGCGAACGTCCCTGTCAAAATGTGCGCCGCAAGTTTCAAGAAAAAATTGTTGAGATCGACGATCGCATCCATCAATTAGAAAACTTAAAAAACCAGCTACAGCTACTGATTAAAGAGGCTGACCTCCGCGAGCAACTTGACGCCGATTATTGCCCCATTATTGAGCATGCGCACGAATGAAAGGAGCCCCTCACCAATGGCTCCTCACTCAGGCCTGAAAATCGGAAGGGCGATCGCTGCAACATCAGCGATCGCCCCCCGCAAATTTCACCTAACTTTTGAGATTACTCGGCGACCTCGGACCCTTCAGACAGCTCCTCGAGATATTCCATCGTTTGCGAAGCCGGGATAAACTGCACCAGTTCCAACACCTGGTCAATTTCGGGATCATCTGCCGCCATGTTCCCCAAGATGGTTTCCAGCGTAGTGACTTCAACCCCAATCGAGTCTTGAATTTCGGGGTTACTTTCTACCAAAGCCGACACTTGAGATTGCAAATCGGCCAGGGAGAAAAACATCGGGAGCGTATTTTCGCCCGTCAACAGGTACTGCTCGCGCTCTAGGTCAACCGCCGCATACAGGGGCACACCCTCGATTTCCTGCTCGGCAATTTGCGAGGCCTGCTGCACAGAACTAGCACTGGGAACATACAGCAGGAAGTTGGGGCTATCCAATTGAGAACTCGCCTCGGCGTAAACATCCCTCAGGGGTAAAATCGCAATTTGGGCGTCAGCCGCAATTGCAGAACCTTCATTTTCCGCTCGGGTGAGGAAGTTTTCGGCCTCCGTCGAATTCAAAAAGACGATCGGCACTTCGACGTCCTCGGCTTCCGTGTCGACGCTGGCGGTCAGAGATTGTCCTTCCCCATTCACGATCAAAAAGACGGGAACCCTGGCCAGCTTTTCGAGGATTTGCTGTTCGGTCAATGCCAGCGCTGGATCGGAAACCATCAACGCGCTACCTGCGATCGCCATCCCTGCCAAACCCGTGGAAGCCAATCGACGAAAAATCCTTTGCATAGGTCTTAATGATCCATTTTTAACAAACAACCACCCTTTACCGGTCGCCTAAGAGCTTCGGGGAGGGCATCTATAACCTTGTCAAGCCTGGCGCTTGACCGCCTACAGACTCATTTCGAGACATGCTAGCAACTTTCGATCCGATTGCGGCGATCGCCTCGTCCACCTCTCCAACCGGCCTTAAATTTGCGTAATCGGGATGACAGGATTCGAACCTGCGACATCCTGCTCCCAAAGCAGGCGCGCTACCAAGCTGCGCTACATCCCGTGATATGAACATCTTGCATCGTAACACAGTCCGCTGGGCGATCGCCCTGACGATGCTTCCGATCAGCGACAGGATTAATGGGCGAGGCCAGACCGCCGCGCGATCGTTCAGCCTTAGCAGATTCCGACAGTAAGAGATGTCCCTACAGTTGCAATATCTTCAGGTCGCTGTTAACTTTCTTAACAATTTCAGTATGATCTGTGGCATTTTGGGCTGGCTTGTTAACGTCTATGCAAGGTTCTTAGACGCTTAGGGTGGCCTCTACCATAATTGAGTAAAAGAACGGTTTTCCGTGGAATCAAAGCATGATTGATAGCAAAATCCCTCTATTAGATTCGCAATCTTCATCTGAGTCTGAACCACCGTCTCAGATGGCCGATACCTCTGCAGACCGCTTGATGAATGAGCTGTTTGACGATGTTGAGCGGGCTCTAGAGGGGGATGTGGAGGCGCTAGAGCGGCGGGCTCAGCCCGCCATTGCAGAACCGGATCCTGAATCTGAACTGACTTTGAGTTTTACCGAAGGGGGGCTGCCTGCTGTCCTCTTGGATCAGTCTGTGGTGGCGGACACTAGTGGTGATCTGGCACCGTTTTCAACGGCCCTTGCGCCCCCTCTCGCGGCTCAACCAGAAGTCGCCGATGAGGCTAGCGCCGCGATGCCTATTGCTCAGCAACGGCGGCGCTTTTGGACGCTCAATCAGACGTTGTTAGGCGCAGCGGGGCTCACCCTGCTAGCGACCTTTGGCCTCTGGCTCTACCAACGTCAAGCCGTAGAGGTGGCGGTGCCGGCGGCGGTGCCGGTGCCAGCCGATGTGCCAATGGCTGATGTCAATGCGGAGTTTTTGGAATATTTGCGGCGATCGCTGGACGTAATTGCTCAAAATGCAGCTAATACCAACCCGACGACCGCCGGCGTGGGGGATGTGGCGATCGCCCTCAACAATGGGGGCAACGCGGGCCTGCCCCCCGTCGGCAACAATGTCTTGCCGCCTGGCGCTCCCGCCGGGTTGCCCTCGGCCCCCGGCTCAGTCAACGTGATTGAGCGAGTTTACGTGCCGTACCCCTCCTCACAGGTGGCGGGGGCCGCCCCCGCAGTTCCCAATCAGACCAACAGTGCCCCCACCAGTGCGACCGCCCCCGCCGCGGCAAGCTCCACCGCGAGACCCAACGCCCATACATTGCTCGGCGTTTTAGAGCTGGGAGAACGCTCTGCGGCCCTCTTTGAGATCGACGGCGTGCCCCAACGGGTCTACATTGGTGAGCGGGTCGGCAATAGCGGCTGGTCCCTTGTCTCCGTCGCCAACGAAGAAGCCGTCGTGCGCCGCAATGGTGAAGTGCGAACCCTGTATATCGGTCAGCAGTTCTAAGGCTGACTCCTTTACATTGGGAATAGTGCACCAAAGGAGCCGCGCATGGGTCTGTTTGAAGATTTGAGTCGGTTTTTAGAAAATCGGCTAGATGAGTTTTTGAAAGCGAACCCCCATTTAGAGCTCATGGCCCTCGAAGAGCAACTGCGGGGTCAAGAAGAAGATTCGATCAACTTGCTGGGCGACTTAAAGCGGCGGCAACAGCAAATTGAAGACAGCATTTTGTCAACAGCGCAGGAAATTCAGCGCTGGCATGAGCGCATCCGCAAGGCAGAGGCCGCCAATCGTCAGGATCTAGTGCAGCCAGCCAAGGCCCGAGAAGCCGCCTTGCTGCGGCAGGGCAACCATTTGTGGGGGCAAATGCAGGGCATTAAAGACCGCATGGCACAAACCCGTCAGTTGCAGCAGCAGATCCACGATCGCCGCCGCGAACTCAAGGTCAAAATCGCCGCCGCCGAGGCCAACCAGACTGCCGCCCAGGCTGCCAACCCTGACAATCAGACCGCTGGCTGGCAACAAAGTGTCTTTCCAGAGTTCAGCAAACCCCTCGACCCGCTGGAGGAATCCTTTCAACGGTGGGAGACTGAAGAGGAGCTAGAAGACCTGAAACGCCAGATGAAATCGTCAGGCTAAGTCGCTGGTTAGAAAGCGATCGCCCGGCATTTAGAGCAAACAGACCATTTTCCCCTATGATTTATGGGCAGAAGTGAGCCTACTGTGACCATGCTGCCGTGATCTTGAACACGTGCTGCGGGCACTCTATAGATGATCGCAAGATGATGATCGCAAGATAAAGGAATGGTCATGATTGTATGCCCCAACTGTAATCATCAAAATCCCGATGGTGCAGTGCAGTGTGAAGCTTGCTACACTCCGTTGCCAGCTCTTGCTACGTGTCCTAGCTGTAATGCTTCCGTGCAGTCTGATGCCAGTTTTTGTGGTCAATGCGGGTTTGACTTAAGAACCGTGGGCACTGCGAGTGCGGCGAGTGCAGCACTGCCTGCTCCCGACGTAGAAGCGGCTGTTCCCAGGGTCGAGGAAGTAGACCCAGTGAACTATGAGCTCACCTCTCCGGGCATCAGTGAAGTTGAAATCCCCGATTTGTTGCCCCCTGATCCCTTAGTGGTAACCGAGCCAGCCTCTGCCTCGTCGAATGTGCCCCCCTCCAGCACATCGCCGCCCACGCCGTATCCCAGCATTCCTGCACCCATGGAAGCCGCCACTCCCGAAACCGCGCCCCCAGAAGCCCCGTTACCTGCGCCGGTGACGGCGTCTACAGCTAACTTGGGTTCGACCCAGTTGCAAATTAATCAGGCCAAGCTGCTGCATGTGCAAACCAGCACCCCGATTGAGTTGCCCAGCCAGTTGAGCATTCTACATATCGGCAAGCCCAACGATCGCATCCCCCCTACTATTGACGTATCAGGATTTCCTAATTCTGAGATTGTGTCGCGGATCCATGCCAACATTCGGGTAGAAGGCGATATTTATTACCTCGAAGATGTGGGCAGTTCTAATGGCACCTATATCAACAACCTGCCGCTGCCGCCGGGTAATCGCCATCGGTTGCGTGCAGGCGATAGAATAGCACTTGGCAAAGGAGATAAAGTTACTTTTATTTTCCAATCGGGCTGAGTGATTTACCCTTAAGCTAGCTTCCAGCCATCTTCAAAATTTAGCCAAATCCTTATGGGTTGAGTGATGTGATTACTCTATCGCTACTACATCCTCTAAATAAAAAGCCAGTTCAGCATTGGACTTTCGAAGCAGATTCGGTCATCAGAATTGGACGCTCTACGGAGAACCAAGTCGTGCTATACAGTGCGGTGGTGTCTCGGCACCATGTGGAGTTGCGGCAGACCGATGCCGGTTGGGAAATCGTGAATCTCGGCACGAACGGGACCTACCTCGACGGCAAGCGGGTGGCCCAGGCGATCGCGGAAGATGGCATTGTGATTCGGCTGGCCCGTTCTGGCCCCAACATTCAAATCAACATCGCGGATGACGGTCAAGACTCGATGAAAGCCCTCCGCAAGCTGCGCGATGAGGCCGCCAATCGTACAAAAATTGAGCAGCTCACCGAAGCCAATAAACCACCGACGACAGAAACCCATCCTACTCGGATTGATGAGGAGCGAAACGAAACCTCTGCGGTTAAGGGGACAATTCGGTCATAATCTCTGATGTCTGCCCCTGAGAGGAAGCAATGGCACTGGGAGATCAGGTTTATGCGATGCGGGAAGTGGCTTGGGTGCCTGGGATGTATGAGCATCACGGCATCGACTGTGGCGATGAGTCGGTGATTCATTACTACAAAGGCAGTGAAGTCCCCACCGTGACCCGTACGCCACGAGAGTTATTTGCGCGGGGTGGGCGGATTTTTGTCAAACCCCGAGCCACCGCTTTTCTGCCCCATCTTGTCGTGCAGCGGGCGGAGAGTCGCCTGGGCGAGCAGCGCTATGACCTGTTGACCAACAATTGTGAGCACTTTGCCAACTGGTGCAAAACTGGGCGGAGTGACTGCGAACAGCTCGCGGGCTTTGGGTTGCAGATTGAGCGCTACAACCTGCCCGATCTGCGTCGATTGATTGAGGGCACCGCCCGCGATCGCACCCCCGGTGAGGCGATGGCCCTCTTTCATCAAGCCCTGGGCAATATCGCCGCCGCTCACCACACCCTAAAGGCCCAATACGACCAGGCCCGTCAGGATATCGATACCTGGCAGCTCGTTGCCGAGGCGGCCTTGCGGCGCGATCGCGAAGACTTGGCCCGAGCCGCCCTGCACCGCAAAGTGGCAGCCCAGAAAAAAGCCGATCACCTGACAGAACAGTTAGCCGAATTGGTAGATGTGCAACTGACGCTGGAGCAAAACCGACAACTCGCTGCCGAACGTTAGGGATGGGCGGGAACGTCCCATTCTGGTGAGGGCGGTGGCTGGGTAGCCAGGTCAGTTTTGTGCCAGGCGTCGGGGCTTTGATGGCGATCGCGGCCCTGAACTCAGAGGCCCATCCCTGGCCAGGACTGCAGTGGCATGTCCGTGCTGACACGGTGCATCCCCGCGTCGGCAAACCGCTGGAAAGCCTCGTCAGCGGCTTCGCTAAAGTCGACCACATCGGGCACGACCACGGGGGAGGTGCAGTCTTCGAGCAGGTAAACCTTTTGCGCGAGCTGCGGATCGCGGGCCTTAATTTCGGTCAGCAGGTCCTCCACGGACCAGGCAACACAATGGCTCTTGGCCTGCCCCGCCACGACGATCGCATCAAATTCCAACAGCATGTTAGTAAAACGCTGATTTTTATCGGCGATCGCCTCCCCCTGGGCATCTTTGAGCACTTCGGGACGCAGCACAGAATAATTTTCCGTCAGGGGATTGCCGCCCTTAATCTCATAACGGGTCGGACTGTGGCGAGCGATTGAGTGAAAAAAGCAAGCTTCTTCGATTACTGAGACCAGGGCATGACCGATGCCCCCCAGCATGGAGTGGTAGGGCCAGATGGTGAGGGGATACTTGCTGTCGTAATTGAGTCGGCGGGTGTAGTGCAGCGCAAATTCTTGCAAGTCCTCAACCGCCATGTAGGGGGCCATTTCTGGATTGACTTGCCATTTGCCGGCCACGACCGCGTCGTAACTAATCATCGTCATCGGGGCGGGGGGCTGGCCTTCGCTGTCGACCCAAAACAGCGGGTGAAAAATTTGCGCCGCCGTGTGGGTGTCCAGGGTAGGGGCGATCGTGGTAATCACGCCCAGGTTTTGGTAAATAAACTGGCTCAGCCGTTGGTTATCTTCCACTGCGCCCCGTCCTGAACGCCCCCCCACGTAAAGCTCCCCCTCGGGCAAGCAAAAGGTGTTTTGCACATCGATGAGCAATAGACAGAGACGAAAGCGATCGCGGCTAGCGGGCGCGATGGCATGTTGCTTGGCCCAGGCGCGGGCGGCGGCAGCGCGCTCTTGGTAGGGCACCCGATAAACCTGATCGACTTTTTCGGCCTGAAAGAAATCGGGAACCGGCATCTGAGTAGGTGTCGTCATGGCGATTAGTTAGGTGAGCAAACAACCAGTCACAGCCTGCTGCTAGGGCACTGGTTCAGGATGGCTGAAAGCCGTGGTCGGGGGCCTGAAATTAGCCCTATGCCAGGGTCGCAACCGGGGTTCTGGGCGGCGTTTTGCCGGTCTCGGCAAGACTGCTCTGTGACTGTATCTACTTTAAAACCTGTGGTGCCGATGCACAGTCATTGCCCATTGCCAGGGCTGGTAACGTCGTGCCCGCGTGCCGCAAGCATGATATCAGCGCCGCCAACCCGTGGCTTGATTCCAACTGCGATTGGCTGGAGTCTCGCCCTGCCCGCGATTGCACTGCGGCAATCGGCATTCTGCATGCCGCTGGCCCTGGGCTGGCAGAGGCCGGGCAAACGAATAGTTACAATTTTTGGCGTCGAAATCGATCGCTGGAAAGCAACCGCGATAATAAAGCCCAAATAACTTCAGACTGTGTGAATCATTTGTCCTACTTTTTTCGAGCATCCGCTGCCCCAACTGCGAACGTCCCATTCCATAAACGATGTTTGGCCGTGGGAGGCTCTAAGCGGCGCACCCCGATGGAGCGCGCGCGCATTGCTAATCCTGGAGGCGGGAGTTGTGGATCGCGAGGCGATCGCCGTTCCTCCCCTCAGTTACCTGCTGACTCCCCCCGATCACAGGGACGAGCAAGACAACCGTTGAGGCCTGGGGAGCCGATGGGGATGGCGTTGATCCAACAATTGCCACCGCTGCCACCGTTGCCACCGCTGCCACCGCTGGGGCGTTGGGGGCTGAGGCGATCGCCCGCCCTGACCCACCCCATCCCCAGTGGCCCCAGCGTTTAGAACGGTTTTGCGGAACTTATGAAAAAAGTTTTTTTGCTCGATACCAACGTCTTGCTGCATGACCCTGAGGCTATGCTGCGGTTTGAAGATAACGACGTAGTGCTGCCGATTACAGTGATTGAAGAGCTGGATCGGTTTAAAAAGCAGCCCGAAATGGTCGGTCGCAACGCTCGCCACACGTCTCGTCTGCTGGATGAGTTGCGCCAAACCGGCAACCTCACCGACGGCATTCCCCTGACGCCCGAGGGCGGCACGCTCAAGGTCATGCTATGTCACCGAGAAACCTTGCAAATATTGCCGGTAGAGCTGGAAGGCGACAAGGGCGATAACGCCATTTTGGCAGTGGCTTTGGAGTTAAAACACCGCTGCCACTGCCCGGTGATTTTGGTGAGCAAAGACACCAATCTGCGCATCAAGGCCGATGCCCTAGCGCTGGTGGCCCAAGACTACGAAACGGATAAGGTCGATGTTGACGAGCTATACAGCGGCACCGCCGAAGTCGTCGTTACGCCGGACCAAATTGATCAGTTCTATGCCCATAAATCACTGGAACTTACAGAGACGTTTAATCCTAACCAGGCAGTGACGCTGGTTGATGTGACGAAGCCAGAGCATACCGCATTAGCGATCGCCAACGCCGACGGCCAGCATGTCGAGGCCCTGAAGCGGCTCCCCAAAGCGGGGGTATCGCGGATTCGGCCTCGCAACCGCGAGCAGTATTTTGCGCTGGAACTGTTGCTCAACGAGGCGGTGCCGCTGGTGACGCTGGAGGGCAAAGCGGGCACCGGCAAAACGCTGCTCGCGATCGCGGCGGGGCTTCATCAAGTGTTAGAAGAGCAGCACTACACTCGCTTACTGATTTCGCGCCCGATTGTGCCGATGGGGCGCGATTTGGGGTATCTGCCCGGTGATATCGGCGAAAAGCTCAATCCGTGGATGCAGCCGCTTTATGACAACTTTGATCTGATTTTTCGCACGAGTGATCCGACGCATCAGGCAGCCCATTGGCGACGGGGCCACGAGGAGCTGATGGAACGCGGCATTCTCCAAATTGAACCGCTGACTTACATTCGCGGGCGCAGCATTCCCAAACAGTTTTTGATCATTGACGAAGCGCAAAACCTGACCCCCCATGAAGTCAAGACCATTTTGACGCGGGCGGGCGAAGGCACCAAGGTCGTGCTCACCGGGGACATCGACCAAATCGACAGCCCCTACCTGGATGCCGCCAGCAATGGCATTTCCTATGTGGTTGAGCGGTTTCGGGAAGATGCTCTTGGCGGGCATATGACGCTGCTCAAGGGGGAGCGATCGCTCCTGGCTGAACGGTCGGCGACCTTGCTGTGACCGTCTGAAATAAATTTAGAAGGCAGAATTGATGACCCAGCCACCGATCTGCCCATCCCTTGCTTATGGCGGTGGCAGTGGCAGCGTAAAGTAAAAGGTGGTGCCGCGATCGAGCTCGCTTTCGACCCAAATCTGGCCGTCGTGGCGGTGAATAATCCGATTGACGATCGCCAGCCCAATGCCGGTGCCCTGGAATTCCTCTTGCTTGTGTAGCCGTTGGAAGGGACTAAAGAGTTTGTCGGCATAGGCCATGTCGAAACCGACGCCGTTGTCGCGCACAAAGAAAGTGTGGTCATCCTGGCAACCCACGTGAATGATGGCGGGGGTGCGATCGCGACTAAATTTCACCGCGTTGCCGATCAAGTTGCTAAAGACCTGCTGCAACAGGGCGGTATCGCCCTCCACCGTCGGCAGGTCATCCACTGTGATTTGCACCTGCTCCAACGGCTGCTCGGGGCTGTCGCTAAGCAACGCGATCGCCTGCTCGACCAGCGGCTTGAGCGGCACCGGATGACGCGCCATGTCACGACGACTCACTCGGGAGAGGGTCAACAAACCATCAATCAGTAACCCCATCTTGTGGCTACTTTTTTCAATGACCTCAAGATAGTGGGCGACTTTGGGGTCTGGGGTGGGGGCGGTGGTTTCCAGGCGCTGCTTGAGCGCGGCAATAAAGCCGTTAACATGGCGCAGGGGAGCCCGCAAATCATGGGACACCGAGTAGGAAAAGGACTGGAGTTCTTGATTGGTGGCTTCTAGTTGGGCCGCCTGAGCTTCTAGCGCCTGTCGGGCTTCCACCAGCTCAGTCACGTCTCGGGATGTGCCAATGAGGGCATAAACTTCGCCATCCGGGCGTTTCAGCGGAATCTTGTAGGTATCTAAATAAATGCAGCCCTCATCGGTATCGACCGCTTCTTCTACATGCAAGACCTCGCCCGTCTCAAACACTTGTTGATTTTGTTGCTCATATTGTGCCGCTTGCCCGGCGTCAAAGCAATCGTAAACATTCTTGCCCTCAAACTCACGACGGTGACGTTTTTGGGCAAACTCGGCGACGACCTGATTGCCAAAGCTCATGATATTTTGCGCTCGATCCACCACAAAAATCTGATCTGGCAAGGTATTCATAAAGGTAACGAGTTCGGCGGTTCGCAATTCGACCAGTTCTTCCAGGCGTTGGTTTTGGTCTTCGAGCGCCCGGTTTAGCCGCCGGACTTCTTCTTCGGCTCGCCGCCGCTCGTCCACATCACGCACCAGCACCAACACTTCTTGCTGGGTCAGGGGCACAATACGAGATTCTTCCCAGCGGGGCTGGCCGTCGACGTAGAGTTGGTATTCACAAACTTGCGTTTGCTGGGTGGCGATCGCCACTTGGGCTCTGGCAATCCGCTCGGCGGCCAGGTCGGTGGGCAACAGCTCGCGCACGTTGCGGCCCACCGAGTCGTGACCTCGACTAACGTCAGGAAAGTTGTCGGGATGATGGGCATCCAGGCACCTGCCGTCGAGGGTCATGCGGACCAGCATGTCGGGCAAGGCATCAATGATGGCGCGGTTAAGGGCCTCACTCTGCTGCAGGGCGGCCTCAGCGCGTTTGCGATCGTCAATATCGCGCACCAACACCAGCACTTCGTCGCCCGCCATGGGCACCACGCGGGCTTCTTCCCAGCGCAATTCGCCGTTGATCGACACTTCATATTCGTAGATCTGCATTTCTCCGGTGGCGGTGGCCCGCTCCACTGCCTGCATGCGCTGGGTGGCTACCGGGGTTGCCAGGGTATCTTGCACAAACCGTCCGACATGCCGCTCTTTGGGGCAAAGCACCTTAAAGTAGTTGGGGTAATACATGTCCAGACAGAGGCCATCGCGGCGCAGGCGAATGAGTAAGTCCGGCAGGGCTTCGATAATGGCGCGGTTGAGGGCCTCACTTTGCTGGAGTGCGGTTTGGGTGGCAATTTGTTCGGTGACATCAATGACCAACCCATCCCACAGGCAATCGCCGTTCGGCTCGCGCACTGGGCGGGCCACAACTTTTAGCCATTTTTGGCGGTTTGAAGGCACGATAATGCGGTAATTTGCCGACAAGGGGGTGAGGGCTTGGGCCGATTGGGCAAATGCCGCTTGAATGCGATCGCGATCGTCTGGATGCACCAAGTTCCAGGCTTGGGCGCTGTCTTGCATAACCACTTCGGGGGCGATTTCCCAAATTTCGCGGCAGGCACGACTCAAGTAACTGAAGCGATCGCGCCCATCGGCACTCAGGTGATAGCGATAGATGATGCCGGGGGTGTTGCGGGCTAACCGCTGAAACCGATCTTCACTGGCGCTGAGTTCCGTCTCAGCCTGTTTGCGGGCGGTGACATCAATTAACACGCCATCCCAAGCGTAGCTGCCATCGGACTGGGGCTCGGCCTTCGCCACCCCCTGAATCCACTTGAGCCGTCCCGAGGGGGGCACGATGCGATGCTCATGAAACCAGGTCTGTTCCTGGGCCAACGCATCCGCAAGGGATTGTTGAAAATCGGCCAAGTCATCGGGATGGAGGAGGTGCCAGAGTTTTGTGGCATCGGCGTAGATCTCCTCGGGGGCGTATTCCCACAGGTCAGCACTGCCAGGGCTGATATAGCTAAAGCGATCGCTGCCGTCCGGATATTGGTGATAGCGGTAAATCACCCCCGGCATATTCGCCGCCAACCGTTGAAAGCGGGCTTCGCTCTGGCGTAGGGCCGCTTCGGCGCGGTAGCGTTCGGTCACATCCACCCCGACGCCCCAAATCCCCAAGGTGGGAATCGGGTATAGATCCGAGATGTTGGACCAGGCAATGACACGTTCGCTGCCGTCTTTGCACGTGATGGTCCATTCCCAGTTGCGATAGTTATTCTGACGTTGCTGCCAGCTCTCCATGTGGGCTTGGCGATGCCGGGCATTGGGATAAAACCAGGCAAATGCTTGGGGATTACCGATCACTTCTGCCGCAGTGTAACCAGTAACGCGCTCACATTCCTTATTCCACAGGGTAATGACGCCCTGCTCGTCGACGGCATCCAACAGGATCGGCATGTTTTCCAGGATATTGCGCCAGTTGGCTTCGCTGGTTTTGAGGGCGAGGTTGGATTGCTGGCGTTCCAGTTCCGCGCTGGCGCGGGCGGCAAAGATGCGGAGCAAGGCAACGGCGGTGTCCAAATTTTGAATGGGCTGACTGTGCAGCACACAGATTTCTCCCAGCACATGTCCTTCGGAATTTTGGAGGGCCACGCCGATATAACTCTCGGCGTTGAAGGCAACCAGGTCTTGATCTTCCGGAAAGCGGGCCTGCACCTGCTCAGGGCAGCAGTAAAATCCTTGCCGCAGGGTGCGATCGCAGGGGGTATCGGCTCGGTGGTAGGTAACGGCCGCTTGGGTGCGCTGATGACTCCAAAAAATCAGCGTCGTCAGGGTATCGTCGTCATTGAGCTGGTTGATCAAAATGTGATCAACCCCCAACGTATTGGCAAGTTGCCGGGCTAATACTGGGAAAAAGGCTTCCCCGGTGACGGCGGCGGTGCCTTCAACGATGCTGCGCAGCGATCGCTCGGCGATGACTTGCTCGGTCACATCGTTGTAGACGGAGGATAAAAACGCGGGCTCGTTCTGATTGCCCTGCACTGCCGTGACCACCACCTGCACGTGGCGCACGGAGCCATCTGCACAGACAAAGCGCTTGTCGATGAACTCGGCAGGCACGTCGCCCCGCGCCACTGCATTACTCATCTGGGTATCGTAGTTGAGGTCTTCCGGATGGGTCACTTTAGCGTAGTGTTCGCCGATGAGTTCTTCGGCGCTGTAGCCCACCAATTGACAAAATGCCGGGTTCACTTTGATGTAGGTGCCATCCAGGGCGATTTGCGCCATGCTGATGGCCGATTGTTCAAAAATGGCTTGAAAGACTTGCTCGCTGTGACGCTGGGCAGCTTCGGCGGCAACGCGATCGCTGACATCGCGGCAATTTACCACCAGGCCCCCGATGATGGGATCCGCCAGCAGACTGGTGGCGACCACCTCAAAATCACGCCATTGCTGCTCAGTGTGATGCCACACTCGGCACTGTACCAGCGGTTGTGGCACCCCCGGCTGCTTAATGGCGGCCCGTCGGATGGCGCGGAGGCGGGGCACATCAGCGGGGGCGACCAACTCTCGCACGGAGCGTTGGCGCAACTGCTTGGGGGGATAGCCGAGCAAGCGCGTCACTGATGGCGTGACGTACTGCACACGACCATCCTGATCCAACAGCATCACCAGATCCGAGGCGTTTTCGGTCAGGCGGCGATAGTAATGCTCCTGATGGCGCAGGGCCGATTCCACTTGCTGGCGCTGGTAGGCATTGGCAAACAGATCGCCGACAATTCGCAAGAGGGCAATCTCATTCTCCGACCAGGGTTTGGGATGGGTGACCGCGAAACCGATATGGCCAATCAGCCGTTGACTGTAAACCATCGGCACAACCGCCAGCGATCGCGTCCCCACGGCCTCCATTGCCTGGCGCTCGTTGTCAGCTTCTGGGGGCAGCTGATCGACATCGTTGATCGCAATTACCTGACGGTCATGGAGCTGATCCATCCACCAGGGGAAGGGGGCCGCGGGAACCCGATGCCAGGGTTCGGCAATGGGCTCTAAAACTGCTACATGCCATTGGCCCAGGAGTTCTCCCCATTGCTGGTCTGCTGACAAAAGATAGACGTAGCTGCGTTCGGAGCCGGTGGCGATCGCAATTTCCTGCAAGGCTTGAGTAATGCCCTCTCGCAAGCGATCGCTGGGCAAATCGACAAATGCCGTCGAGAGGCGGCTCAACAATTGTTCAAACCCGAGGCGATCGCGCAGTTCTTGCTCCAGGGCTTTTTGGGGCCGAATGTCACGGGCAATGCTCGACAGCAGCTTCACCTCTCCCTGCTCATTGAGATGCACCGTCACCGTCTGGGAGACGGGCACCGCTTGCCCCGTCGGGTCGATCAGGGCCGTTTCCCCTTGCCAGGTGCCCTGGGCGATCGCGGTGGGCACCGCTTCTTGCAGTACTTTGCGCGCCGCCCAGTGGGGATAGTAATGACGCACATGGCGCAACGGCAGCGGGTTATGGCGATCGCGATGCAAAAACTGCTCCAGAGCCGGATTGTGGTAAACCACCTGGCCGTTCGGCAGGGCCATTGCCACCAAGTCGGGGGTGGCTTCGATAATCTCAAATAACTGCTGCTGCTGGGCTTCGCTATGCTTTAAGGCGGTCAGGTCGCGAATGTTGGTGACGATCCCCGTAATTTCGCCGGTTTCTTCGCGGTAGGGGGTGAGGGTCACACTGCGAAACCGCTGGCCCAGGTGGGGAAACTCAAACCAGCGATCGTACTGGATGGTTTCGCCCTGCAAGCAGCGCTCTAGGAGCGATTTGAGGCGATGCTCAAAGGCCGACTGGCCCAACACTTCGGCGACAGTTTGGCCCAAAATTGGCTGACCATTGTAGCCATACCAGTCGCGATAGGTCGGGTTGATCACCTGATAACGGTAGTCGGTATCTAGCAGGCAAATCGCATCCCTAGCGGCTTCGACCATGTGGGCATAGCGCTGCAGCGATCGCTTCGCCTGGACGCGCTCGGTGATGTCTTCATAAGAGCCAAAGATGCCGAGCAGTTCTCCTTGGGGAGTTTGAAAGGGCGATTTAATGGTGGAAACCCAGCGCACCGTGCCATCGGCGTAGTGTTGGGCCTGTTCGGCAAACTGAATAGATGCCTTGGTGGAGATGACGGCCCGATCGCGATCACGGAAAATTTGCACCGCCTCTGGAGCCAACACCTGCAACTCCTCATCCGTTTTGCCGATCACCGCCTGGGGATCAGGTTGTCCCATATCCAGGGCAAAGGCCCGATTGCAGCCCCAAAAGCGACCGTCCAGGCCTTTCCAAAAAACCCGCTGGGGCAAATGGTCAAACATCAGCTGCAGCAATTCTTGGGAGGCTTGCAAGTCCAGCTCCGCTTGTTTGCGATCGCTCACATCAATGTGCGAACCGACAAATCGCACGGCTTGCCCCCGCTCATCAAAAATGGCTCGACCCCGAGACAAGATCCAGATATAGTGTCCCGACTTATGCCGCATGCGATATTCACTCTGGTAAGTCTCGCTCTGCCCCTGCAAGTGAGTCGCCATCGTCGCCTGCACATAAGACATATCATCGGGATGCACCCGACTGATCCAGGCGCTGCGGGTATTCTCCAGTTCGTCGTCGGTATAGCCGAGCAGTTCTTTCCAGCGGGGTGAGTAATACACCTCATTGGTGGGAATTTGCCAATCCCAAATCCCCTCATTGCTACCAGAAACCGCCAGTTGCCAGCGCTCTTCGCTGGCTTGCAGGGCTAACTGAGTGCGGCGGCGATCGGTGACATCTTGCACCAGTGACAAGATCGAGATGACCTGCCCCGCCTCATCGGTCAGCACCGAGTTGTGCCACTCACAATAAATTTCTCGGCCATCGCGAGTCAGATTTCGGGTCAACGCGGTTTGGGGATGCGCCTCACCCCGCATCAAACCATGAATGTAATCGGGAATATTGGCGATCACTGCGTCTGAAAAGATCGGTAGCTCGGTGACATGACATCCCAGCATGTCAGCGGCGGACCAGCCAAAAAATACCTCGGCCTGGGGCGACCAGTTTTCAATCCGCTGGGCATCATTCCATTCAATAACGGCTAGGGGCGAGTTGTGAATATGCAGCCGCAAGCGATCAGTCATTTGACTGAGGCGATCGCGGGTCTGCTTGAGCACCGTCAAATCGCGAATGCTGTTGATCACGCCTGAGATTTCGCCATTGGCCTCGTAATAAGGCGCGTAGGTAATGCTGATAAATTTGGGCTCATCTTGACTGGGATTGACGGCCCACTCTTCGAAATATTGCGTTTCACCGGCCAGGGCTTGATCAATCCGGGGTTTGCAGATGGGGTCGAAAAAGTCGCGGCCAAAGCAGGCGGCAATGTGCTGACCTTGGATATCGACGCCGTAATTAGACCAGGCGCGAAAGGCCGGATTGCTCAACCGATAGGTGTAGTCTCGCCCAATCAAGCACACCGGATCAGGGTTAGCGGCAATCATGCGCTCATACTCTTGCAGCCGGGCGGCGTCTTGATGACTGGCGGTAATGTCAGTGGCAATGCCCGCCATTTTGATGGGCGTGCCCTGCTCGTCGAGAATGATGGAGCCGCGATCGCGAATCCAACGCGCTGTGCCATCGGGTAGTGCCAGCCGATATTCAATTTCAAAGTCATGGGGATCGGCCAAGCGACCTTGGATATTGGCCTGGACGCGATCGCGATCGGCGGGGTGCACTCGCTGCAAAAAGGCCATGGGGTCTGCATCCAGCACCGCCCGAGGCAGTTGCCAAAGGGTTTCAAATGCCGGGCTAATGTAATCGTTGTGGCCCGTGTGCAGATCGGCCAGCCAAAAGACGTCTTGGATATGGTCTGCCACCAGCCGAAAGCGCTCTTCGGACTGTTCGAGGGCCTTCAGCGTCCTCTGTTGTTCGGTGATGTCGGCGGTGACGCCCACAATTCTCTTGGGGCGGCCCTGCTCATCCAACAATGGAAAGCAGCGTTCGCGCAACCACCGCACTTCGCCGTTGGGGTGGCAAATTCTAAAGGTGTTTTCAAAGGGTTCTATGCGTTGATATTGCTGACTCAACGACTGCACAAAGGCCGCGCGATCGTCGGGATGCACCCGGTCAACGAGTGCTGGCAAGCCCGTTTGCAAGTCGGTTGACGACAATCCCCAGACTTTTTCGATATTCGGGCTGTCATAAAGGGGACTTTCCTGATCCGCCTCATCGATCCAAAAGTAGTCTTGAATATTTTCGGCAATCAGGCGAAACCGTTCTTCCGACTGGCGCAGGTGGGCTGCCGTTTGTTTTTGTTCAGTGATGTCGGTGGTGACGCCAACCACGGCGTGGGGGCGACCGGCGGAGTCTAACAGGGGGTAGGAGCGCGATCGCAACCACCGCAACCCTTTTTGAGCGTGCTCGATGCGAAACTCCAGTTGGTCCGTTTCAGTAGCGTGCGATCGCGCCGCAATGAACTGTGTAAACGCGGCTCGGTCATCTGCCTGCACCACGGTTATTAGCGGCTCTAAAGTATCCTGTAGGGCCGCCTCAGGAATGCCCCAAACACCTTCTAACTTGGGACTGCTATAGAGAGGGCGGCGATCAACGGCACTGTCTATCCAAAAATAGTCTTCGACGGTAGCGGCAATGACTTGCAGCAGTTGTTCGGACTGGGCGAGTGCCGACTCCGCAGTTGTGCCATCAGTTATGCTCCAGGGTAGCCGGAAAATCGGTTTGCCCTCCCCGATCGCGGTGGGCAGCTCAGTCCAGTTCACCAGATACGTTTGCCCCTGTCCGGCCTCGTCCCGTACGCTACTCACGGCGGCCTCAGCGAGGATGGCCACCCCGGCTGTCGTTTGCAACTGCAGCGGCCCGGTGATAGCGGCCCTAGGATCCAGCTCCCGAGCCGCGACTCGCGATCGCGCCTCAGGGGCCAAAAAATCCTGCCAGGGCTGCCCGAGCACCTGCGATCGCCCATAACCCAGCCAGTCCAGCCAGCGATCGCTCACCGCTGTTACCCGCCCCTCCGTATCGATGGCTTGCATCAATGCCGGTATCTGGTCGTGAAAGAGGCGATCGCGCGTCATAACCACTCCATCCGCAGGGGCAATTAGCAGCACCTTGCCCAGATCGGGGGCACTGCATCGGGCAAAATCTTCGTTTTACAGAATGCCCCACTTCTTCCCCTGATGATGGTTTTGCACCGTGAGTCTTAATAGACGATAGAGATTTCCTGACCTATCAAAAGGGGTAAGGGGGCAAATCACGAATTGACCAAACAACCGGTCTCGTTTTGAACGCTATTTGGAAAAAGCAAGGGCAAAAATTCTGTAAACCCTGACGGTAGACCCGCAACTTCCAAAATCTCACAACTCTGGCGAAGGCAAGGGAAAACGCGATCGCATTGATGAACCCAAGTCCCTTGAGCTGTCGCCAAACCCTTAACCTGATACTGACACTCACGACCACCAATGTCGTTAGCTAGATCATGATTATTTCCAGAGCTGCTACTAAGTAGATGGGCTTAATTATTTGTAGGCTGTGTCAGCGCCTGCGTAACGCATCAGATCCCTGTGGAATGGTGCGTTACGGCTTCGCCTAACAGCACCCTACAGCATCGTTGATTGAGGTCCACCTACTTACTAAGTAGCTTGGGGTAAATAAATCGAGGCAAAAATCACTGGAACCCCTGTCCTGTCGTTATCCCTACATCGAATTAATTATCCGCACCTACTTAGAATCCCAATACTGAGTTGAACGAGCGACCAGCCAGCCTCATCCACCCCCGCAGCCCCAACAAAAACCAACCGGCACCAACAACCTGCCCATCACCTCCCCCATCCTCACACTCCCTACCCTCTCCCCCACTGCTGCTTCAGCCGCTCCACCCGCTCCAACAGACTCTCATTTGACATGCGCGTTCCCAACCGCTCCACCAACAGCGGAAACGCCAAAGGAGTCGGTCGAGACGTCTCTTGCCAGACCACCTGAATTCGCCCCAACTGCCGCAGTAACTTCGCCAAGCGCTGCGTCTCTAGCTGTTCCTCCAAGACCTCGCGCTCGGCCTGCTTCAGCAGCAAATTGTCCGGCTCATATTTGCTGAAAACCTCGTACAGCAGCGACGAACTCACCTGCAACTGCGCCGACGTTTTGCGCGAGCTGGGATAGCCCTTAAACACCAGCCCCGCCACCTGCGCCACGCCACGAAATTTCCGCTGGGTCAGTTCCGAGATATTCAAGCTGGCTTTGATATCCGTCTCCAAATTTTCCAGACTAAAAAACTCGTGCGAAAACAAGTCCTGAAAGGGATAGCCCTTGGGAGCCAGAATCTCGAAGCCGTAATCGTTGACCGAAATGGTGAAAGTTGCGTTTTTTTGCCTTGCAAAGCGATAGCCCCACAAAAATCCTAGCCCCTCATGCACAAACCGCCCCTCAAAGGGGAACACATATAGATGCTGCCCCTCGCGGGTTTTGCAGCACTCCACCAGCAGCTCATCCGTTGTGGGAAGGTGAGACAATCGCATCTGGGTTTCCAAAATCGGCGCAATACAGTGCACTTCCCGACTCCAATTACCGGGTTGCCGCACCCATTCCACTTCTTGCCGCAGGTGGGTGCTCAGGGTGTCCGAGATGGCTAGCTGTCCTCCACCCCAGGTCGGCGTTACCGTAGATTGGCGGCGCGTATTTTTCACATACACCGTCATGTCTTTCATCTGAAAGAACTCCAACTGCCGCCCCGCAAAGAAAAACACATCACCGGGTTTCAGCCGCGAAACGAAATTTTCCTCGACCGTGCCGATTTCACGACGATTGGTATACAAAATTTTGACGATCTGATTGCCGGTGATCGTGCCAATGCCCATGCGGTGCATCCGGGTAATCTGGGTATTCGTGACTCGATATCGTCCGTTTTCCAGCGTCACTTTTTGATAGCGAGGATAGGCTCCCAGGCACTTGCCGCCGTTTTCGATAAACTCCAGCACCCACTGGAATTCTTCGTCGGTGAGGTGCTGATAGGCCACGGTTTGACGAATGGCGGCCAGAGTCGTCTGGGGATCAAAACCATCCCCACAGGCCAGCGTCACCAAGTGCTGTACTAACACATCGTAGGGCTTGTCGCGGGGCCGTCGGGTTTCGATCGCCCCTGCCGCCAGCCCCCGCCGAAAGGCTGAAATCTCTAGCAGTTCCAGAGCATTGGTGGGCAAGAAGAACACCTCAGAAGTGCCCGCGGGCACGTGGGCCGATCGCCCTGCCCGCTGGAGCAACCGGGCCAGATTTTTGGCGCTGCCAATTTGCACCACGCGCTCCACGGGTTGAAAGTCCACCCCCAAATCCAGCGATGAGGTACAAACCACCCACTTGATATGCCCCGCTTTGACCCCCGCCTCGATCGCTTCCCGCTCTTGTCGGTCAATGGAGCCATGGTGCAGGGCAATCTGGTTTTCATGCTTGGGCAGGGCAAACTGCAACGCCTGAAACCACCGCTCCGCCTGGTTGCGAGTGTTCGTAAAAATCAGGGTGGATTTTGCAATATCCAGGGCGGCCACCAGCGCTTCAAACATGCGTAACCCCAGGTGCCCCGCCCAGGGAAAACTATCGACCGACTCCGGCAAAATGCTCTGGATCACAGTATCGCGTTGCAGGTCGGATTGCACAACGACCGGCTCAGTGTTTACGCCCACAGCGGTTTGCGCGGCTTCTGCCAGGTTGCCCAGGGTTGCCGACACCGCCCAGGTGCGCACGTCTGGAGCCAGCTCCCGTAGACGCGACAGGGCTAACTCCGCCTGCGTCCCCCGCTTAGAACTTAGGAGTTCGTGCCACTCGTCCAACACCACGCAGCGCAGTGCTTGAAAGCGCTGATCGCTATCTTTGTAAGACAGCATCACCGACAACGATTCAGGCGTGGTGATCAGCACCTCGGGCAGGTTTTGGAGCTGGCGTGATTTTTGGCTAGAGCTGGTGTCGCCCGTACGAACTGCGATTTGCAGATGCCAGCCCATCTCCTCGACGGGACGACGGATCGACTGCTCAATGTCTCGCGACAGAGCACGCAAAGGCGTGATGTAAAGCAGTTGCAGCCCTGTACCAGGGGTGGCAAGCATCGCCGCTAGAGGGCCCATAACGGCGGCATAGGTTTTGCCGGAGCCTGTGGGTACCTGGATGAGGCCACTGTGGCCGGCGAGGTATGCCTCCCAAACCTGTTGCTGAAAATTTAAGGGCTGCCAGCCCTGACGCGAAAACCAATCGATGATGGGGTTGAGTCGGATATCCATGCCTCCATCATTGCGGATTCTTTCCGGGCTTGGCTAGGACGATCGCTCGCCCACCGTCCCTCACTCAGCCCCCACGTGTCTCCGGCTTTGTCAGCTCACCGATGGATGGGTTTCCGGCATGAGGTGAGATCGCAGCGGACTACCGACAAGCAAATTACAACATTAGTGACGACAATTTTGAAGGCCTATATTTCAAGATATGCAGCCAAAAACGCAAGTTTGCGACCCCGGAATAAAGCTATTTCAAGTAAAGCAGTCGATAAATTTAATGTCGGCGGCTAGCAGCACAGTTTTTGAAACTAAATATTAGCGATCGAATCGCTTGAACATTGACTACCCAGGCGAGATATATCAACTCTAATTGAATACAGCGTATGTTTTTGGGCCATACTTTTTACAAAAGACAAGTCCTGTGCAAGCAACCGCAAACATTTCTTTGTAGTACTTTATAAAAGCCAAGAAAATAGCTTGGAATTTGGAGATTTATTTAATGTTTCATGACTGTAGCTGTTCCTGAAAAATGATACCTTGATAAGGTTTCTGGTTTCATGCATTCCTGTATCCCTCCTCCCCACAATGCGTTTAGGTATCTAGACTATGCTCACCAGTATCCAGAAAGCTGATGCATAAAAACTTTACTTGGCTGATTATAAAACACTTTTCTTGAGCAGTTTTTCGGAGAAAGTCTAGACATAGCGAGATCAGAGGTATGATCTATCTCTAGTTCTTTGCCGCTAAATATATTCTGCATTGAACTCTGGCGGATGTGACGATTTTAGTTGGATAAGTCTTGGGAATTTGTTGTTGGTTTGGAAGATAAAAAATGCTGCAAACCCCTGAAAAACTTTTTCGTAAGGCTACTGATTTAGGATTTAATTGTTCGACTAACTGGCAGGAGCATTGCATTCAACCGGCTGATGCCGATGCGAATTGGCAATTGATTTATAAGAATGGCAACTGGATTTTACTGGTCAATGGTGTGCCTCAAATGCATCTCAAGTATTCTGAAGTGATTGCTTTTCTTGAGCGACGCTCCTCAAGCCGAGAGGCCCTGGCGGGTAATAGCTTGCTGACGGCTTCATCAGTGAGATTGCCCGTGGCCTGATGCCCATCATTGCCCTCCGGTGAGCAATTTTTCGTGCAGGGCAGATTTTGGGTTGGGGCGACGGGCCGCCAAGGCCGCCGGAGGCCGCGTGAGTAATGACTGAGTGCGATAAAGTGAAACAGCATTCAGAGGAGCGATCGCATGATCACGCATATCATCTGTGATATGGGCGGTGTCTTGGTACAGCTAGAGTGGAGCGAACGAGTTAGTGGTTTATTGGGCCGGGCTGTGCCCATTGAGGAGCTGCATCACCTTTGGGTGAATGCTCGGAGCACCGTCGATTTTGAGTCAGGTCGCATTCCGTTTGATGAGTTTGCCCACAAATTTATCGAAGAGTTTGACCTTGATCTGTCGCCAGCGGTCGTGCAGCGAGAGTTTTTAGAATTCGTGCAGGCTCCGATGCCGGGGTGTGATGACGTTTTAAGCCAGCTAAAACAGCAGTATCACCTGTCCCTACTTTCCAATACGAATCCAGCGCATTACGAAAAGCTGCGCGATCGCTATGATTTTTATGCGCCGTTTGATCAGGTCTTTCTTTCCCACGAAATGGGGATCATGAAGCCCGCCCCAGAAATTTTTCAGCAGGTGTTGACAACGCTGGCGATCGCCCCTCAAGCCGCCGCCTTTTTTGATGATGGAGCCAAAAACGTTGAGGCCGCACAACGCGTTGGCATCCACGCCTATCAGGTGCATTCCCCCAGCGCACTGCTAGCGGTTGTGCAAACTTTTACCGATGCCTGACAGACCGCCGAGCCTGTGCCTATCCCGTCTGCTGGCATTGGTGGGGGTGCTCAGGATAGGTTATTCCTGCACGAATTCCGTGCCACTCATAAAGTGTAAAGTTTGCTCCAGATTGGGGGGCAGCCCCTCTCGCTCATCGGCGATCGTTTCTGGCATATCGTCCATGGGGGCAGTCGGGGGCACTGCCGATTCACTGATGACCCGCAAAATCTCGGAGGAAGGCTCGCCAACCCGGCGAAACTCAGCCCCGGTAAAAAAGCCAAAGTTCATACTGCCTAAACGCACTAGATCGCCATCTTTTAAGATCTGATTTTGGCGGATACGCACGCCATTGACATAGGTGCCGTTAGTGCTACCCAAATCATAGATCACGAATCCGCCGGTGGCGTCATAGCGAATGGCGGCATGGCAGCGGGATAAGCGGCGATCGCGAATAGGTAACGACGACTGATTAGGATCACGCCCAAAGGTCCAAATCTGACTTTTAAGCTGGGGCTGCAAGAAAATTTGGGATCGATCTTCGGAGACGTTGGTAATTAGCAGCGCTTGCTTATCGGTCACCAACCCCAGAACGTAGGAAAAGTTACCGGGATGTACGGGCATCTGTTTATCGACCGTCGCCAGACTCAAAATTTCGTTGAGCAATGCGGGGTTCTGCTCGTACAGGCGCTTAAACGTTTGAAATAACTTCAAACTAGTTTGAATGCTGTCGGCAGAGACATCCATGTGCGAGAGGGCATATTCACTCAGTGCTTTGGGATCAAACATGTTCTCCCGAGATCGTTTCAATTAACAAATGTGCTCAGATCGTTTTGGGTGGTTAGGCGGTTCTAATGGGGGCTGATACAGTCGCATCCAGCAATATTTCTCAGCAATACACCCTGGGGGAAAGACGCCCTGACTGGATCTAGCATCGGCCTGCGGCTGTTAGGACGGGCAATGGTCTAGATCAAAAAATTGTTATTCACAGTGTACCCACCTAATCAACCAATACCTCAGATAGAGGCGACGGAAATTGACATCTGCTTTTGACAGAATTTTACCGATCTATCGGTAACGCCAGCCGCCGCCGCGATCGCGGCCAGACAGCTTCAACATTCCTGCTTAGCGACATTACTTAATGTCTCTTTTTATACCGTATGCGATTGAGGGTTGTAGGTTGTTTTGGGTTCTCTTGACAAAAACTTTTCAATGGCAACAAATATTTAAGATTAATACTTATCAATATCCCCGCTAACGTACATCGCCACAGCACCTTCCGTGAAGGGCACAGCACCTTCCGTGAAGGGTTAAGTAGATGGGCTGAATTATTTGTAGGATGTGTTAGCGCCAGCGTAACGCATCAAATCCCTGTGGAATGGTGCGTTACAGCTTCGCCTAACAGCACCCTATGACATCGTTTATTTATGTCCACCTACTTATATTTATGTCCACCTACTTACGCAAAGGTTGGCGCTGCTAAGGAATGAGGATCAAATAACCTCCAGATTGTTAGGGCAGGCATCTTGCCTGCCTTAGGACAGCCGAGACGGCTATCCCAACTGATTCAATTCTCATTCCTAAGGGGAGCAAATGAATGAGCTTAGCGATCGGAGCCTGAGGCTCTTTGCAAACTGCGTATTGCCGTCAGCATGCCCTGAGATTTGTTCAACGTTTCTTGAAATTCTGACTCAGGGATCGAGTCGGCCACCAGTCCTGCCCCGGCTTGCACAGTCACGCGCTGCCGCCCCGCCGCCTCGGGCTGCACAATCATGGTGCGAATGGTGATGGCCGTGTTGAGTTGCCCCTCAAAGTCGTAGTAGCCATAAACCCCCGAATAGGGACCCCGGCGATCGGGTTCTAACTCATGGATAATCTGCATCGCGCGAATTTTGGGCGCACCGCTGACGGTGCCAGCGGGAAAACAGGCTTTGAGCAGATCCCAGGCGGTTTTGCTGGGGGCCAGTTGACCGACAACGTTGCTGACGATGTGCATGACGTGGGAGTAACGCTCAATCACCATCAATTCATCGACTTGCACCGTGCCGCTCGTGCAGACCCGCCCCAAGTCGTTGCGCCCCAAATCGACCAGCATGACGTGCTCGGCAACTTCCTTGGGATCCGCTAGCAAATCGGCGGCATAATCAGCGTCTTTGGCGACGGTTTGGCCCCGTGGGCGAGTACCCGCGATCGGCCTCACGGTGGCGATTTTGTGACCGGGCGATCGCGGGTCGTTGTCGGCTTTGACCATCACCTCAGGGCTAGAGCCGATGAGCTGCCAATCTTGGAAGTGAAAGTAGGCCATGTAAGGCGAGGGGTTGACCAACCGCAGCGATCGATACAGGTCAAACGGATTGCCTTGATAGGTGGTGGACAGCCGTTGAGACACCACCACTTGAAAAATATCGCCCGCCCGGATGTAGTCTTTGGCCTTTTGCACCGCTGCGCAAAACTCGGCCTGGGTGCGATTGCTGGAGTACTCAAGGGGGGCTGGGGTCGATCGAGCACTCGGGGGATGCCACTGGGTGAGCGGAGCCAGACCCTGCAGGGGAGCAGTGAGGCGGTCAACCAAAGTTTGGATGCGATCGCAGGCGGCTTGATAAGCCGCAGCCAAATCGCGCCCTGGGGCTCGCAGGTCAGCATAGGCAACGACCCAGATTTTGCGCTTCACCTGGTCAAAAATCAGCAGACTGTCAACTTGCATCCACAGGCCATCGGGCAGATCGGCGGCGGTGCGATCGTAAACGGGCACCGTCGGCTCAATCCACTGAATGAGTTCATAGCCCCAAAAGCCAAACAAGCCGCCGATGCCAGGGGGCAGTTCGGGCAGTTTGACGGGTTGGTAGGGGGCAAGGCACTGGGGCAAGATCGTAAACGGGTTACCGCTATAGGTTTTGACCGTGCCGTCGCGAAAGGTTTGCGTGGTGGTCTCGCCCCGAGTCTCTAACACCCACAGTGGATCACACCCCAAGAGGCTGTAGCGGCCCAGGGTTTCTCCCCCTTCTACCGATTCCAGCAAAAAGCTATAGGGAGCCGTTGCACAGACCTTATGCCAAGCCGAGACGGGGGTGTCTAAATCGGCTGCCAACTCTTGATAAACCGGCACAAAGTTGCCCTGGGTAACCAGGTCTTGGAACTGCTCTAGGGAAGGGAAAACCATAGGACGGTAGCAATGAGGAGATGAATCAGGCCGCGATCGCCCGTTTGGCGAGCTGCGATTAAGCAAGACAAAAATAGGGGTACAGCAATGCTACACCCCCGTTCAGTCTTATGGATTTATGAAACCAATTAAGCCTCGGAATTACACCTCGTAAGGTGCATTGCCGCTGAACTTAATGGTCGCCGGATCGGGGTTTTTGCCGATATTGCGATCTTTTTTACCAATCGTTTCCCGCCCTTCGTTCACCTTTTCAGGGAAGACGCCATCGGCAGGGTGCAGATACTGCATCTCGCCGCTAGGATAGATTCGATAGATTTTGTAATCTTGAATCTTGGGCTTAAATTTGGTCCGCAGTTGAGTGCCCAATGCTAAGCATTGCTCTTTGCGCGCCAAGTACAGGAGATTTTCGCCTTCGTTCATGATGGCCGAGCCACCCGTCGGCATTTCAAAGACTTGCTCTTTTGAGCTAGTCCAGGTGATAGCGTATTTTTCTTCGACCGCTGCTGCTGTCAACAGACCGCCAGTGCTACCACCAAATTTAGGAGTTTGTCCAGTCAGAGTTTCTGCCATAAAACGTTTTCTCTCAACCGTTTTGAGGCATCGTATCATCGGCTCAAGACGTGTTTATCGACTTATTGAGGAAAAGTAACAGTTCTTCAGAGTTGGGGGGCCTTTAGTCAGCGATCGCCCCTTTGGGAGCAACCCTACCCAGCCGCCAGAGATGGGCAAGGCCAGCGACCCGACAAAGACGGTGTCGCCCCGATCCCCCCCTTCAGTGGGCCGCAGCCGAGCCTTTGAGGGACTTCCACAGCCAACACCGTCCAGCCTGTAGGGCGGATTTGGTGGGTAGAAACCGCATTGGTCCCATCAGGTTGGGAGCAACCCGCCGCTAACAAGCCAGTTTTTGCTTAAAATCCTCTTATTCCAAAATGTAGGGGTTGCGCCGTTCGAGTTCACTGAGGGAAAGTTCCGCTTCATCGACGGGGTCGTCGAGAATCAGGCTGCCGCGGTCATGGCGGACGTGCAGAGCGGCCCGACCTTCGGCAATGGGTAGGGTGAAGTGAAATTGGCTACCTTGAGATTTGCCCTCAGAAGTGGCCCAGATGCGCCCTCCCAGGCCTTCGACAATTTGCCGACACATGGCTAAGCCTAAGCCCGTGCCGCCGGTCGTACGTCGTAGTGCGCCCTCTTCCTGGTAGAAGCGATCAAAGACGGCTTCTAAGCGATAGGGTTCGATGCCTCTGCCCGAATCGGCGATCGTGATTTGAATCATGTCTTCATCGACCCGCTGAGCAGAAATGGCAATGCTGTCGCCCGGATCGGTAAATTTGCAAGCGTTGTCCATCAGTTTGACAATGACTTCCACGACCCATTCGCCATCGGCTCTCACCATGGGCAGTTTGGGCGGCAGCTCGACCCGAATCGCGACCCCTAACTGCCCCCCCTGCCGGGCTTGCACGCTACTGAGGGCTAAATCCACACATTCCGAAACCGACAACGCTTCAAAGTTCCATTCGATGCGGCCACTTTCTAACCGCGAGAGGGTTAAGAAGTCCTGTACGAGTTTTCGCATCCGCTCGGCGTCATCCAGCGCTGAGGACAACATGGTGTTGCGCAACTCCTCAGGCATATCGGGCTCGGTCGCTAAGCTTTCTAAGCAGACCTGAATGGTGGAGAGGGGGGTGCGCAGTTCATGGCCGGTGATGGCGATGAGGTTGCTGCGGGTGCGCTCCAGGGCCTCAAGCTGCTGGTTGAGGTCTTGGAGGTGGGCGTAGGCATCGGCTTGAATGATGGCTACGCTGAGTTGGGCGGCGACCGCTTCCACCAGGGCCAGGTCATCTTCGCCCCACTGGTAGGGCGTTTCCTGGCAGTGGTGTAGCTCAATCATGCCCAGCAGGCGTTGTTGATATACCAACGGCACCAGCGCCCAAGAGCGAATCTGCCATTCTTCGATCAGGTAGTTGACGGCGTCAAGGGCGGTGGCGAGCGATCGCGGGGGCTGCGCCGTATCAGGAATGATGATCGCCTCATGCTCTTGCTGGATGCGCTCCAGCAGGGGGTTATCAACGATGGGCCATTCGACCGCCAAGAGCGAGGGCATTTGGGGCTGGCGAAATTCGTGATGAATCTCGACATCGGCAGGGTCCGGAGGGCACCGGTAAATAATGCAGCGACAAATTTGCAGCGCCCCACCGAGCTCGTTGACCGTGATCTGAAACAGTTCTTCAGGATCTAGGGACCGACGAATGGCCGACGTGATGGAATTGACCAAGCGTTCGCGGCGTTCTTTGACCGCGATCGCCCGATAGGCCTTCAAAAGTTTGTATTGACCCGCTTGGAGATAGGTGACTAAACGCTGGGTAAAGGGGTCTGCCCCCGCCCCGACCTGCACATCCTCAGTGGTGGCCGACAGCAGCAGATAGCGCTTTTTGGCGGCCTGGATTTTGGCCAGGAGGGCGGGCTCATAATCAGCGATGCGATCCAGCAACAGATTAGCGGCGCGATGGCAGACAATGCTTTCTTGCGTCCAGACCCCTTCAAACCGACGAGTTTGGTCAAGCGCTGGCGTACCGGGGGCGACGATGGGCGCAGGCAGGGTTGCCGAGTCCCGTTCGCGACAAATTAAGCAAGCACTGTAGGTGGCACCAATCACCACTAAATGCCATTCATAGTTCAAGGCATCACCCTCTGCAAAGGCGATCGTGGCGTAATGCCCAGCCGCATCCTCAAAGCTCGTATCGGCAGCCGACAGCACATAAACCTGATCACTAATTTCAGCGATGCGCTGATAGCGGCTGGCTTCTTGTCGATAAAACCGCTCCTGCTGAAAACTGGCAATCACCAACGGGGGTTCGCTCCCTGCCAGCACCTGATCCTCCATTGCATGGGAAAGGGCCGTCAGAGAGGTTTTAAAGAATAGTTGCGATCGCAGTTGAGGAATTGCCCGGAGCAATAACTCGACAACAGAATCCGAATTAGGCATGGACGCAGTGAACTAGTTGATACAGCCAGAGGCAAACTAGACAGCAAGGCACGTGTTGAACTGCTCAAACATCGCCCAGAAAACATCAGATTTCCGGAGCCGTCGTTAGGCCAATCATACGCTTCTAGAATTCACCCTAGCAGGCAGACTCCCCGAGGATTAAGGATTTGTTACTAATCTCTGTGCAGCGGCCCTGATGGACAGTGCCAAAACCAAAAATGGTGCCGGAAACCTTTCCAGCACCATTCAAGGATTGCTTCCCAAGAAGCCGATTCAATCAGACAAGGGTGAAGAACCAGGATGCCGGTTAGGAAATACCGCCCATATCACTCGTGTCCTTCAGGAAGCCGCTGTATGCTTCCATGCCATGCTCACCGATATCCAAGCCTTTCATCTCTTCTTCGGGGGCGACGCGAATGCCCAGAGTAGACTTCAGCACGACCCAAACAATAGACGTAAAGACTACAGTAAAGAGACCAATGCTGAGGATGCCCAGGATCTGGGAACCCAACTGCGCAAAGCCACCGCCAAAGAACAGGCCCGTTGAGGTATCAAACAAGCCGACGGCCAAGGTGCCCCAGATACCGCAAACCAGGTGCACCGAGGTGGCACCCACTGGGTCATCAATCTTGATGCTGTCAAAGAAGCCAACCGAGAAGACCACAATAATGCCAGCCAGCAGCCCAATGATGACGGCACCAATGTAGTTGACCCCTGCACAACCAGCCGTAATACCCACCAGGCCAGCCAGAATGCCGTTGATGATCATCGACAGATCAGGCTTGCCATTGAGCGCCCAAGCCGTAAAGGTTGCCGCAACACCACCGGAAGCACCAGCCAGAGTCGTGGTGACGGCAATAAAGGGCACAGCCGTGCTAGCCGCCAACTCAGAACCAGGGTTAAAGCCGTACCAGCCGATCCACAAGATCAGACAGCCCAGCATCGCGATGCTCATGTTATGGCCAGGAATGGCGTTAACGCGACCATCTTGATACTTGCCAATGCGCGGCCCTAAGAACGCTGCGCCCATCAGCGCGGCCCAACCGCCCACAGAGTGCACCACGGTAGAACCAGCAAAGTCAGAAAAGCCCGCTGCCCCTAACCAGCCGCTACCGCTCCAAACCCAGTGGCCGGTGATGGGGTAAGCAACCCCGGTCAGCAAAATGCTGAAGATCAAAAAGTCGGTGAACTTGATGCGCTCAGCCACGGCACCGGAAACAATGGTGGCTGCCGTGGCAGCAAAAGCCGACTGGAACAAGAAGAATGTATCAATGGTGAGGCCCGCACCTTCTTCCAAGCCATAGACTTCGGGCGTACCAGTTAAGAACCAGCCACCGCCACCGATGAAGCCGTTGCCCCCGCCAAACATGAAGGAGAAGCCGATCGCCCAGAAGGCGAGCACTGCTAATCCAAACACAATCAAGTTTTTGGAGAGAATGTTAACGGCATTCTTTTGGCGACAGAAGCCCGTCTCTAACATCCCGAAACCGGCGTTCATAAAGATCACCAGCACCGCGGCGATGAACACGAAAATATTGTCAAGTATCGTCTGCACATCGGCAGCCGTCAGCTCATCCTGCGCGTAGGCAGCCACCCCCCAAACCGCTAAAATGGTTAAGGCGAGGGGAACACAGGCAACCCATTTCCAACCGTTACGGCGACCAAAATACGATTGCACTGCCTCAGAAATCGGAGGCACATTAGCGTCCCAGAAGGAGGACGACCGCCGCCTCTGGAAACGACGACCTTTTCGAAGAACTAATCTAGACATTTCAACAAACGTCCCTTTAACACAAATCAGACAGCAAATACAACCTCATCGACAGCAAAGAAATTACTGCCTTGAGGAAGCCCTGAACAATTCTCCGAGCATGGCCACTACAGTCATCCCCAAGCTGCTTGCACACGCAAATGTAGACAAGCGCCTGTGCCCCGTAGGTTACTCGCGGCGGATACCTGCTAACCAAACTCTTTGAGTATCAAGATTCCACCAATTATGGCGGTGATCAGTTGTATCGGAAATTACATTTCTCAAAGCGTTGATTGCCTACGTAGGATCCATCGGACTTTGTAGAATCTTTATCTGTGTTAGAAAACCTTGACTTTGCAACGATTTCGCGGATTCACTCTAAATTTTAGGGAACTTGAGGCCGCCGTTGACGTCCGGGATTTTTTTTGAGTTTTTACAGGCAGTCAAAGATTAAGATTGATTTTGATTCGCCGGAATTTAAATAAATATTAAGCTTAAGTGGAGCGGACGCTGATTTGCGCCTTTGGTTTCAGCGATCGCCCGGCGTGAGATACTCCCGATACCCCACTGCCGACAGTTTTTCCTGTTTGGCCATCACCTGCTGCTCCAGGTCGTCGCGATAGGCTTGCACCCGCGTCATCAATTCCGGGCGGGTGGTCGCTAAGATTTGCACCGCGAGCAGTCCCGCGTTTTTGGCATTGCCGATCGCCACCGTTGCCACGGGAATGCCGCCGGGCATTTGCACGATGGAATACAAGGAGTCAACGCCGCTGAGGGCGCGACTGGTGACCGGCACCCCGATGACGGGCAGCGGGGTGAGGGCCGCTACCATGCCGGGCAGATGCGCGGCCCCCCCCGCTCCGGCGATGATGACCTGGAGGCCTCGGGAGTGGGCCGTTTTCGCGTAAGTCACCATGCGGTCGGGGGTGCGGTGGGCCGAGACGATCGCGACCTCGTGGGCGACCTCAAAGTCTTCACAAATGGCGATCGCCGCCTGCATGGTTGGCAAGTCCGAATCGCTGCCCATAATGATGCCGACCAGGGGAGTCGTCATACTGCCCATCCTTTGCTAATTTCTTGATATAAACGGCGCTGGTGTGAATTGCGATCGCGCTCACGATCCCATTCAAGCAGCCATTGGCGGCGAAATCTCATCCGCTTGTGCAGACGCTGCCGATATTCCAGACAACCAAGTGGGTGCTGAGTGTGGACAATACCCGCTGCCATGGAGAGAGCTTCTCTGAGATACTAGGCAAGTACTTAGTTGCCGCATTCATTTATGCATACGCTCGAACTCAATTTGAAGCACTCGCCGCTACCCCTGATGGTTCAAAAAGAAACCCTGGAGGCGGCCCAAGCCGATTACCAAAAAGTGCTGTCGGCCCTGCAAGGGGGTAACACCGTCGTTTTAGAACTGACCTGTGATCAAGTGCCCAACAAGCACATCAGTATCTTGGTGAGTGAAATTGCCGCCGTGCAGCTATACGAAAAATCCGGCACAGCCTCAGCCTCGGGACGGCCTCCCGGATTTTTCTCCCTAGCGGGCGAACCAGCAAAGTAACGCCGTGATTGCCACCTCGGGTGGGCTGCTAGGTGACTGATGACAGATTCTGCGCTTACTTCCGATATGGGGCCAGCCATTCAAGTTGAGGATGTCGCTTTTGAGTGGTCACCGCAGGCTCCGGTTCTGCAGGGCTGCTCTCTAGCCGTGCAGTCCGGCGAATTTTGCATGCTGTTGGGCGACAACGGCAGCGGCAAATCGACCCTGCTGAAGTTGCTTACGGGGCTGCTGCAACCCCAGCAGGGCCAGGTCAACATTCATGGCACGTTTGGCTATGTCTTTCAAAATCCCGATCATCAATTGGTGATGCCGACGGTCGGGGCCGATGTTGCTTTTGGCCTAGTGCGAGAAAACCTGCCCTTGCCGCAGGTGCGCGATCGCGTATCGGAGGCCCTGGCCGCTGTCAATCTGGCCCACCTAGCTCGTCGGCCCATATATGCCCTCAGCGGCGGGCAAAAGCAGCGGGTGGCGATCGCCGGAGCCATTGCCCGCCATTGTGAAGTGCTGCTGTTAGATGAACCCACTGCCCTGCTCGATCCCGATAGTCAGCTTGAGTTGGTGAAGTTGGTGCGCACTCTGGTCAAGGAGCGACATCTGACGGCGCTGTGGGTGACCCATCGCCTCGTGGAACTGGACTATTGCGATCGCGCCATCCTGCTGCGGGGGGGACACGTGGTTGCCGAGGGCGACCCCGCCCGCATCCGCAAAACCCTGAAGCAATAACGCCCACTGGGGCCACATTGGCGATTAAGAAGACGTGCGGCTAACGTTTGCCAGAAGATTTGGGCAAAATAAGTTAGTTTAATATTACGAAAATATTAACGATTGCCAACGCATGTCTTAAATCCATGAAACCCTCAATTCCCCAGCCGCTCCTCTTGGTGGATGGTTACAACATTATTGGCGCTTGGCCGCAACTCTCTCGCCTGCGCGATGGCGAAAGTTTAGCCGTCGCCCGCGCCCAGCTGGTGGAAGAATTGACCAACTACAGTGCCTATCAAGGGTTTAAGACGCGCATTGTCTTTGATGCGTACAATCAGCGACAACCCAGCCTGCAAGAAGCCGTGACCCACGACGTTTCTATCCACTACACGGCTTACGGACAAACGGCGGATACCTGCATCGAAAAATGGTGTGCCGAGTTGCGAAAAGATGTGCAGTATTTCAACTTGCGGTTGATTGTGGCGACCTCTGATCAGGCCCACCGCCACACGGTGACGGGCTACGGGGCCGAGTGGATGTCGGCTCAGCGCCTCGCCCGAGAGCTGACAGCGGCCCTCCGGCAGGGGCGCAGCCAGTATCAGAACCAGGGGCACGGCAAGAAGCCCCCCAAGCGGTTACCCACAGCGCTGAAACCGGCAGTCCACGATCGCCTGCGGGACCTCCGCAACCGACTGGATCAGCATCCTCATCTGGGTTCTTGATGGCTTCTTGAAAAGAGGGGCAATTTTTTTCCGGATTAGGTTGCCAAAGGTGCCCCAATCTCGTTAAGATAGCATTCGCGTTCCTCAGTAGCTCAGTGGTAGAGCGGTCGACTGTTAATCGATTGGTCGCTGGTTCGAATCCAGCCTGGGGAGTTTAATCAAATCATCGGTTGGTGAAAGTGCCAGTCTTGCTCCCACCCTTGTCCGCCGACTTCCAGGGCCGCTAGGGAGGTCATGGCCTGCATGAGCAGGGTGTCAGGGGCACTCGCCGGGTGCGATCGCTCCCAAACCTGCAGGGTCAAATCACCGTGGGTTGTATCCCAGCACTCAAAGCGCAACCCGGTCCAGGTGGGAACTTGCACCGGAGTCGGCGCTGTGGCCGCCCGCCCCGCCAGCACAATGCGATAGCGCTGGTTAGCCACCGTCAGGTGCCAATGGCCCCACGGGGTGACGTGCCAGGTCATGGCACCCGTGAGGGAATCCAGATTGATGAAGCGATCAGCAAAGTGGACTCCGACCAGGCCCACCGTTTGCGATCGCCCGAATACCTGACGTCGTCCGCCCACCGCCGTGACCGTTAACGCTGGCTGCTCTTTGAACGCATTCGCCTGGAGCCAAAACCAGCGTTGCGGAAAGGCTCCACCCCAATTTTTTTCGGCATAGATCGGCACCCGCTCAAAGTCATAGCGCTGCCCCTGCCATTCGGCCCAACCCGTCGCCCACCCGTGCGCCATGAGCACCTGCCAACCCGGCTCAAAAATCGGCAGATAGGACAGCCAGCCAGCGGTGGCTAGCTGCGTGCCCTGGGGCGGCCCCCAACCGTAAACCGGCTCAATGGTGTAGTCCCACCGGGCGATCGCGCCCGTGGCATCGTCTGTCATGCAGCCCTGATGATGGGTGGCCGTCAGTTGATAGCCAGTCTTGACTGACTGCCAAAACTGCTCTGGCGACAAATAGCCAACCTGGGGCGGAGCCACCAACAGTGGCTGCCAGTGACCAGCCCCCCAACGGTGACGCCAGGCCCAAAATTGATCGACATGGGCGAGTCGGCAGAAGAAATACTGTTCCGCCGGTCCCAAAATTTGGATCGCCCCACCACTGCACGCCGTGTCCCCCGCTGGGTCGTCGACGGAATACATGAACGAGAAGCTTTCGCCCTGGTGGGGCAAGGTCAGCCGCACGTACCACCCTTCAAAAAAGCGTCGCGCCGCGCCATCCCAGTGATAGCCGCTATGGGGCGTCCAGAAAAACTTAGGCATCAACCCAGTGGGGGACATATTGCCAACCTTTTTTGAGCTCGGCTTTGGCTTGGTCTAACTCAGGATAGTACTGCCGGACCAAGTGCCAAAACGCTTTGGAGTGATTCATATGAACGGTATGACACAGTTCATGAATCAGGACATAGTCCACCAATGTCGGCGGCAGAAATAGCAGCTTGTAGTTCAAACTGATGGACTGCTTAGAGGAGCAACTACCCCAGCGAGTGCTCTGCCCCCGCACCGTGAGGCGACTGTAGGCCAGGTCACACTGCTGACTCAACTGTTGCAGCCAGGGCGACAGTTCGAGTCGGGCTTTGCGCTGTAGCCAGTGGCGCAACAATTCGCGACAGGCGGCGGCATCCTCGATGGGGCCGCGCAGGGTCAGCTCTTGAGGATTGCTCTGGGTCAAGGCGACGGTGGAGCCACGGGCAGCTTCGTAAACCACTGTCCACACTTCATCGCGCGATCGCAGTTCGAGGGCGGTCGGCTTCTCGACGCTATGCTCTTTGGGCAGGGCATCCCGCTGTTTTTCGATGCGCTTGAGGGTTTTAGTAATCCATCCCCGGCGGCGCTCCAAGATAGCAGGAATTTCTTTCGCGTTAAAGCCTGGCGGCACGACGACTTCTAGAGTGCCCTGAAAGGAGACTTTGAGGGAAACGTGACGGGCGCGTTGACTTTCGCGAACCTGATAGTTCGGTAGGGGGGCTTGATGGTCACTCAAGGAAAACAAGGTGAGTTGCTGAGCAGTCTCTGACATAAGGGGAGCGATCGCGATCGCACAAGCTTGAGTTTATCGCTTTCTAGAAGCAATGAGGAGGTGAATCGAGCAATTCAAATGTATCACTCGCCCGCGAACGATTCAATCAAGGGTGAGGGCAGCGGTGGCCTTGAGCCGAATTTTGAGCGGTGCGGTGGTCGCGGCTCAACGGGTCGGTTGGGTGGCGGCATGGGGATGCAGGCAAAAGCGATCGCGGCCCTGCTTTTTGGCCTGATACAGGGCGCGATCGGCGGCTTCGAGAATTTGTTCGGGGGTGAGGGCCGAATGGGCATAGCTGGCAAATATGCCCATGCTCAGGGTCATCCTCGCACCTAGCGGCGAAGCGGGGTGAGGCATCGCCCGCTTTTGTAACTCCGTCTGGATGGCTTCGGCAATGCGGGCGGCCCCCACGCGAGTGGTATTGGGCAAGATGATGGCAAATTCTTCTCCCCCATAGCGAGCGACCACGTCGCCGGGGCGTTGCACGGTGTTTTTGAGCAAGCGGGCAATAGCTGTAAGGGCTTTATCGCCTTGCTGGTGGCCAACGGTATCGTTGTACAGCTTAAAAAAGTCAACATCACACAAAATCAAACTCAGGCAGGTATTTTCGCGACAGGTGCGTAACCATTCCTGTTCCAGGTATTCGTCAAAGTAGCGCCGATTGGGAATTTGGGTCAGGCCATCTAGCAGCGCCAGTTCTTGCAGTTGGCAGTTGGCTGCCTGCACCTGCTCAAACAGCATCGATTGTTGAATCGCGATCGCCAGGGTATCGGCCACCGCTTTAGCGACTTCTTTTTGCCAGGTTTGCCAATGATCTTTTTGAATGCAGTGCAGCACGCCCCAGGTCATGCGATCGAACTGAATCGGTAGCAGTAACCAGGCTCCGGGAAAGGTCTTGGCCAAGATCTGGGTGAGTTCTTCGGGATGGGGGTGGGAACTACAAAAACTGAGGGTATTGCCCAGGTGAAATAGGTCATTCAGGGGGCTCGGCTCATTAGGGACCTCAAGATTGGCAAAACTGGTGGTTTTATGGCCGCTGTGATTATCGACCCGCAACAACCACAATCGCCGATTGGGATCAAACTCCCAGATTAAAATGCGCTCGATTTGCAACAGTCCTCGCAGTTCTAAAGGGAGCCGATTAAAAATTTCGGTCAAGTCTAACGAGTCGCGAATGACATGACGAATGTGATTTAGTTGGGCTTGTTGTTTGGCCTGGTTTTGACACCGTTGGTAAAGCATATTTTGTTGAATCGCGAGGGCCAGCTGGCGGCTCATGAGCTGTACAAGATTCAACTGGGTAGGCCCCCAATGCGGGTCTGGGCCGGGGGGGCGAGCAATGATTAGGCTGCCCCACAGGTCTTGATTGATGAGCAGTGGCGATATGACCCATTGGTCTTCTTGCTCAGCCACGCGCAGCTTTTGGGCCAACACTGGGCTGCGAGACAACGCCTGCGTGATGACCGGTTGGAGCGGCTCAGATGCTCCCCAAAAGCAGGTCGGTGCCAGCGACAATTCTTCGCCGAGCAAATCGGGGGCAGCGGGGCGCTGTTTTTCTTCCGCGATGAGCAACCAGCGATCGCGCTCAGCGTGGTGTTGACCGATGATGACGCGCTCAGCCTGAAAAATTTCCAACAATTTTCGCAGCGCCAGACTAAAGAAGGCGTCGAAGTTTTGCACGCTGAGAATGGCTCGGGAAAGCTCATTAATAGCCTGTTGTTGCGTGGCCTTTTGCTGCGCCTGCTGATAGAGCTCACTGTGCTGAATGGCGATCGCAATCTGGGTGGCAACCTGCTGAGACCAATCGATTTCGTCGGCTTGCCAGGTCCGCCGGGCGTGACACTGCTGCACTAACAGCAGCCCTCGTAAATCCGCATCGCGCAAGATGGGCACGGTCAAATTGCTGATGACCTGGTATTGGCGCAGCCATTTGATCGCCTGCTCACCCCAGTCGGCCTGGTCAATATCGCTAACCGCATACACCTCCCCTTGCTGGTAGCGCTGCCTCCGCTCAGCCCAGAGCCAGTGGGGGTCGTCAATGCGGTAATTGAGCAAGCTGGGTAATCCCGGTGCGACTGACTCAACGATGAAACTCCCGGCACTCACGAAACCGGAGGCGTTCCTATCGGAATCGGGCCGGCCCCCATCAACGCGATAAATGATGACGCGATCGGCCCGAAGATGTTGTCGCACTGCTTCCACTGCAGCAGGCAAGATTTGCTGTAAGTCCAGAGTTTGCAGCGTTTTTTGGGTCAATTTGGTGAGCACGCGCTCTTGCTCGACCCGATGCCGCAAGTGCATCTCTAGCTGCTTGCGCTGGTCAATATCTTCGATGGTGAAGGCGATGCAGGGCTCATCGCCACCGCTATCGGGCAGCAAGGTGAAGCGCGTGATGACCCAGTGACTTTCGCCCGATCGCCGGAGGAGTCGATGTTCTAATCGGAGCGAGGGATATTGTCGCCGCTGGAGCTGCTGACAAACACTGCGGTAGGTTTTGCAATCGGCTGGGTGAATGAAATGATGCAAACGGGTGCCAATCACTTCGGCCATGGCATAGCCTAATAACTGGCAAAAAGCGGGATTAACCTCCAGAATGGTCTCTGAGAAGTTGATGCAGCCCATGCTGACAGTTGATTGGAGAAAAAATGCCCGGTAGCGATCGCTGGACATGAGTTTCAATAAATTTCCAAATTGAATGGCAGACAGCTTTGTTAACCAACGCTAAAAGATTGGCTTCGACACTGTCTTTACACCGCCCATCGCTTAACGCAACATCAAGGCATTTATATCGCTATTTCAGTATTCCCGACGGAGCCTGTCTATCAACGAACCAGGACCTCATCTGAGGGTACCTTGGCATTGTCAACCAACCCCAATCGCACGACTTTCTATGAATCAGCGGGATTTGTGTACCATGGCTTACCTATGCATCGTTGACCTTATTTCCTATCTTGTTAATCCTATACAAAACAACTTTTACCATTAATACTGTGAAGGGCACCTGCATCGGATTCCACCCGAGTCGTCAGACCGGTGCCGGACACTGCAATAAGCCTGATTTCCCCTTGTCAGGAATGGAAATTCAATTAAGTTGGGATAGCCGTCTCGGCGGTCCCTTGTCCGGTTCGGTCTAGTCTCTTCACGAAAATTGGATGTTAAATGATCCTCATCCCTTAGAGCTGCTTTGGGGGCTTTATAGTGATCTTGCTGAGGTCTGGCCAGACTGATCGCCATCCGACCCGTTCGGTAAGGGAGTTGCATAAAAATAGCTTACCCGTCAGAATTGAGAGTCTCTGCCGAGTCCTCATTTCCTCATGTCCCTCACCGAATCCGCGAAAGCGACCTTCAAAGATGCCGCCCGGAAGCT
>Ga0008836_100206_pt1 | contig 54520 bp, 44 predicted proteins | sample HotLakConsUCCR28_FD_62214 | JGI IMG/M metagenome (GOLD analysis project Ga0008836, IMG submission 62214) | Hypersaline microbial mat communities from Hot Lake, Washington, USA - Hot Lake Consortium UCC-R28 (Hybrid Assembly) ... | reverse complement strand
TCATGTCCAAATTTTTAAATATGGGCATGAACCTGAATGAGGTCATTACTGCCTCTACCTGGACTCCGGCACAGGTCATCAACAGGACGGAACTCGGACACCTGAGCCCCGGCGCAGAAGCGGATATCGCCATCTTAAACGTACTGGATGGTAATTTTGGTTTTACCGAAAAAACCGGAGAAGGAAAAATGATGGGGAAATACAAACTGGAAAACGAACTCACCATCAAAGCAGGCCGGGTGGTCTGGGACCTGAATGGACTTACAGCACCCCTTTGGGATGAATAAAAGAAGATGAAATCGACACGATTAAAATCATCATTAAACACACAGGGCAATGATTATTTTAATCGTCAAAGATTCCATAGCCTGCCCCGACTAATCGGGGTGGCCTATTAAAAAAAATATGAACACATGAAAAGAAGACATTTCTTTCAAAAGGCAGGAGCACTTTCTGCTGGCATTGGGCTGGGCATAAGGGGAACTGCAGAAGCTTCCAGCAAAGCGGTAAACTTTAAAAAACAACCCTTTACCGTGGGGATCAATGACTTTAAAATTGACTACCATGTCCCACATTTGGAACAGGAAGTAAAAATCATGCACATCACGGACACCCATCTCTGGCGGGATGATGAGCGAGGAGAGCCCTACCGACAGTTCAGCGGCAGAATGGCCAAAGCCTACAATGAGACCCGGCACTTTATCACCGGAGAAACCACTCATCCTGAAGAAGCCTTTGAACAGACGCTGAAGCTGGCAAGGGACGCCCGGGTGGATGCCATCACCCTGAGTGGAGATTTATTCAGCTTCCCCTCCGAGGCCGCCATTGAATGGGCTTATGAAAGGCTCGAAGCGCTGAACATCCCCTATCTATATTCCAGCGGCAATCATGATTGGCATTATGAAGGCATGGAGGGAAGTTTGCATGAACTCAGGAAAACATGGATAGATAAACGGCTACGGCGCCTTTACAAAGGAAAAAACCCCTTGATGTATGCCGAAATGGTGAAAGGCCTTCAAGTAGTTAACATTGACAACAGTTATTACGAAATCATGCCTGAGCAACTGGAATTTTTTAAAGCGGAATCCCGAAAGGGTTTGCCCATGGTGCTGATGATGCACATACCGCTTTATGCACCAGGTCGAAGTCTGGGCTATGGTTGTGCCCATCCGGCATACAATGCGGCCAATGATAAAAACTATGAACTGGAGCGCAGGCAAAGGTGGCCGGAAAAGGGCCACACACAAACCACTATGGACTTCCATAAAGAGGTTTTTGCTGCGGAAAACCTTCTCGGTATTTTTGCCGGTCACGTGCACCGACAAACAGTGGACTGGGTAAAAGGTACGCCACAATTTCTCACCCATCCCAATGCTGCAGGTGGATACCTGGAAGTAAATTTCATACCCATGAGCAGTGCTGGGCAAAACCAACTCAAAAGCTAGCGTTTTCCCTTATATTTTCTGCCTGATCGATGCCTCATCCAGACCGGCTTGCATGCTTCCGTCTTCAAAAATAAAAATGGGTCTTTTGATCATACTGCTTTTTTCCTGCAGCCGGGCAATAGCCGTACTTTTACTCTCCAAGTCTCTTTTAGCCGATTCATCCAGCCGCTTGTATGTGGTGCCACGTTTATTGACTACTTTTTCCAATCCAAGGGTATCAATAAAACTTTCCAGGAGGGCCGCATCAGGCTGTTGTTTCTTATAATCCACAAATTCGTATGGTTTCCCCTCGGCTTCAAATAATGCAAAGGTTTTCTTCATGGTATTGCAATTCTTTATGCCGTAAATGATAGTTTTCATTTTTTATCCTACTTAACAATTTTTAACAGGGAAATTTTATAATTTTGGAATGTTTATTGCAACTTCGTAATGGAAAAGAAATTGTAACAACAAAGTAAAACAAATCATGACTTATTCAAAAGTAATTAAAGTATCTCTTTTTTCCATGTTGTTTTCCATTTGCTTTGCCTTTGGAACAGTGGCTCAACAACTTCCTCAGGGAGCCCAGCAGCAGGTTAATGAAAATTTTTCAGATGAAGAATATGACCAGTTTGTCACCATTAACCAATCTCTGGCCCCCATGCAGGCAGAAGTAGAAGCCAAAATGGTCGGTATCCTTGAAGAAAAGGGAATGGAAGTACCCAGATTTCAGGCCCTGATGCAAGCTCAACAACAAGGCAACATCCAGGATGCCTCTGATGACCCTGAAGAAATTGCCACCTTTAACGAAGCTGGTGAAGAAATCATGGAAGTTCAGCAGGAAAGTCAACAAAAATTGCAACAGCATATTGTAGACAATGGTATGGAGATCGAAAAATTTCAGGAAATGTCTATTGCCTATAACCAAAGTCCTAAGGTGAAGGAAAAAATAGATGCCAAAATGGAAGAGCTGGAAGATCAATAAATTAGACAGTTTTCATTTTATATATCAAAATCATAAAGGGACCTTCTGGTCCCTTTTTTTTGCTAAAACCCCGTTCTTACTGGTAAACTGAATATTGGGATAAAGTACGGCTTTTTCTATGATCCCTTAAAAAACACAGGGGCTTTATGCTTCCAAAATTTTATTTATACAGGATCGAAATTCATTTCAAGGCATAAATCTGAAAGAGCTGTATATGACAGAAAGGATAAAAAAGGAATATAACCATTTCTGATAACTTATTTTTTCGTAGTAGAAGTTTAGCCATGATTGGACAATCATGGAAGGTGGGTTAATCGGACGGAAAATAGAGAATTATTAATGGCATCTATTTTTCCTTCCAATAGGAACACTTATCCAAAACCACCTATTATCAATAATTTATTGCAATGATGCGATGGACCTCAACGGCAGGAACCTGAATATCCAACGTATTACCATAGTAGGTGAATTTCAATGGTTCATCATTGGGCTGTAATTTCACTGTTTTCGGTTTTTTATCCACCCTCATGGTAACCTTTAGGGCCGGTGTAGGCCTCAGTTCATTATAAGCAAGTACATTTTTATTGAAATGCTCACCTCCCGAATTGATGAGGTGAATCAAGGTGTCACCCCCTTTTTTACCTAACACCACATGGACTTTGTCGGACCCTTCCACGCTGACGGTTGGATTGGGCACAAGGCGCTCCATTACCCCGTTTATCAACTCGTTAAATACTGGGTTTCGATAAGTAGAATAGGCAGTTGACATATCCAGATAAATAGCGGCAATTTTTCCCATTCCATAAGAATTGATGGTGGCAACCGGGTAATCAGTTGGAAATCGATAGTCCCTCTGTTGGTAAACATGTCCGATGGTTTCCGTCCCCATTTTGGGAGAGATGGGCTGCCACTGTGTCTTAATCCCTGCAATTCCGCCTAAATCCCTGTCGCCGATATTGAACTGTGCCGTAGAATCGTTACCAATAAAATCCACATCCAGCTGATCCTGAAATTCACGTACGGATTTTGCGCCTATGACAAATAAATTCCCTCCATTCCTCACATGGCTCAACAATTTTTCCTTGATTGTTTTGTCAAAGTCATTCCACTCGGGTATTACGATGGTTTGATACTCTTCTAACTTTTCTTCTATATGATGGTCCATTAATATTTCAATGGAATGCTGCCCATCCATGAACGCACTTGTCAATCCTTCCATATTTGACGACCAACCGTAAACCCCGTTATAATTTTGCTTCCACCCCTCCAACGAATACCAAAGCCCTACTTGGGGAATGGTTTCACTATATTGGCTATATGGCTGTCGTTCCCTACAAAAGCGGGCAAGGTCTGCGAGGGCATCTACATCCAACGTCTGAAAGGAAGCATCCCGGTTTTGCTGGAAATAAACTTGAAAACCACCTCCCATGGCCATGACTTCTGCAGCCTCTTGCTTCAACTGAACCAATGACTTGGGACTATGTATGCCTCCCATAAAGTCTATGGATACAAACCCCCAGGCCATTAAATCCCACGGCTTGCCCTGCAATGCCAAACATCTGGCCTGAAAGGCCGCACTGTACATCCCATTTTGTCCGGATACGTCTCCGGAAAGAAAATCCACATCCACATCCACCCGCTCCGGCATCATGGACGAATAGGTCCAATTACTGGCTACCTGAAAATCAGGATCGTGGTCATGCAATTGCTCCACATAGTTATTTAAATATCTCCTATAGGCTTGTCGATTATAGTCCAGCCATTTCTTATAATTGGCTTCTTCTGGCGATTTGGGAACGGTTTGCAAACCCGTTTCTTTTAGAAATCCCTTAACCACTTCTGGAGAGTAATCTGGTCCGGTAGACCAACAATCGCCGTCGATCCAGACACCATCGATGGCATAGTCATCCATCATTTCCTTGATTTGAGGAATCAAAAATTTGCCCGAATAATCACTGAAGTAGGCGGCATAGGTTTTATCGGTTGTACCATCTGGATTGACCCTGCCCCACTCCGGATTTTCCGCAAGGGCCTTAGAATCCCATAATCCCGAATAGTGCACATACAGGGGCAAGTTGTGCCTATTGGTAACTTCTCTCCAGATTTTGAGTGGATCATTGACAAAACTATTGGCCGAATATCCCACTTTGGTGGGGTAGCTGGAATATCCAGGGTGACCCTTGCTGTCCACTTGGATATAGTCCGGTTTGGTTCGTTCCAGAAACTCGTCCAATAAGTCTGTATCAAAAAACTTACCGAGGTCCTTGTCCTTTTCAGTAGCGTGAAAATCGAAATGAAATCCAAAGAAACTTTCTGCCCGTCTTAGTTTTTCCTGTGCATTGACCAACTTTGGAAAGGCTATTGCCAATGCAATCAAGGCTAGCTTTATTCTAATATTCATAGTATTTTGATTGATTAAATTCAGATTTTGTGTTCAACCAATGGAGATAGCGTTACTTGCTGGCCAACTTTTGCAGGTAATCAGCTCTTCCTTTTTGCATATACTCCCAAACACCTTCCACCCATCCGTCCAATCGCATTTGTTCAACGGGACTCAATGCTGCGCCTTTGGCTTCAGCGATATATTTTTCCAACTCCTGCATCACTACCTCGGTGCCAAGATACTTCCAGGCCAATTCTTCATCTTGATGAAAATGATTTTCACCTTCAAAGAGAATGGCATACTCCTGTTCTCCAAAATTATTTTCCGATATTCCTGCCTTGGAGCTGTAATCCGTTTTACCTATATGGATTTTATTACCCTTTATCGGCTTACCATCTGATAAGACGGGCAACCGGACACCCGAGACAAGCTCAACATGATGTTGGAGTTCCAAAGCAGCCAGGTTTACCGCAGGACTAGGATTGGCAGCAATGATAATCGTTGCCATCGGATTACCTTCGGACACCAGTTTAAAATCCTTGTTTCCATCCGTTTGTATGGCACATCCGAAAAGAAAAAACACCCAAAAGATCCCTAAAATGCTAAAGATAGTTTTCATGGTTATTGATTAGCAGGTAAATCGTTGAATTACTGACACCACAAGCCAGACCTTAATTCACAATGGTATCCCAAAAGGCCCTGAAACTGATATTCAGGACATTATTTGAACGTGCAAGATAGCCTTGAACCGAACATGATGCTAATTGGCTAATTTCAGAATCTGATACAAATTTTGCATACGGATAATGTTGGACACTTGCTGCCGCTTTTTTCTTATTTAAAAAATTGTGCGCACTATTCTGCTATTAAATAAGAGCGTGTAGCTTTAGGTACTCAGAGGGTGTGCTTTTTTTTATGGATTTGAAGACCCGGTTGAAATTTGAAATATTGTTGAACCCTGATTCAAAACATACCTGCGAGATATTGTATTTATCTTCAATTAATAATTTACAAGCATATCCAACCCTAAGTTCATTCACGAACTGGGTGAAGGACTTCTTATGGCAATGCGAAAAATATCGACTAAACGAAGACGAATTCATGTGCGCCATTGCCGCCACGGTATCCAACCTTATTTCCTTCTTGAAATTGTTGATGACAAAGTCATAGACAGGCCCCATTCTATTTTTGGACATTTGGGTAAACGAGTTTACAAAGCCAGGACTTGATAATATTTTGTAATCCTCAATGGAACCCAATTTTGCCAAAATATCCATTAATAACAAAACCCGTTGATGGCTGGATGCTTCTAACATTTCTTTTGCCAATTGAATAATGGCCTCATTATCCTCCCCCCTGAATGCAATACCACAATCAGCCTTAGTAATCAGAGCAAGAATTTTCGCCAATTCAGGTATATAGTTCAATCCTGAGACAAACTTATCTCCGAAATGTATGACAATGGCTTCTGCGGTCAACGGAGAGTTTTCTTCAAAGTAGGCATTATTATTTAGCCAAAGATGGGGAAGATTCCGTCCCAATAAGACAATGTCCCCGGGCATGAATTTATCCACACTATCCCCCACAAACCGGGTTCCTTTGCTCGTAAGGATAATATCCAACTCATACTCAGGATGATAGTGCCATATCTTCAAAAAATTCTTCGAAGAATAATGTTGGAGGTTTACGGAATTGTTGCCGTCGATATATCTCCCTATCAACTGTGCCTTCATTTTTGTGGAATGCTATGATTTGTAAAAACTAAGCGGTTAAATTAAGAAACTATACACTATTTAGCAACAAATGGAACATTGCTTATCAAAAATGCAAAAAAACTATTGCTTCTTGAAAATAATCTAGTAGATCGTGAGACGGACAACTCCTATTTTTGTTTGAAATTTTGTTATTAATGTCATTTTCAAATAAAGCTGTTGCTATTTTTGATTTGACTGAATGGAATTCATTGATTCAATCCAACTGTAAAAATAAATCAAAGCGTCACGAACTGAAACCATGAGTAAAATAACATGCTTTTTGGCAAGCCTACTTGTCACAATCAACATCTTCTCCTGTGCGGAGAAAGAAATAATTATTGGTGAGGCAGCCATCATTCCCAAGCCGCAGGAAATGGAATTGGGAGACGGATTCTTTGAAATTGACAAAAACACCAAAATAGCCGTTGAAAACCAAGAGCAGGCAGCCATTGCAGATCGCTTCTTCAGTGAATTTGAAGCAGTCACAACCTGGAAACCCGGTATTTCTGTGGCTAAAAAGGGAGATATTTTGTTCAATACGGATACATCCCTAAAAATTGAAGGTTACAAATTAGACATAACCAAAGAAGCTATCCGGATAAGTGCGGCGTCGGGGGCTGGCTTCTTCTATGCTTTGAAAAGTCTAAAGCAACTCCTTCCCACTGCTTTTTACTTTCCGCAAAAACAAAATAACATCCGCTGGGCGGTTCCTGCTGTCACTATCGTGGATGAACCCAGGTTTGGATGGAGGGGCTATATGCTTGATGTTTCACGGCATTTTTTTGGCAAAGAACAAGTTTTTGAAGTTTTGGATTTCATGGCGGAATCCAAGCTGAACAGATTCCATTGGCACCTTACCGATGATCAAGGGTGGCGGGTAGAGATCAACGCCTATCCAAAACTTACGGAGATTGGGGCATGGAGGGTTGACCACAATGTTACTGATGAAACCATTTCCTATTGGTTTGGGAGGCCAAAACAAAAGGAAGGTGATGAAGCTACCTATGGGGGATACTACACCCAAGACGATATTAAAGAAGTGGTGGCCTATGCCAGGGAACGTTTCATTGAGGTTATCCCCGAGATCGACATGCCTGGTCACTCCCAAGCCATAGTAGCCGCTTATCCTGAACTGGGTTGTGTGAATAGTGAGCAGTTTGTGGCTACTGGAGGGGTAGCCCGTAACAATACCTTAAATCCTGGAAAAGAAGAAACGTACGTTTTTGCCCAGAAAATGCTCCAAGAGATCATGGAGTTGTTTCCTTTTGAATATATCCATATAGGCGGAGACGAATGTAATAAAGATCAGTGGCGAATCGACCCTTATGCCCAAAGGGCCATGAAGGAAAATGCGCTCAAGGATGAAAATGAACTCCAAAGTTATTTCATTAAGCGCATCGAAAAAATCTTAAACGATGCGGGCCGCAAAATGGTGGGGTGGGATGAGATACTGGAAGGAGGCTTGGCCCCGAATGCGACGGTTATGAGCTGGAGGGGTGAAACGGGTGGCATTCATTCGGTCAAAATGGGCCACGAGGTAATCATGACCCCCAATGAGTACTGCTATTTGGATCTGAAACAAGGGCATCCCGACCTGGAGCCCAATTTGGGCTATTCGGAATTATTGCTCTCTAAGGCATACAACAACCCGGTAGTTCCCGATGGTTTGAACGAAGAGGAGGCAAAATTGGTAAAAGGTGTACAGGGCAATATGTGGACGGAATCCATCAGCGATTGGGGGAAGTTGACCTACATGACCTTCCCAAGACTCTACGCCATTGCCGAAAGCGCCTGGACTTATCCGGTTAACAAAGATTGGGAAGATTTTTCCGATCGCCTTTTCACTCAGTTTGAAAGGCTGGATGCCCAACAAATCCGCTACGCCAAAAGTGCCGTTAGCCCTTGGATTGAACACAAGGCAGTGGAAGGAAAGATTGAGATCACTATGAAAACTGAAGTGAAGGATCTCGACATCAGATATACCTTGGATGGGACTGAGCCGAATAAAAAATCCACACGATATAACAAGGAATTTTCCATCGGTGAAAGCACGGAAATCAGGGCACAAGCCTTTTTAGGAGATACTGCCGTGGGTAATGTCTCGACCATGAATTTCCCGATTCATCTGGCAGCGGAACAAAAAACGCATCTCATCTCCGGAAAGGAAAAATGGGAAACACCGAAATTGACAGACTTGAATTACGCGAGATTGGCTCAGGAAGATCCAAATTGGCAAACAATGACCAATGGTTCCGAAATACATATTGAATTTGCCGATCCCGTTGAAGTCAATGAAGTTAAGTTTGAGGCCCTACGCTATACCATATCTGGTATTTACCCTCCAAATAATGTGGAAGTGTGGGGCTCCTTGGATGGGAATGATTTTTCAAAATTGGGAGAAATAGAAGAACCCAAGGCCTATATTCAGGGAAGAAACAAAATCCCGTTTCATATTCCTTTTCAAACATCTAAAGTAAAATTTCTAAAGCTCCATATCAACGCTGTAGCTCCCATTCCCGAGGAACACCATCTGGCAGGCCAAACAAGTTATTTGGCCATAGATGAAATACGTGTAAATTGAACGGATGGGATAGCTAATAAGTGATCCATGATACAAACCTCTTCCATGAACCCATCCAACCAATGACGATTATTTCCTCGATTGACATTTTGATCATAGCAATATATTTGATCGGCATACTCATCATCGGAATCCGGGTAGCCAGAAGCAATAACACAGGCTCTGACAGTTACTTTCTGGCAGGTCGAACCTTGAAGTGGCCTGTCATCGGGGCTGCTTTATTTGCGTCAAATATTTCTACGGTACATCTGGTGGGTCTTGCCGCCTCTGGTTTCCAAGATGGGCTGGTCTGGGGCAACTTTGAATTGCTCGCAATTTTGACCTTGATCATTTTAAGTCTGGTCTTTGCGCCATTTTATTTTAAGAACAAAATCTCAACGCTTCCAGAGTTTCTGGAGAAAAGGTACAACGGCACTGTGAGGTCTTGCATGGCCGTTTTAGCGTTATTGGGAGCCATGTTCATGCACATTGGCGTGAGTTTGTATGCCGGTGCCGTAGTTTTCGAACACTTTTTTGGATTGAATGTATATGCCTCCATTCTGGCCATATCATTGATTACCACAATTTATACGGTCGTAGGGGGACTACAGTCCGTGGTTATCACCGAGACAATCCAAACCGTGATTCTTATTGCGGGTGCGATTGCGCTTACCATTTTTGCCTTATTGGCGCTACCGGAGCACGGTATCAGTAATTGGGATGAACTGGTAAGTGCTACCAAACCGGAGCAATTGAACCTGTTCCCCTCCGAATCCAACCCCTCAGGGCTAACCTGGCAAGCGCTTTTGTTGGGTTATCCCGTTATTGGAATATGGTATTGGTGCGCCGATCAGACCATTGTACAGCGCGTACTTGGAGCCCAGACCCTCCATGATGCCAAAGTAGGTCCATTGTTTGCTGCGTTTATCAAAATTCTCCCCCTCTTTATCTTTGTTTTGCCTGGTGTCTTGGGCTATGTACTTTTCAAGGATGTCATCCTCGATCCCAATGATACTTTCCCAGTGTTAATCACCAGTTTATTGCCAATAGGCCTAAAGGGATTAATGGCAGCAGCCTTGCTTGCGGCACTTATGAGTACCATAGCTGCCGCACTGAATAGTGCGGGAACACTGGTTTCCATAGATATTGTAAAGGGTTACAGACCCGACATTTCCGAGAGCAAACAAATTTTAATAGGGAGGGTCACAGCAGTAATTGTCATGATTATAGCCATTTCTTGGTCACCTTTAGTTGCACGTTTCAACAGTATATTTGAAGCCATTAACGTATTACTCACCGTGATATCTCCGCCCATAACAACCGTGTTTCTGTGGGGGGTATTTTGGAAACGGGGAAATCACCAAGGCGCCCTGGCGACTTTTGTGGGTGGCTTCTTGTTGGGACTTCTTGCATTTCTTGTTGATTTCCCGGTAGTTGGAGATACGAAAATGATAACTGAAGGAATGGGAATTTCCTTTATGATGCAAGCCTGGTGGCTATTTGTAACCTGCTCGATCATCTATATTACGGTCAGCTTGGCCACACACCCGCCTGATTATGTAAGAATAAAGAAATTCACCTCGGAAAGCCCGATATACTTATTGAAAAAAGAACAGCATGAGACGTGGAACCTCCCCCTACTCCTCTCAATTGTACTTATTCTATTTTTGATACTAATTTATACAACAATCGGATAAATCAAATGGATATGAACACACACACCTTATCAGTAGCTATAGGCTGCTTATTGATCTTCCTGGTGGCATGTGGGCCGCAGGATCAGGGATCAATTTCTGAGACGAAAAAATCGACGGATACCTTAACGGTCAAAAGATATGGGTCTGTGATCAAGATCAGACCGGAGAAGCTGGAGGAATATAAGGAGCTGCATGCAAACCCTTGGCCGGGTGTTCTGGAACAAATTACAAAAAGCAATATCCGTAATTACTCCATCTACTTCAAAGATGATTACCTTTTTAGTTATTTTGAGTATACGGGTAATGATTTTGAAGCCGATATGGCCAATATGGCCAAGGACTCCGTTACCCAAGCATGGTGGAAATTGACGGATCCCTGCCAAGAACCCCTTCCCACACGTGCTGAGGGTGAATGGTGGGCCAGTATGGAAGAAGTGTTTCACCATGATTAAAAAAATAATTGTATCTACCATCCTAAAAATAAGACAGCAAAAATGAATTTTGAACAAGCTCCAGCATTACCAAAAACCAAAAAGCCCATAGTGATCATCGGAGCTGGTGGCATTGTGGCAGATGCTCATCTTCCTGCCTATCGCAAAGCGGGGTTTGAGGTATTGGGCATATACGATAGGCTCTCTCAAAAAGCACAGAAACTGGCCACAGAATTTGACATACCAAATGTATGTGAATCATTGGATCACCTGATTGGTCTGGGCGAAGAAAATCAATGTGTCTATGACATTGCCCTACCTGCATCCGCCATTTTCGATGTACTGGAAAAATTGCCCAATAGATCAGGCGTGTTGATTCAGAAACCCATGGGAGAAACCATAGCCCAAGCCATGGAAATTTTACAGTTGTGCAGGAGCAAAGGGTTGGAGGCCGGAATTAACTTTCAACTGCGCCATGCGCCGTACATCATCATGGCCAAGCAGCTTATAGATCAAGGGATAATAGGTACATTACACGATATTGATGTTCGGATAAATACGCTGACGCCATGGCACTTGTGGGACTTTCTGTTTGACATTCCCAGAATGGAGATCCTTTATAACAGCATCCATTATATTGACATGATCCGGTATTTTTTGGGAAACCCACAACGGGTCCTGGCAAAAACCACAAAACATCCGAACATGCCGCAACTGGCCAATACCAGGTCTTCCATTATTTTGGATTATGGGGAAATCATAAGGGCCAACATCAATACCAACCACGGCCATGATTATGGAACCAAACACCAAGAATCCTTTTTCAAATTTGAAGGTACCCGGGGAGCCATCAAAATCACAGCAGGGCTTAATTTGAATTACCCAAAGGGCTTGCCAGACAAATTTGAGTTCATTACCCTGGACAACAATCTGGGGTGGCAATCGCACCCATGCAATGGATCTTGGTTTCCAGATGCGTTCATCGGTCCCATGGCCGGTTTGATGTGCAAGCTGGAGGATTCAGAATTTCATTATATCAATTCAGTGGAAGATGCGATCCATACCATGGATGCCGTCGAAAAGTGTTACCGATCAAGCGCCGGCGAAATCCAATGACCAATGTAAATGATTAAATAAGAACAGCTTGAAAGTAGCCCTTTTTATACCGTGTTATGTCGACCAATTTTATCCCCAGGTAGGGGTATCCACCATGGAGCTTCTGGAAAAATTGGGCGTTGACATATTTTATCCGACAGACCAAACTTGCTGTGGTCAGCCCATGGCCAATTCCGGGTTCGAGGAATACGCCAAAGATACGTACAGCTTGTTCGTGAAAAATTTCAAAGCGTATGATTATGTCGTCTCGCCTTCTGGAAGCTGTGTTTATCATGTCCGAAAACATTTCGATATTATACCTCAGACCAATCATGTCAAGGATATAAGAAACAAAACCTTTGAACTCTGTGATTTTATTGTAAATGTACTTGGAAACCCGGAGTTGGGGGCATCCTTCCCAAAAAAAGTGGGGATTCATCAAAGCTGCCACGGTCTGAGGGGATTGAGATTGGGAGAATGTTCCGAATTTTCACCCCATTCCAATTCAATCATCAAAGACATGCTACTAAAAGTGAAAGGAATAGAACTTTCCTATCCTGAAAGAAGAGACGAATGCTGTGGATTTGGCGGAACATTTGCCGTTCTGGAGGAAGCCATATCGGTCAAAATGGGAAAAGACAGGATTAATGATTTTTTGGAGCACGGGGTAGAAGTTATAACGGGGACCGATATGTCCTGCTTGATGCATATAGATGGCATTATTAAACGAAACCGACTACCCATTGCAATCAAACATATTGCAGAAATTCTAAATAGCTCATGTTAAACCATTCAAGGGCCGCCGAGGCATTCAATAAAGATGAAAATCGCGTTAATTGGCACGACAAGGCCATTTGGCACCTACGTGAAAATAGGGACAAGGGTGTTTATAAGATTGCCCAATGGCAAGAACTGAGGGAAACCGCATCCAACATCAAAATGGATGTGCTGAACCATTTGGACACCTATCTCGACCAATTTGAAAGAGCTGCCACTGCAAACGGAATCCACGTTCATTGGGCGGTTGACGCCGCTGAGCACAATGATATCGTCAGGGAGATCCTTGAAAAGCACAAGGTTAAAAAACTTGTGAAGAGCAAATCCATGTTGACGGAAGAATGCCATTTGAATCCGTATCTGGAGAAAAACGGTTTTGAGATTGTGGACACCGATCTGGGAGAACGCATCATCCAATTGGCCAAGGAGAGTCCTAGCCACATCACTGCGCCCGCCATACACAAAAAAATGGAAGAGGTGGATGAATTATTTCAAAAAAACATGGGAACCCGTCCTGCCAATGGAAACCCCAAAATCTTGGTCGATGCCGCCCGTGAAGATTTAAGAAAAAAATTCATAAATGCAGGAGCTGCCATCACCGGAGTGAACTTTGCCATTGCGGAGTCGGGCGGATTTGTCGTGTGTACCAATGAAGGGAATGCGGACATGGGCGTGCATCTAGCCCCGTTGCACATCGCATGTATGGGGATCGAAAAATTGATTCCCAAAACAGAACATTTAGGTGTTTTTCTAAGGATATTGGCCAGAAGTGCCAATGGCCAATCGATAACATCCTATTCGTCTCATTTTTTTAAACCTAGAAATGGACAGAAAATGCATATCGTTATTTTGGACAACGGACGGGCAGACCAATTGAAAAGTGATGATTTTAGAAATTCCCTGAAGTGCATTCGATGCGGAGCTTGCATGAATACCTGCCCGGTTTACCGTCGCAGCGGCGGACATAGTTACGGAAGTATAATTCCGGGACCCATTGGTGCCATACTGGAACCGAACAAAGACATGGCCAATTATTCATCATTGCCCTTTGCGTCCACCCTCTGTGGATCGTGCACCGATGTCTGCCCCGTCAAAATTGATATCCATTCCCAACTTTACAAATGGAGACAAGTGATCATGAAAAATCATCCTGATAAGGTCAAAAAATTGGTCATGAAAACTAACGGGGCTGTTCTTAGAAATCCAAAACTATATGGGTTTTTCGGGGCTTTGAGCCGATTAATTATGCGAATACTGCCCAAGTCGGTTCTCAATAACCGAGCAAATGCCTGGGGCAAACAAAGAGACCTGCCCGTGGCACCCAAGTTGAGCTTCAAGGAATGGTTAAAGGAAAACAGGATGAAAAATGGATAGCAGAAAGACAATTTTGGATAAGGTCCGAAAAAACAAACCCACATTGGAAACGAAAATCGACCTCCTCCCATTTTTGGTGGACAATGATGAAGACTTGACCTTCAGGTTTGGAGTGGAACTTGTGGAGAACGGTGGGCAACTTTTGATTCCCCAAAAGAATGAAAACCTTCGAGAACTGCTCCTGAGGGAAATCAATGGAAATTCCTATGTAGATTACTCAGGATTGGTTGACCCCAATGATGGTTCTATTCTCCAAGATGATCAAAATAGCTTTTCCAAAATAAATACCGCTATATTCAAAGTCGATCTTGGTGTAGCTGAAAACGGATCTATATGGCTGGAGGATCGAAATTTAAATGGTTTTCGCATACTCCCTTTCATCGTTGAACATGGTATTTTTATTTTGCCAAAGACCAAAATAGTACCCACCATGCATCATGCCTATGCCCATCTGAATGAGATCAAAACCGGGTTCGGGACTTTTATCGCCGGACCCTCCAAGACCGGGGATATTGAACAGCATCTGGTAGTAGGAGCGCATGGGCCATTATCGCATATGGTCATCCTCATTTGACCTAACCATTTTTTGCATTTGATGATTGAAATTGCCCATGTTTGTATTCGGCCGCTGTTTTTCCTTTGATCGAAAAAAGCTTACACAGCCCAAAAGCTAACCTGGTTTCTTTTTCAGATTGATCACCTACTTGGTGCTATACCTCCCCTTATACTTGATGTCTGTTTTTTTTAATCTGCAAAATAGGAGTCTTTACATTAAAAAGTGAGAAAAACAAAAATTTCTACTGACTCTCTCAATTCACTTTGTTACAACACAAATTCACAAAATAAAATTGTAATTTTTCCTACAATGCATTGCTTTTAGTGCATAAGAAACATTAATTGTTTTCAAAACTCCTCCAAAAGCGATCTATTGCAAAAATTCTATCATAATTGGAAATCAAACTGGTAGATACATGCCCCAATTACCCATAATTTAACCATCCAAACTTCAGGATGATGCACTTCGGTATCCGGTGATGTTTGAGCTCCAGCTATCTCAATGGTCCTAGAGTTTATGGGGTTCAAAAGCTAGGTTATGGTTGCATTACCGATGGATTTGGATCCTGTTTTTAAGACACTAAACACGCATAAAATGAATCGATCAATCACGCAAATGATAACCTGAATTTCAATAAAAACACATTGATAAAGCCTTAATTATAAATTCGAAGTTCTCCAAACTCAAAAAATAGTAGGGCATTTATGCACAGACTTTCTTATGCAAGATGGCCAATATGCACAGTGATTAGAACAACTAAAACCAAGTCATGAATATGAGAAAAATAATGATTCTGGGAAAAAAATCAGATGGTATTTTCCCAAATGTAGGTCTACAAGCAAAGATGCTTACTATATGCATCTTAATTGGTCTTACCAAGGCTCTCGCCCTGCCTTCAACAACCATGTTAACTATTGACCCCATCAAAGGGAGCGAAGTTTCCGATGAAGTTGGGAAGCACACTTTACAAGTTCCCATAAAAGGTGAAATTGTGGATGAAGATGGATTACCCCTCCCTGGGGCAAGCATTGTAGAAAAAGGTACCTCTAACGGAACACAGAGTGACGTTGACGGAAATTTCTCCATGAACGTCAGCGACCAAAATGCCATACTTGTTGTACACTTTATAGGCTTTGAATCACAAGAAATAGTGGTGGGTAATCGAAGTTCCTTCAAGGTGGTAATGGTTGAAAACACCGAGGGGTTGGAAGAAGTGGTCGTACTCGGATATGGCAATAGGGACAAAAACACGTTGGCGGGTGCCGTGAAACAGATTTCAGGTGAAATATTAGAAGAAAGGCCTATTACCAACCTGGCAAATGGTTTGCAAGGTGCCATTGCCGGACTTACAATCACAAGAAACAGTGGGCAACCCGGCCAAGAAGGATATGGCCTAAATATTCGGGGACTGTCATCAATAAATGGTGGGAATTCTCCTTTGATACTAATTGATGGTGTAGAAGGGGACATCAATCAGATCAATCCGAACGACATTGCATCGATCAGCATCCTAAAAGATGCGGCTGCATCCATCTATGGGGCAAGGGCAGCTGGGGGCGTTGTACTGATTACTTCGAAGTCCGGAAAAAACGCTCAAGCCATCAAAGTGACCTATTCTAACAATACCAGTATCAATACCCCCTCCAACCTTTTAGAGCGACTGAGTGTCAAGGAATGGGTGGAAATGGAATGGGAGGCAAGTGTAAACGCAAATGCAAATGGTACTTTTTTCTATCCTGAGATAGGCAACAATACCGTTCAAGATGTCCACAATAAAATAGATGCGGGCGCAGCTCCAGAATATTTGGCCGATAACGTCAATATTCTAAATTATACGAATCCGAATTGGGATAACAGAATTTTTGATAACGGTATCCAGCAACTTCATAATATCAATATCGTTGGCGGAGGAAAATCCTCAAGATACAATGCTTCCTTTGGATACGTTGATACAAAGGGAATTTTCAAAGATGCGCACGACAACGCCCAAAGGATCAATATGAGATTGAACTATGGTTTTGATATTACTGAGCGGTTTAAGATAGACGCTATTGTCAGTTATTCAAACTTGAAACGAAATGCTCCTGCTGTCGGGTCCGGCACTGTGCTCGATCAATTGAACAGAGTCTATCTATGGCTTCCTGAAAGAACGGAATCAGGACAATACCTGACTCAGTGGGGCTTTCAAAATCCAAGACAATTTTTGGATAGAGGCGTTGGCCTCAGCAAATCGCTCGATGAGGAATTCCGGGTAAATATCACAGGCCAATATGAAATTTTAGACAACCTTTACGCAAACGGACAAGTAGCCACAAATCGTTCAACAGGAAACAGTAGTACATTTACCAATATCATTCCATTATGGAATTACAATGATACCCCCGCCGGTTTTGGGATCAATCGCAACAGCGCCAATAGGGGTTTCTGGGAGAATGATTATCTAAATGCAACCGGTTACCTGAACTATTCGCAAATCTTTGGCAAACATAATTTCGATTTAATGGCCGGCGGAAGCCATGAGCAAAGTGAGTTTGGCGGTTTTAATGCGAGTGTTTTTGACTTTAGCCAAACGGCAATTACGACTTTAGGACTAGGGGACCCAGATGAAGCCCGGGTAGGAGAGAACAGAAGCGATTGGGCCATACGATCTCTATTTGGAAGAGCAACTTATATTTTAGACGACAAGTACGTCGCTGAATTTAACTATAGAAGGGACGGAACTTCCGTATTTTCTCCGGAAAGAAGATGGGGTGATTTCTTGGGTGCTTCATTAGCATGGCGCCTTTCAGAAGAGTCATTTATCAAGGACCTGGGTTTTTTTGACAACTTAAAATTGCGCTTTAGCAGAGGCGTTGCGGGCAATCAAAACCTAAATACCGGAAATTTATATGATTACATTCCACTAGTGGACATTAACAACCTGAATTATCCGTTTGGTGATGGTTCTTCACTTGTGCAAGCTGCATCGGAACGTAGGTTAGTATCGTCGCAGCGAACATGGGAAAACCTGGAAACGACGAATTTTGGTCTTGATTTCGCCTTTTTCGATTCCAAATTGTCCGGACAGTTCGACTTGTTCACAAAAAGAAACAATGACATGCTTCTGGGGGTGAACTTGCCTGCCGTATTGGGGGGAAGTGCCCCGGATTTGAACATTGGTTCATTGGAAACGAAAGGGTTTGAACTCACATTGAACTATTCCAATGCCACCCCGTCGGGATTTACTTACACGTTAACCGGTATGCTCAGTGATGCCCAAAACAGATTGGTGGACTTAGATGGCAGGAACGCTGTTGGTCTGGGACTGAACGGCATCAGGGAAGGTTATCCCTTGAATACCTATTTTGGATATGTATATGACGGGGTGTTGGAAACGGAGGAACAGCTTCAGGCATACAAACAACTGGAGGGCGTACCTGCCGATCTGCAACTAGGAGATGCAAGATACAGGGACCTCAATGGTGATGGCATTATATCAGTACTGGATGCAAACGGTGATGATGCGGATATTGTATCTTATGGTGACAATGCCCCTAGATATTCCTACGGATTTAGAACAGACATGTCGTTCAAGGGATTTGATTTCAGTCTGTTTTTGCAGGGTGTGGCAGAGAGGACCATTTTCTATACCGACCAATGGAGACTGCCCTTCGAACAACCGTGGTGGCAACCTCTTCGACGTTTTTACAACAATACCTGGTCTCCCGAACGACCGGATGCCAGGTATCCGCGGGTAACAAAAGGCGGGCAACGTTATTGGAACTTTCAAACCTCGCAAAACACCATGATCAATGGAGCATACATGCGGGTAAAAAACATCACCTTGGGCTATACCATTCCGAGTTTCACCACAGAAAAAATTGGGGTAAATAGAATAAGATTGTTTTTCAGTGGGGAAGATTTATTCACAGTAGATGCTTTAGATGGCGGATATGATCCCGAAAACACCAACGGAAGCGCTAACTTCTATCCGTTTACCAAAAGATATTCACTAGGTCTTACTGTAGACTTTTAATAAAAAAAGGAAAAAAATAATGAAATCGAGCATAAGGAAAACCTCCCTCAGTGGGATAAATACAATTGCTAGATTCCACCCCGATTCTGATAGGGGCAAGTTGTGACCACTAAAAGACAAATATAAACATATGAAAAATTATACACCAATCGTCGCATTTATTCTCCTTTTGGCAGGTTGCACAAAGGATTTAGATCTGGTTCCCTTGGATACCATTTCAGATGGATCCTTCTGGAAAGCCACCAAAGATTTTGAAAATGCTGCCAATGCATTTTATCCGTCCCTATCGGCACATGCCGACGGATTATTAGACCAGGATTCAGATATTGCAGTGGGCTACTCGCCCAATCCAATCAGCAATGGTAGTTGGATAGCACCCCAAGGTGATGGTAGTTGGAATGGCAGCTACCAGATGATCAGGGCTACTTCTAGGTTGATTGAGAACCAAGAGATTGCGCTTGATATCCAGGATGAAACTGCCCGGTATGCTGCGGAAGCCCGTTTCTTCAGGGCCCGCGCCTATTTTAACCTGGTATCCAGATTTGGGGACGTTCCGCTCATTGTCGGTGTTATCGACATCGACTCGGAAGAATTGGATGCCCCCAGGACTCCAAGGTCAGAAGTGGTAAGCTTTATCATGGACGATTTGGACTGGGCCATTGCCAACCTTCCACTGGAAAGTCAGATTGTGGCGGGTGAGAAAGGAAGGGTGAGTAGAGGAGCGGCCCTTGCACTGAAATCCAGAGTTGCCTTGTTTGAAGGCACATGGGCAAAGTATCATGGCACCCAAGATGCCGATGCCTTTTTGACCATGGCAATAGAGGCCTCTGAGAGCATCATTTCTTCCGATGAGTATGAGCTATATACCGCTGATGGCCCCTTGGATAGCTACTATAATCTATTTTTGGAAGCTGGTGAACACAGCAAGGAATCCATACTCGCCAGACGGTTTAATCAAAACTTGAATGTATTTCACAATACGACCAGGTGGGTTTACTCAGGTATTAATTCGCCTTCAAAACAATTGGTTGACCTTTATCTTTGTACCGACGGCTTACCTATTGAAATGTCCCCACTCTTTGAAGGATATTCAGAGAAAGATTCCGAGTTTAGAAACCGGGACCCCAGGCTTTCCAATACCGTATTCATGCCCGGATCTAGCTTCCATTGGATTGGAAGTGACCTGGTCATAAATCCGCCTATAGGTTCGAGTAATGAAAACTATAGCACGGGCTATATGGCACGCAAATTTCTGTCCACCAGCCAAACGAGCCAGTTGGGCCAATGTTTTTACGATTTCATGGAGATCCGATATGCAGAAGTGCTTTTAAACCTCGCCGAAGCACTCTATGAAAAAAACGGAAGCATTTCTGACGACGACCTGAATAGGACTATCAATAAGTTAAGGGACAGGGTGGGTATCACGCATATAACAAATGCTTTGGTGAATGGCAATGGCTTGGACATGCTTGAAGAAATCCGTCGCGAAAGGACCGTGGAGTTGGCCTTTGAAGGTTTTAGGTTAAATGATTTGCGGCGTTGGAAAGAGGCAGAAAATGTACTTCCTGTGGATTTGCTAGGTGTCAAATACCTGGGAACTGAACAGGAAACAACATCTCCCAATAATTCCCTAACCCCAGGGGTGGATATATTGTTGAATGATGAAGGTTTTCTCATTGCAGACCCGGGAAACCAACGACAATGGAGCCAGAGAAATTATTTGTTTCCTTTACCGCTGGATCAGATACAATTAAATCCAAATCTTGAACAGAATCCTGAGTGGTAAATCAAGGTTTTAAACCCTCTAAAATCATCCGTCTGGTAAAATAAAAAGAGAAATACCCAATCAATACGTTAAATCCCCTCTAAATAATTGCAGACTTTGGCTTTAAAACCTGTTTCTTTTTGCTATTGGATAAAATTTGCTTTTGATCACTTAAAGCAACCATTTCTACAATTCATCAGGTATTTGAAAGGGATTATTGTTACATTTAATTTCTTATTTACTCGATCTCCATGAATATTAAATATGCCATTGCAGCACTAGGCCTGCTATTTGCTCAGTTTTGCTGGGGCCAGCAGACAGAGCTTTCCCCCGAAAGAACTACTTTTACCACCTATCCTTTTTCAGACCCCAGTCCGGTGCCTTCATTGGCTTACAGACCGGATATCTATCCCTATTTTAAATTTGAAGGATACAGTGTGGATCCGGTCAGGCAGGAATGGAATCTCATTACCCTGGAAAATGACCATTTGAAAGTCAGTATCATGCCTGAAATCGGCGGCAGGGTTTGGGGAGCGGTAGAAAAATCCACCGGAAAAGACTTCATTTATGAAAACGAAGTGGTCAAATTCCGCAACATCGCCATGCGCGGACCCTGGACATCCGGAGGAATAGAATTCAACTTTGGCATCATCGGCCATGCCCCCTCTACGGCTACTCCGGTAGATTACCTGATGTATGAAAATGAAGATGGATCCCTTACCTGCATCGTAGGCACCATGGATCTCCCCTCCAGGACCCAGTGGCGGGTCAAAATAAACTTACCCAAAGACAAGGCCTATTTTGAAACGGAAGGGATCTGGTACAACCCCGAACCCTTGCGGCAGCCCTACTACAACTGGATGACCGCAGCAGCCCATGTGGGCGAAGACCAGGAATTTTTTTACCCGGGACATATCGCACTACAGCACAGTGGTGCCCTGATGGATTGGCCCTTGCAGGAGGGAAAAGAGGTGAGCCTCTATGCGAACAATGCCTTTGGCTCCAGCAAATCCCACCACATGGCAGGTTCTTTCCAAAACCACTTTGGTGGGTATTTTCATGATCAGGGATATGGCTTTGGCCATTTTTCCAGTTACGATGACATGCCCGGTAAAAAACTGTGGCTTTGGGCACTGTCCCGCTCCGGAGGCATTTGGGAAGACCTGCTGACCGATGAAAACGGCCAATACATGGAATTTCAGGCCGGGCGGATGCTCAACCAGTTTTCGCCCAGTCCTAGACAACCCAGCCCTTTGAGCAAGGCAGGATTTGCCCCCTATACCATTGACCGCTGGACCGATTATTGGTTTCCCGTCAAGCAGATTGGCGGCATCAGTGCCGTGAGCCAGGCCGGTGTTTTCCATATAAAAGACGCCAACCAAACACTTTCCTTGTCCTTCAACCCGTTTGAAACCATACAAGAAGAACTGCAGGTATACATCAACGATAAACCGGCACAAACCATCACCCTAAATGGGCAGCCCATGGATGTGATTACCAAAGAACTGACCCTGGATGCTCCCCTTCAAAACCTTGAATTGATTTTGGGAACCGAAAAAGTCTATTCCTGGGCGAGCGAAGACCCTATGAAATTGAGCCGGTCTTTTGATAAAACCGAAGCGGAACCGCTTTCAGCGATCGACGCATTGTATTACAAGGCCCGGCAGGACTATTACAGCAGGGCCTATCCGGAGGCCCAGGCCAAATACGAAGAACTGCTCAGGCAGGAACCCGGACACCAGCAGGCCAACATCGATTATGCCGAGCTGCTCTTTCGTTTTGGCCGGTATGAAGATGCTCTGGAACAAATTGCCCAACCCCTGGCCACGGATTTCTTTGACCCCCAGGCCAATTTTGTGGCCGGAAGCATTTACAGGGAGCTGGGCCAGTCGATTGATGCCCTGGAAGCCTATGGCTGGGCTGCCCGATCCATGGAATTCCGCTCTTCCGCCTACACCGCCATGGCGGAGATCCATCTGGCTGAAAAAAACCTGGCAAAAGCCTCCGACTATGCCCGCAAAGCCTTGGATTTTAATGTGCACAACATCATGGCCTACCAGGTGGCGGCTGTCAAACATCGGCTAGCCGGGGAAAAACAGCAAGCCAGGGAGGTGTTGGAAAAGCTATGGGATATCGACCCCCTGAATCACTTTATCCGATTCGAACAATACCTGAACGAGGAAGACCCACAGCAACTGGAGGAATTTCAGGGGCTTATCAACAATGAGTTCCCCTACCAGACGCACCTGGAACTCGCCGCTACCTATCTAAAATACGACCGCAAATCCGAGGCCTTGCAGGTTCTGGCACAAAGCCCGGCACATGCCCTGGTAGATCTCTGGACGGCATTTCTGGATGAAAAGCAGAACGAGTCGGGTCTGGACGCCCTGCTGGCCAAACCCATTGCCTTTGTCCTGCCTTACCGAAAGGAAACCCTGGAAATGTTGAACTGGGCCCAGAAGGAAAGGACTCACTGGAAGCTGGATTATTACCTGGCGCTAAACCTAATGGCGTTTAACGAAACCGAAGAAGCAGCAAAACTATTGACAGAAATAGACGAAAAGGCCGATGAAGCGACTTTCTACCTAAACCGAGCCCTTTTGCTTGAAAAGACGGGAGTAAAAGATCCCCTGGCCGATCTGAAAAAGGCCTGGGAAATGGACCCTTCCCAATGGAGGCACTGGCAACACCTGGCCCGATATCAGGCAGAAAACGGCAATGACCAGGAGGCCCTATCCCTATTAAGAGATGCCACCCGGAAGTTTTCCGGAAGCTACGTGCTGGAGATGGATTACATCCGGGTACTGAATAGCCTGGGCCAATACAAAAAAGCCATGGACCTGCTCGACCAAATCCATGTGTTGCCCTATGAGGGAGCCGGAGAAGGCAGGGCCCTATTTGAGACAGTGTACCTGAATGCAGCCCTGAAAGACATGCAGGTGAGACGCTGGAAGTCTGCGCACACCAAGCTGGAAAAGTCCCTGAAATGGCCCGAAAATCTGGGCGTAGGTAAGCCCTTTACCACCAACGAAACGATGCAGGATTATTTACTGGGACTGGTAGCCCAAGCCCAGAATCAGGAGGACTTGTTCCACTCGCACATGCAACAAGTAATAGCTGCCACTGAAAACATGTCCCGCAATCGTTCCGAGCAACTGCTGGCTTTATTTGCCCTGGAAGCCTTAGGTAAACGCGAGGAAGCTGCTGCGCTCTGGGAAGAAATCCAAAGTGATGGGAACCAAGAAACGGTGGATTTTATTGGTAGACTTTACGCTGGCGCAGACCAACCGATCACATCCGAATCGGGCAATCGCCGGGAAGGTTTATTGGAAAAGATAGCGGGAGTACGTAGGGATCTTCAGAAATGAGGTCAAACGTACATCCTGAGGGGTAAATAACCCTGCCCTCTCGGGTTTCCTACTCCAAAAAAACCTAAGGCTTGGAGTCAAATTTTCTGATAGTGCATTTCTACTTTCCAGTTATTCAATAAATAACCATCTATTAATCAACTTATCTATTCTATCGAGAGTTCCTCTTCTGGAAATGCATTAATTTGCGCCTTTTAGTGGATTCTAAATAGAGGCATACAGAGAACTTAGCAATCGGTATGCATTACTTGTAAAGCCAACCCCCCTTTGGAGGTCTCCTTATACCGGGAACTCATGTCTTTTGCGGTTTCCCACATGGTGCTTATGACTTTGTCGAGAGAAATTTTAGCTTTTGATGCATCGCTTTCCATGGCAATTTCTGCTGCGTTGATGGCCTTAATGGCTCCCATCGCATTGCGTTCGATGCAAGGAACCTGCACCAAGCCGGCCACAGGGTCACAGGTGAGGCCAAGATGATGCTCCATCGCAATTTCGCTTGCCATAAGCACCTGAGCAGTACTGCCACCCATCAGAAAACACAATGCGCCGGCAGCCATTGCAGATGAAACGCCAATTTCTGCCTGGCAGCCGCCCATAGCGGCGGAGATGGTGGCACCCTTTTTGAAAAGTGACCCAATCTCTCCTGCTACCAACAAAAACTTCCTGATCTCCTCAAAACCTGCCTGGTGGTTTTCAATGCATAAATAATACATCAATACGGCGGGCAAGGTACCGGAACTACCGTTGGTTGGTGCTGTCACTACCCGGCCTAGTGATGCATTTACTTCGTTAACGGCAATAGCAAAGCAGCTTACCCATTGAAGAATTTGCCTGAATTGCACTTCGGTCGACCTGATAGTTTCCAGCCATTGTTCCTTGTTCTGGTAATGTTCAACATTCCCGGCCAGGAGTTTTTTGTTCATATTGGAAGCTCTTCGACTCACGTTTAATCCACCGGGTAACGTACCATCTGTATGGCATCCCAGGTACATGGATTCCAACATTACATTCCAAACAGCTTTCAATGCCGCATCTATCTGCTGGTCAGACCTTAACGATCGTTCATTTGCTAAAACAATTTCAGCAATGTCCTTTTTTTCCTTTTCGCAATAATTTTGAAGTTCCGTTGCATATTGAATGGGAAAAGGCAAAGGATTTAAATCCTGTATCTTTTGACTTTCATCTTCTTGTTCTTCTTTTACTACAAACCCTCCACCAATAGAGTAAAAATAAGATTCATAACTGGTATTGTCGTTCAAAATGGCTTTGTACATCATCCCATTGGGATGAAAATCCAAAAAATGCTTATGGAAAACGATGTCCTTTTCGAAATGAAAAGGAACCCTAATGGTGTTGTCCAGAAGAAGTTCTGAATTTGCTTTAATAAAATCGATTTGCTCATCTATCTTTAAGATATTGATGGTAACCGGATCATGGCCACAAAGCCCCAAAACGGCAGCGATATCGGTTGCATGTCCTTTGCCCGTAAGCGAAAGTGAACCATATAGGTGAATTTCTATCTTTTGTATTTTATCAAAAACATGGTTTTGTTTTAACGCTTCAATCCACCTTTGCGACGCCCTCCAGGGACCTAAGGTATGAGAACTGGAAGGTCCTATTCCAATCTTGAGCATATCGAATATGCTGATAAATGCTACTTTTTTCATTGAAAGCCCTGATAAGGATATACAGGGCAAATATGGGTGATTTATTTAAATCAGACCTATATCACACCATAAATCCGAAGATCTTTCTCAATATTTATGATTTAGGAAAAAATCCCCCGCTCCGTTTGGAAAGGGGGTTTCGGGTAACACTGGCTTTTTTGTCATCGTTTCTGCTTTGAAAAACCCTTTGCCCAGGTAATATGGATAAGCTCAGTACCAGTGACCGCACTTACAGGTTTTAAAATGGTTTGCCCTATTGTTTTTGATAACTATTGTTTTCCAAAATCAATACATTGGGAATTTCTTCTATGCCCCTAAGGAGCAGTTTTGTATATTCCATGGTATTGTGGAGATAGCAACCCAGTACGATATCCAGGTCTCCATCTCCGTCTATATCACCTACATCCATGGTCAGCCATTTTCCCAATGCAGCCTCTGGAATCAGTTTGGGCTGAAAAGTCAGGTCCCCCTTGTTTTCAAACAACAGGAATTGCTCCTCCGGATGATCCAGCTCATCATAAAAAGCGATGGTAGCCAGATCCAGGTCTCCGTCCCCATCAAAGTCAATAGCCATAGCCTTGGCCGCGCCATATTGAGGATAAAACCACCCCTCTTCAAAAATACCATCTCCCTTGTTTTCATAAATGCGGAAGCCGTGATACGGTTTTGGAACGGAAGAGTAGTCCCAATTATCCCCATTGCTTACCAGCAGGTCCAATGCCCCATCCCCATTCAGGTCCTGCAATTCAAAATAGCTGGTTCCCATGATGGGTGAAAATTGGAGCAGCATTTTCTCAGCTTCAAACTGACCATTACCTTTATTGTAAAAAACAGATAAACGCTCGTTTCCCTGGCAAAACAGGGCCACGATATCCGGTTTTCCATCCTGATTCAGGTCACACACCTCTATTTTCCTGGCACCCGCGCCGCCAAGTTGAAGCGGTTTTGATTGGAAATCGCCATCGCTGTAAATGGCAATGTTACCGCCATTATGGCCATAGTTACTGATCAGAAGATCAGGGTTTCCGTCCTTTTCCAGGTCTTCCCAAATACCGTATACCGGCCTGGGCAGCTGATCCAGGCTTTGATTCCAGCTGTTGGTATTCAAATCCATCTCATAGAGGGCTCCCCGGGAAAGGTCGCTCGGAGCGATGGAACCAATGGTCAGGAAATGATACACATTCGGAGCCTTTTTGATGAAGTGCACCGCCGCACTGCTGATGGGAGGAAGGGTAAACAACTCATCATTTTGGTCCTTGACATAAAGTTGATGGGTGCTTGCATCGGAGATAATGAGTTCCCTCCTTTCTTCATTGATGGCTACCAGGCTCGTTTTGGGACTTTTGATTCCCTCTATGAAAAGGGTTTTTGCGGTGAAAGGAGAAAGGGCTTCAGGTGCTTCTTTTGGCTTTTGAGCCGGCAGTTCCGTCGGTGCTTCCGCTACGTAAAAATCCAAAATGGACTGAAAGTCCCCCTTGCTGATTTGAGGGGTTGCAGGATAAGCCCCAAGTCTCCTGACAATGTCCATTTCTTCATCAGACTTCTCCTCCCAAACCCCTAAACTATCCTGAGCCATTTGATCTCCCATCAGGGCTGCCATCTGCGGCAGCACCTTGTTTTTCCAGGTCGCTTTTGGCAAAAGGGAAGGAGAAGGATAGAGATGGCAGCTGCCGCAGTAGCTTTTGGCCAAAGCCCCGCCTTTTAAAAGCACTTCCTGTTGTGCCTGAAGGCCGGTAAACTGGAATACTCCCCACAAAACCAGAATGGAAGCTATACGAAACAGGGACATCTGGGAATTTATTAAAGTTATGATATCAATTTATTTTATCCGCCAATCGTTCTTCAAACCCGAAAGCAAGTAGAAAGGCTAATATCCGGTTAATTCACTTCAAAATCACTCCATCCTTATTATTTCGGCATCAGCATTAGGCTGGGATGATGCTGCCATTCCAGGTTTCCCTTTTGCATTCATATTATATCTGTTAGTGGTTCAGACTGGTAAATTAACGAAAACATTTGATGAAAGGCTGTTCGATGGGAATTAAACACAATTTCCTGGTAATTGTCAAGGATGTGTGTAGGACACGAATCCCGAAGGGCATTTGCTATATACTTAGTTGAGCTTTCGTGTTTTTATTTAAGCTCAGTTGATCCAAGGCTCACTAGACTCACCTTTTTTAATGTCACCTTAGTACATTCCATTATGTCTTGGTCAAAAATCACAACATTGTTCCCTTCTGGGTGCAATGAGCTACTAAATCTAATTCCACTTGCTCCTGTAAAAATCTTTATGAATTCGCATATAAACTGAGTTGGAATATAGTCCACTTCTGTGTCATACCTTCTCATAGGTTTCGAGAGGTCTCTGCTAATTAGATCTCTCAATAACCTTGATTTAATTGTAGTTTCAATTTTTTGGTCTGGCTGAAAAAGTGGGGTGTCCTCTGTGAAGTCCACAATTCTTATGGCGTCTTTCTCACCTATAAGGTGGAATTCTCCTATGCTTAATTCATCTAAGTAAGAAGCCCTGACTTCATAAAGCACAGTGTCTGGGTTATCGCTCAAATACAGGAAAGGTATTCCTGTAGGATTTGCTCTTCCTCCTTTAGTCAACGTAGGCGGGGGGCACATCATTTCTAAAGAACTGTAGGCCTTATTGCCACTTTGGTGATGAACACGTGCTCGATAGAGCGTCACAACTGGTTTCAATTCATATTGCCTATCAAAAAAACCATCCCACCCTAATTCCTCGAATTTTTTAATATCAGGAATAAATCTTCGCTCGGTTTTTAGTATCTCTTTTAGTTCATTCCAGTAGGAATAATTTGAAATTATCTCACCTTTATAATCAACAAGATCATTTGAGCTTTCAATCTCAGTTTTAATTTCTCCAATTACAGCATTAAGAATTTTTGAAGCAGCATCAAGAGATGAAAAGAAGCTCCAGTTCTCTTGTATTTTAGATTTCAATGGGACTCCAATTTCACTTCTGCGGAAGTTTGCAAGCAATTCTTGAAAAAAATCAAGAAGCTCTGTAAGTTCGATAACAGCAATATCCTTTGAACTGCAAACATCACAATCACCTGATTTGCCTAAAGATTCGATGAATGCACTTAACTCCCTATCAATCTCCTTATCTGAGAAACAGTTTTTACAAACTAGCATATTATCTGTTTCTTAAATAGCCTGCTACAACAAGGATGTGATTTTTCATTGAGATCTTCTTGACCGTGCCAAGTCCTGGGTAATGTTGTTCATCAAAATGGTCAAAGAGTTCTTCAAGTGCTGAATTGGAAAGTCCATTAGCACGACAATATTTTACAGCTTTAGCGGCTGCCTCCCCAAATTTTCCTTGAACGTTGGCAATAGAGTCATTGGTATCAGAAGTGAAATGTCTAATCCAAATTTGACCTTGATCATTCAAATATGTTAAATGAATGACTACAGCACGCGGTGTACTTCCCCCTTCAATAAATTCACTAGGCAACACAGTATAGTCTGAAAAACCAGTGTAGCCCTCATCCTGAAAATAGAGGTGTTCTTCTGAAAACTGATGCTCCGCTATCGATAAAAAATCACTATTTCTTAATTGTTTTTCGAATGGATCATCAAGCCGTATAAATGATTTGTTTAAGTCTCTTACATATCTGCTTAATGATCTATTTCTTCCTGGATCCTCAATATTAAACGCCACTACTTCTTCCAATTCTGCTAATTCTGTAAAATCGGCATTATTGGGGCTTACATCATTTTGACAAATGATTAAACAGCCCGTCAAATTATAAATTTGGATTGCTTGACGAATGTAGCCTCCATTAGACCTGTAACGAAAAGCTGGTAAATAGGTACCTTGCTGTTTTGTTAATAGGTATTTGAGATAGTGTGTTCCATCTCCAGCCATTTCTCCGTAACCTGGATTCAAAATCAAATAGGCAGATTGGGCTCCTTGCTGAAATATGTCAAATGCTATGTCAAGGTTATTATGCGTTTCCTTTACGGGTTCAAAAATTGGGGTAACAACATCTTGAATAGCATTCTCTGCTACTAATTCGCGAATTGTAATTAATTCAAATTGACGAGCTCTAAGCAGTGGGTAGTACATGATTACATTTTACACATTCAGAGGAGCTTTTAAAATAGAAAATAACTGTTGTCTATTTTTCATATTCATACGTAACGCTAAACTAAGCTGATTGAACTCCTTGTAATAACGTGCTGAGAGGCCATAATTACCTGCACGACTCTTCATTTTATTTATGAAAAGTTGATTGAGTTCATTCTGAGGAATTTTTGCAATTAAATCTTTACATATCTCAAACTGGTTAAAACTGGTAACCTCTGGTAGCTGACCATAGTGATGAGTCACAATCTCTTTGTATTCACTGGTGTGAAAAATATGCATAAGTGCTTCGGAATCAATATCCGTGTTTCTGGCTGCGGATCTAATTATTTGAAACCTTTTGGGACTTAAAATATCAAAGCAAATGATCCCTATACTACTATCATAAGTTTCATACTCTTCAATCTTCGAAGCTGGGACAATTAAAAAAATTTCATTGAATACTTTTCGATATTGATCCAATTGTGAATTCAGACGTTTATCAGAATCAAGCTCGGTTTTGATTTCAAAAGCTCTGGAAATACCATTGAACATTACCAAATCAGCAATGGCACTACCAATCCTAAATTCACTATAGAGTTCTGAGTTATTTTCCCCCAACTCCTTAATAAGCCAGTCATTTAAAAATGAGTTCTTGAGGATATATTCGTTATGATATTGATTCTCTAAAACAGAGTAAACAAACTTTAAGTAATCAATGTAAGTTCTATTGGTTTTTGAATACCAGTGCTCATCATATCTCTTAATCTTGCAATCAATGGATGATAAGTTGCCGTTCATCCATTCTTTAACAGCACTCCTAGAGAACAAGGAGGAATAATCTCGCATTTGGTTTGGACTGAAAGTTCTAATCACGCTCATGGATCAAATTTACAAAACCATAATTTGGGATCATAGTAACATTTTATTTGTGGTCGATAGTTTGTTAGCCTATGTAGGGCATGAAGCCTAACACTTGTATCAATCCATGTTTCGAAAGGTCAATTGCGTGTATATGACTATGTCCACAACTCATTTCCAGGCTTTCTGAGGTCAAATTAAGGAATCCGAATAAGAAATCAAGCCCTATTCACCGCAATTATCGGATTCATCATCCGCTTTCCATTCATCCAATTGCCAAAGGGCGCTCCCTTGATCCATTATTCCGGCATTAATCTGAATTTGAAGGCAGGTGGAGGCGATAGACCGGTCGTCTGTTTCAGACAGGATCCCATCTAAGATTTCAATCAACTCACTATCGATATCATCCTCGGTATAGGCATAATAATTGGAGAAACCCTCCAGTGCAGCGTACTGTTCCCCCTTCTTTTCACTTTTCAAGGACTTCCAAAATAAGGGCAGGGCTGTTGGGATAAAATAATATTCCATAATTTCGGAAATAAGTTCCAATGAAGCCGCCCGTCGAATTTCACTCGCCCTGCCACGATCTTCTTTTAATTCGAGAATTTCTTCCGCCAATCCCAACAGTTTTGAGAATTTCCTCTTTTTCTTATCCGCATAAGGAGTATTTGACAATAATTCCTCCCACTCATCTTCATCATTTTTGTCATTATCCGTTTGCATCTCAAGATCAAGGGGGAGGAACCTTACATAATTCCAAAAACATTGTTCGGTCTTTCTTATTTTTCTATTCTTTGTTTTTGCGATTTTTACCAGACAATCACAAAACAAAGCCAGGTCATGTTCACCAATCTTTTTCTTGAAAGAATTATTCAAATCAAAACAAATTGACCTGTTATCAATATCCTTGATTTCACCTGCAATAAAGCGGTCTATCTGATCACAAATTTCTTTTATGGACCATTTTTTCATCGTGGTATCTTCTTCATCAATCTTATAGAAAAAAAAAATTGGTCTTAAAGTAGCATTTATTGATCGAATATCCTGGCTTTTTAAATACCTTCTTCCGATACCTATTTTTAGATTTATAGTTCGCTCAAAACAGAAACTTTTCTTAATATCACCTTTGTACATTCCATTTTGTTCAAGGCCGGCAATTGCTTTTTGCTTTGATTACCTATCGTTTATATTTTTTAATCTACAAAAGTCTCTTTTAACACCTGCTTGCATGCAATAATTTCAGCAGTGGTTAATTGCCCCAAGCTTTTAATAATTCTCCTTTTATCAATTGTTCTGATTTGGTCTATTATCACCCATCCAGTCTGACTATTATGTTTTACTTTAATTCTAGTGGGATAATTGTGACTTTTGGTGGTCATCGGGGCAATCGTAATGTGCCGCAAATTACTATTTATCTCGTCTGGCGAAATAATCACGCAAGGTCTTGTTTTATTGATCTCACTTCCAATAGTAAAGTTGACCAATACGATATCATACTGGCTTAATCCCATTGATCGAAACTTTCATCTTCAAAAACATCATCAATTAGAAGCTCATCATCTCCATTTCTATGCATTTTCTTGAAAGCCTGATCCCAGCCTTTTCTTGGCTGGTTAATTGGCTTAAGAATGATCTGCCCTTCTTCCAGGATAACCTCCACTTTGTCTTTAATCTGATATTTATCCAATATAGACTTTGGTAACCGCAGGCCCTTGGAGTTTCCTATTTTAACAATGGATATTTCCATAATAGTTTTCCATTAATGTAATTACTAAGTTATTACAAAAACGTCAATTATCAAATGAAGGTTCTATATTTTTGAATAAGGGATAATTGCTGTAAAAGGCCATGTCTCGATAGGTCAATTGCGTGTATTTGTATTATACCCTACACCCGACTACCGCCTTTCGTTGGTCAAGTTTGAGCATATGGTGCCCCAAAATAGGAACAGCGTTTTTTTGAGACCAACGCAATTTTAAAAGGTAATTACTTTATTTGCATCAATCGTCCATTGAGCAAATTCTGTCATATTGCTACGGGAAACTCCATCTTCCAAAGAAAGTTCAGCCATTCCTCTTGCATCCATGCATGTTCCACATGTTTTCACTTCACCTCCCTTACGAATGAACATTTTCAACATTCTTCCGATATTGTAATATCCGTCCGGAGTTTTTTGATTTGCAAGACCACAGGTTACAGCGTCTGCCAACAGGAATATATTGACCTTTGCGTCCGGGTGTTCTTTCAACAATTGATTTCCCAATCTCATTGCATTATATGCTTTCTCTGTTCCGTAAGGAGCGTCATTTATAATAATCAATATTTCCACTTTTTTCAGTTTTAAGCCTGCTTTTCGGCAGACAAGGTTAAACTTTATTTGCTTTTATTACTACAAAACTTCCTTTCCCAAAGCCCTTTCTTGGTTTTTCAATTTCGGTTTCTTTAGCTCTGCTCAATGTCTGCCAATATTTGAAATTTTGAAAACCCGATTGCCTCAGCAGTTCCGTTAATTCTTCGGTAGAATGAAAATGTGCATCCTTGTAAAATTTGTTGGTGGATTTTCCTTTTTCATATTTTCTGCCGCGTTCGCTGTTTTTGTCAATGATGGCTAAAATGATTTCTCCATGTGTTTTCAAAATACGGTGAATCTCAGAAAAAGCTTTTGGAATATCGGAAAGAAAACAAACCGTTGTCACCATAAGGGCAAAGTCAAAGCTTGCGTTGCCCATCGGTAGTTTTTCGGCAATTGCTCTATAAACGGTAATACCTCTTTGTTCGGATACTCTTGCCATACTTTCAGATGGTTCAACTCCGAATTTTATCTTTAAAGGCGCTGCAAAACGACCTGTTCCAACACCAATTTCAATTCCCGTTTTGTTCTGGGGTATGGCTTGCTGAATAGCCAATATTTCCGATTGATAAACGGCTGAATGTTTCTCAAACCATTGGTCATACTCCGTGGTGTTTTGGTTAAAAGTTGTTGAAGCGTTTGTCATTTTAGAAGTATTTAAAGAACCAATATTTTTCAAATCAAACTTTCATCCATTGCCATATAAAGCCGGGCCTCCTCATTTTGACTTCAGGCAGTGGTAATCCGGAGAAATTTCCTCCTGCATAACCTGCCTTTCCTTTTCCTAATTCAAGGAAACACTGGCCGTCTCTGTTAATTGTTTTATCGGCTGATTTACCTGTACCTTTTTGCATTACCTGCGATATCTGCTATGTGTAGTGCGGGATTGCAAACACCTTACTGTCCAAATTTTATTCAAAGTAATCACCTTCATCCGCATTACGTATGGCCAATGCAGGTGCTGGATTTTTATCTTATTAATTGATATCCAACCATTTATTAGTCCCACCACAAAGCCAAGTTGCATTGAGTCCATATTCTTTTAAAACTTTTGCTCCGTCTGCTGACCGTCCGCCACCTTTTCCACAAGCAGTAATAAATTGTAGGTTTTTGTCAAGTTGCCAAATACGGTCTTTTAGGTCTTGAAGCGAAATATTTACAGCATTTGGAATATGTGCTTGTTCATATTCTTCCTTGCTTCTTACGTCAATGATTTGAATTTTTTTGTTCTCTTGAAATGCTTGTTTCACTTCGTCCGCTTCAATACATTCTTTAATCGTTTTTATTTGTTCTGGCATACGGAATTTAATAATTAGTGAGGAAATAATGGTCAATCCACCAATTAAGAATATGGCATATTCCACTCCGAACAAGTCAGCTGTAATTCCTGAAATTACTGCTCCAAAGGCATATCCTAAATCTCGCCATAGTCGAAAAGAACCAATACTTTCTGCTCGTTGTCTTGGACTTGTCGCCTGGGCAATGGTGGAAAGGAAAGTAGGATAGACCAATGCAGTTCCTAAACCTAAAATTGCTGAAATGGAAGCCAATACATAAAAATCACCACTGAACGGAATAAGCAAAATGGCCAAACCTTGCAAAAGCATTCCCCAAAAAAGCATTGCCTTTTTTGAGTAATGGTCAGACATTTTACCTGTAAACAATTGCCCGATACCCCAAACAGTTGGATATATAGCGGTTATGATACCGATATTTTCGTTGTCGTAATTCAATGACAATAGCACGATTGGAAGCAAACCCCAAATCATTCCGTCATTTAGGTTATTGACAAGCCCTGCCTGTGTAACGGAACTCAACGTCTTGTTTTTAAAAGTTGTTTCTAAAAAAACATTGTCAAGTTGAGCGGTGCTATCTGTCGCACTTTCTTTATGCACAAATACCCTGGTGTCTTTCACCCACAAGGCCGTTAAAATAAAACCAACGATAGAAATGAAAATGCCGATAAAAAATGGATAAGGTGTAATTCCATAAGTATTGGCAATATACCCTGTTAGAAAAGCAACGATTCCAACTGCAAAATATCCTGCAAATTCGTTTAAGCCCATTGCAAAACCACGGTCTTTTTCGCCAACAAGGTCAATTTTCATCACTACAGTACTGCTCCAGGTTAAGCCTTGACTAATACCCAAAAGCACATTGGCAAATATCACAAAACCCCAACTGGGTGCATAAATGAGCATAAAAGGAATTGGAATAGCAATGAGCCAACCGAACAACAATAAATTTTTGCGACCGAATTTATTGGCGAGCCGTCCTGTATAATAGTTTGCTATTGCTTTTGTAATTCCAAATGCCGTGATGAATGAAAGTATGGCGGTTTTGGAAGCTATACCAAACTCCAATTCAGCAAATTGGGGAAAGATAGAACGTTCCATTCCAATCATACCGCCAACGAAAGCGTTTACAATAACCAAAAGCGTAAACTGCTTCCAATTTTCTTTCAGTCCGAGTTTTATGTTGCCTGTATCCATTTTGTCCAAATTTATAGATGCAAAGTTCTGCCAATAGAGTGACAAAACATTTTACAAATGATAAATAATCAATCTACTTTTTCCCATTTACCCAAATTTATATTGTGGATTACCCAAAATGTAAAGCCCTGGTTCAAGTTCCATTTATCCGACTTGCCGGGAATAAATCTTTGGTGATAGCCTGCCAATAGCGTTACATTGGGTAATGTATAACCAACCAAAACGTAGTTACGCACTTGGTCGAAACGATTGTTGACTGCTTTTCCTGTATTTAGCAATGTTTCGTTAATGATGTCAAAATGCCAATATCTGTCTTGGGCGATAGGTGACAGCCTAAATCGGAAATCTTGCATCAGGCGAAAGCGGTTGTTAAAAGTTCTTTCATTTTCAATAATCTCACCATCAACATCTAAGGACTGCCTGAATCGTGTATCATGGCGCAATCGAACAATATAGTTTAGTCTTGGATGAAATTGAAACTTTTTAATGGCCTGTCCCCAAAAGCGATTCTCTTGTCGTAAGAGTTTATCTGTTTTGGGTGTGGAAGCCATTACATAAGCATATCCTGCGGTAAATTGATAGCCTTTTGTTGTTTGATAGGTAATGCCCGGACGAATAATACCAAATCCATTGGAAACGTAGTGGTAATCATTCCAAATCTTCCATTTATCACTTAAAGAAATAGTATTGATATAGCCCCCCCAAACTTCCTCCTTATACTCTTGGGCTTTTAGCTCTTTAAAGCTTGTAAGGCTAAGCAGTACAAGAATAAGTCGCCATGTTTTGAATTGAGATCTCTGCATCTTTTATTTTTATTGATGCAAAGGTCAGCTTAAAATACAATAAAACTTTTTACAAATGATAAATAATCATTTCACATGATCAGCTGGTGTTATAAACACTTTCATGGTCAATTCGTCCTATGTTACTTGATTTGTACCGAGGTTTTCTTTAAAATCAATTGCTTCTTAAAATTTCATTGTAGTCTTTTTAAATATGCGCAAGCACAAGGGGATCTATTTATGGAAGAAAACAATTTAGGGACTTGCAAGGCTTGTTCAATGCTGGTTTTTATAAGGATAACCTGCTTATTTTGGCTCCTGGACCAATTTTTCTTACTTTAAAAGCATTGATCCGAATTTGATGAATACTGTGTCTTCAGATTATTTTGACGCTCTTAATTATTCGACCCGGAGGCTGTTCCAGCAAGGAGGTATTCCTGAGCTTGGGAAAAGTGAAACCTACCCCAGACGAAAGCGAATCGGAAGATACATCCATGCAGTAGTGGGAATGCCTTTGAGGTTGCGGGCAGGCAGGAAACCTCCTGAGTATCGATCCAGTACCCGTTCCACTTCCTTGACCAGGCCGGGATCTGAAGAAGCGCGGTTTACCACGGAGCTTTCCAGAAATTCCCCCCGCTCATCGATTTTCAACCCCAGCCAGATTTCCCCTTCCGCCCGGGTATTTCTGGCAGATTGGGGGTAGGACAGGTTCTTGGCCAGAAATTCTTGCCAAACCTTCATGTCAGGTAAACCAGGCTTAAAAATATCTCTATTCACGGCTTCTTCTTCTCCGCCCGGGGCTACAAAGGACCCTTCACATTTTAGTGCCCTATCGCAAACCATGTCGAGCACCAGTTTGTCTCCAACAAATACCTTGGTATAGTTGGCATTATCTTTTCGATACTTGAACTGCGTATACCTCAGGGTACCATCCGAGGCATAATGCTGCTCTTCTTCCCATACCGGCTCCTGAGGTTCAGACGCTTCGAACATTGATTTTTTGGCCGATACCAAAGCGTAATTAAGGTCATAGGTTTTCTCCACCAATTCCCCTTCCGAAGAAACGGTGACTATTTTGCTGTATTTTTGCCCTTCATCTCCGGATGCTATAGGCAAAAAATGCGCATTCAGGGGTATGATTTTTCTTTCCTGCGCTTCCACAAGACCGGGGAATCCCAAATACCCAAGTACTGCAACTAATCCGAAAAACATCCATTTTCCCAACATATTACCAAACTATCACAATTTTTACAAATTTCCAACTAGAAAATTATTTCTACCCCCTTATCTTTTGCCCAATACAGCACCATTTATGCAAAGCATTTTAATAGCCTCATCCCGGGAAACCAGACCGGTTTAGCAAGAGGTAATTGGTATTGGAAAAATAAAAAAGCAGGTGACTGATAGCGAATAAATTCTCCTCAATCAAAAAACATATTGTACCCCTCCAATCATTCCTATATGCAGGGCAAATAAACCCCTGCTGTTATGTTTTTCGGCAATCTTCCAACCTGAAACCGGCCAGCTCCAGGCCTGATCCAATACACTAAAAGCCATGGTAGGCCCGGCGAAATATTTTAGGCGGCCTCTTTGATATCCCTGCAGGAATCGTAAAGAATTGGAATGATTCGTCATTCCACCAAAATCACTACTCCATCGGTTGACCAGCTCAATATCCATAAAATAAGACTTTTTTCGGAAAGCATGCCAGCCAAATCCCAGGTCCAGGCCAAACATGGTGATCGGATGCAGCCTTATCCCCGTACCCAGCAGCCCGTAAAGTTTCTTTCCTCCGCTTCTCAGACTGAGCTGCGCAAAGGAAGATTCATCCATACCAACAGAAATACTTTGTTCCCCATCCCCGATGATATTGATCAAACCCAGGGAATAATCACTGGAGGCTGCTATATTCACCAATCCCGCCAGTTGAAACCTTGAAACAGTATCTGCCTTATTGATCAGGCCGCTAAGTTGATAGGCTACATTGCCTCCGGAATGATTGAATACTCCGGCGATTTGGGCACTGCCTGCATTCCCTTCCGTGCGGTTATACAGGCCTGCCAGTTGGAACTTATCGGTGCTCCGGCTAAGGTTAGCCCAGCCGGCTATTTGGATCCGGGCCTTTCCATCCACCTGGTTGACCAATCCAGCCACCTGGGCACCATCCAAATCACTCCCTATCATGTTTAGCAATCCGGCCACTTGAAATCCGGTCAGGTCACCATACACATTATTGAAAATTCCGGCTGCCTGAAAACCGGAAACATTTCCACCTACCATGTTGAAAAGCCCCGCAGTCTGCATGCCGGTGACCATCCTTTGATTCATATTGAAAAGACCAGCCACCTCCAGGCCTTCCACCCCTGCCGTGTAGCCCCCCAGCAGATTAAGGGAAAAATTATTGATCATCTGGCTACTGAATACTCCCTGTGTACTCAGACCCGGAGTCAAAGACATTTGAACCGGACTCTCTGCAAAGAAACCAGCCAGGTTTAGTCTTTGCATTCGCTGTCGAAACCCGATAAACATCCCGCCCCAAAAACTATCTTCCAGGTTTTCGGCAGACCCATTTTGAGGAAAGAATCGAAATTTTCTTTCTTCCTGGCTGCTGCTCCCCACACGCACGGGAGGAAGTAAGACAAAGGAAGTATCCCTGTATTCCTCCTTGCGCAGGCTCAGCCATACGGAGGAAGGAGCAGTGGATTTCAACTTCAGTTCAAACTCTCCCTGAGCATCAGACAAAGTAAAGGCCCATCCATTTTTTTCAAAAATACTGACGGTGGAAATGGCCTCCCCACTGTGAAGGTCCTTGACCTTACCCTTAACCAGCAGCAGCTTTCCTTCCTGCTCCATTTCAATTTCCGCATCCAGTTTTCCGGGGGCATGGCGGATGATCACATAGCCATCGTGCTCCCTAAATTCGTAGGAATCACCAAAAACTCTTTGAAGGAATCCAGCTAAATTACCTTGATAAGAATGGAAAGGCAGCCCTGCATCCAAATCTATCAAAGAGCTTTGGTAGGAAAAATAAAACCCCTGATTGGCAGCAATTTCTTCCATAACCGGACCCAATTTATTTTCAGCCGGGTTAGAGACATCCAACTCCCTTAATAGATAATCCTGGGCCTGAACTGCCCCTTGAAAAGCAGACCCAACGAATAAAAATACTATAAACAAAAAACGGATAAAACGCATCGATATATCACCATCCTTACATGAATGTAAGGAATTATTCCACAACTATTCTGTTCTCCTCATGGCTAATGCTCAAGCCGAGGGTTTCCCTGATCACCTCCAGGTTATTTTCCAGCGAACCATATTCCAAAGTGGTAGTGATAAGCATGAATTGAGCCCTCTCCGAACCAATTTCTATTTTGCTTCCGTAGGCCTTGTTCAGGGCCTCCACCAATTCCGGCAAGGCCGTTGACTCGGCTACAAATTTCCCTTCCACGTAGTAGCGGAATAGCTTATCCCTGTTCACCTCTTTCTCCATACCTCCTGAAGCCGTATCGATGGTTACTTTCTCATCCTTTTGCAGAAAAATTACCTGGTCCTGATAGGACACCTTTACCTCCCCGGAATCCACTATGACTTCAATCCTTTCAGGCGATTGGTTGACATGAAAAGAAGTCCCCAAAACAGTTAAGGTCATTTCCTCAGCGGTGACTACGAAAGGCTTTGTCTTATTTTTTACTACCTCAAAATAGACTTCTCCTCCAGCCAGGTTTACCAGCCGCCTATCTCCCAAAAGCTTTTGAGAATACCTCAAACTGGAATTTTTATTCAGGGTCACCACCGAGCCATCTAATAGGACCTCTTCTCTGGGAGCTTCCTGAGATTCAAACACTACACTTGTATAAAGCGCACTGACAGGCCCCGGTAAATAGGATCCTACCAGCCATCCGCCCAATATGACCAGGGTGATCATGGCGGCTACCCTGAGCCAAACAGGGAACAATATCCCTTTCGGGGCGAATTGATTTTTTGTTTCCATCCTGTCCCGGCGATCCTTAAATTGATTCCAGGCCACATCATTATCCACCTCTTGCTTTTCAAGCAGATGGGCGGATTTCTCCCAAACCCAACTCATCTGCTCAAAATAGGTGCGGTTCCGGAGATCAGCTGCAATCCATTGTTTGACCTGATCCGTTTCCCTAAGATCTGTTTCTCCGAGCAGGTATTTTATAAGTAGTTGATCATCCATAATTTAAAATATAAGCTTCCACATCATGATAAGGAGAGGCAGAAACTCCGCCAGCTCTATCCTCAGCGTCTTCAGGGCCTTACCCATATGGGCCTCCACCGTTTTGACTGAAAGCCCCAAACGCAAAGCAATTTCCTTATATTTTAGCTCTTCCATTCTGCTAAGAAGAAATACCCTCCTGCATTTTTCAGGCAAATTGTCCAATGCATGGTTTAATTTCGATTGCATCTCCTGGTCCTCCACTGAAAATGAAGCATCCATACTCTTGGTATTGGCCATCTCATACCGGTTTAATTCCAAATGTTTCTTTTTTACTTTTTCATGCTTGATGTAATTCAGGCAGTCATAATAAACGCACTTGTACAGGTAAGCTTTCAGGGAGATGGAAATTTCCAAACCCTCTCGTTTTTCCCAAAGCTTCAGAAAAACGGTTTGAACAATTTCATTGGCCGCCTCGCCATCCTTCAACAAGGCCTGTGCATAGGCATGCAGTGGGCCGAAGTAGTTTTTGAACTGTGCTTCAAAAACTACTTCATCCAGTAATTCTGGTAAATCTTCATTTTCTTCAGGAACCTTTCTCACTCCTTACTCAGGTTAAATCGGGCATCCATAATCACTTTACAAATAAATTACTCATGTCACTTCACCTGAAATCCCGACCGGGACTAACCTTTTGACTGCTGGAAATGCGCTATAAATATAATCCCTTCTCATTTTAACCTAATCAGCTCAGGCAGGCAACACGTTTATTCATTTTTCCCCGGCAACTGGCATAATTTATCGCCTCAAACAGAAAACTTAAGACGATGTACTAAAACTTGCTTTAAAGGTAACCATTTCAAAATCACTGAACACGTATTTGAAGCCCGGCATTGAATCCCCAGTGAATGGCTTTAAAGGTATTCATTTGGTGCCTGTCCCAAATTTTTAACTTTGCCAGGTCCCTACCTTTAGGGTTTTGGGTATTCATGTAATTCAAACTGGGACCGGCATACAATTGCAAATTTCTGGAAAGTTTCAATACAGGAAGGAGGCGAATCCCAGTTCTGGAATATCCTCCCCATTTCTTAAAATTAGTCCCCCATACATTGCTGGCTTCCAGGTCCAGCCTGAATAGTTTACTATCCGAAAGTTTGATACCTATGCCCGTTTCCATGGCGTATGGCAGGTCACCATGGGTGAAATTAGAGCCCAACCCAATGATCCCATACATGCGATGGCCTCCGGACCTGAAACTAATCAACTGGGTGAGATTTTCATCCACTGAAATGCCCAGCCTTTTTTCTCCATTAGCGATCAGGTTAAGTATACCTATGGGGTAATCGCTGCTGTCGGCAATATTGATCAAGCCAGACAATTGGATGCCTTTTACGGTTTTGGCTTTGTTTATCAAACCTGAAATCTGAATACCATTAACTTCTTCGGCCAAATTCAGGATTCCGGAAAGTTGGATCCCCTCTGCCTGGTGAGAAAAATTGGCAATCCCTGATAACTGAGCCCCCCTGAAGGAGGCGGTGGCATTGACAATACCTGACAGCTGAACACCTGATGTTTCCTTTGACCTATTCACCAAGCCAGCTACCTGAACGCTCTTACTTGCCTGCCGGGCCTGATTGACAAGCCCGGCTACCTGAAACCCCCTGAGTTCACCGGAAACGGAAAGCCATAATCCAGCGGACTGAAAGCCTGTAGCATCTCCTTTGATAAGGCCCCCAAGTCCATAGACCGCCAGGCCTCTTTCACCCCCGGACAGCCCCTTCAGGACATGGATACTTAGATCATTGGAGTAGTCTGCGGCGCGTACACCATTTGTACTGAGGGGATAAAGAAAACCCAGGTGGGCAGGGCGATTTTCCTGAGCCGTAGCACCAACTGCAAACAAGGTGGCCAACAGGCTGCTAATGGCAATCAAATAATAGTTTTTTTTCATGGTTTTGGACATTTCGATTTGTGATATAGTCCTGTGACAACCAAACCAGGGTTTACCCTTACTCAAAATAAAATATTTATGACATAGGGTAAATTGAAACTTGCCTGTCATACCAGCAAGAGCTAAAATCCATCGGAAATGAAAAAAATTGGAAAATTAGACAAACCGGACAATCATGGAACTGCTGAAATCTTCAAGCATCCCATTTTAGAAAAACTAACCAAAACTCATGTAGGGATACCCATCGTACTTTTCCTCCTGCTTGCAGGCTACTTGCTGTACCGGGCCTGGTTTTATAGCCATTTACCTGTGGGGATGGGAATACTATATTTTCTGGCTGGCTACCTTGCTTTTACCCTGACGGAGTACCTGATGCATCGCTATTTTTATCACATGAATCCTATTCAAAAATGGAAGAAAAATATCCAATATTCGGTTCATGGCATACACCACGACTATCCTAAAGATAAAAAAAGGCTGGCCATGCCACCCATGCTATCAGTAGGATATGCTGTTGCATTATACTACCTATTCAGTTTTTTGATAGCGGAGCAGGTAAATTATTTTTTACCAGGATTTTTATCCGGATACGCTAGCTATCTGGGAATACATTATATCATTCATGCTTTCCCTCCTCCTAAGGGGCTCTTTAAAGTCCTATGGGTCAACCATGCCATCCATCATTACAAGGATCCGGATGTGGCATTTGGAGTCAGTACGCCGCTATGGGATCATGTTTTTGGAACAAGCCCTAAAAAATAAAAACCATCCGGATATTCCGGATGGTCAGATTCGTCTTATATCATTTAACTATTCCCTGACAAAAGGGTAATCGTCTTCTGCATAAACATCTTTAAAGGCATCTTCACCTTTAGGCCAGGGAGATTCCTCAGCAAACTTCACAGCATCAGCTACCTGTTGCTTCACTTTGGCCTCTATTTTTTTAATTTCATCCTCACTGAGGATTTTGTTTTCCAGGATGGTCTGTTTAACCTGTTCTACAGGATCCCTTTGCTTGTATTCCTCTACCTCTTCTTTAGTCCGGTATTTTTGAGGATCTGACATCGAGTGTCCCTTGTACCGGTAAGTTCTGAATTCCAAAAGGGTCGGTCCATCACCTTTTCTGGCCCTGTCAGCTGCCTCTTTTACTGCTTCATGAACCTCTTCCACGTTCATGGCATCCACAGGGAAAGAAGGAATATCATAGGCCTCACCCAGGGTATACAACTCATCCACATTGGAGGAACGCTTTACAGAGGTACCCATGGCATATCCGTTATTTTCAATGACAAATATGACTGGCGTTTTATAAAGCATGGCCAGGTTTAGTGATTCATGAAAAGCTCCCTGTCTCACTGCACCGTCACCCAAATAACAAATGCATAAATTCTTTGTGCCTTTGTACTTCTCGGCATAGCCAATTCCCAGCCCCATGGGAATCTGGGCACCTACGATGGCATGTCCGCCAGCAAAATTCTTGGATTTATCAAAAATATGCATGGACCCCCCTTTTCCCTTGGTGGTTCCAGTTTCTTTTCCAAAAAGCTCTGCCATGACCGCTCCCGGATCTGTTCCGAGCCCCAAAGGAGTAGCGTGGCACCTGTAAGCAGTGATCCACTTATCGTCTTTTTCCAGGGCAGTGATAGCCCCCGAGGCGCAGGCTTCCTGTCCTATATACAGGTGGCAGAAACCCCTGATTTTTTGCTGCCCGTAAAGCTGTCCTGCTTTTTCTTCAAAACGCCTCATCAGTAACATGCTCTCAAACCAATAAGTGTAGGTTTCCTTCGAATATTTTACTTTAGATTTACTTGTACTCGTACTCTTCTTTGCCATATCGTATTCTATAAAATATGCTAACTTTGGGTTCAAATATAATGAAATCAAAGCAATTTCGACGTCTTTTTCAAAAATAGTCAACAACATCCGCTGAAATATCCATGTACCTTAAAAACCTAGAACTTATTCAATTTAAAAATTACCAAAGGGTGTATTTGGATTTCAGCAAGGAAGTAAATTGCTTTTTTGGTGAAAATGGGGCAGGCAAAACCAATTTACTGGATGCCATCCATTACCTGTGCCTCAGCAGAAGCGCCCTGCTCCCCCTGGACAGCTACCACATCATGCACGGCAAAGGTTTTTTTACCATCAAAGGAGATTTTGACCTGAACGAAAAAGTGCTGAGTCTGAATTGCGTTTATGAAAGTCACAAAAAAAAAAGATTGGAGGTGAATGGAAAAGCGTATCACCGGCTTAGTGAACACATAGGACTTTTGCCGCTGGTATTAATTGCACCGGATGATACACTGATGATCAACGGGGGGAGTGAGGAAAGAAGAAAATTTTTTGATGGCATGATCAGTCAAACGGACAACCATTACCTGCAATTACTTATTCGCTACCAACACCATTTGAAGCAACGGAATGCCCTGCTTAAAAGGTTTGCGGAAGAAAAAAGAGTAGATCAACAGCAGCTGCTTCCCTACGACCTGCAGTTGATCCAATTATCTCAGGCCATTTTTAAAAAGCGGGCGGATTTTCTGGCAGATTTTTCACCCTATTTCCTGGAACATTACAGGGCTATTTCGGGAGAAAAAGAAGCGGTAAGCATTGTTTACCAAAGTCAGGTCCAAAAAGAGGATTTCCCCCGCTCTTTTGAAAAGTCGCTGGAAAGAGATCTTCTGCTAAAAAGAACCCACTTCGGTATCCATAAAGACGATTACCTTTTCCGGCTGAATCATTATCCCATAAAAAAATTCGGCTCACAAGGTCAAAAAAAATCTTTCTTGATCAGCCTGAAACTGGCTCAGTTTTTTATTTTCAAAACAATCAAAGGCACCAAACCATTATTGTTGTTGGATGACATTTTTGACAAACTAGATGATCAAAGGATCTTTCACCTTATGGATAGGGTGGCTAAAAAGGAATTCGGACAACTCTTCATCACCGATGCCAGACCAGAAAGGTCCAAAGAGATCCTTAAGACCATCAATACTGAGGCCCGGTTTTATGAAATCATGGACAATCAAATCTTTCCGGATGAAACAAACTAATACCAGCGCCTCTTCAGGATTTGCCCGTCGAGAGAGATTTTCCCCGGCCCCATTAACATCAAAACAACAAACACCAATAAATACAATAAGGGTAATTCCTGTCTATTGAATGGGTCATCGCCATGGGATATAAAGGCAATTACAGCCATATTGATGATTAGGGGAATCAAAAATATCCGGCTCATAAAACCCAAAATCAAAAATATCGCACAAAATACCTCTGCAAAAATAACCAATTGCAAAGAAAGAGAAGGGCCTAATCCAATGGGATCAGCAAAACTATTTAAGCGCTCACTGTAATTGGTGATTTTTGACCAACCGTGTGTCAGGAGCATGACTGAGGCACCAACTCTTAAAAATAGCAAGGCCACATCTGCTGCTACAGGAAAATGAGAAAAAACTAACTTTTTCATGCTGGGAATTTATACGGGTGAATAAATATGTTGACTTAAAGTTAATTAAAAATGCATACCAATTACAAAATTTTATCCCTGCGGATGCCGGGGCAATCTGGATTCTGGAAATGCAAGAATATCACTAACCGATATTTGTCTCTCCAAAGCTTCAGACCAATCCGACCCTTTCTTCCGGTATCTCGGCTTCACTACTGAAATAATCTTTTATAGCTAACTGATCGCCAGGTATAAAATCAAACCGGTATCTCTTTAGAAAAAATCCATCTATTTTTAACACCAAAGCTCAGCTCGAAATAAAGGAATAGACATTACTCTAACCAATTACCATAATTTTTCAGGATAAACCCCTTCCTCATGCAGGCGTTTCAAGGCTTTCATCACATATTCCCTATCCTCGGGATAAGTAACTCCAAACCATATTTTCCCGCCTTCAAGAATTTTTACCCTGGCCATGTCTTCCTCAATCAAAGAATTCACCACTTTTGGAATATAAAACTCGGATTTCAGATTCTCCTTGTTTTCTTCCAGAAATGACTGCCATAATTTCTCCGTCTGTTCAAAAACAGCAGGATGAAAACCCCAGCAATTCATGGAAACTGGATTGTCCGGTGAGATCATAATTTTCTCCGATCCCTCTTCATGAAAAATACCATCAGACTTTTTAGAAATGCTGGTGCGCTCTATCATTCCCTTCAGGTATCCTTCCGGAGAGACTTCACATACCCCCCTGCTTACCGTTCCGTGAGCTGACAACACATTATTAATGGCATACCCCACCATGCAGTGCAGGTTTGATTTTACGTCTTTGGTTAAAAATGAAGCAAGCATGCGGAATGCCTCCACACCATAAAAATCATCGGCATTGATTACAGCGAAGGGTTCCTGTATGACATTCTTGGCGCACAAAAGAGCATGAGCAGTACCATAAGGCTTTTTCCTATCCGGATGTTGGTAATTTTCCGGCACCATGCTGTCCAGGGCCTGTACTACAAATTCCAACTTAATCTGGCTTCCAAATTTTGGGACAAACATGGCCTTTGCTTCTTCCAGAATTTCTTTGCGCACGATAAACACCACTTTACCAAAACCAGACCTGATGGCATCAAATACGGAATATTCTAAAATGGTCTCTCTGTTCGGACCAAACCCATCAATCTGTTTGTCTCCTCCATATCTGCTGCCCATACCCGCAGCTAAAATCAAAAGTGTAGGTTTATCAATCATATATTTAAAAGAATTGGTGGTAAGTATTCAACTTTAAAATCTAACAATTCCTGCAAAGTTAATTTTTTTACTCTTTTTAATGAGGTATATCCATGTCTTTTTTTGGTTTCTGAATTTCCATATTGGCTCCATCGTGCTATGTTAAAAATAGTCAATGTGAGTAAATTAAACCTTTTTGCACGTATTGAAGGTAATAAATTCACCTTTTGAGCAATTTTTATGCATTATTTTAGCAACTTCAGGGTGTATTTTTACCCTACTGCCAATATTAAGGTTAAAATCTATTGATAAATCAGTTTGAATTTTTTAATTTTGAAAAAAATAAATTTTTAATCGTAGAATCATTAATAAAACATTAACCCTGTTAGAAAAATGAAAAAAATAGAAGCTTTAATTAGAACTTCAAAATTTGATGAAATCCACAATTGCCTGTCTGGATTAGGTGTAAAATTTCTGACTTTTTTCGAAGTAAAAGGAATGGGCCTGCAGCATGCCAAAACCCAAACCTATCGTGGTGTGGCCTATGAGCCTACCTTTATTCCAAGGACAAAGCTGGAAATAGTTGTTCCCGATGAAATGGAAGAAGAGGTCGTCAATTGTATCCTCAAGGAGGGTAAAACAGGTGAAATTGGCGACGGTAAAATTTTTGTCTACGATGTAGGAAAAGCTTTCAGGATCAGAAACAACGATACCGGAGAAAGTGCATTGTAAGCAATCCAAATTTATTTATCACCCAAATTTTATTCCAACTTATAAAATTAAATACAAATGAACCAGGAATTATTTACCGTTAACAACCTGTGGATCATGGTGGCCACCATTTTGGTTTTTATCATGCACCTTGGGTTTGCAGCCTTGGAAGCCGGACTGACAAGGGCAAAAAACACCGTCAACATTCTATTTAAAAACACAATTATTCCGGCATTGGGTTTGATCACCTATGCCTTCATTGGATTTAACCTGATGTACCCTGGAGAAGCCTTTTCCGGAGGTGTTTTCGGACTTGCAGGTCTGGGAATAAGCCTTCCGGAAGGAGGAAACACCGCAGCCTATAGCGAGGGGTATACGTTTTTTACAGATTTTATTTTCCAGGCCATGTTTGCAGCAACGGCAGCTACCATCGTTTCAGGAGCCGTTGCAGAAAGGATCAAGCTTGGTCCATTTATATTCTTCTCCCTCTTGTATGTGGGCATTTGTTACCCAATTGTAGGCATGTGGAAATGGGGAGGGGGATTTCTGGACACCCTGGCTACACCTTTCTATGACTTCGCAGGATCTACTATCGTTCATTCCGTAGGAGGTTGGGGCGCTTTGATTGGCGCTTATCTGCTTGGGCCAAGAATAGGAAAATACAAAGATGGCAAGATGAATGCCATACCAGGCCACAACATTCCTTTGGCAACCTTCGGCGTGTTTTTACTTTGGTTTGGTTGGTTTGGATTTAACGGAGGCTCCGTATTATCAGCCGATCCAGCTGCCGTTTCGCTTGTTTTTGTAACCACCGCACTGGCCGCAGCCTCAGGAGCTTTTGGCGCACTTTTGGCATCCTATCTGAAATTTAAAGCTTATGATATAACCATGGTGCTCAATGGAATTTTGGCAGGATTGGTCAGCATTACCGCAGGTGCAGACCTGATGTCCCCCACTGATGCCGTCATTATAGGCTTTATCGGAGGTATATTGGTTGTATTTGGAGTGGTTCTATTTGATAAAATCAAGGTCGATGATCCTGTTGGAGCAATTTCTGTTCACCTGATTTGTGGCATTTGGGGAACACTTGCCGTAGGGATTTTTGGAGATTTGGCCGGTGGATCTCAGATTTTATCACAGCTGACCGGAGTATTCGCCATAGGAGCTTTCTGTGTACTGTTCAGCTTTCTGGTATTTTTTGTGCTCAAGAAAACAACTGGCTTAAGGGTAGATGAGCGAGAAGAAATTGAAGGGCTGGATATCAATGAGCATGGCATGCATGCCTATCCGGATTTCGCTACCAAAGAATAGGCTTTACCCGCAAATGAAATAATACTAAAAAGAAGAGGCAGTTAAATTGCCTCTTCTTTTTTTTTACATCAACACATGTTGAATTTGCTAAAATAGGAATCCAATTCCTACTAGTCCGTTTTATTTTTTGTTTTTCCTATTGACTTTACCCTTCTTTTCAGCGATAACTGAAACTACCCGGCCCTACAAAGGACCGCTGGTAAGTAGGGAGGCCATGTCTCACCCATTTACTTATTCTTTTTCATAGGATTGGGGCCGGAAGATGTACCTCTGGCCGGCATTTGCTGCTTGAATAGTTCAAACTTAGAAGGTTGAAATTGTCTCGGCCAGTAATTGTTGTTTTCATCAATGTCGGCCGTCTCCCTGTAAGGGTCCAGTACAACCCGGGCCAGCTCTTTCTCTTTAGCAAATACCTTACTGACTTCATATTCATCGAGGCGCCAAATCTGCGCTGGAATTCTTTCTACTTCCGTAGTTCCGTCCTGGTAATGAAATTCCAGAATGATGGGCATGACCAGTCCACCAAGATTCTCGAAGCTGATTTCATAAAAATTCAATCCGCTTTCCAGCATGGCCCTTTCCTCCCCGCTGAGGCTCTGGATAAAGTCATTGTACGCTTTTTCATCCTCAGGGCCTACACTGAAAGCGTCATAGCTGTTGTAAAAATCTGCCGCTTTTGGATCTTTTTCCACATATGTCTCAGGAATGGCAGTGGAATTCCTGGTTTTGGAAATATATGCCTCTTCCCGTTCGAAAGCTTCCCGCTCGTCAGCTTTTACCTCTGCGGGCTTTTTACTGTCAATTTTGTACCATTTCACATCCTGAATGGCCATGTCCACGGGGTCTGTACCATAAAACCAGCCTCTCCAGAACCAGTCCAGGTCCACGGCTGAAGCATCCTCAAGGGTTCTGAAGAAATCATCTGGGGTGGGGTGCTTAAACATCCACCGCTGTGCATATTTTTTAAATGCATAATCAAACAAGTCTCTGCCCATCACGGTCTCCCGTAGGACATTCAAGGCAGTAGCCGGTTTGGCATAAGCGTTGGGCCCAAATTGGATGATGTTCTCCGAATTGGTCATGATAGGCTCCAACAGGTGCTTCTCACTGCGCATATATGGGGCAATCTTGTGGGCTGGCCCTCTTCTGGAGGGATAATCCCGCTCCCACTCCTGCTCAGCCAGAAACTGTAAAAAAGTGTTTAATCCTTCATCCATCCAGGTCCATTGCCTTTCATCGGAATTAACAATCATCGGAAAGAAGTTATGTCCCACTTCATGAATTATCACGGATATCATCCCATATTTGATGGCTGCTGTATAGGTGCCATCGGTATCCGGCCTGCCATAATTGAAACAGATCATGGGGTATTCCATGCCATTGGTGGCTTCAACGGAAATGGCCACCGGATAGGGATAATCGAAAGTACGTGCAGAATAGGACTTCAAGGTATGCGCAACGACGCGGGTAGAATACTGTTCCCAAAGCGGGTTGGCTTCCTTGGCATAATAGGACATGGCCATTACTTCCTTCTCACCCAATTTTACTGCCATGGCATCCCATATAAATTTTCTTGAGGAGGTCCAGGCAAAATCCCGGACATTATCCGCATGATATACCCAGGTTTTTTTTGCTGTTGACTTGCCCTTCTCCAGTTTTTCTGCCTCTCCTTGAGTACGGATAATCACAGGCTCATCAAAAGAAGATTTGGCCTGATTCCATCGCTCCATTTCTTTGCTACTGAGTACCTCTTCCGGATTTTGCAATACACCTGTAGCTCCTACCATGTGGTCAGCAGGCACGGTTATGGCGACCTGATAGTCTCCGAAAACGAGGGCAAATTCTCCTCTGCCCACAAATTGCTTGTTTTGCCACCCTTCAAAATCCGAATAAACCGCCATCCGTGGAAACCATTCGGCCATGGTATAAAGGTAGTTCCCGTCCTCTTCAAAATATTCGTATCCAGGCCTGCCTCCAATGAAGCTCATCCGGTCATGGATATTAAAACTCCATTCGATGTGAAAAGTAAAACTTTCCCCTGGCAGCAATGGCTGCGCCAGATCCAGTCTCATCATGGTATGATTAACGGTGGCAGGAATCTCGCTTCCCTGCTCATCAAGCACCGAATAGATTTTTAATCCAAGTTCCATGTCATGCCAGATAATCCCCTGCAACTGCCGTAAGCTCATTTTTGGCTGGATACTATTACCGGATATCTTAGGTGTTTCGGAGTCCTTATCCCGCTGATTCTGGTCCAATTGCACCCAGAGATAATCCAGCGGATCAGGTGACTCATTGTAATAGGTTACCTTCTCCTTACCCCTTATGGATTGATTGTCATCGTTTAACTCTACTTCAATCTCATAATTTGCTTTTTGTTGCCAATACTGATGTCCGGGAGCACCCGATGCTGTCCGGTAGACATTAGGCGATCGAAGCATTGGACCCAATTGTTCAAAACGATTGCCATGCCTTTGTTCATCGACCTGCGCCAATACGGATCCATAAAAAACCATATAAGACAGCAAAAGGAGTAGGATATTTTTCATAGATGTTTTATTCCAAGTGGATTTCAAATAGACTAGATTATTTATTTTATGTTGAAATTTAACAAATAATGATTAAAATAAAGGCTTTCTTTTTTAAAAAATTCTATGTTCTTACCAATACTTGTTCTCAATAATCATCATGGTAGCCATTCCCAGGATAATGGAAGAGATGACCAGCACCCATTCCTTGCGGCTTACCCCAAAAATACCCACTACCAGGGATGAGGCGATTAAAAACAAGACTACAATGACCAATTGGCCTACTTCCAGGCCTACGTTAAAAGCCAGTAATGGCTGAAATATAGATTGCTCTCTACCCAATAGTGACCGCAGGTAATTGGAAAAACCCAGGCCATGGATCAATCCGAAAAATAAAGCAAACAGATAATTGAGCTGCAAGCCCCTTCCTCCCGAAGGCCTGGGCTTTAGAATATTGGTAAAGGCCGTGATAGCAATGGTAACCGGAATTAAAAACTCTACCAAAGCTGAATTAATCCTGACCAATTCCAATGTCGCCAGGGCCAGTGTCAGGGAATGTCCGATGGTAAAAGCAGTAACCAGAATGACAATTTTGCCCCAATCCCGCAGCATATAGATTACAGCCAGAGATATAACGAAAAGAATGTGATCAAAACCTTTCAGATCAAGAATATGTTGGATTCCCAGATTAAAATACAACTGAAATTGACTCATAGGACTGGTAAATGTTTTACTTTAGTTTGAAAATTTTGTTGTAATATTAATGCATATTTTACAGATTAAACAAAAAATCTCCTTCTAAATGCTTGCAATCAAATTATTGGTAGCACTGATTCCCTTTTGGCTGGGCATGCATCCGTTTTACATCAGCCTTACTGACATGGTTTACAATGAAACCAACCAGACCATTGAAATCGCCCAAAAAATCTTCTGGGATGATCTGGAGGAAGCCCTGTCAAATAAGAGCGGTGACAGGATCAACTTCTTATCTCCGGAAAAACCCGAAGCGCTGGATTTGCTGATAGAGGAGTACCTTTTGACACACAATGCTATCCTTATTCAGGGGGACACGCTTACCATCAGGTATTTGGGACATGAAGTAGAAGCCGATGCAGCCTGGTTTTATATGGAGTCAGAAAAAATTCCGTCTCCTGATCAGGTGACCATCTACAATAACCTACTAATCGACGATTTCCCCCAGCAGCAAAACATAATCAACTTCTATAAAAACCGCAATCCCAAGAGTCTGATCACCAGAAAAGATAAAACTTCAGGGGATTTAAAGCTGGATTGAAGCCGAAACTGGCAGAATGATTCCTGTTCTTCCACCTAAATTACTCCAACATCAGCCTTTTACTGGCACTTTTCAACTTTATATTGGAATCCAAAAGGATGGTTAAACCCGGATGATGTATTAGGTTTCGTTATGAAGGCTGAAATTGCAGGAAAATCAGACAGTTTGGAAACGGAGGCATCACACTGCTATGGTGAAGTTGAAAACTGCAACGAAGGGGCTGATTTTGAAGTAATTTCAGTCTGAATAAAATTCCTAATGCATATTTCGGGTTAAATCTCAAATTGGCTGATTTTTACCGTTCCCCGGGCAAAATGAAACCGCGAAAATCATCAATTTAAGCCAAAAAAAAGCCACCCTCGAAAATCAGAAGGTGGCTTTTTCTAGTTAAGCCTTTTTAATTGTATCCATCATTCTGAACCAATTCAGGATTGATGTCCAGTTCTCTTTGTGGAATGGGCAGGATGGTCTTGTCCTGTCCGGCCTGAGAAGCAGTATAATGATCATCTCCTTCAGGACGTAAAGCCCTCCCATACCTCAAAAGATCCATTCTCCGGTGACCTTCAAAGGCCAATTCCTTTCTTCTTTCCTCCAGTATAAAATCTACAAAATCTTCTTTTCCTGAAAAATCTCCTGCTGCTACTTCAGCCAGTCCGGCCCTTTCCCTCAACTCATTGATCAAGTCCAGTGAGCTTTCGTTGATTCCATCCAATTGTGCCAGGGCTTCGGCCCTGTTCAGGACTACTTCCGTGGTCCTGATGACCGGAGAATTGTCAGAATTATTGATCGCATCAGGAAATTTGGTGGTATAAATCCTGCCATTGTCTCCTTCTTTAGAAATTTCTGTCAACCTGCGATCATTGGCCGCATAGGCCTCCAGCAGGTAGTCCGAAAATGGGGCATCACCTCTGGCACCATCTTCGGCAGGATTATAATACGATGCCCATCCGCCAGAGCCTGTTCTTCCATTGTCTATCTCCGAATTTTGAATGGCGAAAACAAATTCTGCATTATTTTCTCCCCAAAAACCAAAACTGGCAGCCAAACCATACAAGTCCTCCTCATCTAATACATTTTGAGCCCGATCTGCAGCCTGCTGCCACTCTCCGCGGTAAAGATGCACCCTGGATAGCAGTGCGTTGGCCGCTCCCTGGGTGGCCCTGCCTCTGGTAAATGAAGCCGTTCCGTAAGAAGCCGGCAAATCTGACACAGCAGAGGTCAGGTCATCCAAAATAAAGGCATGTACTTCTCCAAGAGTATTTCTTGGATAACCAACTATTTCACCGGTAAAGGCATCCGTTACAATTGGAATACCTGGTGTAGCTTCACCACCCTGCTGGATGGGCTGCGCAAATAGATTGACCATCTGAAACATCAACAGTGCCCGCATAAATTTTGCCTCAGCTACAAATTGCGCCCTTTCCTCAGCAGTCAGGTT